>Ga0302293_10000143_pt1 | contig 42123 bp, 36 predicted proteins | sample III_Fen_N2_2_FD_198758 | JGI IMG/M metagenome (GOLD analysis project Ga0302293, IMG submission 198758) | Peat permafrost microbial communities from Stordalen Mire near Abisko, Sweden - III_Fen_N2_2 | ecosystem: Environmental > Terrestrial > Soil > Wetlands > Permafrost | place: Sweden: Abisko...
GGCTGGAGCGCCCGGTACAACCGCGGCACTTGCGATGCTAAACGATATGGTCAAAAAGGGCGGCGTTATGGCATCCAGCCACATTGGGGGCTTAAGCGGCGCTTTCATTCCCGTAAGCGAAGATATCGGTATGATTGAAGCTGCAACGGCAAACTGCCTGACGATCGAAAAGATGGAAGCCATGACCTGTGTATGTTCTGTCGGGTTGGACATGATTGCCATCCCCGGTGATACAAGCGCTAATACGATCGCCGGCATCATAGCAGATGAAGCAGCTATCGGCATGGTGAATAACAAAACAACCGCTGTGCGTGTCATCCCTGCAGTGGGCAAAAAAGTGGGGGATACCATTAACTTTGGCGGATTATTTGGATATGCGCCGATCATGAAGGTGAATACATTCTGCAACGATGCGTTCATTGAACGCGGCGGCAGAATTCCCGCCCCTTTGCATAGTCTAAGAAATTAGCAAACAACGCCGCAACCTATAAAAGATTGCGGCGTTGTTGATTGGCTGTATATCTGTGGAATTAAATGATACAATACCTGCAATGGGAAATCGTTCAATGGCAAAAAGCAATACGATCAAAGCATAAGATCATTTAAAAAAGGAGATACTCTCAGAACATGTGCGAGTGAGCCAGCACTTTCTCCACCGTTTATGAAGTAAACGATAGGCGTCCAACGCTTCGCGCTCACTCAGAAAAGCGCCGTATACGGCAGAGCCACTGCCTGTCATCATTGCGAAGTCAGCGTTGCAGGCATTCAGCGCAGCTACCGCTTCGGAAATTTGCGGACGCTTTGTTTCACCGGCTTGTTGCAAAACATTTCCTGAATAACGCGAAAATAATCTGATATCCCTTTGGCACAATGCTCTCTCCGCGGTATTGGTCTGTGGATGAACGATGTTTGGAAGTGTGTCATACGCCGCAAAAACTTCTTTGGTAGAAAGTGCCTGACAGGGCTGAATAATCACCAACGGCACGGACGGGGAAGCGTTGAGTGTGCTAATTTCTTCGCCTATGCCTCCCACACGTGCTAAACCGCCTTTCAACAGGAACGGAACGTCAGCACCAATAACAAGGGCGAGTTTGGATAACTGCTCTACAGACAGACGGATATCCCATAACCGGTTAAGACCAATCAACGTTGCTGCCGCGTCCGCACTCCCGCCACCCATGCCAGCACCTATCGGAATATTCTTTGTAAGCGCAATCTGTGCGCCTGCCTGCACTCCACCCAACTCCCGCAGGGCGTGTGCTGCCTTGAGTACCAGATTATCCTGGGTAGAAAGAGTATTCTTGCCAATAATGCTTAAGGAGAGTTTATCTGCCGGTTCGAGAGTCAGTTCGTCTGCTAATTCTACACTTTCCATCAGCATATCCATCCAGTGATAACCATCCTCACGACAGCCCAGTATATCCAACGACCAATTGATTTTTGCCCGCGCTTTTAGTCTCAGCATTGCATACAGCCCCTTCTTGTGCTATATTTACCTATTATATCAGGTATCCTGTCAACGGGGAATAGGGAGGAAGTTATGGCGGCGATCAAGAGCATTCCCATCCTGATTTCGCTGGATGCGCAATCAAACACAGAAGGCCAGCCGGAGGATACAATGCGCCTGATTACCACAGGTGAGCTGTTCGAGAAACAAGACGAAACCGTGATTCGATATGAGGAGAGCATTGACGAAAATGAACCCCCTCAGAAGATTGAAGTCGTAGTACGGGATAACGTAATCACTATGAGCCGAAAAGGCGTTTATGATGCCAATATGGTTTTCCAGAAGGGGCAGCGGTATGAAAGCCAATACCACACGCCTTATGGGGATTTGGACATGGCGCTGTACTGCACCAGAGCCACCTTTTCCATTGATAAGGAAGGCGGAGAGATTTCACTCCAATATCAATTAGACTTGGGAGGGCAGTTTGCTGCCGTACATGAGATGCATCTGCACTTTATGCGAAAGAAGGAAGCATGAATAGCCCATTGCCACAAGCAGAGATACGAGGCATCCTGAGTGGAAAGTGCTTTGTTCACAAAGCAACTGAGAATGATATGCTGTTTGTTTCCGATGCGCCACGCAGATTTACTGACGAACAGCTTTCAATGCTATCTGGTAGACTCACAGATCTAGGATTTCGACAATGGTCGACAGGGAAGAGCTTGTGGGCAATCGACATGGACGAGCAACGCTGGCTACAGCTCATGAAACCGTTTGAGTCCTTTGCGATCGGCAGTATCCCTGAGGATGCCCGTTTGTTGGATGTATATGCTTTGATGCGACTGCTTTTTGCACATCCAGCATACTGGGTCAATCAACCTCGTGAACCGATTCGTGCGCTTCTCAAACGATTCGATCAACCGGAGGAGCTTATTCATATTGCTCCCGTATTGTTACAGGATTCCGCGAAAAGGCTGCGGGAGCATCAACCGCTACCCTCCGTGGCCGCTGGCATCCTCTGTGTATGGTTAAAGGAATTTGCAAAGGAGGCAAAGCTTTGATACTACGCTATTATGGCCATTCACTTTTCACTTTAGCCTTTGAAAATGGCTTTTTGCTTTTAACTGACCCATACGGGGATTTCTATGATTATCCAAAACAGACTTTGCCTGCCGATATGGTGACGATAAGCCATCACCATCACGACCATGATGCACTTAGCATGGTGGCGGGTAAACCGCAGGTGTTTGATATGCTGGGAGTGTATTCCCCAGTAGCAGATATTATACTGACTGGCGTTGGGAGCAAGCATGATGAGATGGATGGTGTGCAGCGCGGTGAAAATATTATATTTGTCATTGAAGCGGAAGGGCTAAAAATCGTCCATATGGGAGATATCGGGCATGTGCTTACAGATCGGCAAAAGCTTTTCATCGGCAAGCCTGACGTTTTGTTTACACCCGTTGGCGGTTTTTATACAACCGATGCAAAAACCGCGTATGAAAATGTAAAACTGTTAGGCCCACGCGTTGTGATCCCCATGCACTATAAAACGCGATTTAGCGCCGAGATGCCAATAACAACGGAGATACCGTTTTTGGAACTGATGCATGCTAACCCTGAACCCATGAAACTGCTCAGGCTTACAAAGGGCGATATCAGTGAGCGTCCCCCGGTGATTCTAATGGATATTACGATGGAAGCCATAGCTTGACAACCTCTGACACTCCCCATACAATGAATAAATGAACACGCAAAGGAGCGATGGACATGAAATATGTTTTCATTACAGGCGGTGTGGTTTCGTCTCTGGGCAAAGGAATAACGGCAGCATCCCTTGGCAAACTGCTTCGTGCTCGCGGCTACAGCGTAAGCCTGCAAAAACTCGATCTGTACTATAATGTGGAACCGGGATTTTTAAGTCCGTTGGAGCACGGTGAAGCATTTATTACTGAAGATGGAACAGCGACCGATCTTGACTTGGGTCATTATGAACGTTTTGTGGATGTGACACTCTCCGGTGACGCAAGTTCTACCACCGGGAAAATCCATCGCAGGTTAATTGACCGTGAACTTCGCGGCGAATACCGCGGCTCCACAATTCAGGCAATTCCACATGTAGCAAACGAAATTAAGCGTTGTATCCACGAAGCAGCCGAAAGCGCAGGCGCAGATATTCAGTTGGTCGAAATCGGCGGCACTGTCGGTGATATGGAAGCGTCCGTGTACCTGGAAGCCATCCGTCAGATGCGCTGGGAATGCCCCAACCCCAATGACTGCTGTTACATCCATGTTACATTGATGCCTTTTATTGTAACCGCCGGTGAACTTAAAACCAAGCCGACCCAGAACAGCGTAAAGGTATTGCGTTCGGTCGGTATTCAACCGGATGTGATTGTTTGCCGTACTGAAGTACCTATGACTACAGAGGCAAAGGATAAAATCGCTCTTTTTTGCAATGTTAAAGTTGGCAATGTCATTCAAAATCTTGATGTGGATTGCCTGTATGAAGTGCCATTAATGCTCGAAAAAGAAGGCCTTGCACGCGCGGTACTGACTGAACTTGGCCTCGAAAACCGCGTTGCCAATCTCGACAGTTGGAAAGCCATGTATAAACACTTCCGTGAACTTACGCGTACACTGCATGTTGCGCTAGTCGGTAAGTATGTGACTGTACCCGATGCCTATCTGTCTGTGACAGAAGCGCTGCATCATGCAGACTTGCGGAAGATGTACATGTGGCAGTGACTGCCGTAAACAGTGAGGCAATCGTAGCCGAAACCGTTGAGAGCTTGCTATCAAAGTATGACGCAATCATTGTGCCGGGTGGTTATGGCGACCGCGGAACAGATGGCGTTGTAGTAGCGGCACAATACGCGCGAGAAAACCGCGTGCCTTTCCTGGCGATTGGCTTTGGCATGCAGCTGGCAGTGGTGGAAGCTGTGCGGAATCTGCTGGGTATTGCCGATGCAAACACTACTGAGGTAGATTCGCAGACCATGCATCCCGTTGTTCGTATCCCTGAGGATCGAATTTGCCAAAATGACAGCCGTGGGGCAACGCGGATGGGCGGAGGCGATGTGCGTCTGTCAGACGGGATGATTCGTTCACTCTATGGTCAGGCTGTTATTCGGGAGCGCCACAGCAATCGGTATGAGGTCAATCAGCTGTATGTAGCCCCTTTGGATGAGAAGGGTTTCCACCTTGTTGGTGTAAGTGGTGAAACGGGCTATCCTGAAGCGTTTGAGCTGGAAGGTCATCCATTTTATGCGGCGGTAGTATACCACCCGGAATATCAATCTCGTCCAAATCGCCCGCATCCGTTGTTTTGTGCTTTTATTCATGCCGCAAAGCGTTGAATGATGCCCAATGCCTCTGATATCTTTATTTACCAATTCAATGCTTTACTCTTTGTCTTTCACGGTAAAGCGCCGTTCGCCAATGTGCGGATGGCGTTTTTACATATGAGAAGCTGTTTCGACCGGTATGAAGGCTTGTTACCCGTTTGCATCGCGTTCGGTTTGTGTTATAATTCGTTAGGTATGACGATTGACTGTGACTGATAAGGAGGGAGTGCCCGCATGCAGCAAAACGCGCCGCAACAGCGACGGCCTACTAAGGACTACACGCCTCGCAAACGCAAAAGTCGCATTGCTACCATCTTGCCACCGTTGTTGCTTTTCACTGCGCTGTTGGCCGCGATGTACTTCGTGTTTCCCAAGGAGGCTGGCAAGCATGTCGGCAATTCCGTTTATGATGGACTGGTGATCAGTGAGGTAATGGCAGCCAATTCATCGGCTGTGCCTGATGAGAACGGCGAGTTCAGCGATTGGCTGGAAATCTATAATGGTACGGGTAAAGACCTGAATATGGAAGGTGTAATGCTAACCAACCGTACCGACCGAATTACATTTCCATTTCCCGCATACACGCTCAAAGCAGGCGGATATGTAATTGTGTTTGCGGATAACCATTATCAGCTTGATGCGAACAAACCGTTCCATGGCAAATTTAAAATTTCCTCCATGGGTACGCATCTTTATCTGTACGACCCCAATATGTACCTGATCGATGATGTGATTACACCGACAATGACCGCAGATCAGAGCTACATACTCGTGGGCAAAGATGATACCGGCAACAAAAAGTATGAACTGAGCGATTATTACAGCCCTGGCTATGAAAATACGCAGGCTGGTTTTACAGCCTATCGCTCAGAAAACTCTGTCGAAACCGGCGCGCTGATCATCAACGAAGTGTGTCCTGATCCCAAAGTTGGCATTCCAGATGAAGATGGCGAAATTGTGGATTGGGTTGAATTGCGAAATACAACAGACAAACCGATTTCACTGAAGGGTTATTGCCTGAGTGATAAGGAAAACAAGCCGCTCCAATGGCGGTTCCCTGATTCGGCCACTATTCCCGCGAATGGATACTATCTGGTTTATTGCAGCGGCAAAGATAAACTGCAAACCAACGGCGTACCGCATACAAATTTCTCCATCAGCGCTGAGCGCGAAACGATTATATTAAGCGATGGCGACGGTCGGCTTGTGGATCGTGTATCCATCGAAAATGTTCCGGAAGACTATTCCGTCGGTCGCGACAGCACGGGCCAATGGGAGTTTTTTGCGCTGGCAACCCCCGGTAACCCGAATGATGCCAATGGTCAAAGCAAAACCGATGATCTGATCCGCGCTTTCAACCCCATTGGCGTGTACATCAGTGAGGTTATGGCATCCAATTCCACGGTGCCGGTGGGTGCATCGACGGAAACCTGTGATTATCTGGAACTCTATAATTCTACGAGCAACAATGTCGATTTGAGTTACTATGGCTTGAGCGACAGTCTCAAACGTCCGCGTAAATGGCAGTTCCCGCAAGGGACTACCATTGCGCCGGGCGAGTACAAAGTGATTTTACTGGACGGAAATTCAGCTGTCAGCACCACAACTGAAATGCATACTAACTTTCGCCTGACCCGAGCCGGAGGGGAAACGGTGTCTTTTTGTGACCCGTCCGGAAAAGTGCTGGATCGTATGCCGCTCTCCCTGATGCCTACCGATCACAGTTATGGTCGTTCCCTTGGTTTTGCGGGTTTTTACTATTTTGACGCTCCCACCCCTGGCGCCGTGAATGGCACAGGATATTATGGCTATGCAAGCAACCCGTCGTTTTCTCAACGCGGCGGCGAATATAAAGGGTCAGTACAGGTTTCGATCACCATTCCGAAAAATATGACCGTATACTACTCATTGGATGGTTCAATACCTACGGAAAACTCCACCCTGTACAATGCCGGAGACGTCTTCGATATCAGCCGTGTAACAGTGCTCAGGGCGAGGGCATTTGACCCGGCAGGGATGTTACAGTCCAGTGAGGTGATTACGCAGACCTATCTGCCTAACGTATACCATGCCTTCCCAATTGTGAGCATTGTTAGCGATCCCAAAGAGCTGTGGAGCCCTGAAAACGGTATGCTCACCATTGGCCCAAATGTGGACAAGAGCAAAGGAATTCCCTTTAAAAACACGATTTACCGAGAGTATGGTAAAATTGCGCGCGAAGGGTATATTGAAATGTACCTCAAGGATGGCACCCAGTTATTTAGTCAGGGCATGCAATTTGCCTTGCAAGGTCAATATAGCTTGGATATGCCGCAGAAATCCTTTAAAGTGAAAGCACAGGCAAAATTCGGAGCAAAGTATTTTGAGGCTAAACTGTTTGATGACAGACCTTTCACCGAATATAAAGGTTTTGTGATACGTAACAGCGGCAACGATTGTGTTTGGACACGGATGAATGATGGTTTCCAAAGCCGATTGATTGACGCATTCAACGCTTCCACCGATACCCCTTCCACAGTCATCCATCAGGCATGGAACCCAATCGTGGTCTATTTGAATGGACAATATTGGGGCCATTATAATATGCGCGAACGGGTTGATCGCTACTTTGTAGCTCAGCATGAAGGTTTGGATTTGAGTCAAGCCGATAATATGGACATGTGCGAAGCGAGCGGTAAAGCCATATTCGGAAGCAATGATGATTACACAGCCTTAATCAAGCGCGTGAAGAACAGCTCACCCGGTACCAATGATAAGGATCTGCAATACATTCTAGACAACATTGATGTCGATAACTATTTCGACTATATGTCTTTTGAAATGTTCTTTGGCAACTCTGACCCCGGTAACATTCGCTTTTATAAACTGAAAACAGATGGAAGCAAATGGCGCTGGATATTCTATGATGCAGATTACGGCCTGTTCCGTAGCGGATTTGATAGCGTAACCTCCTATTTGAAGGATTCAGGCGCCGGTGAACAGAAGATTGACAACACTCTCATCCGCAAACTACTTGAAAACAAAGACATGGAAGATAAGTTCCTTAAGCGGTTGGGACAGATCTATCAGTTCTTCACCACCGACAAGATGCTCGAAATTTTCAACGGGATGGCAAAGCAACTGGAACCTGAAATGAGCATGCATTTCGCTCGTTGGGCTGAAGAGAATGATAAAGCCATTAACATTGACTCGCCGACAACACCAGAAGGCGCTTTGCGTTACTGGTATACACGGTTGGACTATAACCGCAATGTTCTCAAAAAGCGCCCCACGTACTTCTATGAAATGGTACAGGAACGCTTGGCACTCACCGATGAACAGATGCTGCAATACTTTGGTACAAAACCTGCCTTGCCTGATGATGCAATCTTTACCGCAGGTAAAAAGTGGGGTTAACGCTGTACAAACAACCCTCGGAAGCGCCGATCATTTGTACCTGACGGTACTGCGAAACCACTGAAATCGCTGGAACTGCTTGACAAAGAACGCGCTGATCTCTATGATGAACCCAATTGAACTAAGGAGGAACATTCGGCATGAACTTCGCGGCTCTTTTGCAGTCTGCTAGCGCAGTATCCCTTGTAACGGCTTCAGGACTGGCAGCGGAATTTAAATCTATCGTTCCCAGCGATTTATTTCTGGCACTCGGTTTAGGATTTGTGGTAGGTGCGGTTATCGCTTTTGTGTACAAGAGCACTTATCGAGGCGTTTTGTACAGCCCCTCTTTCGCGATTACACTGATTATGCTGACTCTGATCACAACGCCGGTGGTTATGTGTATTAAAAGCGATATTGCATTATCCATGGGCATGGTGGGCGCTCTGTCCATCGTTCGTTTTCGTACTGCTGTTAAAGATCCGATGGATACCGCCTATATGTTCTGGGCGCTTACCATGGGTATCCTGCTTGGCGCCGGTTTACACCTGATTGCGATCATTGTGGTGCTTTGCATTGGTGCACTGATGTTTGTGCTTACCTTTGTCAAGTTTGCCAACCCCAATGCTTACCTGTTGGTGGTACATTATGATGAGTATAGTGAGCAGGCTATCAATGCTGAACTTCGCCGTTCAGTCAAGAGCTTCAAACTCCGCAGCAAATCGCTTACGCGCGCTGGCGCTGAAATGACTTATGAAGTACGCCTGAATGAACGCCATGAGATTGTGACGCGGATGTTGGATATCGAGGGCGTGCATGATGCTACGCTTGTTGCCTGCCAGAGCGAAGTAGGCGCATAAAGTCCCGCATACCCATTAAAGGAGGCGACGATGGTTGCCAATCGCAGTGCCGCTTCGGCATGAGCTGAAGTATTATATCAATCATGTTGAATATCACCTGTTGTCGCACGCACTGGATCAGGTGCTGGAGCGTGACCCCAACGGCGATCCGGAGTTTAATGAGTATCATATCCGATCACTGTATTTTGATACCATTGATAACACAGCCCTAATGGACAAACTCAGTGGTGTAAAAGACCGTGATAAATACCGCATCCGAATATACAACTTCTCGGATAAGTTGATTCGCATGGAGTGCAAAACCAAGGTTGGAAGTTTGATTTCTAAACGTTCTGTGGCGATTCCGAAGCTTTTAGCCGAGCAGTTGATCGCTGGTGACCCTACAGGCTTGGAACGCACGCGTAGCGGACTGTTACAGGATGTATTTCGAGAAATGACCCTGCATTTATTGAGACCCGTTGTAATCGTTGACTATGTTCGGGAGGCATATCTGCACCCGGTAGAGGAAGTACGCATCACTTTTGACAAAGGATTGCATACAGGATTGAACTCTCATGATATTTTCAACCCTTATTTACCGACTATTTCTCCATTTGACCACGATGATATGATTTTAGAGATTAAATTCAACCGTGTTCTTCCACCCTATATACGTGACCTGATCTGCACCTATGTACACAGTGCCCAAAACAGCGCAATTTCAAAGTATGTATGGTGTCGGCGTTTTGAAAATTTTGAATAAGAAATTCGCTCATTAATGGTGGGTTCTGATGCATGGGAGGGCTGATATGAAGCGACTGATAACACTGTTGGCGGTGGTTATGCTATGCTTTGGCATAATTGTTACCGCAATAGCCGACGATGAAGCGCGGAGTGCATTTATTGACCGCATCATCGCGACTGCGGAGGATACGTTTAACGAAGCGAACGGCAAGCTCCAGCGCGCACAGTATGCAGGTGATATCTATGTGTGCAAGAACTTTACTGTATACTTGTTTCGCCAGAACCGCGATGCTTTTCGAATGGAAGAGTTCCCGAATGTAGAACTGGTGATACCCGATAACCTGCCTAAGAAGGAATGCACCACCTATGCCTATGGCGTAGAGTGGAAAGAGGTTGCTGCCTCTGAAGGAAATCCGTTTGTTATAGGAGCGACCTTTCGCTACGACACCTCTAAAACCATGGAAGAAAACAAAGCGACCGCAAGAGAATTCATGATGCAGGTGAAACGTGGCGATTATTTCCAGATGTCGGCCGATTATTACTATGGGGTAGGCGCTCACAGCCTAGTATTTATCTCCGACTACGATCCGGAAACCAAAACAGTTCACTGGACTGATTCCAACATGAAGGGCGAAACCAAAAATGGGGAGCGCTACGCGCTGGTACAATATGATGCCGTCAAAGATATTGACTGGTTTGTTGATGCTTTCTGCCATAAAAAACGCGGAGCGACATTATACAGGTTGCGCGATGATATCATTTTTGCCAATCAGTAAGATACTGAATGGAAAAGCAAGATTATAAGTCAACTGGCGCGATAGCTGAAACTCTGCCGCGCCAGTTTTATATTTAAAAATAAGCATATATCGATCAATAAAAGATTGCCAATACTCCGGGAGAACAAGCGCTGTGCTGATTGCATGGATTCAACTCGTCCTATTGGGAGATTCACCGGATGATCATGAGGACTATCCAGCAAAACGATTGTTATAGGCTATATCTGCATAAGCACACAAATAGTAAATTATTCCATCGCTCATCTTCTTTTCGTTTTAAAGAAGTACCATCCATTCTTCGATTGAAATAGGGGAAGGTGCTTTCAATCACCATTCTGAATTTAAAATAGCACCCAGACATACCCGAAGAGTATATCTGGGTGATTGGGCTATGTCAGGGTTGATACACCTCTATTAAGGGTTTGAAATGGGAACGGCGGTTTCAATCGGAAGTTCAAACCAGAAGGTGGTGCCGATATCCTGCTCACTTTCCACGCCATATTGTACCTTGTGGTTATCCAGAATCCCTTGGACAATACTGAGTCCAAGCCCTGTGCCCACGGTGGCTCGTTTATGCGGCTTGTGACCTCGGTAGTAGCGGCTCCAGATATAGGGCAACTCCTGCGCATCGATGCCTTCTCCGGAATCCTTGATCTCGACTCGAACTTTGGTGTTGATCACAGTCTGGATTACCGTGACTGTTTTGTCTGCGCCCGTATAGGTTAGCGCATTGTTGATCAGATTGTAGATCACTTGGCCGATTTTCATTTCATCCGCATATACTGTGACGCTTTGCAGGTAGTGGAACTGTACCTGATAACCATCCTGTTCGGTCAGCTTTTGATAGCGGTTCATGATATGCAGGATGCTATCCGTCAGATTAAACAGTTTTGGTTCAATCGGGTTCTTCCCGCTCTTGCTGGTGCTGTAGTCTAGCACTGCGTTTACGAGGCTGGTTAAGCGTTTGGTTTCTTCGATGATTACCTGCATGTTCTCCGGTGAATTTTCGCCGGGAAGGTCGCGCATCGCCTCCGCGTAGCCTTCAATCAAAGTGAGTGGGGTACGCAAATCATGAGAAATATTGGCGATCAATTCGCGTTGCATCTCGTCCACACGCCGCAAATCTTTTGCAGCCTGGGTGAGCGTTGCATTGAGCTGCATGATCTCCCGATAACTCACATTGGTCGATTCAGGCTCAAAATAGCCAGCTGATAAACTTTTAGCCGCCTCGTTTGTACCGACGATCGGGCTTGCAATACGTCTTGACAGAACCAGCGAAATGATGAAGGAGAGCAACACCATGAGGATGGCAATAAAGAGAAACTGGCTGCGAAGGGTTTGCACAGTTGCATCCACAGGAGTAATGATAGCGTTGAGAAAAATATAATGTGTATCTCCGCTTTCAGTGGATACCGCGCGAATGGCTACCATGCTTTTCGCATGCCCGTCATCTGCCGGGGGCACGCGACCAGAAAAACGGTTTTCATCATAATTGCTCTTTCCAAAACCACCCAGGCTGAAAATGCGGTAAATGGTAGTATGGCTTTCCTGCGTGATTTGAATGTATCGGTTCAAATCAAATCCGCTCATACGGTGGATGACACAGTCACCGGACGTCTCAGACGAGACTAGTTTCTCTGTACGGTCGTTTACAATTAACACGCATACATCATTCGCCTGGGAAATTCGGTCTGCCAGGACTTGCAGATCCGCATTGTCAATGTTTCTAGCCAGTGTGTCGATGGTGTTTGTGAGCATTTCGGTTTTTTGCAGACTATAAAAATCAGATAGCAGCGCGATCTGAAAAATCCACAAAAGTGACAGCAAAGCAGCGGCAAATACTAAAAAATAGAGGAAAACCCGACCGCGAATTCCTAAACGGTTGATGGGACCGCAAACTTTGTGCCAAAAAGCACGGCAAACGGCTCGAAAGCCAGAGGCAGGGCGGAAGGCTTCTACTTCGGTTGTTTCAGGTTTTTTCAAAACGATACCCAACTCCTCTAAGGGTGACGATATATTTAGCATAATCGCCCAGTTGCTTGCGCAACAATTTGATATGAGTGTCCAGCGTGCGATCATCGCCAAAAAAGTCAAATCCCCATACTTCGGAGATCAACTTGTCGCGGGTGAGCGCGATGCCTTGGTTTCGAACCAGATAGAAAAGCAGATCATACTCCTTGGGAGAAAGCTCGATCTCCTGACTATCAATGAGCACCTTGCGGGCAGTGAAATCAACCAACATATTTTCGATGGCTGTTGTCTGATGTGCCTCAGAAGAAGCTGTATTACCGCTTGCACGACGTAAAACCGCACCGATTCGCAGCATCAGTTCTTTAGGCGAAAAGGGTTTAACGACATAATCATCAATGCCCAGTTCAAAACCATGGATTTTGTCATACTCTTCACCGCGAGCTGAAAGCAAAATGATGGGTACGCTTTGATGTGTTTTTCGGATTTCCCGCGAAGCAGAAAATCCATCCAACTCTGGCATCATGATATCCATTACAATAAGGTCAAATGGCTTGCTGCGCATAATTTCGACAGCTTGCATCCCGTTTTCTGCCTCTGAAAATTCATAACCTTCAAAAACGGCATACTTGGCGATTAATTCTCGAATCTTCTGTTCGTCGTCTACGATAAGCAGTTTCATAACTTCATAACTTCCTCTCCTGCGGCTTGTGTCCACAGTATAACAAAATCACGATATAAACTCAATTCAAATAATACTGAGATTTTGCTCGAAGATAACAGCGGCAGGCATAAACTGCTTTCGGGCCAAAGGCAGGTAAGGATAAGGTTACAACGAAGAAACACCGATTTGTTTAAGCAGTATGGCAACCACTCCGGCTGTTAAAATCCATAGGGCAACAGCCATTCGTCTGGACCACTGAAAATCCATAATAGAGCCCCCATTCATCGCTTTATCGATTACAATGTTAGTATAATCATTTTTAGTGAAGCCTTGATGAACGTGGTATGAAGCTTCCCTGAATGAAACGAGCCTTCTGGTTGAAAACCTGCACGCAATTCAAAATGAATCAACCTCTGCGTTGGCAGAGAATACTGTTTATGATATAATACATTATTCAATGGGAGGTGCGCATGGATATGACAGCTGCTACGCTTACTGCGGATCGCCGTTCTCCACTCGCTGGGAATCTGGATACCTCATGGCTGAAATGGGTAGCCCTTTGTTTCATGATGATTGACCATCTGGGGGTTGCTGTGTTTGGCAACCTGCCTGAAATGCGTATGCTTGGACGCATAGCCTTACCTGTATATGTTTGGTGTCTTGTGGTAGGATGCGAGTTTACACACGATATTTATCGATATGCTTTGCGCCTTTTAGTGCTGGCGGTGATCTCCCAGCCGATCAACATGATTGCGCTACAAAATCCATGGTCTAAGTTGAATATTCTGTTTTTGCTTGCACTCGGCGTACTTTCCATTGCCGGCATTCAGAAGAAACGCTTCGGCAGCCAGTTCTGGGCGCCGATTCTTTGCTTTATCTTCCTAGGCTATGTAAAAGTGGACTACGGATGGAAAGGGCTTGCCTTTATCCTGCTCATTTACGCTTCCCGTAAATCTCTTGGCGGACTGGCGGCTGTGTTCCTGGCCTACACGATGTTCTGGGGCACCACTAACAGCCAGATTACTTCCATTTTCGGCATTGAATTGACCTTTCTTGCTTGGCCTTCAATCGGTCCGGTGTTGCAACCTTTCTTCCGTATGCAGGCAATGATGTGGATGGCACTTCCCTTCATCGTGATTCCCACGCATATAAACCTTAAATTGCCCAAGTGGCTTGGATATGGTTTCTATCCTTTGCATTTGTTGCTGATCATTGTGATTCGACTTTTAATAATGGGTGATTCGGCAAGCACATTGCTTTCAGTGCTGTCGACATTCTGATACCCGGGGGAGAGGTTAAAAATAGAATCATTGTTTGTAACAAAAAAGAGGGAGATAAACTCTCCCTCTTAGCGAATGGTTTGCCATTCTAGCCAGTAATACAGAATACTAATGGACTGCGAACAAATGGCGAAAGGCACAATATTGCTTTCCGCCATTTGTTAAACATGGATCGATGATTGTTACATCAGGCGAGCAAGCCGTTTAAAGTATCGGCAATTGCATCCAGGAAGCCCTCAGAATTGAGCGTCTGCGTCTTGCGCTGAAACAGCGATGCCAGATCCTTGGTTACCTTGCCGCTCTCGATGGTTGCCAGCGTTGCTTTTTCAAGCAATTTTGCAAAAGTGCTGAGGTCGGGCAAGGAATCCAGCTCACCGCGTTTATTGAGCGCACCGGTCCATGCAAAGATGGTTGCAACGGGATTCGTGCTGGTGTCTTCACCTTTCAGATAACGGTAATAATGACGGGTAACGGTTCCATGAGCCGCCTCATATTCAAACTGACCATGCGGAGAGACAAGAACGCTGGTCATCATCGCAAGGCTTCCAAAAGCTGTGGCGATCATATCACTCATCACATCGCCATCATAGTTCTTGAGTGCCCAGATAAATCCGCCTTCGCTTCGAATTACGCGGGCGACGGCATCGTCAACCAGCGTATAGAAGTAGGTAATGCCGACTTTCTCAAATTCTGGCTTGTATTGGTTTTCATATAGATCATTAAAGATATCTTTGAAGTGGTGGTCATAAATTTTGGAAATCGTGTCTTTGGTGGAAAACCAAAGGTCCTGCTTAACATATAATGCATATTGGAAGCAGGAGTGTGCAAAACTCAGGATACTTTCATCCGTGTTGTGCTGCCCCTGAATGATACCCGCACCTTTAAATTGGTGGATTGGCAGTCTGGTTTCTTTTCCGTTTTCATCCGTAAAGCAAAGCTCCGCTAATCCTTTGCCCGGCACCCGGAATTCTGTGTTTTTGTACACATCACCGTAAGCATGGCGGGCGAGAATGATGGGTTTTTTCCAATTGGCTACGCAGGGAATCATTCCCTCTACAAGCACAGGTTCGCGGAAAACGGTACCATCCAGAATGGCGCGAATTGTTCCGTTGGGGCTCTTCCACATTTGCTTGAGACCATATTCCTCCACACGCTGTGCATTGGGAGTAATGGTAGCGCATTTAACAGCCACGCCAAGCCGAAGCGTTGCCTGCGCGCTTTCCACCGTTACCTGATCATCCGTCTCATCCCTATGCTTGAGACCAAGATCATAGTATTCGGTTTTCAGTTCTACGTAAGGCTGGATCAGCTTTTCCTTGATTTTCTCCCAGAGCACATGCGTCATCTCATCGCCGTCCATCTCGACGAGCGGTGTGATCATACGAATTTTCTCCATTATTCCGTCCCTTTCGAAAAGTTTCCTGTCTGAGGCCACGTTTTTTATTGTATCGGCTTTATAAAGGCATTTCAAGGGTCAAACAAGAAAAGAACAAGCAGCCCAAAACAGCCGCTTCATCATTCATTCCAAAGAATACAACCTATAGATATCCATATCTGATCTTTTTCTGAATAGGACATAGTGTGTTGGTGTTCGATTGATTATATAAACATAATCGAATGGATTTAGCGTGCTGTGTTAACGCAAGGTGATTGGATACCTTTGCATTCGTATGTTTGGTTCGGGCTGATGCACAAACGGGTCAAAGACGATTGATATCTTCATGCACAAAGGGATTTATTGAATAGGAATTTCAGCGGATTGTGCGATCTGATAGAGATACTTCTGGAAAGTGGCCGTAAAGCCTGTTACGATCTGGCGAGAAAATTCTCCATCCTCTAGGCCGATTTCCCGGGTGATAGCATCGCGCAGCGATTTGCGGGTATTCTCGCTATGCAGACGCTTTTCGACATTCATGATGCGAAAAGCGCGCGGCAGGTTTGCCTTGAGAAGCGCATCAGTAATTGCCGGCCAACCAAATGCCGCTGCCACGGCTCCGATAGCAGCACCGGCAATCATCCCTGGCAAACCTGTCGCAATCAAGGCAATACCACCACCACCACAAAGCAATGCTGCGATTACGCTCACAACCAGGCCAACCATGGTGCCAATAAAGTTAAATCCCATGAGCTGTTGTGCGTTGATATGAACGTTTGCTGAATCACCGCTCTGTACAAATCCAAGCCGCATTTCCTCACGCGGAACATTGTAGCGGTCACAGATGGGGTCAATAATGGCCTGTAATTGCCCGGTTAACTCCTTCATCCATTGGGAGAGAATAGGGGAAAGTGCCTGCTCAGCGATGGGAGATGCGAGCACACGCTCAATGCGCCGTTGCATTTGCTCGTTCATTCGAGCAAGCGTATCGATATCACCATGCTTCCACGAGGATACTACCGGAATCGCACCCTCGGTTAGCGTAAGCTCAGTAAGCGCGTTTACAACGCCGGGCACAAGCTCCGGCAGCGCATCGTGAGCGATCCTTCCGACACGTTCATCAGTGATCTCTTCCTGAATGGCTTTGCGGAAAGCACGCAGGTTTTCATCCACCCACCCCGCATAGGCTAAGCCTTTGGCGATGGAGAACTCCGGTTCTGGGCAGATGACTATAATCGCATCGCTAAATGTTTCGCGGCATTGTTCCTGAAAAAAAAGCATACGGGACGCACCACCTGTTAGCAGCACGAGCTTTGGCGGTTGATCTGCAGTAATGCGCTTGGCATTCTGAAGCGATTCATTCAACGCCTGCGAAAAGCTGAGATGATTCAGAGTTTCCAATGGTTCGCTGATGATTGCCGCAGCCTCATCAGCATTCAGCGTAACTTGCAGCTTTTGTGTTCCACTGTAGCAGATTCTCAGCTGTTTCTTGATGCTTGCTGTCGGTTCCTGCGCAAAACGTGTATAAAATTGTTCCTTAAGTTTTCTGGCTTCAATTTCGCAATAACTGTACCAACTTCGACTTTCCGCAAACACGTGGCGAATCGCATCCCGATCACGGCTTTTCTCCACAGCGCGACGTAAAATTTCCGCATCAATCAACCCGCCGCCCAAATGAGCATCACCAAACGTGCCAACGCCCGATTCACGCCCATCAACGATGTAAGCAAAATCAAGCGTCGAGCTCCCGATATCAATGACTAATGCACTCTGACGCAGAATATCCAGATCCAGTGCTATGGTCTTTGCATATTTGGCATGTAGAAATGCGGCACGGGATTCTGAAATCACCTGCGGGTTAGCGACACCCGCCCGCAGGAGCAGATCACGGTAACGTGCTCGTACTGCAGAATTCCATCCTGCCGGGCAGCCAACCACGAAGCGATCATCGGAATCATAGGCGTTTGAATCTCGCAGCGCTTTCAGAACCCCGCGTACGAAAAGAATGATGGTATCATACGAACGGGGATCATCGGTAAAACGGCTTTTAAAGCGCACAGAAAGGTCTTCTGCAAGGGTGCTGGTATATGCCTGCTCGCCGATCACAATTTCTCCGCCGATTGTACCGACTGCAGAAATCAGGCTTTTACTGCCCATAATCGGTTGGATAATCGGTTCGATGCCGGAACCATGCTGAAACACTGCAACAGCACTTTCACCATCGCCCATGTCAAAGCCGATGTATTTCATGAAGTAACTCCTTGCGGTTGTGTGGATTCAAACTCAGACATACCGATCTGCTGGCTGGGCGTGTTACATTGCAGCACTGCGGCTGTGCCGCGGTAAAGCAATGAGCCATCCTTTTGCGAAAGCAAGGCGGGTACCAACGTACGTGTTTCTGTAATGCTGGGCAATACATTAAACAGACGGGCATCAACCGGAGTATAATCGACTGCCCGAGCGCCGGCGCTTTCCAACAATCGTTCCGCAGCTAAAATAGCTTCATCCCGCGCGTCGCCTTCGCATTCATACACAGCCTGCATCAGTTCTGCGAGCAAAGCGTTGTTTTCTACATCGACTGAGCCATTTTGCATAGAATTCTGTTCATTCAGGTACGCAAAATCGTTGATGTATCGATCAATTGATTTCATTTGCGCATCAATAGCGGCGAACAGCTTTTCTGTGTCCGGTCTGGCGGTTACCTTTAAACGATCTTCGGTAGGTTCCTCACGTTTCTGATGCTTCGCAAGGGAATGCCATCCGATTAAGGTCGCAACCAGCGATCCGGCAGAAGGAATGAATAGAAGCCATGCTTTACTTATGTAAGCGTATGCCAACAAAGCAAGCTGAAAGCCACAAGCCAGTAATATAGCCCACTGAACTTGCCGTTTTTTTGGCTTTTGTGTTTGCGATTGGGCGATCCACACTTTGGTTGTAACCGATATGTCCAATAAGTTCAACGATGTTTTAAAGCAGGAAAACAGTATTCCTGTCTGTTGGCGCAACAAATCGTCAGGCTGCTCCGCCATTGCATTCTGCTCCACCTGCACAAGCGTGTACCGCGTGAGATACGCTGCGCTGGAAGCATCATTGGAAGAGCGAAGGCTTTCACGCAAGCGCTCCCGCTGGGTGAGCCAGCATTGATATGCGCTCATTGGATACCTCCGTTAGTCTGCGGTCTTTTTATTGGCGGTTGCTTTAGATGTCGTTTTATGAGTGGCAGTGCTTTTCTTTTCGACGACATTTTTTGCAACAGCAGTGGTTTTTTTGGCCCCTGTTGGCTTGACAGAAGTTTTCTTTGATGAAGATGCTGGTTTCTTTGCGGTGGATGTTGATTTCTTGTCGATTGTACTTGTTTTCTTGCCTGCCTTTTTTGGGGAAGAGTTCTTCTCACCCATCAGGTTGCCAAGTATACCGCTGATCGCATCACCCACTGAATCATTGCCAATCATTTTGCCAACCGTATCGCTCAGATCGCTTTTACCGCTTGATGCATCGTTAAACAAACTGCTGAGTGTATCTGTAATTCCTGAATGGTCATCACTGCTAGAATGACTGCCACCCAGAAGACTGCCTAAAATACCTTCCATGCCTGAGGTGCTTGCGGCACTTGTGCTTTCGCTTTGAGAATTGTTGTTGGTGGTACTGCCTCCAAAGAGGTTACCCAGCATGTCAGCAATCCCTTCGCCAGAAGCGTTATCAATGTTTTTTTCGCCGACAAGGCCACTGATTGCATCGCCAATATCCACATTGCCAATCACATTTTTTACCGTATCGCCCAGATCCAGTTTACCAAGTGTTTTACCAACGGAATCAAGAATCCCTTTCTTTTTCGCCATTTGAGGGTCAACTCCTTATCGATCATTGAGGTTTACAAACTTTTCAGTGCTTGAATTTCGTCTGGGGTTAGTTCCCGCCACATGCCACGCGGCAAATCGTTCAACTTTAATGGGCCAAAGCGAACGCGCCGTAACAGCACTACCTCATGTCCAACCGACTCCACCATTTTACGAACCTGACGGTTGCGACCTTCATGGATCGTGATCATCATTTCAGTATACAGTGGTTTTACGGATAGAATCCGAGCCTTGGCAGGGCTGGTTTCGCGACCATCCACTACAACCCCTCGCTCCAGTCGTTTTGCTTCGTCAGGGGTTACCTGATTGCTCACACGGGCAAGGTAAACCTTCTCCACCTCGCGCGAGGGATGTAGCATGTGCTCGGTAAGCTCTCCATCATTGGTGAGCAACAGCAGGCCTTCGCTGTCATAGTCCAGCCTGCCCACAGGGTAAAGCCGTACGGGATAATCTCGGAATTTATCCAGCACCGTGGCGCGGCCTTCGGGATCGCTGACGGTTGTGACCTCACCGGCTGGCTTGTGGTACATCAGATAATGCTTTTCAACCTCTGGACGTACGGGATTTCCGTCTACGCACACCGCCTGCCCATCCTCCACGGATACGCCCATTTCAGTTATGATAACGCCATCCAGCGTTACGTGGCCATCGGCGATTAACTTTTCAGCGGCACGCCGCGATGCCACGCCACACGCAGCCAGATATTTCTGTAATCTCATATAGATTGCCTCACATTCGTTCAAAAAAATGATAATATACCAGAACAGTTTCCCGTGTGGCCGGCACACGCTTTACCTGCTCCGGCAGTGCTGAATGCCATAACCGATCAACACCACCCAAGGTAAAGCCGCAATTCTCCAAAAACTGACATGCAACAGGTTGCTCGTCCGTGGTTTCTATCCGAATACCCGCGCGCCCTTCCTTCTGCGCCCATTCTATGCAGGCATTCAGCAGATGGGAAGCGACCCCTTGCCTTCGAAAGCGACTATCCGTACGGATATCCACCAACTCACACAATTGGTGGGAACCGAGACGGATGACGCATTGTCCAGCCTGCTGACCATCAACAAAAGCTAAATAACAGGCTGCGTTCACATCTGAAATCAGTTTTTCGGTATCCGCTGGGTAAGGTTTAAGTGTACGCCATTCTGCCACTGGTAGCGATGTATAGTCCAACGAAAAACCTTTGTGGGTCACACGCAGTAGCACTCGATCCCCTGCCAGAAAGTGTGCGTCCACCTGATTGAATTTACCACGGTTTTCCTGATTAAGCGGCAGTATGGTGAGCATAGGAACCCCCCAACCGTTTTGTACACAAACTCTTGCCAATCTAAAGGCAATCCACATAGTCCGTAGCGGATATAGAATGATAAGCTATATCCTTTCCGATCAGATAAGTGCGACAATGGTTACAGGCGCTGCCTTCTGAAGCGATGTGACGGACATTTCCACCTGAAAACCGATTTTCCCTGCGCTGAATAAGATCGTCTCCTTTTTGGTTGCCGAGGCATCCAAAAAGATGGGAAAGGGCTTTTTCATACCAATTGGAGAGCATCCACCATGAACATAACCGGTAAGCGGTAATAGTTCCTTGGATTTTATCATCTCAATTGCTTTTTCGTCTGCCGCTTGTGCGGCTTTTTTTAAGTTAAGCTCCTCTGCTACCGGAATCATGAAAACGTAATACTTCTTCGATTTAGCAACTGTTACCAATGTCTTGAATACCTGTTCCATAGGAAATCCGAGGATCTGAGCCACTTCAACGCCGCTGATCGCTCCATCGGTGCTATACTGATAGGCTTTATAGGTCAGCTTCAAACTATCCAGAATACGCATCACGTTGGTTTTCGTTTCCATGATTTCATCTCCGAAACTGGATGGGATTCGTCATGATTATAACAGAATGGATATCGCATGGCAAATGAAAGACTGGAAACATTTGCGTATCAGAGATAAAATCTAGCGAAATCTGGTCACGTTCAAGAATCATTTCGATTCGCCGTATTGAGAAAAACAAACCAGAGGATGAAAGAAATTGATCAATATAAAAAGCCAATCCAATCACGGTTTCTATTGAAATAGCCCGAGATTTAAATTTGACCCCATACGGTTATTATGTTATGCTGTCCGAACACTCATTAATTATTAACGGGTATATAGGAGGGAATGGTACGCAAAAGCTTCTCAGGAAGACCGATGCGGACATGACGCAGGGTGTCATTTGGAAACAACTGCTGGAGTTTTCGGTACCCATGGCGATCGGTTTGGTGTTTCAACAGATGTACAATATGGTGGATACGATTGTGGTTGGACGATTTGTTGGTAAAGAAGCACTCGCGGCTGTGGGCAGCACTGGTAGCATCATCAATATGCTGGTCGGCTTCTGTGCTGGTTTGGCTACCGGCGCAAGCGTGGTGATATCACAATGTTATGGCGCCCATGATCACAATCAACTGCATAACGCTGTACACACAACCATTTCAATCACATTCATCCTGTGTATTGTGATGACCGGGCTTGGATTGCTGATTGTGGAGCCTGCGCTTCAAATGATGGGAACGCCGGAGGATGTGTTTGATCAGGCACGACAATACCTGACGATCTATTTCGCTGGTGTTGCGGGGCTGCTGATCTATAACATGGGAGCCGGTATTCTACAGGCGGTGGGGGATACCAGGAGGCCTTTATATTTTCTTTGTTGTTCTGCTATTATCAACACGGTGCTCGATCTTGTTTTTGTGATTAACTTTCACATGGGAGTTGCCGGCGTTGCCTATGCTACGATAATTGCACAGTTTATCTCCGGCATTTTGATCTTGATTGTGCTTTCGCGGGTCGATGCGCCCTATGGAATCCAGTGGAAGCACCTTCGCATCACTGGTGATGTGTTAATGCGAATTCTTAAAATCGGAATGCCATCCGCGATACAACAGGCGGTTACATCCTTCTCAAATGTGTTCGTACAGGGCTATATCAACTCCTTTGGATCCACCGCCATGGCGGGTTGGTCCAGCTATGGCAAACTGGATTCGTTTATATTGGTGCCTGTACAGAGTATTGCTATTGCGTCTACAACCTTTGTAGGGCAAAATTATGGTGCAAAGAACATGAAGCGCGCACGGGAAGGCACTAAGCAAGCGCTCATTCTTTCTTTGGCGATTACGGCAGCCATCAGCGCTGTGGTGATGTTGTGCGCCAAAACGCTCCTTTCTCTATTTACGCAGGATGCAGAAGTCATTGAGTATGGCCGCAAGTTTACACTGATCATATCGCCCTTTTACCTGATGATTTGCTTCAACCAGATTTTTGCTGGAGCTTTGCGTGGCATCGGCAATGCAAGAGCACCTGTGCTTGTGATGCTCGGATCGTTTGTGCTGTTCCGGCAACTATATCTGATTGTGAACAAATTACTGGGTAACGCATTTGTACCGGTTGCGTTGGCATACCCTGTCGGATGGGCGCTGTGCAGTGTGCTGTTAACTATCCTTTACCTGCGTTCAGCTATTTGCAGAACCGAGGTCGATATCGCAGCAGGTGAGACCCTTACTGCAACCAAATAGAATACAAACAGAAAGACCTCTCCGCAACACTTCGGGAGAGGCCTTTATTATCATTCGGTTTATTGATCTGTACTCAGTTTTCTTTGTATGAGTTTGTATTTGCCGGCATTTAAATCTGAAAGCGTATGGCCTTGACCATAGAGTTTGTATTTATAGGTGCAAAGGCCTTCCAATCCCATTGGCCCGCGGGCATGGATTTTTCCCGTTGCTATGCCGACCTCTGCACCAAAGCCAAACAAAAACCCATCTGAAAAGCGAGTGGAGCAATTAGCAAAAACATCCGCACTGTCAACCAGCATCATGAATTTCTCGATGGCGGTGGCATCCCGTGTAACAATACAATCGGTATGTCGCGAACCGTAGCGGTTGATATGTTCGATAGCCTCGCCAAGACTCTTCACCACTTTAATGGACAGGATTGCGTCGAGATATTCGGTATGCCAATCTTCTTCGGTAGCCGGGTTACAGTCAATGATATCACGGGTGCTTTCATCGCCACGCAGTTCCACACCTTTGAGGCGTAGCGCTTCTGCAGCCAAAGGTAAGAATGCTTCTGCACACCTTTGATGCACAAGCAACGTTTCCGTGGCATTGCACACAGAAAGGTTCTGTGTTTTACTGTCCACAATAATCTTCACAGCCTCTTCCAAATCAGCATACTGATCGACATAGACGTGACAGATCCCTTCGGAGTGCCCAAGCACAGGAATCGCGCTGTTCTGCATAATATAATGAACAAATGAATTACTACCGCGTGGGATAATTAGATCAATGCTATCATCCTGCTTGAGCATTTCATCCACATCCTGCCTGGAATGGAGAAGGCTGCACCAATCATCTGGCAATCCCACTTCGTGCGTTCCTTCCAGAATGGCTTGATAGAGCGCTTCATTGGTCTGCATAGCCTCACGGCCACCTTTGAGAAGTACCGCATTGCCACTTTTTAAGCATAGTGAACTGATTTGAACCAAAGCATCCGGCCGGCTTTCGAAAATAATGCCAATGACACCAATTGGGCAGGAACAACGGTAGAGCCGTAAACCTTCCGCAATTTCATTTGCATACTGGATATGGTTGAGAGGGTCCGATAGAAGTGCAAGCGCTTGTAAACCTTCAATCACACGCTTAACCTTTGCTTCACCAAAACGCAAACGGCTTATCAACGGCGCACTCAGGTTTTCTTCCAAGGCCTTTTGCACATCACGCTCGTTAGCAAGAACAATTGTATCCAGATGACGCTCAATCGCACGTCCGATAGCGAGCAACGCATGATTACGCTGTTCAATAGTGCTGGCGCTGAGCGCAAGTCCGGCATGTCGTGCGTTTTCCGCCATTGTACGAATAGAATCTTGTGCCATACAATCCCATCCCTTCCATAATTCCATTATAAAGCAGGTGAATTGTCTTTGCAACCGGGAAGAATTATGTTATACTAATTAATGCGTATTCAACAGAATGCATACGTTAAGCCACGAGGAGGTAGCAACGTGCCGCGGCAAACAGGCATTAAACCCGTCGCCCAAAATAAGAAGGCGTACCACGATTATTTCGTGGAGGAAGTATACGAGTGCGGGTTAAGCCTTTGCGGAACGGAAGTCAAGAGCATTCGTGCGGGGCGTATCAATCTTAAGGAGAGCTTTTGCATGATCCGAGGCGGAGAAATTTACGCCGAAGGAATGCATATCAGCCCCTATGAACTGGGAAACGTGTTCAATCACGACCCCTTACGCCCCAAAAAACTGTTAATGCACAAAAGCGAAATCCGTAAACTCGCCGGGCAAGTAAGCCGTCAGGGGTATTCACTGATTCCACTCAAAGTGTATCTCAAGGACGGGCGTATGAAGCTTGAACTGGGCATGTGCAAAGGCAAACAATTACACGATAAACGTGATGCGGCTGCGGAACGCGATGCAATGCGGGAAATCGAACGTGCTTTCAGCAAAAGGCGCGATGACTAACGTGGCAACAACAATATGGGGGTGTCTCGGTTTCGACGGGGGTTTTTGAGGGTTGGGCAAGCGAGCCGCGGACCCTGTACCGCGCAACAACGGGGAAAAACAACAACTGACAACAACGAATTAGCTTTCGCGGCTTAATGCCGTGCGTCAACCCGATTTGCCCACGGATTCGGTGCTTGGCGTCATTATCGTGGGGAACGAGCACGTCAAAGCTTTGAGACGATGCCCGTAAAATGAAGCTACCAATGGCTTAAGCCCGTCAAGGGGCGTTTGCCGGAGGGAAATCTAAATCCTTGACTGCGCTCGGAGAAAACCTGATCGGCATGCCTTCGGACAGGGGTTCAACTCCCCTCACCTCCACCACAAAGAACGCTTGTGTAGCAATAGTTACACAAGCGTTTTACATTACTAGTACCGCACTATGGGCGAATAAAGAACCAAGGATAACCTTCCTCCGTTTCGTTAAGGCAATACCCAGCTAACGGTCAAACAGATGGTAAATATGAGCATGAACAAGCAGCTTACGTTATCAACTCTAACCGACAAACTGGGGCAGGCGATAACACACAAGAAAGAGTTCATCCAACAGATTGATTGTATCATCCCGTGAGAAAGAGTGGAAAGGGATCATAGCGCCTTATATTGTTATAGGGGAGAGTGCTGTAACAAGTCCCTTGCTCTCAAACGGATGCTTAGAATCCATCTGGTGCAGAGCCTTTATAGCCTGTCAGATATGGCCACGATGATGGAAATTATCGATAGCCGTGCCTTTTCAGAATTCTGCGGGGTCGATTCCAGTAAGCAGATTCCAGACGGCGACACGATCGGGCGGTTTCGAGCGCTGCTGGTAAAGAATGGCCTGTTTGCACAGGTGATCGACCTCCTTTCTGTGCAGAGGCTGATTCTCAAGAAGGACACGATCGAAGACTCCACAATCATTGCTGCGCCGTCCTCCACGAAGGACCTGGGAAGAAACGCGACCTGGATACGCAGCAGACGAAGAAGGGCAACACGTGGCACTTCGGGGATAAGGCGCATATTGGTGTGGGCAGGGAAACCGTGATTGTTCACCATGGGGAGGTTACTGGGGCCAATGTTCATGATGTGACTGTTGTTCCCGAACTGTTGATTGGTGAAGAAACAGAAGTGTTTGGTGAGAGCGGATATTTGAGCGCCGACAAACGCGAGGGTACCATTACCCGAAACAGGATCGGAAAAACCATCCGATACAAGGTCAACCGCAGACCCTCCCAAGGCAAGAATAGCGCTGTTCGTTCCAAAAGCCAAATTCGGCACAGAGAGCGCGAGAAGTCGGCTATTCGCGCAAAGGTTGAGCATGTCATTGGGTTGTGAAGCATTTATTCCACTTCCGCAAGACCCGCTGCAAAGACCGACGGAAACAGGTGGCACAACTAAATATGCTCTTCGCCCTAGCGAATCTTTATCAGGCTAACAAGCACGGCTTGCTGGCCTGATTAGGTTTCGCTTCGTAGGCTAAGAGAGATGGTTTGCCACTCGTTGGCTGAACCGGATAATCTACCTATCCATAAAGAAGCTATTATGCGGCGGTTTCTTAAAAAAATCTTTCAGATAGTGATTAAGTGATTCTTCTGAATAAGATGCTAATCAGGCCTGTAGATACCAATTATATATCGCATCTACTTTCCACAGTAAAACAGCAAGTATGCCTCCAGCTTATCGGCTTGCAGACTATGGCCGCCGCTGTGTGCATGCAGTTCGGCATGGGTACCGTGCTCCAACAGCGCCTTATAAAGGGATTGTACTCCTTCAGCAAACGGATCACCGTCACTCCCATAGTCGATATACACTCGAATCTTGTCAAGTTCCATGCTTTTGGCATAATGCGGAATATCGGTTGCTGCTTGGGTGACATTGCCATTATTCAGCCATGTCTCAAACCGTCCATTGGAAAAATCATTGTAGGCTAACGCAGGACTATAACCACCCACCTTGCCAAATAAATCGGGATGATGAAGAGCAATTTGCAGAGCAAACAACCCACCCATTGAAAAACCGCCGATGTAGCGTCCATCTGGTGTGGCTATCGTGCTGTAATGTGCATCGATATAGGGGACTAATTCTTTGTAGATAAACTGCTCTGACAGGTTTTCGCTCCTTACTCCGTCTTTCATATCTTCCTGTATGGTTTTAGCCGAATCATACCGAACCAAAGGGAAAACCATGATCAACGGGTCTATCTTGTCCTGCTCAGCCATAGCATCAGCCTTTGCACCAATGCCTGCGGTTTGCAGCCACATGGTTTCGCTGGAGCTATTGCCGTGCAGCCCATACCATACGGGGTAATTTACCGTTGCCCTGTAGCCTCTGGGGAGATACACCAAGCAGGGCACCTTAAACCCCATATATTCACTTTCCAAAGAAAACCGGATAGTGCAGGATTGAGCCAATGGTAGAGCTGTTGCTGAACGCTGGTCTAATGCTGATTGTGAGGCGAGACAACAGGATATGGATGAATATACGATGAGTGATGTAGCCGCTACAAAGGTTGCCAGCATTTTGAAGCGTTTGGAACGAACATTGATATGCATGTGATTCCGCTCCCTCTCAGCCAATCTTGATGAAATGTGTTGGCGCATGAATAGATCTTTTGTAAATATTAATATGAAGCAACATGAGATAACGTATTTTTAAGCTCCTTCGTTTCTATATCTGATAGGCATGGTAATGTTCTATGGCTAATTTTTTCGCATCTTCCAAGAATATAAAACAGCTCATGTTCAAGTTCATCCTGCAGGTTGTTTCCAAAGAAATTGCGAGGAGCCATTTCATTGAGTATAAGGCGATGAGACAACATATGCAGAGCTAAGAAAAATCCTCAATCCCATTTGCCTGAATAGAAGCATTTTGGGGTTACACTAATCAAACTGATATTTATTTCATATTCGTGCATTTCGCACAATTGGGAACCACTCGCCATTAGGCTGTTATTCTTTTCGGATCAGCATTCGGACACCGAATCCGATCAATGCTCCACCAACGGCAATATTCAGTGCTTTGATAACTGGAAATGGAATGTTTCCATGCATAATGCTTGCCAGTGCCGCAATACCGGTAAGAAATATGACAGTGGCCAAAACACAGCCCACCGCAAAAAAGCAAAGTTGTTTTCGCTTCCAGCCTTCTTTGCTTACCTTGTTGGTGAGAACACCACCCCAAAATAGGAGGGTTAGCGGATTAGATAGTGTGACTACCAAACCTTTGATAAAAGGATCTGAATTCCCTGAGGCGCCGTACAGATGAATATTGGGCAGCAAAGAAACCCCAAAGGCACCTAGCAGCGCATCCATTCCAAACACAATGAGCACCATACCACCGATCCATTGCACCTTTTTCCTTACCGTGGGTTGATTCAGCAAGGCGGTTACCCCAAGCAAAGAAAGGCTGATGTAAAAAGCATCTGCCAGTGCGACTGCAGTGATCATGGAGAGCGCGGGCAAAAATCCAACGGTAAGGGAGATATTGAGTACCATCAAGCACACCGGTCCAATCGCCAGCTGTAAAACCATTCCAAAACAAAGTCCATCCCATAATAGCAAGAAATCAGGCATTGATCTCCTCCTTCAGCGTTGCAAGCATAATCTGCGTATTGGTTTCAGCAATACCAATAATCGTTTTGAGTTTATTGCTCGGAAAGCGTTCCAGCACTTTTGTGTATTCTTCAAAGTCACTTTGAGCAGATAATCATATTTGCCGACAACAGGGTGACACTCCAGCACGCAGCGAAATCAAACTGCCTGTTCATAAAAATCTTGAATCGGTTTTCTTGCGATTGATGATTGATACGGATAGTTTATCCCTCGATCAGTCCTGAAAGCAACAGTTTTTTGTGCACTCAAACACATCAGGAACCAAAAGGCTAACTTGTCTACCAATGATTGCGGCTGATGCACGGGCGTTTGATTTCAGAACGCTGAGTATGAAGGTGTCTTATTCTGTCCATATCATTCACCTCATAACGTACTGTAGCGCGATTACCGAATATTGTAAATAGAATACGAGCAATTCAATTGTTATTCATGTATATCAACTAATTTTATCGTCCGTTATATTTGTATAGACCGATTCAACCAACTCAAGATGGAAATACCTGATCATGGAATGGGGCAGCATTCCGATGGTAACCATATATTACCATCCTTATTAAAGAAGAGTGGGGGAGTTGTGCGCATGAGAACCGATCTAGTCCGAACAGTTCATTCTATCGCAAAACTAGTCAACATAAATGGCGGTCTTTTATTAGGGCAAAACGGTTTGAATGATTTTCTACATGAGCAACAAGATGAGCAGCAGGACCGTTGTAAGAAGTGGTTGAAAGTCTTGACAATGTATGAATAGGGTGTAAAATGTTTATGAACTATTCGCTAAAGAATACTTTAACGAAAAGATTAGATGTTATTATCCACATTTAACCATCATGGCATGCCAATGGAGACTTATCATTTTAAGACTGTGTTGTGGCAGTTCAACTCAATCAATTATGCACTACTATCTATGTTTCTGTGAATGAAAGGAGTTTCCAATGCCAGATATCACTTATAGGGATCAAGTCGACCAAAATCGGTTGGAATCCATTCGACTGATGTTGCGCTCGCTGCCGCGCTCCTGTGCTGATTTTATCCGAAGTTTGGGATCCACCACCAGCACGCTCACACGTTTAGCATACACCATCGATTTAGGTACTTTTTTCGACTTTGCGATGAAGGAACTTACTTGCTTTACCTCTCAAAACGCTACAGATATGACTGACGAAGAAATCTCTCGCCTGAAACCGCGTGATATTGAAATTTATGCTGACTATCTATCGCTATATTTCAAGGAATCTTCCGTTCATACCGGCGAACAGCGAATGCTGAAAAATAAGACATATGGCGTAATGCGTAAATTATCATCGCTACGATCCTATTTCAATTATCTATTTCGCACACAGCGCATCCCTGCCAATATCGTCTCTTTGGTTCCACTTCCCAAAAAACATGAAAAACCAATTTTGCTCTTAGAACACGACGAAATGCAAAAGTTGCTCAACGCTATCTATTCCGGGGCACAACTCACCCCTCAACAAACCGCTTTTCACCGACATACCCAGATTCGTGATTTTGCGATTGTCATGCTGTTTTTGGGAACCGGTATTCGCGTAAGTGAGTGTGTTGGAATCGATCTGGAAGATATTGACTTCCGTAACAATGCGCTGCTTGTCACTCGCAAAGGCGGAAATCAGGTCATTCTCTACTTCCCAAAAGAGGTTGGCACTGCTTTGCAGGCCTATCTGGAGCAACGAGAAACCATCGTAACCGAAGAAGGACATGAGCATGCGTTCTTCCTCTCTCTACAAAAGCGTAGGATCACTCAGCGCGCAGTGGAATTGATGGTAAAAAAGTATGCCATGTTGGTGGTTCCACTCAAAAAACGCATGAGTCCACATAAGCTTCGCAGTACTTATGCCACCAATCTTTATCAAGAAACCGAAGATATATACCTGGTTGCTGAAGCTCTCGGGCATTCCGATGTGAACACCACGCGCAAACATTATGCCAGCATGAGTGATTCTCGGATGCGTGATGCTGCCAAAAATACACATCTGCGTGTTGAAAATACGTCGGATTCTGCTTTGAAAGATGATCCGGCCAACACATTGGCAGATATCACAAGCGATGATCGAAGATTAGCAGTTGCTACGACAACTGATGAAAAACCGCCTGAAACTTCTGCTGCAAATTTTGATGCACCGATTGATCCCCAAAACCCGACTCCTGAAATCGTAAATTGCGGTGATGTTTCAAATGTTATCACTGGTGAAGTGACCCTTCTGCAGCTTGAATATTCAGATGAGGGAAAGGATCATCCCAACACAACAGAAACTGGACGAAATCGCCGTGCAGGCCGACACTGATACAACCGTGTTCATTAACCTTTTTTTCATTGTAAGATGTACACTCCTCAGGTGGTGCAGCTCTATACGCTTCAAACACAACATTTCAGCCACTTCCCTTGCAAAAACAGGTTGTATGTGGTATGCTGTTAAAAGAACAAATGTTTGCAAGGGATGTGAGCCGATGAGCAATCCGCGTGGCGATAGCCAAGCCCGAATCCTTGAATACATTGAGAGAATTACACGACTGAAGGGCTATCCACCTTCGGTACGGGAAATATGCGACGCAACGGGATTAAAGTCCACCTCGACAGTGCACGGGCATTTGATTCGGCTGGAGAAAAAAGGCCTGATCTCTCGTGACTCCATGAAGCCCAGGGCTATCAGTCTCCCTTATGACCGTGACGCCTCCATGCTGGAACGCTCGGGCATGGTATCCATTCCCATTGTGGGCCGAGTTACGGCAGGCGCGCCGCTTTTAGCTACCGAGAATATTGAAGAATATATCAGCCTGCCTCAAGCCATGTTGGGCGATGGTGAGCACTATGTACTGGGTGTCCGGGGCGAAAGTATGATCGAGGCAGGGATCATGGATGGCGATTATGTTGTTGTGCGCAAACAGCCACAGGCTTTTAACGGCGATATCGTTGTGGCGATGATTGAAGATGAGACTACTGTAAAGCGTTTTTATAAAGAAAACGGCGCTTTTCGTTTGCAGCCGGAGAATTCAACCATGAAGCCAATCATCGTTCCGGAAGTGACAATTTTGGGTAAGGTCGTTTCCCTTTATCGGGTCTATTAGCGTCCTGCTCGATCCACATCAGGAGGTTGGCCAGCATGACATGGTGGGAAGCTGGATTACGGCTCTTATTGGCAGTTGTTATTGGCTGTGTGATTGGGATAGAACGTGAGCGGAAGAATCGCCCTGCCGGTATGCGCACCCATGTGCTGGTATGTGTCGGTGCGGCAATCATCGCCATTGTTGAAAGTATGATGATGGCAGATGCTATTACTTTAAATTTGAACAGCGTAAATAATACCGGCGTCGGAATTAGCCTTGGCCGTTTGAGCGCGCAAGTGATCAGCGGCATTGGCTTTTTAGGTGCTGGCACTATTTTTATCAGCCAGAAGAAAATTGCCGGCCTCACAACGGCAGCCTCGCTCTGGAACGCTGCCTGCCTTGGAATTGCCATTGGTATGGGTTATTACTTGATCGCGGTAGCTGGTTGCGTAATTGTGATGGTTACGCTAACCCTTTTACAGCGATTAATTCACGTCAATGCGATGAAGAATGTTGAAGTGAAATTTATCCATCGGGTAGAGACGATCGCATTTATTAATGATTATTTTCAGAGCATCGGTGTTAAGGTTCTGGATGTGGATTTTCACGTCGAAAACAAGGGCAAAGATAACCTCTATACGAACATCTACACACTGGATATGCAAAATAAGGCTACTTATATGGATATTGTCAATAAGCTTTCGGAATATGCCAATATTCAAGGCATCCGAACGCGTAATATATAAAGGAGGAACCATCCATGGGGCAGCACAAAATCGTCGTTGTTGGGGGTAACAACGTCGATATCACAGCCACTTCCCAAACATCGTTGGTATATGGCGATTCTAACCCCGGCTCCATTCACACAGGTCTTGGCGGCGTGGGTCGTAATATCGCGGAAAACCTGACCCGAATGGGTCAGAAGGTAAGTCTGATCACTGTATTTGGAGATGATGAGTTTTCCAAGCTAGCTCAGGTGCAGGCAGAGCGCATCGGGATGGATATATCAGATGCTATTTATGTAAGCAATGCACCTAGCTGCGTTTACGTTTGTATCACTGGCCCCGATGGTGACATGGCTGTCGCGGTCAATGATATGGAGCTCTGTTCGCGTATTGATCCTGCGTTTTTGGAAACCAAACTGGACATGCTCAACATGGCGGATGGTATTATTATCGATGCGAACATCACGGAGGAAGCGATAGACTATCTGGTGCAGCACTGCAAACCGCCCATTTTTGCGGACGCCGTATCTGCGAAGAAAGCTTCCCGTCTACACCAATCCCTCCCCCACCTTATGGGGTTAAAATCTAATCAAATAGAAGTGGAACTTCTTACAGGACAGACTATTTCGCATGAGCATGACATGAGCGCGGCCGCACAGACACTACATCAGATGGGTGTTGAATATGTACTGATTACACTTGGCAGCCGCGGAGCATTTGCCTCGGATGGTAACACACAGTTGTTTGAGAAACCGTTCCCTCAACGTGTAGTAAACACAACGGGTTGCGGAGATGCGTTTACGGCAGCAACGACCATTGCGATGCTTGACCATATGAGCACGCATGATATTCTGAAAATGGGGCTTGCAGCTGCATCCATATGCGCGCAAAGTGAGCATGCAGTTTCAGATCAAATCAGCTACGAGGCGTTGACCGGTTTTCTCCGATGAACGCAACAATAACAGGAGGCGACACGATGAACCCCTATCTTTTTGTTTCTGATGAAGTGCGTGAAGCAATTACGCACAAACAACCGGTGGTTGCACTGGAATCCACAATCATTTCCCATGGCATGCCTTATCCGCAAAACGTGGAAACTGCGTTGCTAGTCGAAAAAACGGTGCGTGAAAATGGCGCGATTCCTGCTACCATTGCCATTTTGCATGGCAAGATGTGTGTTGGAATCAGCCCCGAACAAATCGAATATCTCGGTAAAAAAGGTCTTTCCGTCCATAAAGCCAGCCGCCGTGATCTGCCTGTGCTTCTTGCTCGCGGCGAAGATGGCGCAACAACGGTAGCCACCACGATGATAGCCGCACAGCTGGCAGGTATCCGTGTATTTGCGACAGGAGGTGTTGGTGGCGTACACCGTGGAGCAGAAACCACAATGGACATCTCAGCCGATTTGGAAGAGCTTTCGCAGACGGATGTATCGGTAATCTGCGCAGGTGCGAAGTCCATTCTTGATCTCGGGCTTACGCTGGAATATCTTGAAACGAAAGGTGTTCCCGTGATCGGCTATCGTACGGATGTTCTGCCCGCCTTTTATTGCCGCAAAAGTGGCTTTGGTGTGGATTATCGTCTGGATACAGCTGAGGAAATTGCCGCCGCAATCCACGCCAAAGAATCCGCCGGCCTCAAGGGCGGTATGCTGATTACCAACCCTATCCCGGAAGAGTATGCAATGCCGGAAGAAAAGATGAACGCCTGTATCAGTCAAGCGATTGAGAGCGCAAATCAAAATGGCATCAAGGGAAAGGAACTTACGCCTTTCCTATTGGATAAAATTAAAAATCTGACCGGTGGTGAATCTCTGGAAGCTAACATCAAACTGGTACTCAATAATGCACGCTTAGGTGCGGCAGTCGCTAAAGCTTTAAGCACACTGGAAGCCTGATTTACGAATCTTCAAAGCCGCCGATTGGCAGGGTCTCCCCTACCGCTCGGCGGCTTTGCGGTACGCCTGAATCTTTGACCCCATATTTTTTTGAATGATACTCAATGATTGTCATGTTTTGGGTTGCCACGATAAACATCACTGGTTATGCGCTGAAACGTCAGTAACGGATATTACGCAAAAATGAAACCAGTCTGGAACACTGTGCGATGCTGTTCTTCTGTGTTATCGCAAAAGTTCTTGCACGCAAACCGATTGCTTCGCGCTCCTGTTTTGGCAAAGCAAGCACTTTCTGAACCGCTAATTGGATACCTTTGACGTTTTGCGGCTCAATATAGCGAAGGAATTGATCATATTCCTCTGGTATTCCTTCAAGTTTGCAGCACAGCACTGGCTTGCCGGAGCGCATATATTCCAATGTTTTGGAGGGAAAGGAGTACCGTGTAAAGGCACCCTGCGAGGTACGTGGGTTGATGAGCGCATCCGCATTGGCTTGAAGGGCCAGTGCGTTTGTCTGAGGCACAAAACCGAAAAAACGGATATTTTCAAAATCCGTTGCGGCTTGCTGGATTTCGCTCTCCATGTCACCGCGTCCGCATAGCCACAGCTGAATATCCTTCATGCCTTGAAATGCTTGCAGAAGTTCTCCGATGCCCAGTTCTCTGTTTAGTGTACCTGTATAAAGAACGGAAGGTCGGGAATCGGATGGTAAATCAACGGTTTTGGCAACCGCAGTCTCGGCTGACACCAGGCTTTCCAGCACCATGCTTGGACGATCCTGAACGCCAAGCGCTTCCGCCATGGGCGCAGTCAAGAAAACGAATCCATCAAACTGGCGGCTCAATTCCATGCTGCGTTTACCGCGTGCATATTCGATGCGCCGAAGTAGACCGCGCCTACCGGAGGAAATGCCAAGATCGTTTGGCAGATCAGTGACGATTACGCTTGATTTCAAATCCGGATGGCGGCGTTTCATCGCTTTTACGGCCTGCATGTATGGCAGATAGAGGCTGTATAGGATAAGGGTACGGTTATCGGGTGACATGGCGTACCAACGCTCGAGTTCAGCTTCTGCCTGCTTGGCGCGCATCCGCTGTTTAAACCATGGCAGATTCACACAACCAATCTCGTGAAAATGAATTCCATGGCTGCGAGAGGGCAGCACCCATTTCCGATAGTGTGTGGGGAAAACGCCCACCGGAAGTGAGTTAACAACAGTGAGTGTTTCTCCCGTGCTCAGGTTACTCTTGAGACCATCGATCAGTGCCCATTGAAAGCTGTTGATCTGGTTTTGTAACCCATCACGGGAACTGGCGAGTGTGGCATCAATATCGTCAGGATGGTAAAGCAGAGTCAAAAACAAAATATTCATTGGGTAACCTCTTGGTATACATCCCAATAGGCTTTTGCGCAAAATTGACTGTCAAAATGCTCTGCTTGCGCTATACAGGCGGGTCTCAATTCACTTTTCGCCGCGCATAGGCGTATAACAGCCTTTGCGAGGGTCTCCACATTGCCTTTTTCAACTACCGCCCCGCAAACATCGGTTATGCACTCAGGGCATCCTCCCGTTCGGAACGTCGCAACAGGCGTGCCGCAAGCCAGAGCCTCCAGGTTCACCAATGGCATATTATCCTCCATTGTGGGGTTGACAAGGCAATCGGCTGTGCTGTACCACTGAGCCAGTTCTCGCGTTGATGCAGTACGAGGCAACCCCAGTATTCCTTCGGGCAATGCCGCGATTTGATCATAGCTCAACCCGATAACTACCAGTTTGCAATCATTGCCCAGCTTATTTGCAAGTTTTGGCAGGTATTTGAAGCCTTTACGCTCCTCCCACTCCGAGGCAACGGCAAGCGCGAGGTATGGCACAGTGATTCCGTATTTCTCCCGTAGCTTACTCTCCCTGGGGTAATACAAGCCACGGTTGACACCGTTATAGATCACCTTAACAGGTACATCGTGTAAAAAAGAGTTCGTCAACAGACCTTTCATCCATTCGCAGGGCGCTATCAACATGAGTTTTGGCAGCGATGTAAAGAGATTCTTTCGACGCAGATAATTCCGCTTGCTGCCATCCAACCCGATGCACGTGGGATAACTTGCTTTCTGTGGGCAGCGGTAACAACCGGTCTTCCAGCGTTCACAGCCAATATAGTCAAAGTACGCACAATGTCCCGTAAATGGCCAACAATCATGCAGCGTCCACAATACCGGGATATTTGATATACGAAGGTAGCTAAATAACAATCTATGGTTTACATAGCAGCCATGGATATTGTGCAGATGAATGACATCCGGTTGATACTCCTTTAAAAACGCGATCAACCTACGGGTAGCCTGTTGGCTGCCGTAACCTTCCATATCGAAGAATTTTCGGATCGCTCCATGCCATTTTCGCTCGGTTCTGCCACCGATCCGCAGCGCAAAAATCTCTGCTTCCGGAGTTACAGCGCCAGTACCAAAACCGATAATCGTATCTGCGCCCTGTTTGGCAGCATAATCTGCAATATCCAGAGCGATGCGACCCGTGCTCCCACTGCCGCAATAGGTATTCAGCTCTACAATTCTCATTGATTTCCCTCACAAAGAGCTATTAGCATTGATTCCAGCTTATCCATATGACCCTGCTTGGTAAAGTTCGCCTGATAGTAACGCTTGGCGTTCTCCCCCATCAGAAGTTGATCGTTTCGAGCGATGAACGCGCGTACCACATCGGCAAAAGCCGAAGGATCTTCTGGAGGGGCGCAAAACCCACAGTTTGCCTGTGCCACAATGTAGGGTGTCTCCCCTGCAATGGCTCCAAGAATTGGCTTGCCAGCCGCCATATAGCTTTGCACTTTGCCGGGCAATGTATCATTGACGCAGCTATCGCTTTTCATGCTCACGAGCATGGCATCCGCCATGGCATAAAATGCTGGCATATCAGCCTTTGGCTTGCGGCCGTACATCGTTACGATACCTGTAAGCCCAAGCTTTTCTACCAAGGAAACACACGCCTCGTGGTTGGAGCCATCCCCAAGGATGTGCCAATGGATGGGTTCTTCTTTGAGCAGGTAAGCCGCCATTATGAGGGTCTCAACATTTTGTACTTTGCCTATATTTCCTGCGAACACAAAGTTCCAGCCCTGTGCCGGAACCCTCTCTGGCAAGGTATCAAAGAGGTCGTCCGCAAATTGCGGCAGATATTGCTCATCCGGCACATAAAGATGATGAACTTGCTGTAAATAGCCCTGAAATCGTTTGGAAGAATACACTAACCTGTCTGCTTTAGCATAGACCCAGTGGCTGACACGCTTCATTAAAGCGTATAGCATTGAACCTTCATATACATTCATGGCGGCTAGGCACGCTGGCCAGATGTCCAAAATATAGATCATCAATTTTTTTGAAGAGAAGCAACGTAGAAAAGCCGCGGGCAGTGACATTAGCACGGGTGAGGTGGAATAGGCATACACAACATCATAGTCGTGTTTCAGCCACAGCACCTTATGGCAGGCTGAAAACATGTAGCTGCAATAGTTGATGGCCAAGCCAAGTTTAGAATTCTTTCGCCCAACCTCAAAACAACGGTTGATATGAACACCGTTCTTCACTTGATTTCGATTGCGAAAATGTTTATATTCGATGGGTATAACCCCACTGGGGTAATTGGGAAGGCCAACAACCGCTGTAACTTCATGCCCACGGGCAACCAGTTCCTCACAGATTTCTGTGATTTGAAACGGTTCAGGCCAATAGTGCTGACAAATGACAAGTATCTTCATCCGATGCACCGTTTATATGGATGCGGAAAGCCTGCGACGCATTTCTCGCGCGCCGACTTCCGCTCGCAGGAGTGTATCGTCCCGGTCGAGCGTTGTGAAATTGCCATTGCGAAAGAGCACCTTGCCATCCACCATCGTCAGGCACACATCGCTACCCTGTGAGGAGTAGATCAAGTTTGATTCCAGATCGATCCTGGGTGTCGTGTGCGCATTTTTCAAATCCAACAGGATCAGATCAGCAAGATAACCTTCTTTGATCAGGCCAAGGTTATCATAACCCATGGCCTTTGCGCCTACGATGGTTGCCGCGGCAAGCGTCTGCAAGGGACTTACGACGGTTGGGTCTAGCGTTATCCCCTTTTGTAACATGGGCATCAGCTTGATTTCTTCCCACAGGTTCAGGTTATTGTTGCTGGCGACGCCATCCGTTCCAACCGCCACCTTGCAGCCAGCCTTCAACATTCTGGCAACAGGCGCGATACCGCTGGCAAGCTTCAGATTGCTGATCGGGTTATGTGCGACAGTCACACCGTGCTTACGGAAAATCTCAATATCCGCATCGTTGAACCAGACGCAGTGAGCGGCAATCACCGGGAGTTCGAGTGCGCCCAACTGTTCAAAATAGGCAGGCGGAGTAAGACCGTGACGTTTCAGGCAGCCTTGCAAGTCGAAATCGGTTTCACTTACATGTACGTGAATTGGAAGTTCCATACGTTTGGCGGTTTCCACCACTTTTTGGATCAACTTTGTTGTGGTGGCGCCTTCAGAATGCGGCGCTAGTGAAAAGCGGATACGGTCATTACAGGTGTGATTCCACTTTCCCGCCATGGCAACACCCTCGACCATATCGGCACAGCTCTCGTCGAAATCGATAATACCGTGGCCAAGCAACGCCCGCATACCATTATCCCGCACGGCTTCAGCGATTACGTTGGTGTGAAAGTACATATCATTAAAGCTGGTAGTGCCAAACCTGAGCATTTCCATGCACCCTAAATCTGTCGCCGAACGAATCAGTTCATCGTCCCACTGTTTTTCAAGTGGGAAAATCGCCTGATGAAGCCAATCGTCAAGCACCAGATCCGCGCCAACACTCCGCAAAAACGTCATTGGCGTATGAGTATGAAGGTTCACCAACCCGGGCATACACAGCGTACCCGACCCATCGATGATTTCATCCGCTGTAAAAGCAGGCGCCAATTCACTTTTGCCGGCATATACAATCAGGTTGTCATCAATATGGACTTCCGCGTTTTCAATAAATGGAATATGAGCCTCCCCTGTGGCTCCGGGGGTAAGGGTAACGTTCATGATGCGAGTACGCATATGGGCTCCCCTCCTTGATGATCTATAGGTTTATTATTATAGCATGGTTTGCCATGTACAGCAACGGAGGCAGAGCGTGGAAAACAGATAGAAGATGATGGCTTGTCATATACCATACTTCTGCTGCAATACGGTTTGTTTTTAGCCATACGCAAGAAAAAGACTACTTTTCTCTGTAAATAGCAAATGATGATCGTACTTTGAAAAGAATCTTGACTTTTGTCAAAAAATCCACTACGATGATATCATCAGATTGCAAACGATTGCGCATAATAAGGAGGCATCATTATGGCGTTTGAAGTACATCCTTGGAAGGTTGTCGAAAAAGGCTTTGACAAGAGTAACGTTCGGCTTTCCGAGAGTTTAACCTCAACAGGCAATGGCTATATGGGCATGCGCGGAAACTTTGAAGAGGATTTTTCCGGTAATACGCACATAGGCACTTATATCGGTGGTGTGTGGTTTCCGGATAAAACACGTGTCGGTTGGTGGAAAAACGGTTACCCTCAATATTTTGGAAAATCCATCAATGCGGTTCGACTCATGGGCTTTCATGTGTCTATCGACGGCGAGTCCTTGGATTTGAATGAGTGCCAATATAGCGATTACTATCGCGAACTGGACATGCGTACCGGTGTGGTGCTTCGCACCTTTACGGTGAATACCGCCAGAGGCAATGCGCAAATCCGTGTTGAACGTTTTGTTTCGCTGGCGGAAAAGGAATTGTTGGCTGTTTCCTATGCCATTACTCCAGATTACAGTGCTCATATTATCATGAAGCCCTATATTGACGCGCGAGTTCATAACCTCGACAGCAACTATAACGAAACATTCTGGGAGATGCTGGAGGAAGAAGAGACTGAAGATGCGCTTGGTCTTTTAACAAAGACCAAAGAAAACCCATTTGGTACGCCGCGTTTTACCGTTGCCGCTGCCATGGGCTGCTGGGCGGACAATTTGGGCTTGGATGAGAAGCGCATGGACGAGGGGTATGTAGAGGAATCCTATTCCGGACAGATCGACGCCGACGAAACTGCGCGTATTGAAAAGTTCGCGCTGTGTTTTACGAGCCGCGATTACGCCGAAAGCCTTCTCCTGACCATGGCGCTTAAAGCTGCCGCAAGAGCCCGGGAGGTGGGCTATGAGGAGCTCCTTCGAAGCCATCGATCTGCATGGCTGGCACGTTGGGCAAGCTGTGATGTTGAAATTATGGGTGACGACCATGCGCAACAGGGTATTCGATTCAACCTCTTCCAATTGTTAAGTACCTATTCCGGCGAGGATGCGCGACTGAACATCGGTCCGAAGGGATTTACCGGTGAAAAATACGGTGGCGCTACATACTGGGATACTGAAGCTTACTGTTTCCCGGTGTATATGGCGATCGCCGGACAGGATGTAGCCAAGCAGCTTTTGATTTACCGCTATATGCAGTTGGATGGCGCATACCATAACGCAAAAATGCAGGGTTTACAGGGTGCGTTGTTCCCGATGGTCACCTTTACAGGTGTGGAATGCCATAACGAGTGGGAGATCACCTTTGAGGAAATCCACCGCAATGGCTCCATGGCATACGCAATCTTTAACTATGTTACCTATACCGGTGATGAAAAGTATCTGCTTATGGAAGGGCTGGACGTTCTGTGCGGTATAGCACGCTTTTATACCGACCGTGTGCACTTCAGCAAACGCAAGGGTTTGTATATGATTCACGGTGTAACCGGCCCCAATGAATACGAGAATAACGTGAGCAATAACTGGTATACCAATCGCATCGCCGCATGGAGTATCGAATATTTCTGTGACGCATGCGGGAAAGCATCTGTAGAGCGAATAGCTGACCTCGGCATTGCTGATGAGGAGATCAGTCACATGCGCGATGTGGTTGCACGCATGTACTACCCGGAAGACAAGGAACTGGGTGTGTTTGTACAGCACGATACTTTTATGGACAAGCAACTGATGCCCGCCGCTGACCTGCCTGCCAGCGAGCGCCCCATTAACCAGCACTGGTCATGGGATCACATTCTGCGTTCCTGTTTCATTAAACAGGCAGATGTATTGCAGGGCTTATATTTTCTGGATCATCTATATGATATCGATACAAAAAAGAAGAACTTTGATTTTTATGAACCAATGACCGTGCATGAGAGCAGCCTTTCGCCATGTGTGCACGCGGTCCTGGCCGCAGAGATCGGTTATCACGATAAGGCCATGGAAATGTATCAACGCACAGCACGCCTCGATTTGGACAACATCAACAACGACACCGCAGATGGGTTGCATATTACAAGCATGGCCGGAAGCTGGGTATCCATCGCACAGGGTTTCGCGGGTATGCGTACGGTGAACGGCTTAGGCCTGAACCCTTATGTGCCATCACCTTGGGAAGGGTATGCCTTCCAGTTTGAATACCGTAACCGTCTGATCCGTGTTGAAGTACAGAAAAGCAAAACCATAGTGAAACTGCTTCATGGCGAACCGATGGAACTCACCCTTTGCGGACAAAAACAGAGGTTATCGGAT
>Ga0302293_10000144_pt1 | contig 42112 bp, 29 predicted proteins | sample III_Fen_N2_2_FD_198758 | JGI IMG/M metagenome (GOLD analysis project Ga0302293, IMG submission 198758) | Peat permafrost microbial communities from Stordalen Mire near Abisko, Sweden - III_Fen_N2_2 | ecosystem: Environmental > Terrestrial > Soil > Wetlands > Permafrost | place: Sweden: Abisko...
CATGCACCGTAGATTTCAATACGAGCACCGATTCCGTTTCCGTTACTCTCAACTCCTTGCAAGTTAATTTTGATCCAATTGTTCGCATTTCCGTCGTTCATGTAAATGGTTCCGCCGTTGCGCACATCCAAAAATCCGTCGTTGTTCAAATCTCCGATCGAACCGTTCGTAAATGCATAATCTACAGGAGAAAACGTCATATTACCGTTGTTGAACATGATTTTATTTCCACCACCCAACACGTCGGTAAAACCATCGTTGTCGAAATCAAAACTAACATGCTCGATGCTTAAGCTGGCATACGTATCCCAACCCGTTCCGGCAGTAACATCCGTGAATGTACCATCTCCGTCGTTTTTCATCAATTTGTGCGTCCCTTCAGCAGATGAACTTGCGCCTACCAAGGCATCCATCCAACCGTCATTGTCATAATCGTTCCACGCCGCCGACCAAGATTGGTGAAATCCGTTTTCCATATTGGCAGCCACAGCTACATTGGTAAATGTACCGTCACCATTATTGCGGTGCAATTCGTCGATTGCTGCTGTTGAACCTCCACCTCTGCATTTGGCGATGAACATATCCGAGTCACCGTCGTTGTCATAATCTACCCAAATGGAACCGTAATTTCCACCTTCCGGATGATCACCTAAACCACCTTGATTATACGTTAGGTTTCCACTACCATCGTTGATGTAATAAACATTCGGATCTACATCATGGCAAACAAACGCGTCTAAGTGACCATCGTTGTTGATATCCGAAAAGTTGGTGCGTTGCGAGAAAATATATTCGTTGGTAAACGATTCGGTATATCCCGTTCCGGAAGCATTGGCTTTCATAAACGTAACACCGCTTCCGTCTCCGTAAACAATATCATTAAATCCGTTTTTGTCGATATCACCAACAGCCAAACTCCAAGTTGGCAAATAACCGTTATTCGTTGTTGTATACGTTACTGTTGAGAAGCCGCCACCAACTTGCTGATACAAAATTTGAATGGATCCGGCAGATACCGTAACGATATCATCGAGGTAATCGCCATTCATATCTACCGTTGCAAGACTGTAAGATCCTGAAATTGTTACCGGAGTTGCTGTAAAATTAACCGGTGGTGTAAGCGGTTCTACATAAGGGTTTTCGATGAGTTGAAAATCAAACCCGAGCGATGACCAACGATTATCGAATGCGATGGTATACGTAACACCCGCCATTGCGCTGAATGTTGCAACAGATGTAAGAGCACCTCCGCCGTCGTCGTCTCCGGCATGGCAAACCAATGCTCCGCATGTGCCCGTATAGACATGAAAACGTGTATCCACACCAGAACTTCCCGGAAGGTCAGTAGTTAATGTTACCGTATGATCTACAGCAGGTGTGTAAGTATACCATTCGCCGGCTGTGACGTTGGTATTACCGTTGGGTGCACAAATTACCGTTGGGAATCCGGAACCGTTTACGGCCGAGACCGTGTAAGTCCCCGCACCGATCGGTAAAGCGGTAGCACAGTTGTTTTGCGCCATTGCTCCAACCGGAAATCCGATGAATAAGAAGAGGTACAGTTTTTTCATAGCTTCATGTATTAAGTTGTTTTTTATAGTCTATTAGTAGTCTTTCTTGCTAAAATGTTCATTAACCCTTTAAAGTACGTAATTAATTCAATGAAGCCAACATGACAACTCAATTAACAACACACTCTATTCCAAGTACTAACGAAATTCACAAAAGTTGCATAAAATTCACTGTTGCCACTAAATAAAATGATGCAATGCCTTAAGTTCCTTTATAAAACGCTGTTTTCTTGAAAGGTTGCCACAAAAAAAGGATGACGAATAGCCACCCTTTTCCAATTGTTGTCCTATAATCTGCTTATTTGTTCTTCTTTACAAAAGCTTCAGAATAACGCTCGCCTGTTTTTGTTTGAATTACGATGACATAAGCGCCTTCTGCCAAAGCTGAAACATTTATTGTTGCGAAATCGGTTGTGCGAGAGCTTACTTGTTCTCCTTTCATATTCAACACAACCACTTCAGCTACATTTAGTAAATCGATGTTTTCGATGGCAATCATTTCAGTTGTAGGATTGGGGAAAACGCTGATTTTTTTACCACCAATTTCCACCAAACTCAACGGATCTGCACCTTCTACAATTGTTACGGCACTATTGATCGTAGGATCTTCAATATTGTCAACTTGACCTGAAGGCCAAATAACACGAACCGAATCAATTGCGGTAGCCGTACCGATTCCGAAGTGAACATTCAACGTGTTCATATTTGCGAAACCGTCGCCACTGCGCACATCGCGAATCTGCTTGCCCCAAGCACCGTAAATTTCGACCCGCGCACCAATTCCATTAAAGTTGCTGGCAATTCCTTTGAGTTGAATTTTGATCCAGTTGTTACTGTTTCCATTGTTAAAGTAAACCGTTCCGCTTCCCAACAAATCCAAGAAACCGTCGTCATTCAAATCGGCCACAGAACTACCATAAACACCCACATTCGATTCGGTAAAGGTCATATCACCATTGTTGTAACGAATCAGGTTTCCACCACTCAAAACGTCAGCAAAACCATCGTTGTCGAAATCAAAAGTAACGTGTTCGATGCTGATATCGGTAAAGTTTTCCCATCCCGAACCGGCTGTTACATCGGTAAATGTTCCATCGCCATTGTTGCGCATGAGTTTGTGACCGTCACTTGAACCGCCCCAGCCACTTTCGCCCACCATGGCATCCATATCACCATCGTTGTCATAGTCGTTCCACGCAGCTGACCAAGCTTGGTGATAACCATTGGTCATATTGGCTGCTACAGCAACTTCGGTAAACGTGCCATCACCGTTATTGCGATGCAACTCATCGATACTGGCTGTTGAGCCTCCACCACGGCACTTTGCAATGAAACAATCCTGATCACCGTCGTTGTCATAATCCACCCAAATAGAGCCATAATTTCCACCTTCAGGATGATCACCTATTCCGCCTTGATGGTAAACCAAGTTTCCACTTCCGTCATTCAGGTAATAGACATTCGGATTTACGTCATGACACACAAAAGCATCTAAATGTCCGTCGCCGTTGATATCCACAAAATTACTGCGTTGCGAAAACACATATTCTGGAAACGAAACCTCTTCATATGCGGTTCCTGTAGCATTGGCTTTCATAAACGTAACACCACCACCACCGCCGTAAACGATGTCGTTGAATCCGTTTTTATCGATGTCACCGATTGCCAAACTCCAATCCGGGGAGTTATCGGCATTGCTGGTATTCATGGAAGCTTGCGTGAAACTTCCATTTGCTTGTTGGTATAAAATGGTAATGTTACTGCTATTGGTACCCACAATATCATCGAGGTAATCGCCATTCATGTCTACGGCTGCGCGCACATAGTGACTCCCATTGGGAATGTTTAAACCATTGTTGGCGGTAAAAGTAACTTGCGCGTTTACGAGCGATGAACACACGAAAGTTGCGGCGAATAATCCTTTTTTCATAGTTCGATTATTAGTGTTGCCCATTTTCCTTCACGAAGGATTCCGAATAGGTTTTCCCTTCAGCGGTTTGAACAAAAAGAATGTAAGCTCCTTCTGCAAGTGTTGAAACATTAATTGTTTCGAAATTACTTGATTGCGTGAGCATTTTTTCTCCATGCATGTTGTAAACAATCAGCTCAGAAACATTCAACAAACCAATGTTGTTGATGGAAAGAGCAGCACTTGTAGGATTGGGAAACACCTCCAATTTTTGGTTTCCGATTTCCACTAAACTCAACGGATCTGCACCTTCAACAATGGTAACTGCTCCGTTCGTAGCGGGTGTTTCCACTACATCTACATGTCCGGAAGGCCAAATAACGCGCACCGAATCAATTGCAGTAGCTGTTCCAATTCCGAAGTGCACGTTCATCGTATTCATATTTGCGAAGCCTGAACCACTGTGTACATTGCGAATCTGACGACCCCAAGCACCATATATTTCAACACGGGCACCAATACCGTTAAAGTTACTGGCAATTCCTTTCAATTGAATTTTGATCCAATTATTGGCATTACCGTTGTTGTAAAACACCGTATTTCCGGAACGTAAATCAAGAAAACCGTCATTATCAAAATCGGCAACAGATCCTTGTGCAAAAGAAGAGGTGCTTCCAGGAGAAAAAGTCATGTTACCGTTGTTGTACATAATGGTACTTCCACCACCCAATGCATCGGCAAAACCGTTGTTGTCGAAATCAAAAGACACGTGCTCAACACTCAAATAATTATTGAGTTCCCATCCGGAACCAGCAGTGATATCTGTAAAAGTACCGTCGTTATTATTTCGCATGAAAATATGCGGACTTGTTTCTCCACCGGGTGAAGAACTGGCTCCGATTAATGCATCAAAATCACCGTCGTTATCGTAATCGTTCCAAGCAGAAGACCAAGCCTGATGCATTCCATGTTCCATGTTTGCTGCTTGTGCTACATTGGTAAACGTACCATCTCCGTTATTGCGCAACAATTCATCTATTGCTGCAGTTGAACCACCACCACGACATTTGGAAATATGGCAATCTTGATCACCGTCATTGTCGTAATCAATCCAAATAGAAGCGTAGTTTCCACCTTCAGGATGATCGCCTATTCCACCTTGATGAAAGGTCAAGTTACCGGATCCGTCATTGAGGTAGTAAACATTCGGTCCAACATCATGACAAACGAAAGCATCCAAGTTTCCATCGTTGTTGATATCCACAAAATTGCTTCGTTGCGAAAAAACGTATTCCACAAACGAAACCTCAGTGTAAGCTGTTCCTGTTGCATTGGCTTTCATGAACGTAACGCCACCACTACCACCGTAAACGATATCGTTGAAACCGTTTTTGTCTAAATCACCGATAGCGATACTCCAATCTGGCGTATAATCCGGATTTGAAGTATTGTAGGTTGTTGCCGTGAAACCTCCACCCGCTTGCTGATAATGGATGGTAATTTGTGATCCGTCAACGGTCACAATATCGTCTAAGTAATCACCATTCATATCGGCCGATGCCGTGGGATTGGAATAAAAATTTCCTTGCGTAATCGGAATGGTGTTATAAGTAGTTGGCGAAAATGTAACTTGACCGATCGACAGTAGCGGCAAGGCAAAGGCAACCAACAGTAATTGAGGTTTTTTCATGATTTCGAAGTTTCGTTAATAACTCAGTGTTTGTAGTAAGTATTTAGGCCTTATTAATGGCAATCTTTTTTCGAGTAAATCCATTCTTCCAACAGTTCAACTGCTTCTTCATGAACAATTGTTCGTCCGATGAGTGGCATTCTCAGGTTGGGCTGATTGGTTCCCAAACGTAAACGCATCACCGAACGTTCAGGTTGGCTTGGCGTAATGATGGAGGTATAAGCTGCTCCGACAAATTCGTCAGGCTCTACACACAATCCGATGTTTACCGGATCAACTGTTTCAGAGAAAGCCAAACGCATTGGTCTGTAATCGCAGTGACCGCCTTCGGCATGACAATGGGCGCAATTGGCATCTAAATACGAGCGCAAGCGCAAATCAACCGATTTACTGTGGTCTTTGTAATTGATGGTTGAAACGATATTGCTAGGCAAGCCAGGTTCCAAATAACCTTCTTGAATAAGTTTGCTGAGCTGGTTTCTGGACCCTTCAGGATAGTTATAAGCATTATTCAAATTTTGCGGTTTGATTCCAATCGGAATGGGTTGACCTTGATGTTTGTGGCAAATCAGACATTCTGTTTCGGAAGGAATACGATAATTGGTGCTTTTTTGCTCACCATCTTGCATCCATGTAATTGGAATAGTGCTTGCTGTTGTAGTAAGGTAGGCTTCGGTTTGCTCATCGTTCCATTTGTAATTGGCAAAAATCCAACCAGTAGATTTGCGAATCAGCAGACGTGTTTCCATAATGCGTGTGCCTAAATTTGGAAGAACATTTTTGTAGTAAAATGTTTTGATGAGCACTGCACCAACAGGCATTTCCATGACTTTGTTATCGGCCACATAACTTGCTTTTTCACCGTCAGGCATCCAGATAAAACGTTTTTTGAGCGCATAATCGGTGAATAGCGGAGTTGCAGGCGCATAAGCGATCACATCCGAAGCCGGAACCTGGTATTTCATCACACCGCGGAAAAACTTGTAGTCGGATAATTTCGGATAAGGAACCGCTGTTAAATCCACGGTTACTTCACTAGGACCAATGGGAGAAATATTCGGATCGTCTTTTTGACAAGAAGGAACCGTTAAGACAATTTGAATCAGTAAGAGAATACCGAGGAGATACAGTATGTTTTTCATAAGAGCACTAGTTAATAGAGTACACAATAAACGTTGTAACCGCAATTTGGTTGTTTTTTCAATAGGAAAAGACAGAATCCCTCTTCTTGTAAAACCTGAAACAAATCACGTTCTATCTGTTAGTAATATTACGGAAAAAACAAAACGTTGCCTAGATGAATGCTAAATGCTGAATTTTTAATGTTGAATGATGACGATGGTGGATGTTAGATGCTTGATTTTTGATGAACTCAATCCAACATCAAAAATCAAACATCCAACATTTTTTAAACCAAATCCACTATCATCGATTCTTAGTGCGATTTCGACGTTGAATTTATATCTCAGGAAAGAACTATTTCTCTTTGCAATAAATGAAGATCAAATCTTCAGTAAAAACAGAAACATCACCCAAAGAAACAGCCTTATTCAAATCATCACAGGCGCTTTTTTTCTCGGCAACAGCAGTATTGGCTCTGATTGCCTTATTGTGTAGGTTGATGGTGGCCGAAGCACGAAATGCGTAGGCTTCTTTTAATTCAGGATTTAATTCAATGGCTTTGGTAAGATCCTTGATCGATTCCTTGAACTGAAACAAGTTTTGCTTACACCAACCGATATTCATGTTTAAAACGGCATTCTTCGGGTAGATTTTAGCAGCTTTTTCCAACACAACCAGCGCTTCTTGGTACTTATTTTGACGAATCAGTTGATCGGCTTCATCGGTGAATGTCGCAAACTTTTCAGTGTATTCAGCCTCACCTTTTCCATAATCAAAAGCAGAAATCAGGTTGCCGCCGGTATTGTATTCGAAGTACACACCTGTATTTTTGTCTTGCGTGTATTCCATCACAATCTGAGGTTTTCCATTGGAATGAAACATTTTCCAAACACCGGTTTTTACGCCCGCATCCACCATGCCTTCTATCTTCAATTTGGCATCTTCGTAATATTCTTTGTAGAATCCGTTTTGAACGCCATTTGTAACTTCCTTCTCGGTTTTCTTGTTACCGTTTTTGTAATAATTTACCCGAAGACCGTTCACTTTTCCATCAACCATGGTGCCACTACCCGACTTTTCACCGGTCGGATAATACTCCACAAAATCACCTGAAAAAACAGCTTTGCTTTTTATCACGTACCATTTTCCTTTCACCATTTCAAGCTCACTCAAATCGGTTTGAGCCATTGCATAACAACTCACTAAAAAAGCAATCAATAAGGCTGGAATTTTGTTCATGTGTTTACGAGATTCAGTTTGTGAGTTTGTGAGTTTATTCAACTTAAAAACTCACAAACTTATACTCTTATGTCTAATGATCGTTCGTAAATGCTAGCGATTAAACCAGATCCACTATGAGCGATTCATCTGTTTTGGTCACTTTCAATAAACCGTTTTTGGTCAATCCTTTGATACTGGTGTCCCAAGCTTTGTTGCTCAGGTTCACTTGTTCTTTCAGGCTATTGAGTTCCATGCTTTTTTCGCGTTGCACGATTTCGAAAATGAGTTTTTCGTTGTCGTTCAAGACGATTTTCACGGTTTTAACTTCCGGACGCATTTGCGGGAAGAACAATACTTCCTGAATAGACGGATTGTTGGTCAAATACATGATCAAACGATCCATTCCAATTCCCAAACCACTTGTCGGTGGCATTCCGTACTCTAAAGCACGTAAGAAATCTTGGTCGATGAACATGGCTTCGTCGTCTCCTTTTTCGGATAAACGTACCTGTTCTTCGAAACGTTCGCGCTGATCAATCGGGTCATTCAACTCCGAATAAGCATTGGCGACTTCTTTTCCGCACACCATGAGCTCAAAACGCTCGGTCAATTCCGGATCGTTGCGGTGAACTTTACACAACGGCGACATTTCTTTCGGATAATCCGTAATAAACGTTGGCTGAATGTAGTTTCCTTCGCATTTTCCACCGAAAATCTCATCGATCAATTTACCTTTCCCCATGGTTTCATCCACGGCGATACCCATTCCACGAGCGGCAGCACGCAATTCATCTTCACTTTTTCCGGCAATGTCGAAACCGGTGAAATCGATGATTGATTGACGCATGGTTACGCGTTTGTACGGCGCTTTGAAATTGATGTTGTGTTCTCCGAATGTGGCTTCAGATGTACCGTTTACTGCTATGGCACAATGCTCGAGCAATTGTTCGGTGAAATCCATCATCCAGTTGTAATCTTTGTAAGCCACATAGATTTCCATGGCGGTAAATTCCGGATTGTGTGTACGGTCCATTCCTTCGTTACGGAAGTTTTTCGAAAACTCGTATACACCGTCAAAACCACCAACAATTAAGCGTTTCAGGTACAATTCATTAGCAATTCGCATGTACAACGGAATATCCAACGCATTGTGATGCGTGATAAACGGACGAGCCGCTGCACCACCCGGAATAGCTTGTAGAATTGGGGTTTCCACTTCCATATAACCCGCATCGTTGAAAAACTGACGCATGGCATTGAAGAGTTTCGTACGTTTTACGAAAATCTCTTTGATCTGTGGATTCACCGCCAAATCGGCATACCGCTGACGGTAACGCATCTCAGGATCGGTAAACGCATCGTGAATCTTTCCTTCTTTGTCGGTTTTCGGAAGCGGAAGCGGTTTCAAGGCTTTGCTCAATAAACTGAACTCACGAACGTGAATGGAAATTTCACCCACTTGCGTTTTAAACACTTCCCCTTTTACACCAATGAAATCGCCCAAATCGAGCAATTTCTTGTATACGGTGTTGTACAAGGTTTTATCTTCATCCGGACAGATTTCGTCGCGGTTAACGTACAATTGAATCCGACCTGAGGAATCTTGCAATTCTGCAAAAGAAGCTTTCCCCATATCGCGTTGACTCATCAAACGCCCGGCAAGACATACGGTCTTTCCTTCTTCGTACTGCGTTTTGATGTCATCGGCTTTGGCACTTACCGGATATAAATCAGCCGGATAAGGCTCAATTCCTAATTCTCTTAATTTTTGCAACGATTGGCGTCGCTGTTGTTCCAGTTCCGAGAGTTCGTTTACACTCATGGTATTGATAAATTTAAAATGATGCAAAGACAAGCCTTGCAGAAGAATAATTATGGTTTAATCCCAGTGTGGACAGCTATCGCATCCGTTTTTCGGACGCAAGTAAAACAACACACCGGCAGTGGCGAAATACGACGAAAAGCCGAATTTCTGTTTGGCAAACTGATCGCGGTCATCGGGTCTTGTGCGCACATGCACCAAGTGAATGAGTCCTAAACCTGATTCCATCGACACAAAGAAATGACGGAAAAATTCCAAGCGAATGCTTCCGTTAATTCCGACACCATAACCCGAAAGCGAAGGCGTTGCCAAGGTATGAAGTTGGGCGAAATTCAAATCGTTGAACGTTAAAACCGGACCTAAACCAGCACCGAGATTTCCTGTTAACGCAACTTGTCGTTGCGAACCGAATTCCAACAAATCAAACGAACGCATCAATTCGAAACGCAGGAAATTGCACCCGTTGGTGTTTTCGTAATGAAACTTGTTGATATCCGTAACCACAGGTTCATCGTCGTAATTTCCAGACCAATTGGTATCTAGACCTGCCGCGATGTAACCATCAAGTAACACATTGTTTTTATCGGCCATTACGTATTTGTAGTGATCGATTCCGAATGAAACGGCCCATTTGTCGCGCACATAATAACCGATACGACCATTGTACTGAGGTACTGTAATGGTAGTAGGATTAAAATACACATTGGCTCTGAATTTATCAGGACGATCGTAAGCCACTACGTTTTTCAATTTAAAATCGTAATCCGAACCGATAAAGCGAATATCGGAATGCGTGTAATACGACCGATTATAACCCCAATAGAAAAACAAGGTGCCGGCAGCAGTACTGTTTTTCTTTTTGTGTTTACTCACCTGGGCGTTCATTCCCGGAGCAAAGCACAGTAACAATAGGAAAAGCACCAACTTTTTCATGGGCAGTACGTTTATTTTGTCATTTTTAAATAGGCCACCTCTTGTTCTGTCAGGTGACGGTAAAATCCTCTTGGGAGGTCCTTTTTCGTAAGGCTTGCAAACTGCACACGATCTAATTTCACGACTTCGTAGCCCAATTTTTCAAACATACGACGCACAATGCGGTTTTTGCCTGAATGAATTTCAACACCTACTTCACGCGCAGACGCTCCGTCTTTTACATATTCGGCTTTGTCGCATTTGATCAAACCATCGTCTAATTCAATTCCCTTTAGCAATTCTTCCAAGTGTTCTTTACTCACCGGACGATTAACTTCAACATGATAAATTTTCTTGGCCTCATAACGGGGATGTGTCAATTTCTTTGCCATATCTCCGTCGTTGGTAAACAACAACAATCCGGTAGTATCACGATCGAGTCTTCCTACGGGATAAATACGCTCTTTACAAGCTTTCATCACCAATCCCATCACGGTTTTACGTCCCCAAGGATCATCCATCGTTGTGATGAAATCTTTCGGTTTGTTGAGCAAGACGTACCGTTTCGTTTCGGCATTGATTGATTCGCCGTCGTATTGCACGCTATCGCCCTTTTTCACTTTGTAACCCATTTCGGTTACTACCACTCCATTGATACTAACCACACCACTTTGAATGAGCACATCGGCTTCGCGACGCGAGCAAACTCCTGCGTTGGAAAGGTATTTGTTCAAACGGATTTCATCTTCGTTAAACGAAGGAAGTGGATCACCTTTGCGTACTTTGGGTGGGAAATGCGGTTTACGTACATCACCCTCTACTTCGGGAGTTACTTTTTTATCAGCAGGTTTGCGGTCGGTAAACTTCTTATCGAAGGGCTTTCGATCGGCAAATTTTTTGGGAGCTGAAGAACCTGAAGTTCTTGATTTTGAAGGAGCAGAACCGGTTGTTCTTCCTTTTGCAGCGGGCTTTTTAGCACCACCACTTGGTTTTTTTGTGTTCATCACGAGCATAAATTAATGTGTGCCACCTCGGCAGACAGCTGCAAAGATAGATGTTTTGCGGAAACTAGCGAAAAATCAGGAGGAAAAGGCGTCTACAATGTGCTGCAAATCGGTGCGGAAGTTGTTGTGCACAATGGAAATAATATCGAATCGCACTTCGTTGGGAAGATCGCGTGATTGAATGTAGTGATCGGCACAAGTAATAATTTGTCGTTGTTTGCGCCGCGTAACGGCCATCCACGGTTCTCCGATTTCGGCCGTTTGACGGGTTTTCACTTCCACCACAATGATTTTATCGTCTTTTTCAGCCACGATATCAATCTCGTATTTCACGTAGCGATAATTCGTTGTGCGAATGGTGTATCCTTCTTTGAGTAAGTGTTTTTGGGCCAATTGTTCGCCGTAGATTCCTAATTCTTGTTGTGTCATTGTCATAAAGCCAAGTGATTGGTTACTTGAAGATAGCGGATTTTGCTGAAACACACAAGATGCTGAATTTATAGTTTCCCACTAATTCACGAATTTTAGCTCGGCTAATGCTTACGCTGATCGCGTGTCGCCAATAGCTTCAGCGATGGCACAAGCTATAGCAAAGGCGCAACGCACTCGCAAATGTGCTGGAATTTGAACATCAAATAGCTTAGATATTCATTAGCGCTTCCACCAAAGCATCTTCCGAAGATTCATTCAAAACGACCGTTGGCTCCAAGCCCGATTCGCGCATTTTGTTGGCGGTGGTTGTTCCCCAAGCAATGAGTTGAGCAGACGTCGGAAATGTGTTGGATTGCAAAAAAGAAATGACGTTACTAGGGCTAGTGAACACGTAAACAGCATGTGGATTTACCACTTGTTCAACTAATTTTGTCTCATAACAACGAACAATCATTTTTTGATTGTCAGAAATGGTTTTTAAAATGGTTTCATTTGAATGTTTTGCCAATGGAAATAAAACTGTTCTGTTTCCCAGCCATAAAGAAAATTCTTTTCCAACTGATTCTGGGTTTCCGGATTGTTGACCTATAAAATCAGGAGTTAAATTTTTAGCCTGAATTGCAGTAGCAGTTCCGCTTCCTAAACAGGCTATTTTGAATGAACTATTTATTTCGTTTTCACTAAAAAAATAATCAACGCTTCTTGGGCTTGAAAAAAAGACTACATCGAAGTGTTCGGGAAGTGTAAACGGTAATTTTTCGAAACGAATGAGCGATTGTTGCGTCAATTCCCAATCCATTCTTTTACAAAACGAAAGCAAGGCTCCGCCAGGTTTAGCAATTCCCGAAAAAAAGAGTTTAGTCTTCATCTTCTTCTTCAGGCGTCAGCAATGCATCGATCACTACGTCTACCATTTCCAAATCGTGCGGACCTTCAAACTGGAACCATTCTGAACCGTCTTCCCAAGCCGCAGCATACGAAACGAGTAAACGACCTTCTTCAGGACAGTAAACACCCAACGGCAATTGACAACCACCTTGCAAACGATTCAAAACCGTACGTTCCATAACAATACGGGATTGTACCTCTACATTATGAAGCGCCTGCATGAATTCAAACAAATCGGTATCTGCTTCGCGAATTTGCAACGCTAAAACTCCTTGTGCCGGAGCGGGAATAAATTCTTCCGGATCTAATACTTCCACATGAACAGCAGACAAATCAAGGTTCAACCGATCCAAACCGGCTTTTGCCAAAAGAATAGCATCGTACTCACCATCAATGAGTTTTTGCAAGCGTGTAGGCACATTTCCACGTAAATCCTTAATGGTTACATCGTCTCTAAAAGCAACTACTTGCGATTTGCGTCGTGGTGATGACGTACCAACCACTGCTCCTTGTTTCAGGCTCCAATGTTGTGTCGTATCAACCGCTCTTGGGTGAATGAGCAGCACATCTGCAGGATTCTCGCGCTCTGAAACGGCAGCAATAATCAATCCTTCAGGCGAAGTAGTTTCCAAATCTTTGTGTGAATGAACCGCCAAATCGATGGAATTAGAGAGTAAAGCTTCTTCGATTTCTTTGGTGAAAAATCCTTTTCCTTCCAGTTTATCAAAGCTTAAGTGTTGAATTTGATCGCCTTGAGTTTTGATAATAGTAATGGAAACTTCGGCACCGAGTGCTTCAAGTTGTTGTTTCACGTGGTTGGCTTGCCACAATGCAAGATCACTGCCGCGCGAGCCAATTCGGATAGAACGCATAAGAAGAGTTAATGTTTAATAAGGATTTCTTTGGCCATTTTCATGGGCATACTCATGTATTTCTTTTCCATGTAGCCAACAATTTTTTCGAGCAATTCTTTCGAATCGGCATCCATGTTTTCCAATTCAGCTTTAAACACGTCGTTGAATGCCGTTGCTTTAATGTCTTTCACCATTTGCGGCACGGGACGCATCGCAATTTCGATACGGCGTAGCTTCAACAAGTGGTTGAATGATTCTATCGCTTCCGCTAAAATTGCTTCTACGTGTTCTATTTCCTGAGAGCGCTCTTGTAAGTGGCTTTCTGAAATGGATTGAAGTACATTAATGGAAATCTGACGCGTTGAAAACTGTTCGTGCACATCAGCGTGAATATCATTCGGTAATGCTAAGTCAATGGTAATTTTCGGAGCAGTATCACCTTGCAAAAGAAAGCTATATACTTCCGGAGTAATGATCGTTTCTTCGGCACCGGTACACGTTACCAAAATATCGAAACCGCCGGTATACGCTGTTAATTGATCCAACGGATAAGCGGTTCCTCCCAATTCATCAGCCAAGGACTGTGCTTTGGTCAATGTTCGGTTGAAAACCACAAACGAAGACATGCCGTGTTTTTTCAAGAAACGACACATTGCTGTATTGGTAACACCCGCTCCTACTACCAAAACACGCGCATCGGAAGGAACATCCATTCCTTGCAAACGCTGGTAAGCAATGGAAACAACCGAAACGGGTTTCATGGAGATTTTGGTTTCGGTATAAACACGCTTGGCGGTTTGAATCACATGTTTGATCAGCAAGCGGATAAAATCACCCGAAAAACCGTTTTTATGAGCATCGTCGTAAGCATGACGAACCTGAGTAATGATTTCACGTTCACCGATCACCAACGAATCGATGGACGATGCTACGCGCAAGATGTGATCAATGGCTTCAATATTGGAAACAACACTGGCATTTGCCACATAAAAATCAATGGTGTCCTGCGTAAAATCAGGATACAATTGGGTGAAAAATGTTGTAAGGAAATCAATGGAAGCTGCCTGCGGACCAACCAAGAGGAATTCAACACGGTTGCAGGTAGATAAGAAAAGCAATTCGTCGATGTGCAGTTGCTCTTTTACAGGATTAAAACGCACCTGTTGATTTTCAGCTTCAATGTGAAGTTTTCCGATAGCCGAAACATCGAGGTTACGATGTGTAAAAGCAATGGTATGAAAATGAGTCAGCACGTGTGTTTACCTGTCTTTAATAACTACTGAACAAAAGTCGCTATTGAAGTCCGATTATTTGTCAGAATACTGTCAGAGCGCATAATTTAGAATTGTTATAAACAAGTTTGTCTAAAAAATCAATCCCGATACACTGTGCTGCGAAAAGCAACTTGTTATCGGGACAAGTTATTGCAATATTACTATCTTATTGGTTATCAGCGAAATGAACTCCACTTTAACAATCATAATTTCTCAAAACATGAATTGAAGCACAAAATTGAAAAACGGAAATTCATCAAACTAATTGATTCAGAGTAGATTACGTAAAAGCCACATAAAAATCAATATTGCAATATTGCTATGTTCTTGATTAACAATCAATTAATCAGTAAATTGCTTTTCGATCAATTATTCAACCAACCCTCGTTGGTGTAAATCATAAATCATCCCATCGGACAACCCGACTTTTGGAACATACAACTCCTTGCACCCTAATTCTTTCATGCAAAACGCAAAAATTTCCAATGCAGGAACGATTACGTCAGCTCTATCCGGTTTTAGCTGGAAACGATCCATTCGTTGATTCACGGAAAGTTCAGATAAATCGGTATAAAGTGCCTGCATTTGCGTCAACTTGACCGGTGACTTTTCTTTTATCCCAAGCAATTTGTGGATTTTATTGATGTTTCCACCCGTTGCATACACAGTGTGCGGATCATTTAACTCTACATTGTGAGCAATCCAATCATGAACGGCATCCCAATCTTTTTTGTCGACCTTTCCTTTGAGCATTCGCACTGTTCCGATATCGAATGATTTTGCAGCCACTCGTTCTCCGTGTTCAAACACATTGATTTCGGTAGAACCACCACCCACATCAATCACCAAGTAAGGTTTTGCTTTAGAAATATCCAACAAAACAAATGTTCCGAAGATCAATCGAGCTTCTTCATCACCGGAAATAACTTCTATTTCGATGCCAGTCTCTTCTTTGATTGAACGAATTATTTCGTTGCCATTCTCCGCGTCACGCATGGCCGATGTAGCACAAGCACGAATTTTTTCAACGTCAAAAATACTTGCGATTAACTCAAACGCTTTCATGGTTTTGAGAAAATCATCCGCTTTTTTTGAACTAATTTTTCCGTTCTCAAAAACCTCTTCACCCAACCGCAACGGTAAACGTGTGTACGATATTTTCTTAACGAAAACGTGTCCGTTATCCTCAGCCATTTCTCCGATCAATAAGCGGGCGGCGTTGGAACCGATGTCGATTGCTGCGTATTTTTTTGCCATGATATCAAGCTTTTACCAACGCAATTTTCGCATCGCTTTCTTCCAATAAATCAATTACTTGAGCGTCAACGTTTACTACTCCGAAAGTGATTTCGGTAGCCAATACTTCGTTGCACACATATTCCTGATTTTGGGCAATCGCAGACTGAATTTCGGCTGTACTTTCCAGCGTCAATTGAATACGATCTGTTACCTCTAAACCTTTGTCTTTACGCAAATTTTGGATTCTGTTTACCAATTCACGGGCAATTCCTTCCCAACGCAACTCTTCCGTAATGGTATTATCAAGCGCCACTGTCAATCCTCCTTCAGAGGCAACCAGCCATCCGGGAATGTCTTCGGCCCGGATTTCAAAATCGGGTAAATCCAATTCGATCATATCACCCATTACCTCGCCTTTCCAACCGGCATTGAGCTCCACTCCGGCAATATCGCCTTGGTCAAACTCGGCAACCAATGTAGCAATGGCTTTCATTTGTTTACCGTATTTAGGTCCGATAGTTTTGAAATTCGGTTTGATGGATTTCACAAAAACAGTATTGGAGGCGTCGAGCAATTCCAACTCTTTCACATTTACCTCAGACAAGATCAATTCCTGCACATGCAGAATATTTTTGGAAAATTCATCGTTGAGTTTAGGAACCATGATTTTCTGAAGTGGCTGGCGCACACGGATTTTTTCCTTCTTACGCAACGCCAACACCAACGAAGAAACCCGTTGAGCGATGTCCATTTGCGCTTCCAATTCTAGATCGATCACCGAAGAATCACTTGCAGGAAAATCAGCTAAATGCACTGAATTCACAGCGTGTTTACCGGTAATGTTGTTCAAATCGCTAAACAATTGATCCGGATAGAATGGTGCAATCGGCGAAGCAAGCAATGCTACGGTTTCCAAACACGTATACAACGTTTGGTAAGCCGAAATCTTATCGGTTGAATAATCGCCTTTCCAGAAACGACGACGACATAAACGCACATACCAGTTGGAAAGCTGATCGGAAACAAATTCTTGAATCAAACGTCCGGCACGCGTGGGTTCGTAGCTTTCATAAGCAGTGTCCACCTGCGCGATCAATGAATGCAATTTGGATAAAATCCAACGATCAATTTCAGGTCGGTCGGTCAATGCCACTTCTGCCTCGGCATAAGCAAAACCGTCGATATTGGCATATAATGTAAAGAACGAATACGTATTGTAAAGCGTTCCAAACAATTTGCGTTGTACTTCGGTGATTCCGGCTGCGTCAAACTTAAGGTTATCCCATGGTTGCGCATTGGTAATCATGTACCAGCGCGTTGCATCGGGACCGTAATTGGCCAACGTTTCAAATGGATCGACGGCATTGCCCAATCGTTTCGACATTTTCAAACCGTTTTTATCAAGCACCAAACCGTTGGAAACCACATTTTTGTAAGCAACACTATCAAACACCATTGTTGCAATGGCGTGCAAGGTATAGAACCATCCACGAGTTTGATCAACTCCTTCGGCAATGAAATCAGCTGGGAAAGCGGCACCCGAATCAACTAAGTTTTTATTTTCAAACGGATAATGCCATTGTGCATAAGGCATAGCGCCCGAATCGAACCACACATCAATCAAATCGCTTTCGCGTTTCATCGGTTTGCCAGAAGGAGAAACCAAGACAATTAGATCCACATAGTTTTTATGCAAATCGAGTTGCGCATAGTTTTCTTCCGAAAAATCATTTGGTACAAAGCCGGCAAGTGGATTTTCAGTCATTACACCTGCAGCAACTGCTTTATCGCATTCCGCTTTGAGTTGTTCCACCGAACTGATGCAGATTTGTTCTGCGCGATCTTCGGTAGACCAGATCGGAATCGGAATTCCCCAGTAACGTGAACGCGACAAATTCCAGTCATTGGCATTTTCGAGCCAGTTTCCAAAACGTCCGGTTCCGGTAGATTCCGGTTTCCATTGAATGGTATTATTGAGCGCCACCATGCGTTCTTTCACATCGGTTACCTTGATAAACCATGAATCGAGTGGATAATACAAGACCGGTTTGTCGGTTCGCCAGCAATGCGGGTAACTGTGTTCGTATTTTTCGACTTTAAACGCACGATTTTGTTCTTTCAAGTAGATCGAAATCAAGACATCGACCGATTTATCCGGAGCTTCGCCATCAGCGTAATATTCATTTTTCACAAACATTCCGGCCCATTGCGGTACTTCTTTGCGGAAACGTCCACGCAAATCGACCAACGGAACAGGATTGTTGTTTTCATCTAACACCAACATAGCCGGAACACCCGACTCAGTAGCCACGCGCGCATCATCCGCACCGAACGTAGGCGCAATGTGCACAATTCCGGTACCGTCTGAAGTGGTAACAAAATCACCGCTGATTACACGGAAGGCTTCTTCTGGTTTTTCGTAAGGCAAAGCGCCCGGGAGTAGTTGTTCATATTTGATACCAACTAACTCGGAACCCAAACATGAGCCTGAAACCAAATAAGGAATGGTTTTGTCTCCAGCTGTATAACCAGCCAATTCAGCTTGTGATTCAACGGCTGTATATCCTTTCGAAAACTGATAACCGACCAATTCTTTCGCAAGAATTACATTAATCGGCTCATGTGTGTATTGGTTGAATGTTTCCACCAACACATATTCGATTTTCGGACCAACACACAATGCGGTATTGGAAGGGAGTGTCCATGGGGTTGTGGTCCAAGCGAGGAAGAAGGTGTTATCATCAGATGCCACCCTCCTCGATCCTTCCGCCTCAGGCGGAGAGGAGGGAAGAGATTCCCCTTCATTCACTTTAAATTGCGCTACGACGGTTGTGTCTTTTACATCCCAGTAACAACCCGGTTGGTTCAATTCGTGTGACGACAAACCAGTTCCTGCAGCAGGAGAATACGGTTGAATGGTATAGCCTTTATAAAGTAAGTTCTTGTTGTATAATTCGCCCAACAACCACCAAACCGATTCCATGTATTTTGGTTCGTAAGTGATATACGGATCGTTCATGTCCACCCAATACCCCATTTTTTCGGTCAGGCGATTCCAAATATCGGTGTAGCGCATTACCGCTTCACGACAAGCTTTATTATAATCTTCAACAGAAATTTTGGTGCCGATGTCTTCTTTGGTGATTCCCAATTCTTTTTCAACACCCAATTCTACGGGCAAACCGTGCGTATCCCAACCAGCTTTGCGCTTTACTTGGAATCCTTTCAGGGTTTTGTAACGGCAAAAAATATCTTTAATCGATCGCGCCATTACGTGGTGAATTCCGGGCAATCCGTTAGCCGAAGGTGGACCTTCGAAGAAAACGAACGGTTTTTTTCCTTCACGTGAAGAAACGGATGCTTCGAAGACGCCGTTTGCTTTCCATTTTTGCAACACCTCTTCTGCCACATTGGGCAAATCCAATCGATTGTACTCTTGATATTTTTGACTCATTGGTCTACTATTGTTTTTTGATTACCACACCGCTTTAAAACGAGGGTGGGCGCGAATATACGCAAAAAAGGCCTAAATCGTCTGCGACGAATAGACCTCTTTTGTTAGGATTTGCAACTCTATTACTCTGCGCGCTTCAAGGTTTTGTGTACGTGTGAAATACTACAATTAAAGCGTTTAGCGAGCACAGCAAGAGTTAATTTTTCGGTTGCATGTAAATTTCTGATTTCTTGTTTTTGTTCTTCCGAAAGCGGATCAGGGCGTCCCATGGCTTTGTTGCCACCTTTTGGTCCGTATTTGGCACGACGTTTTTCCCACAAAGTGGAATTATCGCGCAAGCCGAGTTCAAATCCACGCTTGATCGATTCACTGAAACTACTCCACGCCAAGTTAGCCACTGCATTATTGCGTGGATCGCCATCCATGTGGATCACTACTTTTCGTTTTCGAGGTTTATCGTTAGGAACGTAAACCAATGCAACCATTTTATGCGGATAAACTGTTCTACGCTTACCTCGATCATCAATGAGGTCAGTCATCAAGAATCCATTGGATGGATGCACTCTCAGAAGCTTTTCTTTTCCTGAGAAAATCATTTTCCTACCAGATCTATATTGTTTTACGCGATCCAACGAACGGATTGTTCCAATCGTAGAAATCTCGTAATCCGTAAATCCCGGAATGGGTTTCCAAATTATATCCATAACTTATTGTTGTTTAAGTGAAGTGGTTTAACTTAATTACTACTAAATACTATGCCAAACTCCGTTAAGTCTCTTAAAAATTTCAATCCGCACCAACCGTTTCTTCAGAGAAAAAAATAGGGCATCAACTGTAACTACGAGTTTTTTTTGTGGTTGGATTTACCAGAAAGTAAACTTTATTCGTTTTGCATGAAAAAAGGAAAGTGTATCTTTGGCTTCCACAAATACATGTCATGAACGATCGCAATACCGAGTTACAAAACAAACGAGAGAAAGCCCAGTTAGGTGGCGGACAAGCGCGCATTGATAAGCAACATGCTCAGGGGAAACTGAGTGCGCGTGAACGTATCACATTGTTGTTGGATGAAGGAACTTTTCAAGAGATCGGAATGTTCGTAGAACACCGCGCTACTTCTTTCGGGTTGGACAAATTGAAAAGTCCGGGCGATGGCGTTGTTACCGGTTTTGGTAACGTTCACGGTAGATTGGTGTATGTATTTTCGCAGGATTTCACCGTTTTAGGAGGATCATTATCTGAAACACATGCCGAAAAAATTTGCAAAGTATTGGAATTAGCCATGAAAAACGGTGCTCCGGTGATCGGATTAAATGATTCCGGTGGTGCTCGTATTCAAGAAGGTGTGGTTTCATTGGCCGGATATGCCGATATTTTTTACCTCAATACCCGCGCTTCGGGCGTAGTACCGCAAATTAGCGTGATCATGGGTCCATGCGCAGGTGGTGCGGTTTACAGTCCGGCATTGACCGATTTTGTGTTCATGGTGGAAGACACTTCTTACATGTTTGTTACCGGACCGAATGTGGTAAAAACCGTTACTCACGAAGAAGTTTCGAGTGAAGATTTGGGTGGAGCGAAAGCACATGCCGAAAAATCGGGTGTAACCCACTTCACGGCTGCTAATGATGTAGAGTGTTTGCGAAAAGTGCGCGAATTGGTAACCTACATGCCACAAAACACTCTGGAGCTTCCTCCGATTGCCAGCAGCAAACCCTTTAGTAAAGACAAACTGAATCGTATTCAGAACATTATACCGGACAATACCAATTCGCCTTACGACATTCGTGAAGTGATTGATTGTTTGATCGATGACGATACTTTCCGCGAGGTACAGCAAGATTTCGCCACCAATATTGTGGTTGGTTTTGCCCGTTTGGATGGTCGTTCCATCGGAATTATTGCCAATCAGCCGGCTTCTATGGCGGGTGTATTGGATATTGATTCATCGCGTAAAGGCGCTCGTTTTGTTCGTTTTTGCGATGCGTTCAACATTCCGTTATTGGTATTGGAAGATGTACCGGGTTTCTTGCCTGGAACTGACCAAGAATGGCGTGGAATCATTACTCATGGCGCTAAATTGTTGTACGCTTTCTCTGAAGCTACCGTGCCACGCGTTACCGTTATTACCCGCAAGGCGTATGGAGGTGCATTCGACGTAATGAACAGTAAAAACATCGGTGCCGACCTCAATTATGCTTGGCCAACAGCCGAAATTGCAGTAATGGGCGCAAAAGGTGCTGCTGAAATCATTTTCAAATCGGAAATTGCTGCTGCGGAAGACAAAGAGGCGAAATGGAAAGAAAAAGAAGCCGAATACGCTGAAATGTTTGCCAATCCTTATCGTGCTGCTGAACGCGGTTTTGTAGACGATGTGATTTTACCGGAAGAAACACGCGCAAAACTGGTTGCTGCTTTCAAAATGCTGGAAAACAAATCGGAGACGTTGCCGAAGAAAAAACATGGGAATATCCCTTTATGATGTTGAATTTTTGATGTTGAATGCTTAATTGAATTCAAGGTAGCAATCTAATTGCGGGAAAAATATGTTCTTTTCCCAAACACCCTTTATAATTTCTGAATTCATCATTTATAATTCACATCACCGTTTCTCGTATATCCCTGATTTGCAACTGCAAGGTTGTTTTATCATTCCAAGTATTTGATTCTAAGGTAAACGCACAATCAAACGCACAACCTGCTGCAACTAAGTCTAGGTTTTCGGGCATGCTGAAACCGATTGCCGGCAATACGATTCCCGTTTCCGGATCCATGATTTCCAGTTTCAAATGCGCGCCTTTCAACAAACGACTTGACCGAGCATAAACCGAACGCACACAAAACACCGGTTTGTCATTTCCGGGTCCGAAGGGTTCCATTTGTTCCAACATCTTGAACACGCGTGGCAATTGACCAACCGATTCACCGGCCAAAAACAACTGGTGTAACTTGATTTCCATATCAATCACCAGCTCTTGCGTTTCGGATTGGTATTCAATAGTTTGCTGTACTACATTATCAAAAGCATCACGGAAAGCCGAAACGTTTTCTACGGGTAATGTGAGTCCGGCTGCGTGAAAATGTCCACCGAATTGTGTTAACAAATGATCGCAGGCCGAAATGGCTTCGTACACATTAAATCGATCGACTGAACGTGCCGAACCAGTAGCGACACCTTTGCTTTCAGTGAGTACGATCGTTGGTCGATAATGGGTTTCGATCAAGCGCGAAGCCACAATTCCTACCACACCTTTGTGCCAGTCGTTTTGAAAAACCACCGTGGATTTACGTTGCTCAAACTGCGGATCGGCCGCAATTTGCTCCAAGGCTTCTTCCGTCATTTGCGCATCGAGCAAGCGACGATTTTTGTTGTATTCATCAATTTCCAACGCAATGGAATCGGCTACCGCAGAAGATTTGGCCAGCAACAATTCCACCGACCGCATTCCAGATTCCAATCTTCCGGCCGCATTGATGCGCGGAGCAATGGTAAACACCACATCCGACAGTGAAAGCGGTAACGCCCGACCAGCTTGTTTCAGCAAGGCCAAAATTCCCGCGCGTGGTTGTGTGTTCAACACTTTCAGTCCGGTTTTGCACAAAAACCTGTTTTCACCGGTCACCGATACAATATCTGCTCCGATTGCAATGGCCACCAAATCGAGGTAATCCGTTAAAACCGCAGTATCAATTTCATTCTTCAGGTGAAACGCTTCCATTAATTTATAGCCTACACCGCAACCGCACAATTCCTTAAACGGGTAATTGCAATCCTGTTGTTTCGGATCCAAAATAATAGCGTCGGGCAATTCTTCGCCGGGAGTATGGTGGTCACAGACAATCACGTCTATTCCCATTTCACGGGCATAACGTACTTTTTCCACTTCTTTGATTCCACAATCAAGTGCGATCACCAAGGTAGCGCCCAAACGTTTGGCTTCATCTATTCCTTGAAACGACAATCCGTAACCCTCTTCGTAGCGATCGGGAATGTAAAAATGCACCGATGTATAGGGTTGCAGCACCGAATAGACCAACGCAACGGAAGTAGTACCATCTACATCGTAGTCGCCAAAAACAAGTATTGTTTCTTTTGCGGTAACGGCCGTATTCAACCGTTCCACCGCCAAATCCATGTTCTTCATCAGAAACGGATCGTGGGTAGTGGTTGCCGGAGGATCAAAAAATGAACGAACCTGCTCGTGAGTTGTAAGATCATGTTGGGCAAGCAATGCTGCCATTAGCGGCGACACTTTCAAGTTGGTTTCCAATTCGTGAATTTGTTGGTCGTTGGGGCGTTGTTTGATAAACCAGCGTTTTTGCATACATTTCCGTTTTCTAAATTAAGATATGAAAAAAGTTCTTTTCGTCGGCATCTTTTTCTGCGCTTTTAGCCTTTTTGGTCAAAAAACCATTCAATTCGCAGATCCGTTACCGCCCAACTACACCTTGGTAGATGCCGTGAGTAAAACACAATTCGGATCGTACAAAAGTACCAACTCCGAAACCGTTTACCTATTCGATGCGTCGGGAGTTTATATTGTTTCGACATTGGTGGCTTACATTACCCGCGAACAATTGCGCGAATCGGCAACTATTCAAGTACGAAACGGACATTTATTCGGCATCAACAAAGGCGATTCCATTCCGTGTGTATTAGAAGGCGAACGTTATTATTACGGCATTCAACACAAAGAAGTCATTATCGGTTCGGGCAGTTTGCACCAGCTAAGTAAGATTGACAACAACAATTACCTCATCAATTTTCACGTTGGTAACTACTTCGAGCCAAGCATGTTGAGCTTTGAAAACGGTAAATTAAAAATTGTGCACGGTGAACTGAACTACCAGCCTGCTTTTTCGAAATTACTGAAAATAACAAGCGTGGAACAATACGGTTCTATGGTTGATATCGTAACCCCAACCGCCGAACAATGGCCTTCATTGCGTCAAGAAATATTTACCGGCGAAGCGTTAAACTATTTTAAAGTATCCGAATAACCTGTCTATATGCGCGAATCTTTGTAAGAATTGCGTAATTTTGTAAAAAATTGAATTATGGGAAAGTTTGGTGCTTTTGAAATCATCTTGATACTTGCGGTTGTTTTGTTGTTGTTTGGTGGTAAGAAAATTCCTGAATTGATGAAGGGATTGGGTAAAGGAATCAAGGAATTCAAAGACGCGAGTAAAGGTGAAGATGCCTCTTCTGCAACTCCAACTGCAACGGAAGAAAAAAAATAGTCTAATTTTTTCGAATGTATAGAACGTTTTCGGAGGTTAAAAATGCACTCTCCGCAGGGAGAACTGTTGTTGATATCGTCAATGGCTATTTGTCTGCTATTGAAGCAAATAAGGAATTGAACGCCTTTTTGGAGGTTTTCGAAACCACAGCCTTGCAACAAGCACAAGCAGTCGATACGAAGCTAAAAGCAGGTACGGCAGGAAAACTAGCCGGTGTAGTAATTGGTTTGAAAGACAACATTTGCTACAAAGGTCACCACGTTTCTGCATCCTCGAAAATTCTCGAAAATTTCGAATCCATTTATTCGGCTACAGTTGTTGAACGATTGTTGGCGGAAGACGCTGTGATTATCGGTCGGTTGAATTGCGACGAGTTTGCCATGGGTAGCTCGAACGAAAATTCGGCTTACGGTCCGGTGAAAAACAACTTGCGACTTTCACATGTTCCGGGTGGTTCATCAGGTGGTTCGGCAGTAGCTGTTTCCGCAGGTTTGTGCACCGCAGCGTTGGGTTCCGACACAGGAGGTTCTATTCGTCAACCGGCATCTTTTACAGGAACGGTTGGTTTAAAACCGACTTACGGTCGTATTAGTCGCTACGGTTTGATCGCTTATGCTTCGTCGTTTGACCAAATCGGTCCGTTGACGAATTCCATTGAAGACAGCGCTTTGTTGCTGGAAATCATGGCGGGCAAAGATCCGATGGACAGTACGTCTACTTCACGACCAACAGAACAGTATGCTTCTTTCTCCACACCTTCGAAACAACGCATTGCTTACTTAAAAGAAGCGTTGGAAAACGAAAATGTGGATGCTGAAGTGCGTCAGCGATTGGAAACCATTATCGCACAATTACGCGCTGAAGGTCATACGGTAGAACCGGTGAGTTTCCCGTATTTGGATTATTTGGTTCCTACATATTACGTATTGACAACGGCAGAAGCTTCTTCCAACTTATCGCGTTTCGACGGTGTTCATTATGGTCATCGCAGCACGCAAGCACAAGGTGTGGAAGAAACGTATGTTCTTTCACGCACCGAAGGTTTCGGGCCGGAAGTAAAACGCCGTATCATGGCCGGAACATTTGTGCTTTCGCACGGGTATTACGATGCGTATTACACCAAAGGCATGAAAGTGCGCAGGGTATTGCAAGACAAAACCAAGGCTATTTTTGCCGAATACGATTTGTTATTATTGCCAACTACGCCTGCAACAGCATTTGAAAGCGGTGCGGTAAACGACCCGATTCAGATGTACTTACAAGATATTTTTACGGTTCATGCCAATCTTACAGGCAATCCGGCTATTTCTATTCCGCTCGGTCACCACAGTAACGGGTTGCCTTTCGGTATTCAGTTAATGGCCGATGCATTTAAAGAGCACGAACTACTAAACTTCGCACAGCACCTGGTTGCGACAACCCCATAAAGCTTATGCAGGTAAACAAACAACTCCGCTTTGTCATCACTATCGGATGCATCCTTTTTTCAACAGCCCTAAAAGCTCAAGGATATCCTCCGGTAAAAGACACCTTGAGCGGAGCTGCTTTTAGCCGCATGGTCGAACAAAGTCTTTCCAGTTATTACGCAGAATTAGCTTCAAACGGATCTATCGATTCCATTATTGATGCATTGGCTTACGAAGCCGGGAGCATTCCGGAGTTTACGGATGATGATTACTGTAAGCGTTTGGCAAAAATGAACGAAGTTTCCAATTTCGGATTCGACTGCAACAACGTTTCACTCACAACCATTAAGTTTTTTGCCGAAAACCGCCGCAATTTTGCGAAAGTGGTCTTGGGTCGTTCAAAACTGTATTTCGATTTATACGAAGAAAAATTGGCCGAATACGATCTTCCACTGGAGTTGAAATACCTTTCGGTGATTGAAAGTGGTTTACGTCCGCAGGTAAAATCGCGCGCCGGAGCTTTGGGCTTGTGGCAATTCATGTACGCAACCGGAAAACAGTACGGTCTATCAGAGAATTCTTACATCGACGAGCGCATGGATCCGTTGAAAGCAACCGATGCAGCTTGCCGTTACCTGAAAAAATTATACAGTATTTACGACGATTGGAACCTGGCACTTGCGGCTTACAATGCAGGTCCGGGCAACGTCAACAAAGCCATTAAACGTTCGGGTGGAAAACGCACTTACTGGGAAATCAGACCGTTTTTACCTTCCGAAACGCAAGGTTACGTTCCCAACTTCATCGCTGCTGCGTATTTGCTCACGTATCATGCCGAGCACAACATTCTTCCGGCCGAATCGAAAATTCACTATTACCAGTTGGATACGATGTGTTTGAACAGCGGCATCCACATGCAAACCATTGATAAATTGGTGGGCTGGACACCCGAAGACATTCAAGCCTTGAACCCGGTTTACAAAACAACCTACATTCCACCAACGTATCCACAGCAATGCATTACGGGTCCGTTGGAAAAAATCGGTTTGCTGGTAAGTTTAGAAGATTCGTTGTACATCACCGAACGTCGTTTATATGGCGTTGGCAATACCGTTCCGAAGGTAATAACACCGCCGGTAAACAATGGCAACAATCCCGACCAAATTGTGATTTCGAACCCTAATCCGGTGAAGGAAATCCCGAAAACGCAAGTGGTTACTACAATCAATTACACCTATCACCGCGTAAAAACGGGCGAAAGTTTAGGGAAAATTGCCTCGCAATACAATGCTTCCATTCAAGAAGTAATGGACTGGAATCAATTGGCCAGTACACGGATCAATGTAGGACAAATGCTGAAAATTCAGACCAAAGTCACTACTACGGTTGAAAATCCGGAATACTTGCAACAACAGCAAGATGCGCTGAAGGTAAACGAATCGGATACATTGCAAGAAACCATTCAACCACCAGTTAACACGCCACCAAAGCCTCAACCGAAGCCGGAAGTGCGCAAAAAATACTATTCCGTGCGTTCGGGTGATACGTTCTCTGCCATTGCTGGTCGTCATGGGTTAACGGTTACGCAGTTGAAAAAACTGAATCCGAGCGTGAATACCAGCAGAATTTCGGTTGGTCAGAAGATTCGTATTAAGTAAAGGAGTTTTTTGAGTTGGATAGTTTTAGAAGTTATTCGATGAACTCCGGAAACTGAAAAACGCAAGAAACTTTAATCATTCCATTTTGTTTTTCTAAAGCGGTTGTAAAACAATAGCAGGTATATACGTGTTTGATCAAAACGAGTGTAGACTTACTATTTTCTGCATCAGAGAACTATGGAAAACACAATACTAGTTGCCGGTGCTGCGGGAAATCTTGGCGAACGAATTGTAAAAGCGTTACTCAAAAAAGGTGCTTCTGTGCGCATTATCACCCGACCTGAAAGCGATCCGCAAAAAGTGGTGATGCTTCAAGAATTGGGTGCATCCGTATTTCAGATCAAGCATTGGAATACGGAAGAATTAACAATTGCATGCAAAGGCGTTTCTTGCGTTGTTTCAGTTCTTGCTGGATTACGTGATGTGATACTAGACGCACAAAAAAACTTACTGGATGCAGCTATTTCGGCGGGTGTTCCACGTTTCATTCCTTCCGATTACTCGTTAGACTTTACCCAATTTTCGGAGGGTGAAAACAGAAATTTAGATTTACGGAGAGAATTTCACACCTATTTAGACGCTAGCCCTATTCAAGCTACTAGTATCTTCAATGGTGCATTCATGGACATGTTGACCAATGAAATGCCACTCATTTTCTTTAAACGCAAGTTGATTCTTTATTGGGGAAAGGCCGATTTCCGATGGGGATTTACAACAATGGACAACACGGCGGCCTATACGGCTTGTGTAGCCATGGATGAGACAACGCCTCGTTATCTAAGAATCGCTGGAGATCGCATTAGTCCGCGGGAAGTGAAAAACGTAATGAGCGAAATTACCGGAGAACCGCATTCTTCCATACGACCGGGAGGAAAACGCTTACTGGGCCTCTTGATCAAAATTGCCAGATTCATGGCTCCGGGCAAAAAAGAACTTTATCCTGCCTGGCAAGGAATGCAGTATATGCACAACATGATCGACGAGCGTTCCACCATTGACCAACTAGACAATGAGCGGTACAAAGGAATCAAGTGGACAACCGTGAAACAACTATTGTCTAGTCATCTTGAAAGTTAGATTATTGAATAGGATTTACTATTCTTGTAGTTATCATGAATCTTACAATCACAGGATATTCCACCGCGCTATTTTCAACTTGGTATTTTGTTGAAGAACTTGGCTTATTGTTCGATTGCGGAGACGGGCTCACCTCATCTATTCTGCAAAAAAGTCGTAAAATCGAACATGCATTTATCACACATGCCGATCGCGATCATTTAACCGGATTATTACAGTTTTTACAACTCAATGCACGACCCGGATTTCCGATGATTCATTACCCGAAAGATTGTGGTTCTTTTCCAGCGATAAAAGATTTCACTTCAAAATTTGATCAACATACTATTCAAGCTCAATGGATCCCAATAATTGACAGAACAATTACGTGGATCAAGAAAGACGTTTACGTTGAAGCCATCAGAAACAATCATGTGCCGTGCGAAACAGGTATTCACAAAAGCCTTGGGTACAAAGTTGTTCAGGTAAAATGGAAACTAAAACCAGAATTTGTAAGCTTAAGTGGAACGGAAATCAAAACCGCAATAGAGCAACTGGGAAAGGAAGCTACGCATTCGGAGATGAAAACAACATTATTCGCCTACAGTGGAGATACACCTTGCGAAAATTTCGAGCATTGGGATCATTCCGAAATATTGATTCACGAAGCCACTTTTTTAGGCACTCCCGAAGATGAGAAAATTCAAACGCACGGAAACAAACACAGTTATTTGGAAGAAGTCATCAAATATGCTTCGGAAATTACGCTTGGTAGTTTGATTATAGGCCATTTTTCTTCCCGATATTCAGATGAGCAAATTGATAGCAGTATTCTTGCTTGTTGTGAGAAATACGGGCTGAACATTCCCGTTTACAGAATCTTACCGGGACAAGTAGTGAAGAACATCTTGAATACGGAACCAATTTACATGGGATAATTACCGATTTTTAACCTGAATCATCACGTTTATTCCGCCAATTCCACACATCTTAAGCCCTTTCATTGTATTTTAGCGACTTGCATTGTTTTTAGTTTCATGAGTTGGACAGTTGGGAAGTTTTTAAGTTACTCCAAACTGAAAAACGTAGAAACTAAATAACTCAAATACTCACGCAGTCAATGAAAAAACTGGCAGTAGTCGTCATTACGCTCAACGAAGAACGCAACATCGCACGGTGTTTGGCTTCGGTGCAGTCTATTGCCGATGAAATCATTGTATTGGATGCGTTTTCGACGGATAAAACAGGTGAAATTTGCGCCAGCTACAATGCACAATTTGTGCAACGGGCCTGGGAAGGTTACGCAGCCACAAAGAATTACCTCAATTCGCTAGTAACCTGTGATTACATTCTTTCACTTGATGCCGACGAAGCCTTGAGTCAGGACCTGATTACCGAAATACAACAAGCAAAAGCAGCAGGTCTAGCAGGAAGTTACAATGTAAACCGTCTTACCAATTACTGCGGAAAGTGGATTTACCACAGTGGCTGGTTTCCGGATATCAAACCGCGCTTGTTTCCGAAAGAAGGTTCGTATTGGTCGGGAGAATACGTGCATGAAGTATTGATTACGCCCGAACCGGCGCACCATACCTTCAAAGCCGTAGTGGAACATTATTCGTACTACTCCTATGTGGATCATCGCGCACGTGCCGACAAATATTCGTTGCTAACCGCCAAAAAATTCTTCATGGCCGGCAAAAAAGTAGGGTTCTTAAAACCTTATATTAGCGCTATCGGCCGATTCATTGCCATGTATCTGCTCAAGAAAGGCTTTTTAGACGGTTGGATGGGTTTCAAAATTGCTCAAATAAGTGCCCAATCCAATGTTGTGAAATACAAAGAACTGATTCGATTACACCGTGAAAACACCCATTGATTGCACCGAAAAACGCATTGTTATCAGTCGCACCGATAGCATTGGCGATGTAATGCTCACCTTACCAACCGTGGCTTGGCTCAAAGAAACGTATCCGAGCTGTCACATTACTTTTTTGTGCCGAAATTATACCAAAGCAATTGTTTCGTGTTACCAAGGCGTAGACGCTGTCTTGACACTAGAAGAGCTGGAAGCTTTGCCACCACAATCACGCGTTCGGTTTATTCAGGAACAACAATTTGATATCATCGTTCATGTCTTTCCGCGCAAGGAATTGGCACAGTTGTTCAAAAAAGCCGTAGTTCCGGCACGTATTGGTACCTCGCATCGCGGATTTCACTTGCTTACCTGCAATATTCGCCCAAGTTTTTCGCGTAAACGTTCTTCAGAACACGAGGCGCAGCTCAATTTTGAATTGTTACGTCCGCTCGGTGTAGAAAAACTGCCGAGTTTTGACCAATTAAACACCTGGACAAAGCTTTTCCATGTTCCGGGTGTGGAATTACCTGAAACCATTGAACGTGCTTTACAGCAAGCTAAAAGTGCAGCTGTGTTACATCCTAAATCGCAGGGAAGTGCACGCGAATGGCCGATGGAAAACTACATCGAGCTAGCGAACCGATTAATTGCCGACCAAACAACGGTCTTTTTTACCGGAACCGAACAAGAAGGTGCTTTGTTTCGCGCAGCTTTGCCGGATAACGCATTGATCATCGACACAACAGGTCAACTCACTATTGAGCAACTACTTGTATTACTGAGTCGGATTGATCTTTTGGTTGCCTGCAGCACCGGGCCCTTACACATTGCCGGATTTCTAGGCAAACGCGCCATCGGGTTGTTTTCGCCCCGTATTCCGATTCATCCGGGCAGGTGGCGAGCGTTGGGTGAACGTGCAGTGGCCTTGGTATTCGATCCGGATTGTGCGACCTGCAAAGCCAAAAAGCCATGTACTTGCATTGAACAAATTACCGTAGAAAACGTATTGGAAAACCGGTGAAACAACTGTTAAACCATACGATCCGCTTCCTGCTTTTTTCCAATTGTTGGGTTGCGTTAAGTGTGGGATCATTAGTTACAGGGGTATGCCATTATCATCACATCTATTCCTCATTTTACTGGGGACTTTTTGCATTTTCAGGTACGTTTGTTACCTATAACTTTCACCGTTTGGTGCGCAACAAGAACTTTGAAAACGCTCAAATTTCAACCGACCGCAGTCGCTGGCTCAATCAGCATCGCACTTTTATTATTTTAATAGTCGGATTATTCCTACTAGTGGCAACATCACTCTTTTTTCTCTTTTCAATAAACTATTCAACACTTTGGGTATTGATCATTGCTGGAATCATTGTTATGGGATATGCTTTACCAGTGCCACTTCTAGGGAAATCATTGCGCGAAATAAGCGGACTAAAAAATGGGTTGATTACTGCTGTTTGGGTACTGTTACTTTATTTTCCTTTACTCCAGTACAGAATTGATATCGTTTATACAGATTTGGTAGTCATTGGATTCTTCATCTTTGTTCAGATTATTCCCTTTGATATTCGTGATTTAGCTTACGATTCCACGTCCATGAAAACATTACCACAAACGATTGGAATTTTCGCTTCGCAAATAGTTGGTACAGTGATTATCGTGTCGCTCATAGCCCTTCTATTCTACTTACATTCAATTCATTTCCTACTATTCATTATCTTTTTCAGCGCATTATTCGGTTTATGGTGGAAACAAACGCCGCAGCGCCTCTTGATGCTCGAGTTTATTTGGGATGGAACATTGATTGTTTTGGGATTATACTACTATTTCATTTGAACTTAACTCAGAGCTCGTTTAAATTTCATCTTCCACAATTAATCAATAACTTTGCAGTCCAAAAAAACAGGCTTTCTTATGGAATCAATTGCTTCTTACGACTTTACCGGAAAACGTGCGTTGGTGCGTGTGGATTTTAACGTTCCGTTGAACAAAGAAACACTCGAAGTAACCGACGATACCCGCATTCGTGCAGCATTACCAACTATTAACCATATTTTGGATAACGGTGGAAGTGTGGTATTGTGTTCGCATTTAGGTCGACCGAAAGAAGGTGCCGAAGATCGTTTTTCATTGCGTCACATTCTTCCTACGATAGAACACTTATTAGGAAAACCGGTGAAATTTGCCGCAGATTGCATTGGATCGGCTGCTTTGGACATGAGTGCTAACCTGAAACCAGGCGAAGTTTTACTGTTGGAAAACGTTCGTTTTTACAAACAAGAAACTGCAGGAACCGAATCGTTTGCCGAGCAACTTTCGAAACACGGTGATGTTTACGTGAACGATGCATTCGGAACGGCTCACAGAGCACATGCCAGCACAACAGTAGTAGCCAACTATTTCCCAAATGATAAAATGTTCGGTTTTTTATTGGAAGCTGAAATCAAAAGTGTTGATCGCGTATTGAACAGCACAGAAAAACCGTTGACAGCTATTGTAGGTGGTGCGAAAGTGTCGTCTAAAATCACCATCATCGAGCGCTTATTGGAAAAAGTAGATCACCTGATTGTGGGTGGTGGAATGGCGTATACGTTTGTAAAAGCTATGGGCGGTGAAGTTGGCAATTCGTTGGTTGAAGACGAGTATTTGGGCGTTGCACGAGACATCATCGCGAAAGCAAAAGCAAAAGGCGTTGACTTGTATATTCCTACCGATACCGTTGTTGCCGATAAATTTGATAACAACGCCAGCAGACAATTAGTGGCAATTGGTGCTATTCCGAGCGGATGGATGGGCTTGGATGTAGGTCCGGAAACCATTAAAGCCTGTGCTGAAATCATCGAATCTTCGAAATTGATTTTGTGGAACGGTCCGATGGGAGTTTTTGAAATGAGCAATTTCCAAACTGGAACCGCTGAAATAGCCAATGCCATTGTTCGCGCTACAGCGAAAGGTGCTTTCTCACTTATCGGAGGAGGTGATTCGGTAGCGGCAATCAATCAATTCGGGTTGGCGGATAAAGTAAGTTATGTTTCTACCGGTGGTGGAGCGATGTTGGAGTACTTAGAGGGAATTGAGTTGCCGGGGATTAAGGCAATTCGGTCGTAGGTTTTGAGAATAGTTGCAATTCTGGTTCGCCAAACACTTAACGTGTTGCTTGCAAGCTCTACGGCACACTCTTTGCATAACCTCGGCAAAATACGCCAAATGTAGTAGTCTGATCAACACACATTCAACTATATTTGCTGAAGTAACTTACGCTTATGAAAACAATTGCCATTTCTCTGATATTGTCGCTATTTTGGGGCTTTTCCAACGCACAGGAAGACGATTTCACTCCACCTCGTTTCGTAAAACAACCCATCGATAATAGCGGTTGTTATGCTTATTTTCCGGAAGATGTAGAAATGGTGTTCGACGTGAGTTATTCACCTGATAGCGCCAAAGTTTACACTGGCGATTTTTTGTCGGGCGATTTTCATTATTCCATCATTGTTGTAAAACTAAACGACCTAGTGATGGAAAATGCCGAAGAAAAAGAATCAATGCTGACTTCATACCTTGATTACCTTCAAACTTCATTTAGCATTGTGGGCGCAGCCGGTTATGGAACAGGTCACACGATGGAAAGCAATCCTTCGGCAGCTGGAATGATTGATTATTGGGAAGATGAAGAAGGCGATCAGTGGTCGGTAAAAGGCTGGGCGGATGGTTCTACACTCGCTATCATGTTTATTTATGGCGCCACTGAATATCCGAGTTTTACTGCTGGACAGCTTTTCTTAGATGGCTTTAGATTCAACTAAATGATTATCAACAAGATAGTAATATTGCAATATTACTATTCGTTTTAGTGTTTAAAAAACCAATTGCATAATATGCAACATGCTGATAATCATAAAATTAGACATAAATGATTGCTGTTAATCCCGAATAGGAATCCAACAACAAACAACAAACCCGCCCACTAAAAATTCGTAAAAAACTGATTATCAAAAACATAGTAATATTGCAATATTACCAAGAAACTTTTTGAAAATTCAAGAATAAAAATTACTTATCCAACACCTTCGGAATACGGAAATAATCCGAATCCTTTTTCGGAGCATTTTTCAACGCTTCAGCCTGCGTTACCGATTGTTCGGCAACATCTTCGCGCAACACGTTTACTTCATCGCTCATAAAAACCAATGGTTCTACATTGTCGGTAGGTACTTCAGAAAGCTTCCCCATAAAGCCAATGATATTCTCCAAATCTTGTTGAATAGCTGCTTTCGCAGGTCCTTCAAAACGCAAACGCGCTAAATGAGCAATATGGTCTATGGTTTCTTCCGTAATTTTCATAGGGCAAATTTAAGCATTTGTTTGGAGATTGTGCAAACGCATTTCCAGGCACTGCATCTTCAGTAAGTGCGCTTATCTCAACAAGCTGACATGTCCCACAAACTTTTTTCGCTCATTTTTATTTCCCTCACGTAATTCAATCAACCAGGTGTATGTTCCATCTTGGGAATTTTTTCCGTGATACGAACCATCCCAGCCTACTTCAGGATTCATGGATTCAAAAATGACTTCTCCCCAACGATCAAACACAATTAAACTGTAATCTTCAATCAAAGAACCTTCCGGAAATACCGGATAAAAGGTGTTGTTGTATTCATCGCCATCAGGTGTAAACGTATTCGGTACATACATCAAGAATTCATCATTGAACGTGATCGTCTTACAAACAGAATCAACACAACCGTAAAATGACGTGACCTCTAAACAGACTTCAACTTTTTCATGCGGATCAACCCCATAAAAGGTATAGGAAGGATTTTGCAAGGTTGAACTGCCATATCCGGTATAATTCCATTGATACGAATCAGCTCCTATGGATTGGTCTGTAAAATGAACTTGATTGTCAAAAACGGTTGGTTGAAAAGGCGAATAGGTGAAATCAGCAATCGGATCTGTAAAAACGCAAATCACATCGTTAAATTGAAGATTCAACGGACAACCGTTGATGGTAGATCCGGTATAGGTCAAATCATAGCATCCGGGATCGGTGAACGTTGCCGAAACGCTATTACAGCCGTTTATGACCTGTCCGTCAGAGAAAGTCCACGTACAATTATCCAAAAACGATAAACCAACAGTATCTAATGAAACGGTTAGCGGTGAACAACCTTGCATCATATCAAACAACGGAGCAAATTGAGGAACTGGGTGTAAACCTACGTTTACAATTGTATCCAATGTATAACATACATCTGAAACCGTAGCTGTATACTGTGAAGGGAATAGCGGCACAACTGATAATTCTGACAACGTATCACTCGCGGATGAATTCCAGCTGAAACTATACGGTTGAGTTCCGGACAATACATTTATGGATAGTTCAATCGCACTTCCTAAACAAATAGTTGTATCAGAAACAAGATTAATTGCCAATGGCGGTAACATGGTGAAATTAGTTGAAACAACAGGACTCACACATCCGTTGGTATCGGTAGCAAAAACGGAATACGTTATCGGAGAGGCTGGATGAACATCCTGTGATTGAGCTGTTACCCCGTTATCCCAAAAATACTGGTAGGGTTGTGTTCCACCATAGGCAAAAGCAAACAATGGAACGGTATCAGCCATACACATCAAACTATCGAGCGTGGAAATGATCATCAATGGTGTAGGTTCTGTAACGGTTACCGAAGCATTCGCGATGCATCCGATTGAATTCACTACCTGAATAGAGTAATTACCCGCACAGATTGAGGTAATACTAGCCGAGGGACTGGTTGTAACCCCGCCATCAAAGCTAAATGAAGTACCATCAACGGCTGAAACAGTAATACTTCCGTTACAATCGGCAAAACAAGATGGATTGGTTACCGTAATATCAGTAATTGTGTACAAAGCGGGTTCAATTACCTGAAAAGAATCAACTGCCTGACAACCATTCTGATCTGTTACTGTTACTGAATAATATCCGGCACATAAATCAGTAATTTGATCCCAAGATGCGTTGTTGCTATTGGGCAACCAAGTAGCAGTATAACCCGCCGTTCCACCTGAAGCAACTACTGTAGCAGTGCCATCACAAGACCCAAAACAAGTTGGATTTACAGGTGTAACAGAAGCCACAAGAACAGTTGGTTCAGCAACAATTTCCTGACCAATTGCACTGCAACCATTGTCATCCTTCACAACAAGATTGTAAACACCTGCACTTATGTATTGCAACGAAGCAGCGGATGTATAGGTCAAACCATTATCGTATGAATACTGATACGGAATGGTGCCGCCTTGAGCTACAATGGTTATACTACCGGAAGCATTTTGGTTACAGGTTAAATCAGTAGTCGTTGATGCAAAACTCAATACTACCGGCTCTCCCACAACGGCAATGGCTGTGTCAGAACAACCATTAATGTCGCTAATAACAACGTCGTAAGTACCTGCACACAAGCCAGAGAATATGTTTGACACTTGATTACCCGAACCAATCGAATAATTCAATATCCCGGAACCACCTAGTGCATCCACTGTAATCGTTCCGTCACACACACTATTACAAGAGGTTTCAGTGACAAAAACGCCATTGATAAAAGGAGATGGTTGATCCGCAATAAGTGCCACACTATCGGCAATACAACCATTCCCATCTTGAACAGAAACAAGGTATGAGGCGGCCGGAAGTCCAACAAATGAACCCGAAGAGACATAATTCTGTCCGTTATCAATACTGTATGAATAAGATCCGTTTCCACCGGTACCACTTAGAGTTATTGCCCCATTTGGTTGGCTGCAAGTAGATGACAAGGTAGCTGGCGAAACAAACAAGGCTGTAGCAGCACTTATCGTTTCAACAAACGAATACGTACATAAGTGCTGATCACGTACCAAAATGGTGTAATTCCCATCACACAAACCGGTCAATGTAGTTGCAACGCCAAACGTATTCCCGTTATCTATACTGTACATATAGGCAGCTGTTCCTCCGGAAGGATTAATGGTGACAGTTCCATTACAAGCGTTGGTGCATAATTCGGGGGTTGCCGTATGAGTTGCTGTAAGTAAATTGGGTTCTGTAAGTACAAGTACACTATCTTCAAAACAACCAAACTGGTCATTTATCACAATAGGATAGACTCCGGCTGCGAGTGAATTAAATGTAGCAGCAGCAGAAAAATTGGCTCCGTTATCGATACTAAATTGATAACCGCCATTCCCACCTGAGGCGCCTAAAAGAATCAACCCGCTACTGTCTCCGAAACAAACCAGGTTGGTGAAATTGGCCGTGATGCTTATGGGAGATGATTCATCCAAAATCGCCTGTCCGGATTGACTACAAGAGTTCGCATCTCTTACCACCAATGGATACAAGCCAGCACTTAAACCTGTAAACAGATTTCCGGCTGCATAAGTTGCACTATTGTCTATACTGTATTGATAGGCTCCCGTTCCACCTGAAACAGGTGTTATCTGAACCTGTCCATTAGAACCACCGGCACAGGTTACGTCTGTAACAACACTTGAAAACACAATAGGATCGGGCTCCGTAATATCAAATGGAAGGGTAAACACACATAATCCGCCATCGTAAATCACCGCTATGTGACTTCCTGCTTCCAAACCAGTAAAAACCCCGTTAATTTGGGTTGCTGCATTATTGTCCAATACAAAGGTAATCGGCGCAAGCCCTCCAATATTAGCTACTTCAGCCGCTCCATCGTTTCCTCCATTACAGGTCACATTTGTGGTGGAGATCAAAATCCCATCCATTTCCACATCATTCACACCAAAAAAGGTGGAATCAAGGCAACCTAGAGCGTCCATTACCACTAACTCATATCCGCCACCGAACAGATTTGTAAATATTCCCGTCGATTGAAATGCTCCTCCGTTTAATGAATACTGAAACGGTGTATTTACACCACTTGCCTGCAGTTCCAGTGATCCGTTATTAAATCCACAATTCGATTCAACCATTGAAACTTGGGTCGCAATAATTTCAGGGGGATTTACCAAAGTGATAGGCTGAGTTAGCTGACAACCATTCAAATCCTGAACAACAACCTGTTGTAAACCGGAACAAACACCCGTTAAAATAGGTGATGCTTGAAAGGCTCCACCAGCAGTTGAGTAGGAATAACCTCCATTTCCACCAGACGCCGCAACAGTTATTTGTCCGTTACATACATCATTACACGTTGGGTTAAGGTTGGATAATATTGCAGCAATAGGTGCAGGTTCTGTTATAATTACCGTAGAATTAACGAGACATCCGTTTAAATCCTGAACTACGAGATTCGTTATTCCGGCACATAATCCGGTTATCGGATTGTTTGTTGAAAATGTTGAACCGTTGTTAGTAGAAAACGTATAGGGTGCCGTTCCGCCGGATGCTGTAATGGTTATACCTCCGTCACATAACCCGTTACACGAAACTGGTGTCATTGTTGAGGTATAACTGAGTTGCGTAGGCGAAGTAATGGTAAAGTTCACCGATGTAGCACAACCGTTTACATCCGTAACAACCACCGAATAATTTCCGGCTGAAAGGGCGGTGAAATAATTAGATGTTTGTGCAGGACCACCATTGATCGAATAAGTGTACGGAGATGTGCCACCTGTTATTCCAATAAGTGCCGATCCGTTAGAACCACCGAAACAACTTACATTTTGTTGACTCAATATGGAAGCAACCGGAACACTGGTTGCCGTTACAGCTGCCGTAATTGTTTGCACGCAACCTGCACCGTCTGTTACAGATATGGAATAACTTCCTGCGGCAAGGTTACTAAATGTACCGGAAGATTGTCCCGCGCCGCCGATAGAATAGGTGTATGCCAATGTTCCACCTGATGTAGATACGGTTATGGATCCATTAGTTAGTCCGCAAGTTGTAGGAATACTAGCAACCAAATTAAGGCTTAATGGTGTAGGCTGAGTTACCGAAATACCGGTTATAAAGGTACAATTATTGGCATCTTTTACAGTTACCGTATAGGTTCCAGCACACAAGCCTGTAAATACCCCTGATGATTGAAATGCCCCACCATTCAGACTATATTGTTTACTTCCTGTACCTCCGAACCCTACAACTGTGATGCTTCCGTTGCACGAACCAAAACAAGAAGGAGCAATTGCCGATACTGTTGCCGTTAATGCCAAAGGCGCTGCAATGGTTACCGATCCATTGGTCGTACAACCTTTAAAATCAGTCACTGTCACTGTAAAATTGCCCGCACAAAGATTGGATGCTGATTGGGTGGTTTGACCATTGCTCCACAGATAATTATAAGGAGCCGTTCCATTCATTGTAAATCCGATTAGTGCATTCCCATTGCATTCAGTAGCACACAATGGATTGGTTGGAGTAATAGCAATTGCTGGGGTTTGATTCACCACTACCGTTTGAAATGCAGTATCCTTGCAACCACCCGGTGAAGTATAAATTACCTGATACGTTCCTGAATGAGCAATGGTGGCGTTAACAATGATCGGATTTTGAACTGTTGAGGTAAAGCCCGCAGGTCCTGACCAAGCATAGGTTCCACCCGGATAATTCACCGCGCTTGTAAAATTTAGAGCACTCCCCGAACAAACCGGAGTGTTTACAGAAACCGTAATAGATACAGGATTGTATACAATAAAACTATTCGTAACGGCCTGACTTTGTCCATCTGCCCCTGAAGTAGCTCCGTTTGGAAGAAATTCGGTAAGCGAGCCCGACAACGTAATTCCATTTGCTCCTCCTTGTACATTAACCGCTGGAGAACCTGCGCTAATCGCAACAAATCCGCCGCCGCCGCCGCCGCCGGGACCTTCGCTTTCGCCTGAAAGAAAACCTTGGTCACCCCCTTTTCCGCCAGTTGCATTCAAAACAACAGATCCTGCAACAGATGCTTTCAAGATGATTGTTCCGCCGCCGCCGCCGCCAGAAGGAGCATCATTTGCTCCGGAAGTACTGAGCGAAATCTGATTCAGGGCATCTCCACCGTTCGCAGCTATCGTTCCCGATCCGGTAATAGCCGGTGCAATAATATACACAATACCACCACCTAATCCACCATCAAGTGCCCCGGAGTTATTCGAGTCACCGGCACCGCCACCACCGCCAAAAAATATGCGTGACGCAGGTAAAATGGATAATGGTTTTCCTCCATAACCTCCAATGGCTTTTCGATTATCACCACCCCATGCAGTTTGATTTGGTCCAACCGTTAAGGCATTTTGATTACTTGAAGCATACGTATAACCTCCCCTTCCACCTCCGGAAGAATTCGTGAGTACATTTCCATTACTAATAACAAACGGATCAAGTGTCCAAGCAACAGAACCGGCACATGAAGTACACATTACCCCTTGACCATTGTAAACATTTCCGTTATTGGCATTGGATCCGCCGCCACCGCCAGCATTGTGTCCATTACCGCCACCGCCGCCATTAGCAGGGGCGCCTCTTCCGTAACGACCTCCAAGAGCATCATATTCACTACCAAATCCAGCAATTCCCTCACCTTTTTCAGCACTTCTAACGGATGAATTTGTTAAAAAATCAGCAACCTCCGGATCACCACTATTCGTTGAGTTTTGCTCAATCGAACCAGGTCTAAAACCATAAGCACTGGCTTTAATACTTCCATTCACCAACACAGTGCCGGTAGCATGAATTGCAACAACTCCACCTTTTCTGTGACCGCTAATATCTTGCCAAGCCAAGGGAACAATTGACGCACCTGCATTTACAGTTAAGGTTGTATATTGGGGTACTTTAATGATTTGGGTCATTCCGGAAGCTGAATAATTATTCACCCAAGGAGTTTGAACAGTTAATACACCTCCAGCATTACTAACTACATAGTTGAACTCATATAATCCACTACTATTGTATCCCGTTATTGAGCCGTATTGATCAGTATTTGAAGTATTTATCGATGCGCCTTGTGCCTGATACACCATTACCAAATCACCACACTCAATGGAGCAAGAATTATCTGTTGTAACACTAGAAGTACCTGCCGAAATAGTTGCTGTAACAACACTGTAGCAATTGACAACTGTATTTAGGGAATTTACAGTTAGTGGTCCATTTTTGCCTGGTTGAGCAACAGCTGAAAAACAACTAAAAACAAACAAAAAAGCACAAACCTTAACATTTGTACACAACGATAAAAAACACCGTGTCTTCATAAATATTGACAATCAATAAAATATAGTAGAAGCAGTAGTTTCTGTTGCGAAATGCGGCGCAAACATAGATAAAAATAAAGGCGCTGATTTTAAACCTAAATAACAAGTTCAAATACAAAATCGAATTAGTAAAAAGTCAAACTTGTTGGTTTTTAGTGATTTAATTCTTTCAAGAGCACTTGAATTAGTCCTGAGAAAGCTTGTAATAGCTGTAAACCATTTCTGTAAGCGTGAAGTTTTGTTCACAAACAACACTATTTGTTAAAAAAATAAGTGAGTCGGCTTGATAACGGCTGAATTAACCCGTGAAAATAACA
>Ga0302293_10000145_pt1 | contig 42091 bp, 31 predicted proteins | sample III_Fen_N2_2_FD_198758 | JGI IMG/M metagenome (GOLD analysis project Ga0302293, IMG submission 198758) | Peat permafrost microbial communities from Stordalen Mire near Abisko, Sweden - III_Fen_N2_2 | ecosystem: Environmental > Terrestrial > Soil > Wetlands > Permafrost | place: Sweden: Abisko...
CATTTCCATTTGACGATGCCAACAGCAGGATCAGCGTCATCAGAAATGCAAGAAACCTTTCCGGTGCCTTTTTCACGATGTTACGATTGTTACGTTTCATGCTCTTTTCCTCCTGATAGACTGCGTTTAAATCTGGTTACTTATGTAATAATATTCCTTGTTCGTTGAATGACAAACATTTCCGAGTACTTACATTATAAGCAATGGTGCGTGCCAAGACCGTGCCTATTGCGTTCGCTTCTCGTGCCCCTCGGAAATATTTTTCGTTTTTTTCACGAATTTCTTTTCACAAAACGACTTTGTTAACTATTTCGCGTAACTTATCCACTTATATAAGATGATTCTTAGGAGCATTTACACATTTGCACAGGTCGAAAATACCATGAAAATTTTTGTTGCGCTATTCCTTAGCAATCGAGTTTTCTGCCCAACTATATTCGTTCATATAACTGCCAATCAACTTGCGCGAGGCATCCGCCCCATGTTGCAGGTAGTGATAATAGTCACAATCACATTGATCTACAAGAATTCGCCTTTTCCCGTTTACCGTTTCAATGATGGAGTCAGCTCCATAGCGAACGAGCGCCTGTCTCATGTATAATGCGGCTTTTCGGCAACGTGCCAATGTCGTGCTATTGGCTGGTTCATCTTCCCACAGGCAGGAAATGGCTTCTGTTGCACTCACAAACCCGCCTCTTCTATCCACCAACAGCGCAAAAAGTTCTTTTGACTTTGGATGGTTGAAGAGCACAGCTTCGCCATCCACAAACACATCGAAATGCCCGAAAGTCCTGATAAAAATATGGCGTGTTGTATCTTCTTGGCAAATGATGTTCTGCGATTCCGAGCTCTTTTTCTCCTGATATTGTGGTGCGTGATCTACCGGAGCAAAGAGTATATTATCTTGAGTATCCCTATTTCTGATGCTTAGCATCGCCTGATATGCCTTCTCGAGAAAGATGTCGCCCTGCTCTGCTGTTGAAGCGGTTTCGATGTTGCAGCCAAAGAGTATCCGTAAGCCTGTATTTTCCGATTTTTGCGCATCGCAAACAAACCGAAGCATTTTCAGACGCTCATCCAGTGTTTCCTTGTTACTTCCGGCCAATACCATTGCAAACTCGCCCAGCCCATATTTACAGCACATTTCATGAGGATGAATAAACGCCTTGACCATTTTACCCAACTGAACAATCCTTTCAGCCAGATAGTGGCGACCCTGCAGATTATTGATCTCAATTGGGTTTTCAATAAGAACGACCACTGCGCATAAGTAGGTATAAATTTTTTCTCGTTTCATTCGCTGCAACCAGTTTGTAACTTGATTTTCAAATGCGCTACGGTTGAGCATCCCTGTCATCGGATCATAAAAGGACTGTTCGAGCTTTTGCAGTTCTTTCGTTTTTACTTCATGAATATCAATGATTGTCAGGTAGAAGCAGACATGCTGTTTGGGAGTATTCCCCGTGTAAGAATGGTACACCCGGTACCAGCGAAAATCGGTCGTCTTCTTTGAAAGGTCACGTAATCTGCAATCACTGTAGAAAGACTCGGTGGATAACGTGCCAACCCGGTCAAGGCTTTGATCGAACATTAATTCCAGTTTGTGCTGATCTTCAGGGATAAGGCTCTGCGAGAATAACGTATATGCGATATTTCTTAAACTCATATCTTTAGGCAGCCATGTCGGGAGCACATCCAAATCAGAAACCAGTCTTTTGCCGGTAACATAATCAAATCCCATAGACAGTAAAGAATTGCTTGTAACCGCAAGCCGAAACAGCGAATCCTGTTGTGCCTGTATCTTTGATCGACGGGCTATCGCTTTATCATATTGCATTACCTCCAGTACGCCATTGATGGAAACTGTATTACCCTGAGTATCGTTCGAAGAAATCGTATACATTCTATACCTTGGATAGCCGGTAGATCCCTTGAGAAGCCTTATTTCAGAAGTCGTAATCGCTAATCCATCCGTTTTTCTATGGATAATCTGATCGCAAGTATTCACATCCGCTGGATGAACAAGGTTGCAATTGTGAAGTGCTTTTTGAAAATCCACGATCAAGCCTTCCGTCCTGTCTCCATCGGGCATCCCAGTCCAATGACAATAACGCAGTTTGTCTTCCAACAGATTCAGTTGAAAGACAATTCTATTTGCCGTCTCCTTTGCGGAATCCATTTGACAATATTCGTATTCAAATTTATCCATGAGTAGGCTTCCACTCCTGTCGCTTTTTCCTTCCTGAATCTGTCGAGGACGGTTCGCCAATTGCTTCCGCTGCCACTTTGGCGATAGCGTGCCATGGTATAGCAGTCATTTCCGTTCAATAAAACCAAAAAGATGAGCGCTTTCACTCCTTCGATCTTATTCAACTATAATCGCTGACTATGGATATCTGATGGTGGTTTTATGCCTTTTTTGTGCCTTTTTAACTCAATTATTCTCTCGCATGATTACTATGGATGCGTAAAATTGGCGTTCCTATTGAGTTGTATTTTACGCCAACCACTCCAAAAAACATTATCAAGAAAAGCGCGTGCCAAACACGTGTCTTTCTCATTCCATAACCATTCTCTTTTGAAAATCATTCGATTTTTCTGATCGTACCCTGCTACTCGGCTGAGAGAATCACTGCTGGACAAGAAAAACTAAATTCAACCCCTTGGTCGGTGTTCCGAATGCCGTATGCGAAACCATGCGCGTTTAATATTTCGCTCACAATCATCAGGCCCAACCCAGTTCCACTCGCTGCGCTTTCTTTCGATTTGTTCACGCGATAAAATGGCGACCAAATTTTCTCCAACTCCTCTGGGGGAATAAAGCTGTTCTCATTCACGATGGAGAAGGTATGTCTCTCTTGTGTCGTTGTAATCCGCACTGAGATTTGGCTGCCTTTTGGAGAATACTTCATGGCGTTGGTCAATGCATTGGTTATCACACTCTCCATAAGTTCAGCATCCGCGATGGTATTGGCTTCATCTTCAACAGAAAACTGAACCTGCATTCTCTGTTCATCCATTGTTTGCTTTAATTCATCGTATACCTTGAAAAACACCATCCAAAGATCGAAAACGTTCTTTTTCAGTGCAAAATAGGGCGATTCCATTCTTGCAATTTCTAGCATCTGAGTAATCAGATTGCTCGCATTATCCAGTTCCCGCAAGGCAATATGATAATACTCTACCTGGTTTGGGAGGTAGATGCCGCTTTGGATGCTGTCAATACATCCCCGCACAATGGTCAGCGGTGTTTTCAGTTCGTGCGAAAAGCTCGCGGACAACTTCTTATGTAGCTGTTGCAATTCAATCTGTCGTTCATAATCCATCTGGAGCTGATCGTTGATCGTGTTGATTTGCTTGATTTTTTGCTCTAAATTGGTCGAAATTTCATTGATAGAAACCCCAAGCGTTCCCACCTCATCTTGTGAAGTTACGTTTACCTTACTGCTGAAATCCTGCTTCGCAATTTTTAACGCAACGGCATTCATTTCCACCAGCGGTTTTGAGATCATTCGGGAGAAGAAATAGAGAGCGAACAGAAGAAGTCCCAGCTCCGTTATAAAAAGCAACACATGAAAAACGTTTATCATAACGTTTATATCTTTAATCGAGTATAGCGAGATTGCGCCGATCAATGTGGTCTGGCTCTCAGCAATGCGCGAAACACATAATACATACTTGCCTGTTGTTAATTGGCTGTTGACAGTAAAAGTTCCGGTTGATGTCACTGGATTCTTGTTGGTTGAGAGGCGCTTGATTTCATCTTTGATCAAGCCTTGTTGAACGGTCAAGTCTGTGTTGCTCACATCCACTTTAAGGACAACTCGCCCGTTAATGGAAATAGGATAGGAATTTCCATCGCGGCCTTCTCCATTGATAATGAGCATCCGTTCAGCACGCAGAGTTGAGCTCTGTTGACCGTCTGAAAGCGATCCGCTCAGTTCCAAATCATCATTGTCGCTAGATGAGTCAAACGGCGACTCCAATAGGAACCCTTTTTGCAAAGAGACTGCATCCTGCTGGTCGACCGCTGGTTGAGAGGTTGATGGTTCGGAACCAGTCGGTTGGATATCGTTCGCCGACATCGCTGATGTTTTTGATACCGCTGCCGGTTGAATTGTAGGATCACCATCGTCACCTATGACAATCCCCCGATCAACCTTTGAGTTATCGCCAATGACCACTCCTTCACCCTTGTTGCTGATCGGTGTGTCATTAACGATTGTGATACCTGCCATGAGCGGGGCTGTAAGGGAACTCCCCATATCAATAGAATCGGGCTGTTCGACACTCTGTGTTTCATTGGTTTGATCGACAAGCAGGAATGTATCCGTGCCGAGAACTACACCATCGCTAGGTCTATACACTTTCGAGGGTATGACAAGCGCGTTTCGCTCATCAACCAGGTAACCTTCGATTGATATTTTGTCCCCAACTTCGATGGTTTGCAGGGGAACGCTTTCCATGTAGTCCTCTACGATGTTATACAATTTTCCGTGCTCATCCTCAATGGAGAAGCACCGCTGATATTGATCAAAGTCTTGACCATAGATCTGGTGCATGTTCTGATCCAGTGCAACCATAACCATTCCGCGATTCAGCCCGTCGTTGGTTTTTTCACGGACAGCTTCCTCATCATCAATAAGGATAGCCGATTGCACCGCTTGCATGCTCCTCATGAGTCGCTTTGTTTGCTCGTCCGCCAAAAAGGGCTCGAATAACAACGTTTGAAAAATCAATTGCAATAGTAATAAAAATATGAAAATTATAATGTTGCCAATAAACAGCTTTCGCATGATATGGTTTTTCATCATCATTTTTCCTCAAACCGGTAACCGGAGCCTGAGACGGTCACAACCATATACGCTTTGTACAAGAGTTGCTTCCTTAACTTTTTGATATGTGAATCGACTACCCGCTCACTGCCGATAAAATCGTACCCCCAGATCGTATTCAGCAGTTGTTCACGGGATAAAACAATATTCTTGTTGATCATCAGCAGGAGCAATATCTCAAATTGCTTTGGTTCAAGGTCAATATCCAAGCCATCCACCTGGACTTTTCTGGCATACTTGTCCAGCATTAGCCCATGATAATTCAGAATGCATTTATTATCTGCTCTCATGCCTACTTCACCACCAGAATAAAGATTGAGCAATGCTTTTGCCTTAGCGACAAGCACAACTGGGTGAAATGGCTTCGTCATATAGTCATCCACCTTAACTTCATACCCCATAAGCTGATCTTCCACATCCGAGCGGGCAGTCAGCATAATCACAGGGATTTTGGATTTTTTTCGGATTTTTCTGCAAACCGAGTATCCATCCATGTATGGTAGCATTAGATCAAGTACCACCATGTCGGGGTGGAATGTTTCAAAAGCTTGGTAGCCCGATAATCCATCATGTTCAATCAGTACCTGAAAGCCTTCTGAAATAAAGTGATCGGCAATCATTTTTGCGACCACCACTTCGTCCTCAACAATGAGTACCTTTTCCACCAGATTCATCTCCGCCTAGTAATTACCATTATTTATGGTAATAGTTATATTGAAGCTACTCCTATGTTAAGACGGATAAGATAGCAAGTCAAGCGGTATATGAATAACAGTTTTTTCATGTGATGATAAACGGCACCTTATAATAGCCAAAGAAAAACGCAACGCATTTTAGCGCTGCGTTACCTATTCTTTTCTTCGATAATCCTCATTTCCCCTGAAGAGACTAGACGCTAGTTCATTTCGATACCCCAACAAGTTTAGCACGCACCATAATTCGGCGACCATTACTGACCCCCTGATATTCCTGACAGGATAACATCGTTAAAGCAGGGTAAAGCGTTTGACCCGTGACTGACCAGTCATCTGGTTCTATAATGCTCACACTTACCACTTGATATTTATAAGAGAGGTTCTTGGCATAATGCAGATACACCGTATCACCAGTCGAAAGCTGATCCAGGTTTCGAAAGTAGTCTCTGGAGCCGGTGCGGTGAGCGCTCATGCAAATATTCCCAATTTCATTGGGTTCTGGGGCGTCTGGAAAAATCGCCGCGCCTGAACGCATGCACTTGTAGATTCGCTTGAAAGATTTGCATCGGATGGCGCATATTTTCAAATCGATCGCGGGTATTTCTAACAGGTACGAACCTTCTTTCATGTCCAGTGTTTGCTTCGATGCAGAAGTGGTTGCGGTTGTATCAATGGGCTCGTCCTCTTCGCTAAGTCCGGAGAAATCATCCAATATGTTCGGGCTATGCTGCGCGGCGTCAATCTGCTCCGGTGTATATACACAGGGGGTAGCGATCTTAAACTTTGCGTAATCTGCTTGTTCATAGTTATTGGAAATCTTGCCAAGCTGATCTTCTTTTTCAAGGGCCAGTACAACAGCGGTCTGGTAATACACATATCGAAGCGCGTAGGGTGTGATCAGAGCCAAGACTCCGATCATGATGACGATTTTGGCAAATAGATTTATCAAACGCATTTTGCGTTTCTCACGTTTTGATTCTCGCATCTCGTATCACTCCTAACTTTCTACATTGTACATAGAGGTTCAACGAAATCTTCGTGCAAGAATGTTCCAGAGGCGTCGTTAGAGTCTATTCAAGAAATATCCGTCTATTTTCATTATACCTATGTTGAGTTCCGAAAGCGTACCTATAGCGTTCCTTTTGCGTGCTTCTATTCGACTTCGTATGAATTTCTTTCAAAAATGCTCTTTACCCCATCATGTTGGGAAATCACTAAACATCAAATATTCTGATGGTTTCTTGATCATTGGGGACGTCGAAACCCGATTGCATTGAAAGATCGTTGATGTTGGGTGATAATCATTATAAAATGACACAAAGCTCGGAATCCATCATCCCTTTTCTATCCTGCCCAAAATGTATTGTAGTCCTACAATCTTTGTCAGGTGGAAGGCTCTGTATCAGTTGCTTTCGCATGGGTTTGCATGTATAATGATGGCAACGCTCAATATGTTAGGAGCTTGAAAGCAGATGACTGAAACGACTGATAAAAAAAAGGCGCTTAATGATCTATATCGTTCTCTGCTGTTGAAGCTACCGGATGTATTTGCAGCCAACATACTCATAGATGACGAGGAAACCGTGCGCGAGGTGCACATTGTAGCCGGACTGAACCGTAACCCCAAGCTGATCAGCCGTGATGTACAAAGCGCGTTGCAGGCGGCATTTGGTTTGCAGGTAGATCATCGGGTAATCAGTATCGCACAACTGGCAGCCAACCCATTTGAGGCGCAGGGACAACCCGAACGCGCCGAGGCGGGTGTTCGTATTCAGTGTATGGAGGTATCCACACGCATAGAAGATAGGCACTACCATGTGAGCGTGCGTCTGCGCCACGGTGAACAGGATTTCCATGGCGAAGCCGTTTGTCGGAATACCACAACCCAACGTATGCACGCGGCTGTGCAGGCTACTCTGGAAGCAGTGCATCGCTTTTTGGGTGTCGAGGATCTGTTCACCATCGTAGCTACACAGTCCACCACGGTCGGCAGCACCGTCATCGCCTTGACGCTGCTGGAATACTCCTATGCCAAGGAGGATCGCCTGCTGATCGGTTCGGCACAGCAGGGTGAAGATGTGGCGGTCGGCTTTGTCAAAAGCGCGTTGGATGCCATGAACCGCAGCCTGTCCATCGTGGCAGGGTGCCAATCAATGTAAAAGGAAACGGGACGAACGGGCTTTCTTCAAGCGAAGCGGAATATAGCATGCCTGATAGCGAATGGCAGAGCCTAGCGAATAGGAGGCTATATTTTTATGAAGAAGGCGAAGATCATGGCGGCATTGTTGGCGCTGGCTTCTTTCGTTCTCTCCGCGGGTGCATTTGTAACCTGGAGGTAACATACCCTGGAGTACAGTCGCCCGTCCGTCCCGTTTTCCCCATAGACAGACATTGGGTTAGCCCTTTTTTCATGTGGAGGTGTCTATGAACAGAAGATGCCGTGCATACATTGTGGCCGTGAGTATTATCGGAATGACGATGGCCGTCGTGAGTATACGCCAGTTTTTTCTTGGTCTTTCAGGAATCTCCTTTTCCGAGTATGGCGGAAATATCCTGTTTTTAATCGGGTTATGTGCTGTTTGTAGGTCATTTCCCATAATTATGAAAAATGATCAACAATTGGATTTATCCGTCATCGCTGTCTTGGCAGCTTTTTTGTTATATGGCATGGAGACGGCGGTTATTGTATACCTATCCAGCTCCCTGATCACCTTTGAAAAGGATGGCGGCAAGTTCCGGTGTATCTACAATACCAGTCTGAGCAAGACGCTGTTCAATCTGAGCGATATTGTGATCGCGATCGTTATTCCGGGGCTGATCTGCCGGTTGCTGCCCTGGCAGCCGGGCATGTTTAGCTTCCCGATGGTGCTTCTGCCCACACTTATTTTTTCTGTATTCGCATTTGTGTTCAACTATATGGGACTGCTTTTGCTTTTCTGGCTGAACGGCGACATCGTGCCGCGCGAGATGGGCAAGGCGCTTGCCGGGCTCACCTCCAACGTGCTGGCGGCCATGCCGCTGGGGTTGATGATCAGCCTGTTGCTCTCCCTGCCCACCGGCATTTGGCTGACGTTGGTGATGATCTGTCCTCTGCTTTTGGCGCGTTACGCGTGGAAACTCTACCTGGACGCAACGCGCTACAGGGAGAAGATGCTCGCCGCGTTTGTTTCCAGCATGGAAGCGCGCGATCCCTATACGCAGGGGCACAGCAAGCGCGTGGGCGAATACGCTAAACGTATCGCTCAGCAGATGCGATGCTCCGCAAAACAGATGGACTCCATCCGCGAGGGAGCGCTCTTGCATGATATCGGCAAGATTGGCATAAGCGATCTCATATTGCACAAGCCCGGGTTGCTGACCCGCGAGGAGCGGGAGATCATTCAACAGCATCCCACCATCGGCGTGGATATCGTAGGGAAAGTAGGTCTGTCGGATTCGGTGCTGGAAATGGTTCACAGCCATCATGAGCGTTTCGACGGGAAGGGCTATCCGGATGGATGCTTTGCTGGCGAACTGCTCCTGTCCACACGAATCCTGTCCGTAGCCGATGCTTATGATGCCATGACCAGTGACCGCCCTTACCGCAACGGTATATCGCTGGCACAGGCACGGGAGGAGCTCCAGCATGGCAAGGGAACACAATTCGACCCCGACGTCGTGGAGGCCATGCTGGCGGTGATGGACGGGGAGGAGCATAAGGAATGATTCTCCTCTACCTGTTGGTTTTGGCGGTAGTGGTGGGATATCTGCGCGGAGGGCGCTTGAATGGATATCTGAAGAAACCACTGAAAGGCATTTTTCTGCCAGTGGCAGGTTTTTTAATCGAAAGCTGTTTTACATGGCTCCCGCACATCCTCCCTGCTCCGCCACTGCACTGGCTGTGGATGGTGGTCGTGGCTGAATATCTTTGTCTGTTTACGTTTTTATTCATAAACAGGGACGAACGGGTATTTTGGTTGGTTGCGCTGGGAACAGCGGCGAATTTTGCGGCGATGGCCGCCAACCAGATGCGCATGCCTGTGAGCCCAGTGATCCTTGAATTTTCATCGTTATCTCGCTTTGTAGAGCGTGTTCGGAACGGAGAACTGATCGAATATGTGCTTGTTGGGTGGGGTGCGCCGCTATGGTGGCTTGGGGATTGCATCCCTATCCCATGGATCGTTCCCGGCGTAGCCAGCGCTGGCGATTTTCTCATGGGTACGGGACTGTTCTTGTGGGTACAGGGGATGATGCTACGCAAGCAATGAGGTGGATGTTCAGTGCCCCACAGGCACTGATCGATCATCCCTCCGCCCTCACGGTCCATTACATTTTGAAAATGACGAAGAACAGAGTGGATAGGGCTACAATGGTTCATGCACAGGGAATAAAATAAGCGAAATCCGATATCGTTGATTTGCACCACGCTAACAAAATTAATAAGATCCTTGCCTTTTATAAAGTGCATAACACAGGACCTGATGATTCAGCAGTCCCTATTGGAATATGCCATGAGGTATGGCATTTTGCTGGTATGTCGCAAGTAATCATAGAAGCCGATTCTATATCTTCTTGTAACTAGCGAGGTATGATGGTAGCACAAAATTGCTCTACCCTCCATCCATACACCCACTCAGTCATTAAACCGACACATTGGTGCAGAAAATCAAACTCAAAAGAGGCATAGCTAATCTCACGCTTATGTTTTTTCCGTATGCAGCGAGCGATGAATACTTGATGCTTCGATTCCTTAGTGCATACGCTGAGTCTACACCTATTCATCTGGTGATTTTGTGATGCAAGCTTTCGCTTGGTTAAGGTGGGCAAGGCGCGGTGGTAGACTGTGTATAGACTTGCATCGGTTCCGATTTTGCCAATCGCTTCTCAAACAGCAAACTGGATTTTCTGGCACTGCTTGAGGCGACATTTGCTACCAGAAACATCCATCGCTGTTCATCCGACCTTATACTACAGGGCACAACAGTAAGATCGAGTGCAGTCATCCCGAGAAATCAAAACGCTTCCAGACTGCCCATCCCATCAATTCGCCAGACGATTTTGTGTGCAGCTTAGGGATCGCCATAATCACATACTCGCCACATCATATGTCTCCTTGATTGGCTTTCACCACATGAGTTCCTCCGTAAATCCTCTGCCCAACTTGTTTGAAAAACCTACACGTACATGGAAGAAGCCGCCTTGATACTTAGCATACTGAGTATCAAGGCGGCTTCTTCCATGTACCTATAGTGGCAATTCCGCGAGAGTTGTGGTATCGATTCTCTTGGCCATTGGGTTGCTCCTCCTTTGTGAATGCCTCGACCTCATTCATTCTAGCGAAGTACCCATGGCATTGTCATTGCTTTTTGAAACTGTGAACTTAATATTCAGGATATTTCATTAGCATGATGCGAATCCGGATTCTGCTAGTGTGCTCAATCTCATTACGCCATACCGCGGGATTCGGGTATCCCCCCACCTTAACCCTTGACTGCTCCAGCGGTCATTCCGGCAACGATGTACTTTTGCCCCAACAGATATACAAGCACCACAGGCAAACAAGTCAGCACGATGTCCGCGCAAACAAGATTCCAGTTAGTTGCATACATACCGAAAAAATTATATACCGCAAGGTTCATCGGCCAAAAGGTAGAAGAGCCCAAAAAATACAATGGCAGAACAAATTCGTTCCACGTATTCAGGAAAGTAAGCACCATCACCGTAACTAGCACAGGCTTAAGCAATGGAAACATTACTGAAAAAAACAAACGCACTGGTTGACATCCATCAATGACTGCTGCTTCATCGATATCTTTGGGAATTTTGCTCACAAAGCTATAGATCAAGAACACATTGAACGGGAGTTGTATTGCGCTATAGAGCAAGATCATTCCTATTCGCGTGTTTTGCAGTTGAGTAAGTTGCATCACCTTCATCAGCGCCACAAAGTTGATCGGCATCGTGATGCCTAAAACAATAAACATATATAGGAAACGATGCAACCGGGAACGATTGCGTGAAAGTACATAAGCGGTCATAGCGCTGAGTATCATACACAGAATCACGCTGCCGCAAGAATAAAGCAAGCTGTTTAAAAAAGTAATTCCAAGTTTGCCTTTTTCAATAACCACCAAATAATTCTCGAAGTGCAATCCATCCAGTGGCAATTGCAATGACATATCCGATGCGGCTTGGCTGGTTTTCACCGAGTTGAAAAGTATCAGCACCAATGGAGCTAACAGCAATAACGACAACAACCAAGCCAAAGCGTTTACACCGACCATACCAAGATTTTTTTTCGATTTCATGCCAACGCTTCCTCGTTTCTAGTCAGCAATTTGATCATAAAGTAACCTATTAACAGCATGAAAATAAACATGATTGAGGAAAGAGTCGTTCCCATAGCATACCTTCCCAATCCAAACTCCTTGTATACGCCGGTATAAAGCACCTCTGTGGCAAAGCCTGGTCCGCCGTTCGTCAGCGAATAAACCATATCAAATACTTTCAGACCGTAAATAACGTTAAGTACGGTCGTGACCGCAATTGTTGGTGACAGCATAGGTAATAGAATATAGCGAAAGCGTTGCCATGCGTTGGCTCCGTCAATATCCGCCGCCTCAAAATAGACCGGTGATACTGACATAATGCCCGCAATGAAGATGGTCATGATATAACCCATGCCCTTCCAGATATCCACCGCCATAACAGAATTGAAAGCAATTTTAGAATCCGTAAGCCATGGCAACGCCAGACTATCCAGGCCGATCGCTCTTAAGCCCACGTTAAGCAATCCGACTTTCGGATTCAGAATCGAACGGAAAATCATACCAACGATCAATGCGGAAAGAACGGACGGAATGTACATTACCGCTCGATGGAAGTTGAGCAACCGAACGCGTTTTGTGAGAATCAACGCTAGAACAAGCCCAAGCAGGTTTTTCAATACCGTAGTTATGATGGTAAACTCTAACGTGTTTGTGAGATATTTCGTATAGTTATAGTCGGATGAAAAAGCCTTGATGAAATTATCAAATCCGACAAAATTTATTTCGCTGGAATAGACTGACCAGTCTGTAAAGGAGTAGCAGATACCCATGATACCAGGAATCACATAAAACACGATATAGAGCAGGAGTGCGCCTCCCGCAAAATAGGTCGGGTAAATCTTGCGCTCGTTCATACATTCCTCCGGTTACGTATAAAGTGGGGCGGGCTTTTAGCCCGCCCCGTAAAAAATCTGTCGTCGATAGTTACTTCCAGTTAGGGTCTTTGGCGGCTGCAGCCTGATCGGCACGGTTTCTGTCGATGTTTTTCAATGCCTGATCCACGGTTTCATCACCCTGCAACAGCGCCGTAATCTCCTTGCCAATCTCCATCCACTGAGGATTGAGGTATTTCACAACAGTCTGGTACACAGTGCCATGTGTGGGATAAGCAGCATAGAAAGCTTTAATTTCATCGGAATACTTATCCTTGACACCGGTGAAGGGCAAGGTGTTGTACTTGGGCACATTGTCGATCATGTACTGCAAATTCTCGGGTTTGGCGAGGAAAGCCAGATATTGCTTGGCAGCATCCACGTTTGCCGAGCCAGAGTACACGAAGCGGGACGGGCAAACCGGGTTAACGTTGAGAATCTGGTTATCCAACAGAGGAATCACAAAGAAGCCGATATCGTCCACAGGAAAATCCGGATACGCGGCATTCACTTCAGTGGGGAACCCCTGATTGGCAACCATCATCGCATATTCGCCCGAAGCGATATTCTTGGCGCCATCGGCATATGCGTTAGCCATATAGTTATCGCCCCAGAAACCGAGATCGACCATTTCTTTAATTTGGCTGAGCAACGTTGCGGCAGCTGCGCTATCGGCAAACGTGGTCTCATTCTTGTTGAGTTTTTCCGCAAGGCCAGGCTCAGTGTTTTCCATGGCTACACCCATTTCTGGGAACCACAGCACGTGATGCCAACCATCAGAAACGCATTCATAAATCGGAGTTACACCGGAGTCTTTAATTGCTTGACAGACAGACTTGAATTCGGCATAGTTAGTGGGCACGCTCAGGTTGAGTTTACTGAAGATCTTCTTGTTGTAGGCAACCGCCCAAACTGCGCTGATATCCTGTGTGGGTTGCCCGTATAGTTTTCCGCCAACGCTCAATTCAGTCGCTGCCAGCGGGTCTACAGTGGAAGCCCATGCTTCGCCAGACAGATCAACGGCGTTTTTTTCCACGTTGAGCTGAGATACGATATCAAACTGCCCGCCCTGCGAGCCGAAGATATCCGCACACTCACCGGCGTTAAGCTTGGTCATCAACAAGTTGGTATACTGGTCGGAAGGAACAATCTGATAATCCACTTTGATGCCGGTCTCCTGATAGAACTTCTCCCCCAGCGCCATTTCAGCGTCCATAACCCAGTCGTTGCTAGCCATGTACGTAATTGTCGTTTCCGCAATCGCACCGACTACCATCAGGCAGAGTGTCAGGACTAGTACAACACAGACAATCTTTTTCATGATACCCATTGAATAAACCTCCTTATTTCTTGACAGATTGTACACAACCACATACAATAAGGGTGCCGTCCCTCTTCTATGGTTAGTATACAAATTCCATGCTCCACATTGAATGGATAAGTTGATTATGTTTTTTGTATATTTTGAACTGAGGAGTGTAAAATGAAACGGCACACCATACGCTCAACATTTTTCGCAACCTATTCGATTATTATTCTCATTTCATTCATCGCCTTTTCTGCTTATTTTTTATGGATGGAGTCACAGAATCTTCGTGGTCAGACTTTTGCAACACTGAAGCAAAACGCGCAGAGTGTTGCAGTATCCATTGACAATGAGCTTCGACAAATGAATATGGTTTCAATGAACGTTTCATATTCCAATTTGGTAAAGGATACGTTTTATCAATATATCCATGGAAAGCAGTCCTCGGACAAGCTATCTAATTTTGAGAACGCCAAAATGCTCGGCGAATTACTGACAAGCATTCTTGGCCCCAACCGTCCGGTCGATCAAATTAACCTCTATGCGCTAGATCAAGGGGTGGTTGCCTCAGGATTATGCAATGAAACACGTGATGATAATGCTCGCGACCAACCCTGGTATCAGGCTTTACTCAACAGTAAGCACAGCAGAATCGTTTCCTACACAGGGCAGGATATTCATCTTTCCCGATATTTTAGCGATCCCGACGGGAAAAATTTCATTTCTTATATCCGTCGCTATTATGACGTTTTCAACAATCCTCAGGGGTATGTCGAAATTCAGGAAAGTCTGCGTAAGGTACTGGCTGCTGCGTTGGACTACGAAAGCCTTTATGGAGAAAACATTCTCATCTTGGATCAGACTGGAGCGTTGATACTGCCCACCGATACCAATTGGAATGTGGAACTCCAAAACCTCAAGATTCAAAACTATCCAAGCAATTTCATGGAGATCAAGGCGGGAGAAAACCAAGGCAATTCCTTCAGTTATTGTGTTCACTCCAGTCAATCGGATTTCACCTTTATTCTCCTCATCCATAGCTCGGATGTACTCGTTCCTGTGACCCGGTATTTACAGGGGATGATTTTACCCGTGCTCATCACACTTCTGCTGGCGCTTGCTCTTGCGTTTTTTGCCGCCAAACGCCTTACCCTCCCAATCCGTACCATCTATCACGAGGTGCGCCAGTTTGATCTGGAATTGCATCGCGAACAAAAGAAACTCTCCACCAACATCATCGAAATTGCTGCCCTTCATGACGGATTTTTGGATATGCAGGCAAAAGTAGAAGTGAGCATGCAAAAGCAGTTACTTTTACAACGTCAGGAGATGCAATCTCGCATGCTCGCATTGCAATCCCAAATGAATCCACACTTCCTTTACAATAGCCTCGCCGCAATCCAATCCATGGCGGAAGAAGGCATGGAAGATGAGATCGTAACCATGTGCCAAGCCATGTCCCGTATCCTGCGCTATATCTCCTCTGACACGGGCATGTATGTACAGCTTGATGTTGAACTGAAATGCACGGAGGATTTCCTCCAATGCATGGTCATTCGCTATCAGGGGGATCTCACTTATGATATTGATATCCCGATTGATCTGATGAATGTTCAGGTGCCAAAGCTTTGCCTGCAATTGCTGACAGAAAACGCGGTTAAGTTCGTTACGACAAACAGACCACCCTGGCATATTCACATCAGCGGAAGCAATACATTGGATCGTTATGAGTTGACTGTAAGCGACAATGGGCCTGGATTTGACGAATCTACACTTCAAAAGTTAAATGAGAGCATCCATATCATCAATCAGACAGGGCTATTGCCGTCGCTTTCCATTGGTGGCATGGGCTTGTTGAATATCTGCATACGTTACAAAATGTTGCAATCCGAGAATGTTATTTTCATCGTGTCCAATAACGCGCTGGGAGGCGCAAGCGTTACCATAGGAGGGTATTATCATGGATGAAACGTTCCGTGTATTGGTTGCGGATGATGAACGTCTGATTGCGAACAACATTGCTAAAAACATAGAACGCATCAATCCCGCGTTCCATATTGTTGGCATTGCACAGGATGGCGCTGAGGTATTGGAACAGGTTGAGCGATTGCTACCACACGTGATTTTTTCGGATATTAAGATGCCGGTGATCGACGGATTAGCTTTGTTTGCCATCCTTTCTGAAACCCGGCCGGAAATCAAAAAGATTATCATCAGCGGTTATTCAGATTTTGCTTTGGTGCGGGAAGCATTGCAAAATAAAGCATTTGATTACCTGCTTAAGCCTGTTAACCGTGATGATTTACGTAACGTTCTTGAAAGGTTAGCTGACCAGCTATATTCGGAACGGATGATGCTCACTCCTGAAAAACCCGAGGGTGCCGATAAAATCGTTTCAACCATTCAAGCCTTTATAAAAGACAATTATGCGCAGACGATCGACTTTTCATCTATCGCAAACCAATATGGCTTTTCCGGCTCCTACCTGACACGTATATTTCATGAGAAAGTTGGGCTTACCCCCCAGAAATTTCTAATAAAATATAGAATTTCATGCGCCAAACGTCTGTTGACGGACACCAGACTTTCCGTACAGGAAGTAGGAGCGCGTGTAGGTTATCCCGATCCATTTCACTTCAGCAAAGTGTTTAAGCAAAATGTAAATGTGAGCCCTGCCCAATTTCGGAAACCATCTGAGGAGTCTGCGAAATAGCCTTTTATCATTTGAGAAATAATCATATGAACGCTGTTCACCCTGCCACATTGTTTCGGATTTCTTTATTTCAAAACATTTGAAACGCAAAACCGCCTCTCCTTGAACAGGAGAGGCGGTCGGTAATGGATACCGACGCATAGGAGGATACGTCGGCGGAACTTACTTTACAACACCTTTTTTGAGAATCACATTTGCATAAAGCGCTTTTTCACCTGTGGCAACGCAGGCGTAGCAATGACGTCCTTTTTCATAGAAAGCAGGTTTTTCAAGCGCTTCCTCACGAAGGCCTTCTGTTTCGTGCTTTCTCCCAATCTCGCGATACTGTTCCCAAATTTCCGGTTTGTAGGGATCCCCTGACAAAACAGCCATCAGCGAAGTCGGGTGCGTCACATACGCATCCAGCGGAAAGAACTGGAGAATCATATCCATAATTTCACAGATGCCATAACCATCCATGCGTACGCATCGGTCAGGGCAACCAAACTTTGGATAGTTACCATCACAGAGCAACAATTCGTCGCCATGCCCCATTTCCAGCATGATCTTCATCAGTTCTGGAGGCATCTGACTAGGTATGTTTTTAAGCATCGTTTCTTTTCCTCACTTCACGATTACGCCGTCTTCATCCCACAGATCATGCCAATCCGTAGCTCCGTTCCACAGAAACACCTGACCCTTTATGAGTCGGCAATTCCGGTCAACCGTTTTGAGCTTGGTCATTTCTGCATCGGTCAATGGGTCAATTGTTGTACACTTCAGGTTGGAAACATACTCGACCTCATGAATGGAGAATGGAATTGGAATCTGTCCGCGCTGCACAGCCCACTTGAGGCAGATCACCGCAGGATGCACATTGTGCGCTTTTGCGATCTCAACCACTTCCGGTACCTGAATATCTGCAATATCGTCCGGAGTCATGTCGCGTTCAGGACGGGTTGGGCTGCCGATGGGGCAAAAACCAATGGGCTGGATGTCGTGCGCAACAACATAGTCATATAACAACTGCTGTTGGAAGCACGGGTGCAGTTCCATCTCAATAACTGAGGGCTTCACGCGGCATAGCGGTAACACTGCCTCAAGTTTGGGGATAGTCATACTGCTCATGCCAATATGGCGTACCAGACCCATATCATGCAAACGCTCCATCTGTTGCCACGTAGCCATAAATTCATCCACAGAGAAAGGCTTGCTGTCAGGGTTGCGGCTATCACCATCACAGCCTGGCGCATGATAGTTGGGGAACGGCCAATGCACAAAGAAGGCGTCGATGTAATCAAGCTTTAAGTCATGCAGGGTTTTTGCACAGGAAAGTAGCACATTGCCCTTGCCATGCATATCGTTCCATACCTTGGATGTTATGAACAATTCCTCGCGCCGTACCACACCTTCGTTAAATGCTTGCTCGAACACTTCGCCGATCAGGTCTTCGTTTCCATACACAGCTGCACAGTCAAACATGCGGTAACCACAGCGAATGGCTCCGCCTACGGCCTGCGACACCTGCGCTGGCGTAAAGCGGTCACTGCCAAAGGTACCCATGCCAATGCAGGGAATTTCCTCGCCGGTGTAAAGTTTGCGTTTGGGAACAAGATTGGGATTGATAAACTCCGTCATTGGACGCCCTTCTTTCTTTGTTTGAGATTTTATTGAATTCGCTGCATCTCCACTTTGGGGGTCAGTGAATCGAGATCGGATTCATTATAACCGCCGGTACTCATAGACAGCGCATTGGCTGCTGATACCGCTACGGCGAGTTGTAATTGCTCGGTTACACCCAAGCAGCGCATCATGCCAACCGCGAAGCCAGCCATCATGCTGTCGCCACAGCCAACCGTATTTTTAGGTTCAATTTTCGGTGGCCTGCCCCAGTACACTGCACCATCACATGCCACCAGTGCGCCCTCCGCACCTAATGATAAAACTACTTTGGGGATGCCGCTTCGATGCAGCTCGAGGGCTGCGTTTACTAACTCATCCCAAGTTTCAGGAACACTTCCCAGCAATTGTCCGATCTCATCTGTGTTAGGCTTAATAAGAGTAGGCTTTGCCTTTGCGCCATGCCGGAGAGCATCGCCACTGGTATCCAATAGTACGGGCTTGTTCGCTTGGTTGCAGATATGGATCATCTTCTCATACACCACTGCGGAAACACCTTGCGGCAAGCTTCCTGATATGGTTACAACATCCGCCTGCTGCAACTCACGTTGAAAGTCTGTCAGAAAGCAGGCGACATCATCGACTGTGACCGTTGCACCCGGCTCCAAATATTCGGTGCTCCTGCCACAGGATTGATCCCAGCCATTGATGCAACTGCGCGTTTCTGAAACAATCGGTGTAAAAGCCTTTCGAATGAGAGGTTCGGTGATGAGCGATTCAAAATACTGCCCATTAAAGCCCCCCACAAAACCCATCGCAATCACCGGTTCGCCAAGCTGCGCCGCTACGCGAGATACGTTCAGCCCCTTCCCTCCCGCGGTATTGTGTACTTGTTTCACACGCATCACGGTATAGGGGGTGAGTGCTTCCAGCATATACAGTTTATCGATTGAAGTGTTAAGCGTCACAGTCAATATCATACCGATCCCTCACTCATTGACCAACATGATTTTGCCGTGAACCTGCGCAGGGTTGTGATAAAGTGCAAATGCTTCAGCCACACGGCTCATGGAAAACGTACGAAAAATGAAGGCAGGATCGAATTTTAACTCTCCGGTGGCAAAATAGTGCGCAGTCAACTCCCATTCGTGACCGGGGAATGGTGCAGAGTAGCTCATCCAGCTGCCGGTGAGAAAGAATTCCTTGCGATTCATGTTCTCCCATTGTTTCGGCGTAAAGGTGAGGTCGGTATGCGGAGTTCCAATGAAGCAGACATGCGCCTTGTTTGCAGCTAAGTCAAACGCCATACGCATGGTGATGGGGTTGCCGGCGGTTTCAAAAACATGGTCAAATCCAGCGCCTCCGGTAAGAGCCATCGCCTTTTGAAGAAAATCCGGTTCCAGCGTATTCACGGTTTCATCCGCGCCCATGCGTTTTGCTAGCGCAAGCCTGCCCTCGTCTATGTCAAAAACAACCAGCTTTTTCGCGCCAAAAATCTTTGTCCACTGCGCTGTAAAAATACCAATGGTTCCGCAACCCAGCACTGCTACCGTTCCGCCGCCGCGATAATCGGCCTGCATCACGCCATGCACCGCAACCGTTGAAGGTTCGAACATAGCCGCCTGTTCATAGGGAATGGTCGGGTCGTACTTTACAGCGTTCTGTGCCGGTAAAACAACATATTCTGCAAAGCTACCCTGTTCGCGACTGCCGATAAAACTATAGTATTTGCACAGCGCAAAGTTTCCACGTTGGCAGTCATTGCACTTCATACATGGCACTAGCGGTGCGCCGCTCACGGTATCCCCCACCGACAGATTGGTAACCCCTTCGCCCACCTCTACCACATCACCGCTGAACTCATGCCCGAGCACAACAGGATAAAAGTGTGCGCCGTTATGCAATACACGCGGTACATCGCTCCCGCAAATGCCTGTGGCGCGCACATGCACCTTAACGGTTCCTGCCCTGGTTATAGGCGTTTCCCAGTTGTCATAGCGGATGTCCTCATTTCCATACAATACAGCCGCCTTCATCGTCAATCCTCCTTATGGTTCTCTCGCTCCGCCATCATCGGCGCAAGCCGTTCATAAAGTTCGCGATAACCATCATATCCGTTGTCATATGCCGCTTTTTTCATGACATTTGGGATATGCTTACGTTTGACCGCAACCGTACGCGTGGTCGCATCTGCAAAATCAGCAAATACTCCCGTACCTACACCCGCCAGAATAGCGGCGCCTAGTGTTGTAGCAGTATCACTTGCGGGTACTTCTATACGCTTTCCGGTAATATCGGCTTTCATCTGTGTCCACACGAGGCTGTTGGCGCTACCACCCATAGCTCGGAGCGTTCCTACCATAGCACCGGCAGATTGTGCAACCTCAAGGTTATGCCTTAGCGCATAGCCTACGCCCTCCATTACAGCACGGATGAGATGAGCACGGGATTTGCCGTAGTTTAGCCCAAAGAATACACCGCTAGCGTTCGGGTTCCATATAGGGCTACGTTCTCCGGCCATATAGGGCAGAAAGATTACGCCATCGCTTCCGGCCGGTACTGTATCGGCCAATTCACTCATTTGTACAAAGCTAAGTTCAGGGCAGATATTTTCGCGTAGCCACTTAAGCGCCCCACCGCCGCCTGTAGTGCCACCTTGTAATAGCCAGCGATCCTGAGCCACATGAAAACTGAGGATTAGCCGTGGATCGGCAGCATAACGGTCAATGCACAGGCTCATACCACCGGCCTGTCCACCCTGCTCCTGTGTTTCACCTGGCTCTATCACTCCGGCACCAAGCGTACCACAAGCGGCATCGAGGCCTCCGGCAACCACCGGCGTTCCTTCCATCAGTCCGGTCAAAACAGCGGCTTCGCGAGTCACCTTCCCGACTACTGTATGGCAGGGAAAGATTGTCGGCAACAGTTCAGGGCGGACGCCCAACCTTGCTGCCATATCCTTGTCCCATTTCGCCTGTTGCATATCAAAGCAGCATAAGCCATAGCCCTGTGAAACATCCTGTGTGAACTCGCCTGTGAGACGTTGCACAATAAAACTATTAGATTGCAGTATGTATGATGCATGGCGGTACACATCAGGCAAGTGGTTTTTATACCACAGAATTTTGGGGAAAGTATAGCTCGGCTGCACCGGATTCCCACATAGCGCAAACAATTCCTGTTCCGGCACCAACGAGCGGATTTCATCGCATTCCGCGCGCGCACGGGTATCTGTCCAGATGGGGGTGTTGCAAAGCACTGCCCCGCTTTGATCAACGGCGATCGCTGACCAGCTCTGTCCATCCACCCCAATGCCTGAAATATCACCGCGGTTGATGCCACTATTTCGCAGCGCTTCCCGAGTTGCTATGCAGACACCGGCCCACCAATCTTCCGGTCTTTGTTCGGCCCAGCCGGGTTTGGGATAAATTACTGGATACTCGCTGACAGCCTGTGCTTTTACCGAGCCGTTTTCATCAAACACAGCCACTTTGCATGCGGAAGTACCAACGTCGATGCCTAGCAGATACGCGCTCATGCTCCGGCCTTTCCGTCCGATCCGCACAATCTGATCAGCTCAATCACACGGGCTTTCACAGCGTCACGGCCTGCACTCAGATACTTTTTGGGGTCGAAGTTATCGGGTTTGGTCGTAATGTAAGACTTAACCGCATCGCTGAACGTTATACGAAGCTCGGTAGCATAGTTTACTTTGCAGATGCCCCGTTCAATGCAGGCGCGTACCTGATCGGCCGGCACACCGCTGGTGCCATGCAGCACTAAGGGTACGGAAACCACCTTACGGATTTCGCTCAGCCGCTCAATATCCAACTTTGGAATACCTTTGTAAATACCATGCGCCGTGCCTATTGCCACCGCAAAGCTTGAGATGCCCGTGCGAGCTACAAAATCTGCAGCTTCAGCAGGATCCGTGTACTGAGGTTTGGCATCGTGATCGTCTTCCTTGCCTCCAACGGTGCCAAGCTCTGCCTCTACAGGGATATCACATGCCATAGCTACCACGCTGCGCGTAAGCGTAACGTTACTGTTAAAGGGTAAGAGAGAACCATCAATCATCAGCGATGTATATCCTTCCCGTGCGCATTTTTCTGCCAGTATCAGACTGTTTCCATGGTCCAGATGCAGAGCCACCGGTACTTTCACATCCCGTGCCAAACGACTTACAAAACCGCCGAACACGCTGGGCGGTGCATATTTAAGCGTTCCAGAAGTGGTTTGCACCAACACAGGCGCATTCATCTCATCTGCAGCTTCAATAATCGCCTGAACCATTTCCATATTTTCAGCATTGAAGGCGCCGATAGCATAACCACCGCGTTGAGCGGCCAGCAGTAATTCCCGAGAAGATACCAATGGCATTGTCTCTCACTCCTAAATCGTAACGTTTCGCTTTTTATTAGTATATTCAAATCTTGGCAATCTGTCAAGATTTTCAGCACATTTTCCCCGATTTTTATGATAACGATTCGCAATGTTGTAATTGTATTCATGCGCTTATTTTGATATAATCATGGTTAGCAGGTATCTGTTGGAAATACGGAGGACGTACCGAATGGCTGCCACAATGAAAGATATTGCAAAGATGACGGGGCTTGGTTTGGCTACGATATCAAAATTCCTCAATGGCGGTACGGTCAAGCCCAAAAATAAAAAGCTGATTGAAGATGCTGTAAAAGAGCTTCATTTTGTAGCCAACGAGTTTGCGCGAAGTTTAAAAACCAGCCAATCCCGTACAGTTGGTGTTGTCATCCCGGAACTTGGAAACCAATTTATCACTTCCATCATAACCACCATGGAGGATATGCTCCGTAAGCATGATTATGCGGTTATCGTGTGTGACTGTCGCACCGATGCACGGCGCGAGAAGGAAGCAGTATCCTTCCTCGTCCACAAACGTGTAGACGGTCTCATTAATATGCCTACGGACAATAGCGGCGAACACCTCCGGCCCGCGTTGGACGCGGGCATCCCCATTGTGCTGGTAGACCGAATGCTTAAATCCATGACCGGTCAAGTCAGCGCTGTAGTGGTGGATAATGTGGATGCCGCTGAAAAGGCAACACGGTTTCTGCTTGAATCGGGTCACGATGAAATCGGGCTGATTCTTGGCAACGAGGGTATTTTCACCACGCAAAAACGCCGGGACGGTTACATCAATGCATATTCTGAGTTTAACCTCCAACCTCGCGAGGAATTGATCCGCTTTGGCGATTACACCATGGATGGCGGATATGCAGCCATGAAAGCTCTTCTCGCTTTGGATAAACGCCCGACCGCTGTGTTTGTAACCAACTTTGAGATGACTTTGGGCGCAATGATTGCGCTCAATGAAGTTTCGCTGAAGGTACCCGAACACATTTCCTTTATCGGATTTGATAAGTTGGATCTGTTCGGTGCGATTTTCCCTAACCTCACGCTGGTCAAACAGCCACAAAATGCCATTGGCGAGTGTGTTGCAAAACAATTACTACGACTGCTTACCGACACATCCGATGGTCCGTTACATCAAATCATTACACTTTCTGCGCAACTGCATGAAGGTAGCAGCACCCGTAAGATTAAACGAGGGTAATCTCCAGACAGATTCTGCTTCGCCAACGAATGAATGTCTATAACAGTAACATCGCTATGCTATTGTATCGCTGCGTTTAATGCATTGTTCTATAGCTTTTAAACCGAAGGCCGCGCCTCTTTCGAGGCGCGGCCTATTGTATCATTGCCTCAGATTAGTCGTACAGGTTCGGCGCAATCGCATCGGACGCGATATTGGCGGCGGTGTAGAACGCGCAGCCGGTATCGGTATCCTGAACAGCTTCACCGGAAGCAGCAGCCAGCAACATGTCGATCAGCTTCTCGCCAATGCCCACAGGAGACTGCGTCACAGCGCCATACATCGTGCCAGCGGTTACGGCAGCCTTGATCACGGTGCCGGAGTCAAAGCCCACAGCAATGATCTGGGTGTCTGCAGAGCCGCAGACATTCAGGGTCTCGTTCGCAGTGATGATGCCCTCGGCAGCAACCTGGTTGGAGCCGAAGATCGCGATGGTGTCAGTTTCGTTGAGCACAACGCCCGCTTCGGTAGCGCACAACTCAGTGGTGGTCTGCGCAGGAACACGAACTTCGATAATAACCTTGGCATCGGCTTCGGCAGCCTTATCGCCTTTAGAATCATTGACATACTTCTCGTTGCCGATCACAGCAACTTTATAGCCGTCAGCAGTCGCAAGCTCGATGAACTTGTCGATGAAGCCCAAGCCACGGTTGGTGATGGACTCAGAAGTCGCATCCTGGTTGATCTCGCCTACACGCACAGCAGCTGTCGCAGCAGCAATGCGATCCTTGATCTTGGCATAGAGGTTCTCGGCAACCACGGTGCCGGCTACATAGTTGTTGGTGGAGGCATTGGCAAGCACAGCGCCTTTGGGAGCATTGGGCACGCCAGAGTCAAAACCGATGATCGGGATGCCGGCTGCTTGTGCGGCGGCAATGTTGTCATTGAGCGCGTTCACATCCAGCGCAGCAAGGCCGATAGCATTGGGCTTTGCATTGAGGGCGGATTCGAACTCATTCACCTGCACCGCGATATCGCTCTCGGAATCGGGGCCAACCATGTTGAACTTTACTTTCTCGTAGCCGGCATCAGCGTTGATTTTGTCGCGCTCAGTGGTGGCACCTTTTAGAACTGCCTGCCAGTAAGTGGACTGGAAGCCCTTGGATACGATCTCGAAGGAGTAGGTCTTGTTTGCATCGGTTGCGAATGCGACGGAACTCATGCTGACGATCATAGCCAGCGCCAGGAACAGAGACAGAGCCTTTTTCATGTGATGAAACCCCCTTCTAAATGTTCTATGTTCGCCCTTGTGGCGTACATAACGTAAAGAATGCAGCGCGCTTATTTGCGTCTACGCGCCATGTCGATCGTCACCGCGCCGATGAGAATGGTACCGGTGATGATCTGTTGCCAGTTTGCCTGTAAACCGATATACGGCAAACCGGTCTTAAGTAGAGAAATGAGACACACACCCAGGAATGTACCAATGATAGAGCCACTGCCACCTGTCATAGCCGTTCCACCGATGATGGCACCGCCAATGGCATCCAACTCTAGTCCCGCGCCGGTACCCGGCGTGATATTGGAAAACGTTCCGGCATAGGCAATTGCCGCAAGCCCTGCAAAAAACCCTGATATAACATAGGCCATAATGTGCCAGCGTACCACATTGACGCCGGAGAGTTTGAGTGCCTCCTTGTTGCTGCCGATGGCGATAATGTAGCGTCCAACCCTTGTATGGTTGAGCACCAGCGACATAATGGCAACCAAAACAATGATAATAATCATCCCGACCGGGTAGATCGTTCCATTGATGTTGTACTTGAACAGATCACGGAACCAGCTGCCCTGTTGCCCAGCCATCGGCCAGACTCCGCTCATGCCGCCTGTGAGAATGGAACCCAAGCCGCGAACGATCATCATGGTGCAAAGCGTTGTAATAAAAGGCGGTAATTCTAGTTTTGCCACCACAACACCATTGAGGAATCCGATCAGTATTCCCATGCCAATCGTGATCGCCATTGCTACGCCAATCGGTAAACCAAGCTGACGCATCATGAAACTGCCGACAATCGAGTAACAGATGAGTCCAGTCCCGATGGACAAATCCACACCGCCGGTAATGAGCGGGAAGGTAACGCCGATCGCCATCAGCATGATGTAGTACATATAGCTGCACATGGTAATAATGGTTGTATACCGACGGAAGGATTCGCTGGCGATGCTGAAAAAGGCGAACAGTACAATCAGTACGCCAATCAGCACAAGCCTTTGCGTGCCCACCGCCTTCATGACAGTCTTCAGGTTGCGATTAGCCATATCCGTGCCCCCAATTCTGTTGTGTTGCTACGGTCAATTCCGGCGTCTGCGGCTCATAATGTCCGCCGTCACCGCACCCAGCACAATCAGGCCGGTGAGCACATACTGGTACGAGATCGTAAAGCCCATCGCAAGAATGCCTTCCTGCATCAAAGCCACGATGATTGCACCAATCACAGTGCCTAGGATAGAAGCTGAGCCCCCAACCATGGACGTGCCGCCCATGACACAGGCTGCGATTGCCTCGTTGTTAAATGTATCGCCTAAACCCGGTTGTACGGTGGTGTACGCGCCTACATAGAAGATTGCGGCAACCCCCGCCAGCGTACCGCTCAGGATGTAAGCTAGCATTTCCCACTTACGTGTATCCACGCCGGAGAGACGCACCGCTTCCTTATTGCTGCCCAGGCAGAGCATATAGCGGCCAGCGGTGGTTTTATAAAGTACGATGGCGCAAACCGCCGCCACTGCGCAAAGGATGATAAATCCAGTGGGCAAGTTGTTCCACTTCACCATATCGCGGTACCATGAGGTCGCTGGGCTGTTGGACGGCCATGTGACCGATTGCGTTTTGGTAAAAATTGAACCGATGCCCTTGGCTACCTGCATCAAAGCCATGGATGTGATGAAGGAAGGCAAGTGCCTGTATGCGACAAAATATCCACCTACACTGCCAAACAGCGCGCCCACGGCAATACTTACAAATAAGCATAGCCACAGCGGCATATTGAACTTCGTCAGGCAATAACCGGAAATGAGTGCGGAGCAGAACATGACCGCCCCGATTGAAAAATCAATGCCGCCTGTTGCGATAACAAAAGTTACGCCCAAACCCAGAAATCCTATGAAGTATGCATAGTTGAGAGCGCTCATTACTCGGTTATAGTTGACAAAGTTCGTACCATTGTGCAGAATCGGCGTCAGGATAGTGAATAAACCATACATCAGGAAAATGATCAGAATCAATACAATGCGGTTAAATCCGATTGTCTTGACAAATCGAAGGTTTTTGAACTTCAGGAGAGCTTGCTTCACGATTCCGTTCCTCCTCACACCGCGATTTCGCGTGTCGCCGCGTTCATGATTTTTTCCTGCGTGGCTTCAGACACGTCAAACTCCGCGGTCTTCTTCCCTTCGCACATTACGATGATACGATCGCTCATGCGTAGGATCTCCGGCATTTCGGAGGAGATCATCAGAACAGACTTACCTTCCTGTGCAAGACGATTCATCAACTCGTAAATCTCCTGCTTGGCCCCTACGTCGATACCACGCGTCGGCTCGTCGAAGATGAGGATTTCACAGTTGCTGATCAGCCATTTGGCGACGACTACCTTTTGTTGGTTTCCACCCGAAAGGTTCATCACCATCTGGTCAATCCCGGGCGTTTTCGTCTTTAGAGCATCCACAAATTTCTGCGTTACCTCACGCTCCGCGACACCATCGATGATATTGCCATGCTTGATGTAGCGTTGCAGACAAGCTAAAGTTGAGTTTTCTGTGATATTTTTCTTCAACACCACACCATAACGTTTTCGGTCCTCGGAAAGATACCCGATGCCAGCCCGTACGGCATCCTGGGGGGAATGTATATTCACCTTTTTCCCATTGATATATATATCGCCCGACTCTTTGGGATCAGCACCAAATAACGCGCGCGCCGTTTCGGTACGCCCCGCGCCCATTAAGCCTGAGAAACCGAGAATTTCACCTTTTCGCAGTTCAAAACTTACATCCTGCACCATACGGCCGGCATTCAGGTGTTCCACCTTCAGCACCACCATCGCGCCATCCGGCACACGGCTATGGGTTTTGGGCTCCTCAAATATAACGCGGCCAACCATCATGTGGATGATATCATCCTTCGAACTGTCTGCTGTGACGAGTGTGCCAACCGTTTGACCATCTCGCATCACAGTCACTCGGTCTGTAATTTTCTTGATTTCATCCATACGGTGGGATATATAGACGATCCCATATTGCTTTGTACGCAAATCCCGAATAATGCGGAAAAGTTGATCGATTTCCGAATCTGTCAACGCTGCGCTGGGTTCATCAAAAACAATCACCTTGGCTTCATGTGAGATTGCCTTCGCAATTTCGCACATCTGCTGTTTGCCAACTGTCAGACGGCTCATGGTTTCGCGGGGGTCGATATCGATGTTGAGCTGTTGGAACAGTTTACGCGCCTCTTCGTTCATACGTGCATCATCAATTAGCAATCCCTTTTTGAATTCGCGTCCGACGAAAATATTCTGCGCCACGGTCAGGTGCCCCATCATATTGAGCTCCTGATGGACGATCACAATGCCTGCTGCCTGCGCCTCACGCGGGCTGGAATAACATACTTCCCGACCTTCGTACAGGATGGTGCCTGAATCCTTGGTATAAATTCCGGTGAGCACCTTCATCAGGGTAGATTTACCCGCTCCATTTTCGCCCATGAGAGCGTGAACTTCCCCTTTGCGCACCTCGAGGCTGACATGATCCAGTGCGTGAACGCCCGGGAACGTTTTGTCGATCCCTTCCATCGTCAAGATGACCTCGTTCAACGACGACCCTTCCTTTCGGCTACGCTTCAACGTATACTATCCGGCGCGACTGTCCCTCTAAAAAGTCATCGGAGCCTGTTGACTTGGCTTTTGCCACAGAATAATTATTAAAAGCGTAACGTTTCTTTTTGCGTATAATATACAATACGAATCTATCATTGTCAAGCATTATGTCTAAATTTACATAATTGTCATTGATAATAAGGTTCAAATATTCATTTTTAACACATGCATTATATAGGATATAATGCTGTCGTTTCGCTTTAACAATCGAAGCTATCCAAAATGAAATAACATTCAAAAGTTAGCATTCCAAGCGGTTTTCGCTTACGCAGGGAGAACTGTTCTCAGTCTTCCCGCCTCCGCTTCTGGCAATATCATATTGTAAAGAGAGGGTAAAAGCTTCAAAAATTCATACGAAAGGGTTTGAAAGAGGTTGGACGATAAAGCATAAAGTATATACCACCGACCCTGTTGCGATCACAAAGAGATTCTGTGAGAAAGTCAAATCAAGAGATACTTTTACGGGGGATGCTTCCCAACTTTACATTTGAGATCCCTTAATGTTCCGACATGCTAGCTATTGAGCACACGATGCAAGCGCAAATGCAGAATCGACGCTTTCTGGCTTGAAATTGAATGCGATATATCTTCCAAAATCATGGATACACAATCAGTTTCCTTCACCATCTGCCTGAATTCGATGGTGCTTATTTCCTGTAAGTCACTAAATAGCCGTTGGTCAACCTAAAAACGCATGCGCAAACGAAAGTGCTGCACTCACACCGCAATCCACTATTCGTCCTTAGGTCAATTTTGATTCAATTTGCGAAGAAGATGAAAGAGAAAACGTGAACACTAAACCACATGACTTAAGTTGATCTCACCGTATGACTCGCGAAGCATATCACTCCCGCGCAAGCTTTCTCGATAGTGCCCCGGTGTAACTCCCTTATATTTTTTAAAACAGCGAATAAAGTAGTTCACATCATCAAAGCCCATATCCAGTGCGATTTCAGTTACATTTTTATCAGTAGCTGCAAAGGCATAGCTAGCCATTTCCACACGGAAATACGCAATGTAATCCACAGGCGTGCGATGAGTTGCGTCCTTAAAAAAACGGCAAAAATATTTCGGTGTCATTCCTACTGCCGTGGAGAGTTGCGTAAGTGTCGGTGGGTCGGTATAGCGGTTTTCGATCAACTCAAACACTTTTTTCAGTTTCAGCATTTTCCGGTTATCCACGCCACTTGGCGGCTCCCGATGCTGATATACCCCAAATCGATACACCTCTCCCACAAACTGGAACAGACATCCCAGCGTAATCAGCGCATAACCATCGCACTGCACGCGCAGCGCGTCAAACATCGGCAATATCGTATGTTGCGTTACACGGTTGCCTTCTGTCAGGTGCGGGGTTATCTTTACACGGCCCTCCAGCAACTCGCTGATATACTGCTTACAGTGATCGTTGCTCTTGAGCAACAGACGCATATCAAACACAATGCATTCATACACACAATCCTCCGGAGTGCCGCCATGCAACAGTCCAGAGGAAATATATGCCACATCGCCCGATATCAAATTGTGCAGTTCATCTCCGATGGAAAGCCGAAACCTTCCCTTCAACACGTGAAGTATCTCTACTTCCTCATGCCAGTGGTAGGGCATCTCGTAACGGTTGTGCTTTTCATCCACAAGGTGATAATCCAGCGGGAAATCCGGCGATCCCCTTTGCTTGCTCTCATGGTACTGAAGCGTGTTCATCCGATATAACCCTCCTTCCACGCGTGGAGAAGATTGTGCTATTATTGGCTATGATATCATAGGACTTTTTAACACGCAAGTGCTACAATACAATCATAACAGCATGGGAAAGAGGCTTTGAAATGAATACAGCAGAGATAAAGGATCAAATTTGCGATGTCTGTCATAAGATGTGGCAGCTCGGATGGGTCGCAGCCAATGACGGTAACGTTTCAGTTAAACTGGATGATGGAACTTTCTGGATTACGCCATCCGGCATCAGCAAAAGTTTTATCACGCCGGAAAAATTACTGCGCGTGAACACTCGTATGGAGGTGCTGGAAGGCCCGCAGGGCAATGTGCCCTCCAGCGAGCTGAAAATGCACATGCGTTGCTATGAAAAGCGGGAGGATATTGGCGCTGTGGTGCATGCGCATCCCCCAACCGCAACGGGTTACGCTGTCGCCAACATCCCATTGGACGATTACAGCATGATCGAGACGGTTATCGCCATCGGAGCTATCCCTGTAACGCCTTATGGCGCACCGTCCACCTATGAAGTACCTGACTCCATTGAGCCATACCTGCAAAAGCATGATGTGATGCTGTTACAAAATCATGGAGCGCTTACTTTGGGGAAAGATCTAATTACCGCCTACTATCGTATGGAAACGCTCGAGTTGTTCGCTAAAATCAGTTTTACCGCACGGATGCTGGGCGGTGCACAAGAGATCAGCCGTACCAATATTGATAAGCTGCTGAATTTACGCGAGAATTACTACCATGTTTCAGGGCGACATCCCGGCTATGAGAAATGTACCCCATGTGGACGCGAGCCGGAAGAACCTAATGGCAAGGAGGGTAAATAGATGTTATATCCAAAAATCGGTATTCGACCCGTGATTGACGGTCGTTGGGGTGGCGTACGCGAAGGGCTTGAAAAGCAAACCATGGCGATGGCTGAGAGAGCAAAAGCGCTTCTGGAAAGCCTGAGGTATCCCGACGGAACCAAAATTCAGGTAGTCGTTTCGCCAACAACGATCGGCGGAGGCATGGAAGCGGCGCTTTGTGAAGAACGCTTTGCTACGGAAAATGTTGTGGCAACGCTCACGGTAACACCTTGCTGGTGCTACGGCATGGAAACATTCGACATGAACCCCTTGACCATCAAGGCTGTATGGGGGTTTAACGGTACTGAACGCCCTGGTGCAGTCTATTTGGCGGCTGTGCTTGCCGCCTATGCGCAGAAAGGGTTGCCTGCTTTCAGCATCTATGGTCACGATGTTCAGGATTCCTCCGATACCACCGTACCTGAAGATGTAAAAGAAAAAATCGTGCGATTTGCCCGCTGTGCCATTTCAGTAGGCTGGATGCGCAACAAGGCGTATGTGAACCTCGGCGGCGTATCGATGGGCATTATGGGCAGTTATTGTGATACCATGGCGTTTCAGAAATACTTCGGTATCCGCACAGAATGGGTGGATATGACAGAAATCCTTCGCCGCATTACGTTGAACATCTATGACCCCGCTGAGTATGACAAAGCTTACGCTTGGGTGAAGGAAAACTGTCCCGAGGGGTTTGACTGCAATGTCGGGAAAGCACTTCCCGAAGTAATTACCCGCTCGAAGGCTGTGCCTCCGGAAAAGGATTGGGAGTTCATCGTTAAAATGACACTCATTATCCGTGATATCTTCTATGGCAACCCGAAGCTGGCCACACTGGGCTGGCATGAGGAGTCGCTGGGTAAAAACGCCATCGCAGGCGGTTTCCAGGGGCAACGCAACTGGACGGACTGGCTTCCTAATGCTGATTTTACTGAAAGCATCATGGCGAGCACCTTCGACTGGAACGGCCCGAAAGTACCCACTGCTTTTGCCACTGAAAATGATACGCTCAATGGTGTTGCCATGTTGCTTGGCACGCTGGTTTCCCAAACAGCGCCTTGCTTTCATGATGTACGAACCTATTGGAGCCCTGCCGCCATACAGCGTGTAACCGGTTGGAAGCCCGATGGTCTTGCCACTGATGGCCTCATCCACCTGATCAATAGCGGCGCAACGGCGTTGGATTGCACCGGCGAAAGCCGCGACGAAAATAACAAACCTTTGATGAAGCCCTTCTGGGACATGACATCTGAGGACATCACCGCCTGCCTGCATGCGACCGATTGGTGCCGTGCCAACTACGAATACTTCCGTGGAGGCGGCTTCTCCAGCCATTTTAAAACGCAAGCCGAGATGCCGGTAACGATGCTTCGCGCTAACATTGTGGAAGGCATTGGGATGGTAATGCAAATCGCGGAGGGCTCCACAGTCGTGTTGCCCGATAGCGTGCATCGCACGCTGGACGATCGCACCGACCGTACCTGGCCGACTACATGGTTTGCTCCTCGGTTGACCGGTGAAGGTGCGTTCAAGGATGTATATGGCGTGATGGCTAACTGGGGCGCCAATCATGGCGTTACAGTATACGGTCATGTCGGAGCGGAACTCATCACCTTGTGTGCCATGCTTCGCATCCCCGTAAACATGCATAACGTACCTCAGGACAAAGTATACCGTCCGCACAGCTGGGCAGCGTTTGGCACCACGGATACACAGGCCGCTGATTATGCCGCCTGTAAGCATTACGGCCCGCTATATGACTAACTAGGCGCAGCCAAACAAAACCGTACCGCCATGAGTTTGGCGGTACGGTTTGTCAGGAGGAACCGCTATGGGTGGATACGCATTGGCCATTGATATTGGCGCGAGCAGTGGACGGCTCATCCTAGGTCACATTGTAGATGGGAAAATCATTCTGCAGGAGATTGACCGTTTTTCAAATGACATGGTACAGCGTAATCGACACAGCTGTTGGGATATGGAGGCGCTACTAACCAATATCTGTAGAGGTCTTGCAAAATGCGCAATGCTCGGCACACGACCGAAAACACTGGGCATCGACACCTGGGGGGTAGACTATTCGCTGATCAGCACAGACGGTCAATGCCTGTATCCTGCTATCACCTACCGCGACCCGCGTACCGAATCAATGCCGGAGTGTCTGGATCAGTGGGTTTCCGCCGAACTGCTCTATTCGCGTACAGGCATTGCACGGCAATCCTACAATACCATCTATCAGTTGATGGCGGAACTGTCGGAACATCCCGAGTTGCACCAAAACGGTGGAAAGCTACTTTTTACTCCCTGCTACCTTAGCTATCGACTGACCGGCATCGCACAAAATGAATATAGCATCGCTTCAACCAGCGGGCTGTTAAATGCTGTGAGCCGTACCTGGGATACAGAGGTGCTTCAAGCAGCAGGTATTCCGGTGCAATTGCTTGGTGCTTCGCCGGTAGCTCCCGGTACACTTCTGGGGTTATTGCGTCCGGAGCTTACCGATGTTCTTGGAGCATCCTGCAATGTAATACTCCCCGCATCGCATGATACAGCCAGCGCTTATCTCGCCGTATCAACGGATGAGGAAAATGCAGCCACAATTTCCAGTGGTACATGGAGTCTGCTAGGCATGGAGCTGGATGCTCCGCTGCTCACAACGGAGGCGCGTCAGGCAGGCTTTACCAATGAAGGCGGCTATGGCGGTAAGTATACGGTTTTACGCAACATTATGGGGCTGTGGATATTGCAATCCATCCGCCGTGAATGGAATGAGCGATACACTTTCGCGCAGATGGCAGAAATGGCATCGCGCGGAGCACGCTTCAGCGCTGTTTTTAACGCAGCGCACGAGCGCTTTCTCGCACCGCAAAGCATGGTAGCCGAAATTATCACCGCTCTGCGTGAGGCAGGATCGCTCCCGCCTTCAGACGATGAAGAGTTGCTTTATTGCGTACATCACAGCCTCGCGATATGTTACCGTGATGCGGTGCAAAACCTTGCCGCGTTCACAGGCAAACCTATCCAAACACTGCATATCGTCGGCGGGGGCTGTCAAAACCGTACGCTCAACCAGCTCACGGCGGATGCTACTGGGCTTCGAGTGCTCGCCGGGCCGCTGGAAGCTACGGCACTTGGAAACATCATCGCCCAATGGATTGCGGCAGGCGACATCTCCAGCGTTGCAGAAGCGCGCACCTTGATTAAAAGCAGTTTCAATCCAGAAGAATTCCTTCCACGATCAAATAACGTTTGACTTAACAGACAATCAGGTTAGCAGTCCGGCATTTCCGAATGCTCACAAAAGGCGTTCAAGATCAGCCTCCATATTTTGTGCTTATATCACCGAATGCGTTGTTATGTGATGCAATTACAGCATTTGATTGCTATGGTTTCTCGGTATTTAGCTGTCGGTTTTTTTAGTCAATCGTGTCACTTAAACCATTCGCCATTGGATATTTTGCGATAGACTTTTGGTTTAAAATTTCAACATAGCCCCCGCTATATCGGCAATCCCTCTTATGTCCCATCACAAAATCTATAACAAACTCTTCTTGATCAATGATTTGAAATCATGATGATGCCTTTCGTCATGTTCATATTCAGGTATATCCATTCAGAGGCAGACGATTCCTATGAATCGTCTGCCACTGAAAGAAACCCTTATTCCAGCCGATAGGTTTTGCCCACCTCGGCCATAAAGCGGAATCCGTACTGTGTGGCCTCACTTGGTATCTCTTTGCCTTCCAATGTGAGATGCTTTTTCTCAGCACGCACCTCCAACAAACCGCTCCGTTTCACATGTAAGAATGCTTCTTGCAGATCTCCATTTTCCCAGCGCATGTCTACCACGCAGCCTCCACGCGCGACAAGCCCTTTTGCTTCGCCATGTTCCCAATCCGGTGGCAGCGCTGGCAGAAGATGAATCAACCCCGTATGGCTTTGCAATAGCGCTTCAGCAATGCCGGCAGTTGTCCCCAAATTTCCATCAATCTGGAAAACATCCTTGCCATTGAAAAAATTACGGGTTGGTGAAATGCTTACCATTTTCCGAATAGCCTTGCCTGTTTTTTCTCGATCTAGCATACGCGCATATTGACAACATATCCAGGCAAGTGGCCACTGTCCATGGTCACAACCATTTTCGCAACGGATATTGAGTGATGTGTGCGCAGCTCTTAGCAAATCGGGAGTATCTTTCCAGTTGATTTCTGTACCCGGAAAAACACCCCACAGATGCGAGATGTGATCCATGCCCGGTGTCAACTCCGGCACCTCTTGACGCCATTCCAGAAGTTGACCCTTGGAACCGATTTTATTCTCAGGCAGGCGTTTTTGTGCGGCAAGGAAATTTGGTGTGGAAGGATCATTGAGTCCCAGCAGTTCGTCAGATTGAATACAAACGTTAAATAGCGCTCGAAGAATCTGGTTATCCATCGTTGGCCCGGCACAGATGGGTGTGTCCTGCCCATTGGGAAGAATATAGCGGTTCTCCGGAGAAAGAGATGGGCAGGTGACCAGTTTTCCCGTTCCATCATCCACAAGATAATCGAGAAAAAACAGAGCGAAAGAGTGGAGAACAGGATACCACTCCCGTAAAAAATCCAAATCACCGGTATACTGGTAATGATCCCAAAGGTGTAGGGACAGCCATGCTCCTCCCATAACCCATGAGGTGGCCGCCATATAAGAATCCTGCGGCGCGCTGTCGCCGTAAAAATCTGTATTGTGGTGGCATACTGCACCACGGCATCCATACATGATGCGTGCGGTGTCGCGGCCACGTTCTTCCATACGACGCAGTAGCCAAAACATGGATTGATGCGTTTCACTCAGGTTGCATACCTCGGTTGGCCAGTAGTTCATCTGTTCGTTGATGTTGACCGTGTATTTACAATCCCAGGCAGGGATAAAGTCTTTGCACCAGATGCCCTGTAAATTAAGCGCAGCGGAATTTTCCCGTCCACTGGACAATAGCAAATACCTTCCAAATGTAAAAAAGAGCGCAGCCAGATTGTCGTCTTTCTTACCTGTGCGCGCCTCTTCGAGACGGCAGTCCAGCGGTACTTCTGAAGGGATGCCCAAATCCAGAGTACAGCGTCGCATCTTTTCTTCAAAATCAGCAATATGCTCCTGCATGAGCGCTTCGAATCCCAACCTTTCTGCCGCCGCAATCCGGTTCAATGCGTCACCCGTGTAGTCCTGTATGCGGTTTATCGTGGATGAGGCTATAAACAGGCATACAGTCGTCGCGTTACGGGTTGCCATCTGTGTATAAGGGTCTTCCTGCTCTCCATCCGTAACCATCCGTACGGCACAGGCAAACCCTGTTTCGGCAGCATGCCCCTTGGATACCAACGTATGCGCATCCAACGTATGGTTTTCATCCAATAGCATGCCGCCCCATGCATCGCCACGTGTCATGACGCCGGGTCTGCGTGGATCAGGAGCTTTCTTGTCGCCAAAAGCACAGCGATCCAACTGTACGTTCAGGTTGATTGCCCCCGGTTGATCGCAGGAAAATCGGATACAGAATACCTGATGAGGATAGGAGCAAAACATCTCCCGGGTATAGCGCACACCTTCCTGCGTGTGTGTCACAGTGAGTATGCCGCGCATGAGATCCAGCTCCGAGCGGTACTGTTCCGCACCACGGCTGTTAGGCAGCCAGCCCATGGCAAAAGGTGCCTTCTGATTTAAAGCAATATCCATCTCCCCAAGCGTTTCATAATGCCGCATGGTATTTGGCGCACCCACAAAATAGCGGGAAAGCAAATCCTCCGCATCCTCGATTTCTCCTGTTAGTATCTTTGTGCGCACATTGGCTAACTGATTAAGTGTGGCGCGATTGTTTCGGTCAATAAACCCACCGTACCACAGGCTGTCATCATTGAGTTGTATGCGGTCAATAGCGGTATGTCCGTATACCATTGCTCCAAACCGCCCATTGCCGATAGGCATTGCATCGCTCCACTCCTCGGCAGGGCGATTGTATATCATTTTATAATCATTCATCATCCTATACACCTCACGAATCATTCTGAATTTATCAACAATTGTCTCTGTATCCCTCTTTTGTGAAACTGCGTTTGTGTGCCTTTGACTGATCCCCCACAACATCACAGGCGCGCGTCATTCTCTGGATTCGAATCAACGATCCCCTTAATGAAGTAATTTGGTTTTTATGCCAAAAAAGCCCCGCTCATGGAGCTTTCTGGCTGACTGTTCCAGTCAATGCAGGCAGAGAATTGGGTCTGTTTTCAAGGATCACAGTCCATTTCAGACATTACGCTTCTAAATATGTCACCACTGCAATTTCTGGCGTGAAAACGGGAATAGTGTTGGCATATTCAGTATTCTCACCCTATGAGAACACACTGTCTGACTAATCTCACACTTTGTGTTCATCAATGGCGTTTTTTGAACTGGTGTATGGCATTATCCTTTGATTGAGCCGATCATCATGCCTTTCACAAAGTACTTCTGCATAAAGGGATAGATGCATAGAATCGGCAAGGTAGCAACGATAATAACACAATATTTGACGAGGGTCTGTTGTGCCAATGCTGAAGCTTTAACTCCTGTGTCAAGGCTACGCTGGGAGTTGTTGATCAGGATTTCGCGAAGGAAAAGCTGTAAAGGCCATTTGCTGTGATCCGTCAGGTAGATAGATGCTGTGAACCATGAATTCCACAGTGCAACCGCTACAAACAGGGTGATGACTGCGATGGTTGCTTTCGAAACAGGAAGAATGATATTCCAGAGGACTTGCAAATCATTTGCTCCATCCAACCTGGCAGACTCTTCCAACGCATCTGGTATTTCCAGAAAGGCCGAACGCATAATGATCAGGTTAAACACATTAAATGCACTGGGTAGAATCACTGCCAACCGGTTGTCGATCAGGCCAAGCTTTACAATCAACAAATAGTTGGGGATCAGGCCACCGTTAAAAAGCATGGTAAACGCCAGAAAGAGCATGATAACGTTGCGCGGCATAAACCGTTTTTGTGACAACACGAACGCTGCCGTTGTTGTGAGGAATAGGTTAAGCAGAATCCCCACACCTACATAAATAATTGTGTTGCCATAGCCGATCAGGATATTCTTATAAGCAAGAACGGATTGATATCCCTCCAGCGAAAACGGTGCAATCGGCCAAAGGTGGAAACCTCTCACACGAGCAAGCGTATAGGGATCGGATATTGAACAGCTTAGCACATGAAGCATTGGCGCCAGGCAAACAAATCCAATTATCGACAATAGAAACGCATTCACAACGAGGAAGACCCTACGGCTAATAGATTCTTTGACTTTCATATTCCGTCCTCCTCCTTAGAACATGCTGACTTCTGTATAGGTTTTGCTGAGCTTGTTAGCGCCAAGCACAAGCAATAAGCTGACGATAGAATTGAACAAGCCGACCGCCGTGCTGTAGCCGATTTTCTGCTTGATGATACCGATTCTGTAAACGTATGTCATGATAACGTCAGAGGTCTGGTAAGTGGCTGGCGAATACAGCAACAGTACTTTTTCAAAATTCAAATTCATGATCGCCCCGCAACGAAGAATCAGCATAATCACGATCATGGGCAGAATACCGGGCAGCGTTACATTCAGCATTTGGCGGAACCGCCCAGCGCCATCAATTCTTGCTGCTTCATAGAGTTCTTCGCTGATCCCGGAAAGTGCAGCCAGATAGATGATGCTGTTAAAACCGATATTTTGCCATACTTCGGAACTGATGAAGATGGTTCGAAAATATTGTGGTAGCGATATATAGCTCTGTGGCGTTCCTCCGAAGAAAGAAACAATGTTGGCCACTACGCCGCTGGAGTTGGTAAACTCAATAATCAAGCCGGAGACGACAATCATCGAAATAAAGTGAGGCATATAGCTGACTGTCTGCACCAGCTTTTTATATCGGAGATGTTGAACCTCATTTAGCATCAAAGCAAGGATAATTGGAGCCGGAAAAGAAAACAGCAAGTCCAGAGCGCTCAGGATCAGCGTATTGGACAATGTTCGCCCAAAATACATTCCATTGAAAAAATCAGTGAAATTATCAAAGTTGATCCATTTGCTTCCAAAGATTCCCTTGGTCAGCGAAAAATCCTGAAACGAAATAACAAGTCCAAACATTGGAATATAGTTGAAGATAAACACAAACAAAAGGGTGGGAAAGAGTATCCAATAAAGAAGCCTGTTGGAGCGATAGTTAACTGCCAGCTGCTTCAATTTCATGCTTTTCACTCCTACGGTCTATTCCGTATCATGGCAGATTCACAGATGGCTGCCATCCAATCTGAAAACAAGCCGGGTGTACCGGAAATCCGGGACACCCGGCGCAGGTTAGTTTACGTGGATTGCTTGATCTTGTGATTAGCGGTTGATGTAACGGTCATAGGCAGCCTGGTAGGCGTTAATGACATCCTGTACACCAAGGTTGTTCAGCTGAGTAACAAATGCATCGTAGTTGTCAATCGGCTCCAGACCCATGATAAACTTAACGGTCATCTCGTCCACATAGGATTTGATTTCAGGATAGAGGTCAGAATAGACTTCTTTTTCATCTGCGTTAAGCGTTGCATTGGTCGGATAGCTGTAGGAATAGTCATCATTGGCATCCCAAACCTTGGCCATATCACCGGACGTGGAAACATCGTCGCGTCCCAGTACCGATTCAAACGGCCAGACGATCGGCGCAGCATAAGCGCACAGCATATCGGTGATGGTGCCCTTATCATTTTTGGCAACCAAGTCGGTGAAAACAGGCAGACCATCCACAAGATTGTAGGTCTTTCCTTCGGTACCGTAGTTGCAGAGCATGAAACCTTCATCAGAGAAGAGCTGATCAATGAATTTCACAGCAACATCGGGATTCTTGCAAGCGGTTGAGATAGCGGCAATCTTGCCCAGGCCGGCGCCGCCCTTCAGATAACCAACGTGGAGCTGATCACCAGCAGTCTTTACGGGATCAGGCGCAACAACGAAATTGAAGTTGGGATCAACAGCCGTACCCAGGCTATTGACATAGCCCACGACTCCGCCGTGATCGCTGGCAGCGCTGCACAGGTTGCTGCTCATCATGGCGACGCCATCGTCAAACGTAATCGTAGAAGTAAAGTCAGGATCGATGAGCCCTTCCTTATACCATTGAGCCATCATGGTCACGTATTCTTTATAGCCTTCCGAAAGCGGGCCATACATGACTTTGCCATCCACCTGGTACATTACCCATTCCTGAGCGGCATTGTTCATGGCGAAACCGAAAGCAGCATTGAATGCATTGTACTTGCTGATACCGGTGTTCGCCAGGCCAAGTCCGCGGGTCATGCCCAGTTCGTTTTTGCAACGGGTGAGGTAGGTGTGCCAATCATCAAAGGTTACCGGCATGGACATGCCCAGTTTGTCCAACAGATCCTGACGGATAATCGCGCCGCCATAGGTCAGGCCGGGATCATCCATATAGGTCGGCTCACAGAAATACGGCATTTTGCCCGAGTCGGTAACGGTACCGATTTCGCGATACTTGGAAGCCGTACGCACCGCCGTATAGTTGGGGGCGTCTTTTGCGATGTAATCTTTCAGATCATAAATGATGCCGTCTTCAATCGCGGAGTCTCCACCTTTGCTATAGTAGGTATCAAAACCAACGATGATATCCGGATACTTACCGGAAGCAAGCATTAGGGAGAAACTGGTTTCCGCTTCGCCCACAGGTGCCAGCACCAGTTCGATGTGAACACCGGTTTTCTCTTCCAGCGTCTTGAGGATATCCATGTCCTGCAAATTACCAATGATGTTGCTGACATCATGAGCAGAAATGTCCATCCAAAGCGTCAGGGTTACCGGTTCATCGGTCACGCGTTGAATCTTGGTAGCCATCTGTGCTTTCTCGGCAATGGTTGTCTCGTTGATGGTGCTGGCACTTTCGGCGAATCCGACATTCATCATGAGCAGAGACAGCACGAGCAGCAGGGGAAGTAACCGTTTGATCATATGTATCAGGCTCCTCTCTTAATTGGAATCCCACTGTCACCACAGGATTCCCTTTCTGTTTTCACTATAAGGGCGACCTTTCGTTCTGTAAATGCTGAATATTTGCGAATCATATGATAGATTTTATGGTAGAATAAATGCCTGATTATCACTTTTTGACCGCCGATGCGCCATTTTTATCCGGAAGAAATGTGCTACAAGGCATGTCTGGAAATCAATAGATTGTTACTGGACATGCCTTACAATCCACACCTGTCGTAAGCTACTCATGAGGTAAAGCCTCCGCGAAGTGATTGTTGAGCATATTGTGACAGGCTCCAGAAACAAACAACCTCGGATTTCGAATCATTCAAGCCTGTGATATCTTTTGGATTAATCGCAAATCGGAACTGAATACACGGCGGAACAATGCCGCGTTTCTTATAATAAACGCTCTTCAATGCACACTGAAAAGGGGCTGCATCGCCAATTTCACGCCGAAATTCCGCAGGAATCGAACATCACAGACATGCTGTCCTATGACACGGTCGTCCATAAAAGCCAATGGGTTGCTGTTTTGCAACTGAATCAGGAGCGATGCTTCACTATATATAGGGTAATAAAGTGCTGAACGAACCTGCAGTTACGTATCCGTGCGGTACTTTCCACTCTTCAGATATGCTATGGCTCAATTTTGTTTCAGTATTGC
>Ga0302293_10000153_pt1 | contig 40444 bp, 42 predicted proteins | sample III_Fen_N2_2_FD_198758 | JGI IMG/M metagenome (GOLD analysis project Ga0302293, IMG submission 198758) | Peat permafrost microbial communities from Stordalen Mire near Abisko, Sweden - III_Fen_N2_2 | ecosystem: Environmental > Terrestrial > Soil > Wetlands > Permafrost | place: Sweden: Abisko...
TTCGTAACCCTTGTTGAAAGCGACGCTGTTTGCGTCCTGAATGGCTTGGCTTTTTTTTGCGAAAAAAGAACGAAGGCTGGTTTCGCATCCCGACCGGTCGAGCTTGAGAATCGCGGACAGGGTTCCTACCGCAACGGTATTCGCATAAAGGATTCCTCCTGAATCCGCCGCAATTGCGGAAAAGGGCACGTCGGTCATGCTTTCCCAGGCGACTATTTTTTTTTCTCCGATGATTATGGTTTTGTCGGTAATCCGTTCCCTCAGATGGGGAATTGACTCTGCCGTCAACGGGATCAGTATATCGATGCGGTCGACGCTCGCGCGTACTTCTCCGCGGGCGATACGGATTTCCGTGCTGTTGCAGCCGCCGCGCACCCGCGACATGTATTCTTTAGTGGCAAACACGTTGTACGAGGCTTTTTTCGCAAAGATCGTTATCATTGCCTCTATCGATTGAATCCCCTGACCTGCCTCTCCTGCGATCACGATCGAAATGTCATCCGCTTTAGCCATAGTCGTTCCTTTTTGGTTTCAGAAGTACTGTCTGTCTCTATTGTACGCCCTGTTTCGCATAAATGTCCTATCCATGCACGTATCTTGCGTTGAATTCGCGGGTTATATCCGAGATTTCTTTTACGCCGTCTATATACGGCAGATACATGTCATAGGGATCCGAAGCGCCGTATATCCCGCATCCCGAACAGCTGTCGCAGCTGCCGCCGCCGCAGCTGAGCGCGTCCCTTACGATTTTTTCGCGTTGTTCTCGCGTAGTGTTTGTGATCAAGAATTCGCTCATGATAAATCCTCCTCTTTTAACCAAATATATAAACGTTTTATAACGAAGGAAAGTAAAATGTAATCTAGGGATAACAATATTATTTGACATGGCGATCTGATTGCCTATACTTGAAATATGCGGAGGAATCAATGCCGGACAAGAAAAAGGTTCTGATCGTCGACGACATGGTGCAAAACAGAACGGCCATTAAAGCCTTTCTGTTTTTTCTTCATCTTGATTCCGTACTCGCGGAAGACGGCCTTGAAGCCAAAAAGCAGCTCGAAACGGAACAGTTCGATCTTGTCGTTTCGGATATCGAAATGCCGAATATGAACGGATTTGAATTGCTTTCATTCATTAAAAAGAGCGAGAAGTACAAAGGTATACCGGTAATCATGCTCAGTTCCCTGGATACGCCGGACGTACAGGACCGGTGCAAAAAGCTCGGGGCTGCCGCTTATATTGTGAAGCCTTTCACCAAGGAAAAATTCGAGGCGGCTCTGTTGCCTTTACATTTGCTTACATGAAACGGAGTGCCTGATTGAATTCCGAAGCGCTTGAAAATATTTACGAAATGCTGGATCAGATCGAGGGGCGACTGCTCGGGCTGGAGAAAACCGCCGAATACGACGTCGATCCTCATGTTGCGGTGCAATTGCTTTTCAGGGACTTGCATAATCTTAAAAGCGCGCTGTCGATGCAAGGCGAGGAACTGTGCGCCAAGCTGATACATCAGGCCGAATCCTGCCTGGACGCGCTTAGATCCGGCAAAGGCGATATCCGTTCTGATTGGGTGGAATTGCTGCTTGAAGTTATCGATGAGGTCAAGGCGAATATCGAGGGGCAAGAGGAATCAGCCTCGCTCGAATTGTCGGGTAGGCTCGAGGAGATGCTTGGAAAATGGCTTCATAATGAAGTCGAGCAGACAAGGGAAATAAATTTTCCACTCGAACCGGACGAGGCCCTTGCCGTGAAAAAAGCGGTTTCTGCGGGATTAACTCTGTATACCGTCGAGAAAATCGTAAGCGACGAAATGACCATCGAGAAAATACACGACCTTCCTGTCTTCGAAGCGATTGCGGAAGCGGGTCAGAAAATCGCGTGCCGCCTGGTGAGCGTTCCCGGATCAGGCTCGGTTCTGACGGTCGTGTTCGCGACGGAAAAAACCAGGGAAGATCTCTCCCTGATACTTTTTGACCCGTTCTACCCGGTCACCGGATCTAAATCATTGGACACGTCCCCGGAGAAATCAAAAAAAGAAATTCAAGCGTGCAAAACCGGAACGGTCCCGTTTGCGACCGATGATAATTTAGCGCATATATTGATCGTGGACGACGAAACGGTCTCCCTGATGCTCCTGCAATATTTTCTTATGCCCTATGGAAGGATCGATACCTCCCAGGACGGCAATGACGCTCTTGGTAAATATGCACAGGCGCTCGGCGGAGACAATCAATATGATATTATTTTTCTTGACATAATGATTCCGGGAATGACGGGAAGCGGCGTGCTTGAAGAGATCAGGGCACAAGAGGGAAAAGCCGGAATTATACCGGGGCATGGCGTCAAAATCGTAATGGTCAGCAGCCTTCGCGACTATTCTATGATTTCCTCCTCGTTCCAGAAACAAGGCGACGCTTATCTCGTAAAACCGATTAACGGACAGGTTGTCGATAAAACGATGGCAACTCTGGGGTTTCAGAAAATCCTGCTGCCTTTTTTGACGAACGACGGGGATGACTCCTCTCGGTAGGAACTATCTCTCCCTTATGCGATACTTTCAACATGAGCCAAATAGAAAGCGATCCGGAACTGGAAAGCGCGGTGCCGCATAAAAGACGCGAGCGCTATAAGGGAACCCACCCGCATGCATTTAAGGAAAAATACAAAGAGCTAAATCCAGAACAGTACCAGGACGACGTAGCCAAGGTTATAGCGCGGGGAGCCACTCCGGCGGGCACTCACCGCTCCATTTGCGTCGCGGAAATTCTTGAGGTTCTGCGCCCCGCTCCCGGCGAGACCGCGGTCGACTGCACTCTTGGTTACGGGGGACACTCGAAAGAAATTCTCGCAAGGCTTCTCCCCGGCGGAAAGCTCTACGGTCTTGACGCCGATCCCGTAGAGATCGAAAAAACCAAAGCCCGCTTTCTCGCCGACGGATTCGGAAGCGAGTCTTTCGTCGCCCGCCACATCAATTTCGCAGGCCTTCCGAAACTTCTCGAGGACGTCCCGGGAGGTTTTGATATCGCGCTTGCCGACCTTGGGGTTTCTTCCATGCAAATCGACAATCCCTTAAGAGGATTTACTTTCAAGCGCGACGGTCCGCTCGACATGCGCATGAATCCCGAAAAGGGCGCGTCTGCCGCGCTTTTTCTCGAACGCATCACCGAAAAAAAACTTGCCGCAGTCTTAAGGGAAAATGCCGACGAACCGGCGGCGACCGCCATTGCCCGCGTGCTCATCATTCGTCAGGGCAGCATCAAGACGACCCGAGGTCTCGCCGACGCCGTGCGGTTCGCGCTGGTAGCGAGCCATCAAACGGAAGACGAAGTCACGAAAGCGGTCCGGCGTACGTTTCAGGCGATACGAATAGAAGTGAACGGAGAGTTTTCGGCGCTTGATACATTGCTTGCCCGTTTGCCCGAATGCATGAAGTCGGGCGGGCGTATCGCGATTCTCACCTTTCACTCCGGCGAGAACCGAAGGGTGCAGGGGCAGTTCGCGGAAGGATTTGACTCGGGGCTGTATAGCGCTATTTCTGACACGCCCCTTTATCCGACGGCTCAGGAAAAGTATTCGAATCCGCGCGCGAGTTCGGCCAGTCTCCGGTGGGCAATAAAGGCATAATCCGGAAAATCAGTATTTTTTTGGCTTACACTATTGTATTTTCGTCCGGCATACCTAAACTTAATAACTAGCAGGGGAGTTATTAAGACAGATGCCAAAAAGTATTGATGATGAAACGCGCGAAATACTTCTCTCATTTGTTTCAGAAGGATATGAACGCCTTGATGACTCGGAAACCCAGCTTTCAAAGCTGGACGGCGGCGAAAACACTCAGCAGCTTAATTCAATATTCAGGCTTTTTCACTCGGTTAAAGGTTCCGCGGGATATCTTGGCTTTGAAAACATAAAGCAGTTGACCCATGAAGCCGAAACGATGCTCGAAGTTTTTCTCAAGGAAAAAGTTCCGGTTACGCCCGATGCGATAGACGTAATATACGATACCGTAGACGTGCTGCGAAAGCTGATCACGATCGTCGAAAAAGAATATACCGACGAAAGCGGCGCAAATGAGGTAAAAAACCAAACTATCGTCGTCAAGGAAATGATAAAAACTCTGCGCGGCGGTGGCGAAAAGGCGCAGGATAAAACCCCCGATGCCGAAACGAAACCGACTATCCCGACGGCATCGATTCCGAACGAAATATTCCTGAGCGATCTCGTCACGCGCGATATGGTTCAGCGTTTTATCGGCGAGTGCGCCGATCTCGTGGACCGCACCGAAAAAATTGCGCTTGGTATCACGCCGAAGGCGGTTTGCACGGACGAAGTTCATGACATGTTCAGGGCCGTGCATACGATCAAGGGTAATTCCGGTTTCTTCGGATATTCATTTCTCGAAGCGCTGTGCATGGATCTTGAAACCGTTCTCGACGGCGCGAGAAAAAGCAATGCACCCATAACCGAATCCTTCATCAATAACGTCATCCGCACTATCGATCGTATAAGGGCCTCCCTGAATACCCTGGTTATCTACGATCAGGGAACGTCAACCGCGGCCGCGTCCGCTGCGGAAGCCGACGAAAAAAAAGACAGTGCGAATTCGTACAAACCCCTCGGTGAAATTCTTGTGGATATGGGAGTGGTTCAGAACGAAACCATTCAGGAGGCTCTTGACGAGCAGGAGCGGCCACTCGGGGAAATCCTTCTGCAAAAAGGATCCGTAGGGAAGGAAGACCTGGCAGAGGCGCTTAAGATCCAGAAAGCGCAAGGGCCTTCGCCCGAACAGGATGCGTCAAAAGACGTCGTGCGCAAAGAAATCCGGGTTGACACATCCAAGCTTGATAAATTGTTCGAGCTTGTAGGCGAATTGATCACGGCCGAATCGATGGTAATCAATAACGCGGATCTTTCCGGGCTCAAGCTGGACAGTTTTTCGAAGGCATTTTCCAGCCTGAATAAAATCAGCAGGGAAATTCAGGAAACCACCATGCAGATCCGCATGATCCCGCTTGATGGTCTCTTCCAGAAAATGACGCGCCTGGTGCGCGACCTTTCCCGAAAATTCGACCGGCCCGTCAATTTTATCGTTTCGGGACAGGATACCGAAATGGATAAAAACGTCATAGAGCAGATATCGGATCCGCTCGTTCACATTTTGCGCAACTCGCTGGATCACGGAATAGAATCGCGCGAGCTTCGGAAACTGACGGGTAAGAGCGAAACGGGAACCGTCCACCTCGATGCGCGCTATGAGGGATCGGAGATCTGGATAAGCATAAAGGACGACGGAGCGGGCCTGAACAGGGAAAAGATTTTGGCCAAGGCCGCGAAAAACGGCATTTTAAAAGCTGACCCGTCAACCATGACAGACAAAGAAGTGTATGCGTTTATTTTCGAGCCGGGATTCTCGACGGCCGATGTCGTTTCGGAAGTTTCCGGGCGCGGCGTCGGTCTTGACGTAGTCAAGAAAAATCTTGAGCGCATACGCGGAAAGGTCGAGATCAATACCGTGCCGGGACAGGGCACGGAGTTTATCCTGACCATTCCGCTCACGATGGCGATCATTGACGGCATTACTGTACGTGCCGGTAAAAACCGATACTCGATTCCCCTTAACGATATTTTCGAATTTTTCAAAGTCGTTCCCGAACAGGTTACGCGCACCGAGAACAACGAAGAGACGATCAATATCCGGTCCAGTTTCTTGCCTCTCATCAAATTGGCGGAAGTATTTAAAATACCGGGCGCAACGACCAACGCCTGCGACGGCATAATCATTGTCGTTCAGAACAACGGTCGTAAGGCATGCGTCCTCATAGACGAAGTAATCGGCAATCAGCAAATCGTCGTCAAGTCGCTGTCGGAATATCTCGGTAAGGTGGAAGGCCTTTCGGGGTGCAGCATACTTGGGGATGGAGGCGTGAGCTTTATCATCGATACGGGAAAATTACTGTCCATGCGTCTTGAGTGAACTAAGTTGGAAATTAGTTGGGAAGCCGACGTAGTCGGTGATATTTCAAGGAGGAAGGAATGAAGATTTTAGCCAAGTTGCTTACGGGGTTTATCGCCGTCGCAGTTTTATGCAGCATCGTGGGTGTGGTAGGTATTATACAGATATCAAACCAGAACAAGAACCTTCAGGAAATGTCATCAAAAACATTGCCGACCCTTTTCAGCCTGAGCACTATCGATCAGGAACTTACGAACATAAAGGTCGCGATCCGATCCTTGGCGAACAAGGCAGGAATCGACGACGATGTGTATTACAAGCGACAGCTTACCAATATCGAGACCGCGAGAACGGCATACAAGGCCGCGATAGCGGAATTTAATTCCTTTCCGAATGTTCCCGAAGAGGACAAGCTGTGGAAAGTTGCCGACTCGCAGATTGACGGCGCCGCCGAATATAATAATTTGATAATGTCGCTTGCGGAAAAAGCACGAACTGCCTCACCGGAAGCGCGTGACCAAATTTTTGCTCAGATGTATGATCTTGTTTCAAGCGACAAGCGTCTTGTATATGATAATCTTCAGACCGCAGTAAGGGCCGTACTTGCGTATGATAAGCAATATTACGGAATCGATCTTCCCAAGCAGGCAATAGCGAGCGCAAATACCGGAGCCATTCTTCTTGTCATTGTTACAATACTGGCTTTCATTGTCGCGATTCTGCTCGGCCTGTTCCTTGGAACGTCTATTTCCCGTCCTCTCAGGAAATCAGTCGATATACTCGACAAAATCGCCATGGGCGATATTTCCGAAAAGATGGAAAGCAAATCAAACGACGAATTCAAACAAGTTTCCGGTTCGATCAATTTGGTTATCGGAACCATCGCATCACTTATAGCCGAAGCAGAAATGCTTACGAAAGCCGCGGTCGAAGGCCGACTTTCCACGCGCGGCGACGCCGCGAAATTCAAGGGCGGCTATCATCAGATCGTAGAGGGAGTCAACAAGACGCTCGACTCCGTCATCGGGCCGCTTAACGTCGCGGCGAACTATGTGGATCGTATTTCCAAGGGAGATTTGCCCCCGAAGATTACGGACTCATATAACGGCGACTTCAATGAAATCAAGAACAACCTGAACGTGGCCATTGATAATTTGAATGCGCTCGTTGCTGACGCGAACATGCTCGTACAGGCTGCCGTGGACGGAAAGCTCGCGACCCGCGCAGATGCCTCGAAGCATCAGGGCGATTATAAAAAAATCGTCGAAGGCGTCAACAAGACTCTCGACGCGGTCATCAAGCCGCTTAATGTCGCCGCGAACTACGTGGATCGTATATCCAAGGGAGATTTGCCTCCGAAGATTACGGACTCGTATAACGGTGACTTCAACGAGATCAAGAACAACCTGAACCTGGCGATCGACAACCTGAATGCGCTCGTTGCAGATGCGAATATGCTATCAATTGCCGCAGTTGACGGAAAGCTCGCCACCCGCGCCGATGCCTCGAAGCATCAGGGCGATTACAGAAAGATCGTCGAAGGCGTCAACAAGACTCTCGACTCGGTCATCGTCCCGCTTAATGTCGCCGCGAACTACGTGGATCGTATATCCAAGGGAGATTTGCCTCCGAAGATTACGGACTCGTATAACGGTGACTTCAACGAGATCAAGAACAACCTGAATCTTGCAATCGACAACATCAATGCGCTTGTCGTCGATGCCGGCATGCTCGTACAGGCAGCGATTGACGGAAAGCTCGCGACCAGGGCCGACGCGGCGAAACATCAGGGCGATTACAAAAAAATCGTGGACGGCGTCAACAAGACTCTTGATGCGGTCATCGGGCCGCTTAACGTCACTGCGAAATACGTCGACGATATCAGCAAGGGTATTATCCCTCCGATCATTACGGACAGCTATAACGGCGACTTTAACGTCATCAAGACAAACCTGAACGCGGTCGTCAAAATGATGAGCGATCTGTTGAAGGAAACAGACGTGATCATCAAGGCTGCGGCGGACGGCGAGCTCGAAAAGCGCGCGAACGCGGAACTTTTCCTCGGTGGATGGAACAAGCTCGTTTCCGGCGTCAACGATACGATCACGAATATCGTCAATCCTCTTATGGTTACAGCAGACTACGTCGACAAGGTCTCGAAGGGTATCATTCCCCCGGAAATCACGACTGTGTACAAGGGCCAGTATAATATTATCAAGACGAACCTGAACGCAGTCGTCAAGATGATGAGCGATCTGTTGAAGGAAACCGACGTGATCATCAGGGCTGCGGCGGACGGCGAGCTCGACAAGCGCGCGAACGCGGAACTTTTCCTCGGTGGGTGGAACAAGCTCGTTTCCGGCGTCAACGATACGATCACGAATATCGTCAATCCTCTTATGGTTACCGCGACTTACGTGGACAAAATTTCCCGGGGCGCGATACCCGAGCAGATTACCGACATTTACAAGGGTCAGTACAATATCATCAAGACAAACCTGAATTCCTGCATCTCCGCCATCAACGCGCTCGTAAACGACGCCGGACTCCTCGTCCAGGCCGCGATCGACGGAAAGCTCTCCACCCGCGCCGATGCCGTCAAGCATCAGGGCGATTACCGGAAAATCGTTGATGGCGTCAACAAAACTCTTGACCTCGTCATCACGCCGGTCAACGAGACGATATCGATCCTTACGCATCTTGCGGATGGGGACATGACGCTCCGTATGACGGGATCGTATAAGGGCGACTTCGATATCCTCAAGACATCAATGAACGATTCGCTCGATTCCATCAACAATACGCTCGGAGAAATCACAACCGCCGTCGAGCAGGTCGCCGAAGGTTCGTTGCAAGTGTCGCAGGCAAGCCAGGCGCTTTCCCAGGGAGCAACCGAACAGGCATCGTCTCTCGAAGAAATTACTTCTTCCACTACGGAGATTTCCAGCCAGACAAGGACAAATACGGAAAGCGCGCTCAAGGTAAACAGCCTCGCCAAGGAAGCGCAAGAAAACGCCGAAAAGGGAAACCTTCAGATGAAGGATCTCGTGTCGGCGATGAAAGACATCAATACCAGCGCCGAAGAGATAAAGAAAGTCGTAAAGGCAATTGACGACATAGCGTTCCAGATCAACTTGCTTGCCCTGAACGCAAACGTGGAAGCCGCCCGAGCCGGCAAGTATGGAAAGGGCTTTGCTGTCGTAGCCGAGGAAGTCAGGAATCTTGCGGTGCGCAGCGCCGACTCGGTTAAGGACACCACGCGGATGGTGGACGAGGCGATCAGCAACATCCAGAGAGGCAATATCCTCGTGGACGGAACCGCCGTACAGCTCAACGAGATAGTTGGCGGCGCATCGCAAGTCGTCGGCCTCGCCGAAGAAGTCGCGACCGCAGGGCGCGAACAGACTCAAGGGTTGGAACAAATATCTCTTGGTCTCAATCAGATAGACCAGGTTACGCAGAGCAATACGGCAAGCGCCGAGGAAAGCGCTTCCGCCTCCGAGGAACTGTCATCGCAGGCTCAGCAGGTCAAGTCCATGCTGTCCCGATTCAAGCTGAAAGTTTCCGACAGTAAGGTGAACAACGCCGACGTTATGGCAATGGTTCGGAACGAACTCGCATCGCGCGAAAATACGCACAGGAAACCCGCTGCCGTAGCCGCTTTTGGCGCACCGCATAAGACAGGCGGAAGTTCGGTCAATCGTTCAAAACCGTCCGGCGTCAATCCCGCCGACATCATTTCGCTTGACGACAGCAATTTCGGCAAGTTCTAAAAAAAGGAGGATGTATGTCCGAAAACAGAAAGTTTGAGTCCCAGGACGAACTCCTGACCGATGACGATGACAACGAGGACACTCAGGCAAATAAATACCTGTTCTTTCGAATCGGGAAAGAATCCTATGGCATCGGAATAAGGTACGTAATAGAGATCATCGAGCTTCAGACGATATCGCTGGTGCCCGATTTGCCGGATTACGTTAAGGGCGTTATTAACCTTCGAGGCAAGGTTATTCCGATTGTCGATCTGCGTCTTCGCTTTGACATGGAGGAGCGGGCCTATGACAACCGTACCTGCATTATCATAACCGAGGTAGACCATATTCTGGTTGGTTGCCTCGTGGATACGGTTGAGGAAGTGATGGAGATACTCGAAAAGAATATCGAGCCTCCGCCGAAGTTCAAGACAATTTCCGGGAAGGATCAATATATTTCGGGAATGGGCAAGGTCGGGGACGCAATAAAAATTCTCATCGACGTTGAGAAGATCGTGAGGGACGAAAACCTTGCCAGCGTAGCGGCCGCGGTTTAAGAAGATGACGATCAATGCCGATCTTGTTCCCCTGGGCGATGCCGAATTCAAGTATATAGCGAATATGCTGTATGAGCGCTTCGGTATTTTTTTAGGGGAACAGAAACGCATTCTTGTCGCCGGCAGGCTTTCAAAGCGAGTCCGCCAATTGGGGCTCGTTTCGTTCACTGATTATTTTAACTATCTGGTAACCGATAAAACGGGCGCAGAGCTCAGCGAGTTGATAAACCGGATAACGACAAATCATTCTTTTTTTTTCCGCGAGAGAGAGCATTTCGACTTTCTCGTAAAAAATATTTTGCCGGGCATCGACGAGAAAATGAAGCAAACGGCAAAGTACCCCTTAAGGATTTGGAGCGCCGGATGCGCGACGGGCGAGGAGATTTATTCGATCAGCATGCTGCTCCGGGAATATTACGGCCCACGGCTTGATTCGATCGATTATGGCCTTTTCGCTTCCGATATATCGCTGTCCGCGCTGAATGAGGCAGGCATGGGAAACTATGCCGAGGCGAAACTGCGTGAATTGCCTGCGGCGTATAAAGCAGCATACTTCGAAAAAAAGGGACAGGATCAGTTTGCGATCAGAGATGAGATAAAAAAAATGGTATTGTTCAAGCGTCTTAACCTGATGGCAGAATCATTTCCTTTGAAAGGGCAGTTCGACGCTGTTTTTTGCAGAAACGTAATGATATATTTCGATCAGGAATCGCGGCGAAAAGTCGTGCAAACTTTGTTTCAATACGTGAAACCAGGCGGCTATTTTTTTATCGGTCACTCGGAATCCCTTAAGAGGGAAGACTGTCCTTTTACTTACATAAAACCGGCCGTTTATCGTAAGGGAGAAGCATAAAAATGTGCGCAAGTTTAAAAAAAATGGGATTAAACGTAATAACGATCGCGAACCAAAAGGGCGGAGTCGGAAAGACTTCGTCGGTCATTCAGATTGCATCAGGGCTTGCCAAACGGGGCGAAAAGGTATTGATGATCGACGGCGATCCTCAGGGGAATCTCACCCTTTTCTTTGGCTCGAAGGAGAAAAAGGATTTCGGGACTCTTCTGCTGTCATTACTGGAAAAAAAGCCGATCAAGCCGATAGAATACATAAATAAGAACGTGCGCAGAAACCTTGATATACTCCCAGCGAAAAATAAAAACCTTAAAATTGATATACACGATACCGATATAAACCAGGCTAATATCGCATTTTCTTTTTTTATCGGCTCGATGAAATCGCATTACGACTGGATATTGATCGACTCTTCCCCTTCAAACAGCCCTCTCGAGCGTCTTCTCGTTCGTTCGAGCGATGCCGTGATTATCCCCCTTGAGTTTCAGCTTTTCTCCGTATCCGGATTGGAATCGATACTTGACAGCGTTCGCGTTTGCTCAGAAGAGGCAAGAAAAAATATTATTGTTCATTCATTGCTTTTTACGAAGGCGGAAAACAAGCTTAACAGAGTTAATATGTATCGCGAGCATTTTTCGACTTTTCATCTGCCGATTTATGAAATTTGCAAATCGGAATATATGACGCGCTCTCTCGAAAAATCAAGGACTATTTGGGAATGCGGACCTTCAAGCTACGCGGCGCGCGATTATGCGCGGGTGATCGAAAAGGGATTTTTGGAAACGATATGAGCACAAAAAACGCAAAAGACAAACTTTCCAAAATGACGGATTTTCTGGCGGATTCGCTGGATTTTTCAAGCACGGAAGCCCCTCCGGCATACGAATATTCCGCGTCGTATTTTTCGGCGAAAGAAAAGCAAATTTTGGGTTCGTGGAAAGTGCTTGATCACGTCGTGGACGGCGTGCCCTATTCCGAAGTTTTTTGCGCTAACGCGTTTCGCGACGTCAAAACTGAAAACGTATGCTATGAGGCAACATATGAATTCTCGCAAAATATATGCGTCAAGCGCGTACTCCTCTGCGGCGATCTCGATGCGTCGGAGAGAAAAGACAGTTTTGGCTTTCGCATGAACGTCGCGCTCGAATGGAATCTTAAGGGCGGAACGCTCAATGCGCGTCCCGTTCTCGGCTATCAATACACCAGCATTGACGGAAAGCCCGCCGCGGTAAAGGATCTTCCCCCGACGGATTCGTGGATTCATATAATCCTTCGCTTTGAAGGCGATAATCTGATATTAGAAGACGGTGTCGATGTCAAAAAACTCGGGAGGGCCGAGGAATGACGCAGGGTAAAAAAATCCGGGTCCTAGTCGTCGATGATTCCGCGATAGCGCGCGACATGCTTGAGAGAGGCCTCTCGCTTGATCCTGAAATCGAAGTGGTCGGCAAGGCATCGGACGCGTTTTCGGCAAGAGACCGCATAGTTCTCCTGCAGCCGGACGTAATCACGCTGGACGTCGAAATGCCCCGCATGGACGGCATTGAATTTCTCCGGAGGCTTCTTCCTCAGTACCCGATTCCCGTCGTCGTGGTCTCTGCCGTGACGATAGAGGGTTCCCAGAGGGCTCTCGATGCAATGGATGCCGGCGCAGTCGACGTGGTAGCAAAGCCCGAAGCGAAAAACCGCGAAGGCTTTTCGGTCATGCTTGCCGAGCTCGCAGAAAAAATTAAGGAAGCCTCAACCGCTGATATCGTAAAATTGCGCAGGGTTCTCCCCGCGACTTCAGTCGTAAAAAATACGCAAAAAAAACAGCTGGATCGCGCCGTGACTTCTGCGGCACCATGCAGCAGAATAATCGCGATTGGAGCGTCGACGGGCGGAACATCGGTGCTCAATACGATTATACCGCAATTCCCCGCCGATACGCCCGGTATCGTCATCGTTCAGCACATGCCGCCGGTTTTCACACGGCTATTCGCCGAAGCTCTGAATAAAACTTCGAAAGTCGAAGTTAAAGAAGCCGTCTCGGGAGATGTTGTCCGGACGGGGCTCGTGCTCATCGCTCCCGGCGATTACCACATGGTTATTCGCAGAAGGGGGCTGGAGTGGATCGTCGAGTGCAAGACGGGCGAAAAAGTTTCGGGCCACAGACCGTCGGTCGACGTTCTGTTCAACTCGGTCTCATCCGAAGCGGGTAATAAAGCAATAGGGCTCATCCTCACCGGGATGGGAAGAGACGGCGCCGCGGGCCTTCTTTCTATAAGACGGGCGGGCGGGCGTTGTTTCGCCCAAAACGAGGAAAGTTCGGTGGTTTTCGGCATGCCAAAAGAAGCCTGGGAAAACGGAGGCGCCGAGCGCCTCGTTCCCATTGATCGTGCGGTCAGCAGCATCCTTTCCTGTCTGGACGCGGAAAAAAGCAAAAGAGGCGCGCAGTGAGCGTACATACAGTCGGTATCGGGGAGTGGGTCGTTTGTTCAAATCCCGAAGACCATATAAAAACGTACGCTCTCGGATCATGCCTTGCGGTGATAATTTTCGACACGAAAATCGGTATCGCGGGTATGATCCATATCGCGCTGCCTGACTCAACGATCGATTCGGTAAAGGCAAAAACCTCTCCTGGATATTTTGCCGATACCGGTTTGCCCCTGATGATCGAAGAAATGAAAAAGCGCGGATCCGTGCGCGCGAACATTCACGTCAAGATCGTGGGCGGTGCTTCGATTATGGACGACAAAGGGATCTTCGATATCGGGAAAAGGAATTTGCTCGCCGTCAAGCGCATTCTGTGGAAGAGCTCGCTTGGCGCCGTCGGCGAAGATACCGGCGGCGAAATCAGCAGGACCGTAACCGTAAAAGTCGGCAATGCCGAAACGACGATATCATCCGGAGCCAAAGAATGGAATATATAGAAATTAATCAGCGAGGAGTAAATATATGCAGCATTACCGTTCAGTGTTGATCGTCGACGACTCTCCTACGTCGCGGATGATAATCCAGCGATGCGTCGAAATGACCGGAGTTGAGGTTGATTCGTTTTTGTTCGCCGAAAATGGCATCGAAGGTCTTTCCACCATCGAAGATAATCAGGTGGATCTTATTCTGACGGATATCAATATGCCCAAAATGGACGGACTTACCTTTATCAAACTGCTGAAAAACAAGGAAGCGACCTCGAATATTCCGATTGTCGTTACTTCGAGCATTGCCGACGGTTCTATAGAAGCAGAAATGAAAAAGCTGAGTGTAACGGCAATAATAAAGAAACCTATATCACCCGAGAAAATCATGCGCGTAATCGGAGGTAACGAATGACCGAAACCATTGAATCCGGGAAAGCAAGCGTGCTTCTCGCCGAAAGCGTTTCTTCGGTCTTCGCCGACATGGCTTTTATAGATGTGCAGGAAGTATTTGACGAGGATTCCTTACCGACCGTATCTTCGGAAGAGCGCTGCGTAACGATCGACGTGCTTTCGCCTCTTTCCTGCCGGATAGAACTCCGAATAAACCAGGCGCTGAGGGACAAAATAGTGGAAAATCTGTTCGGTGCCGCTCCGGATTCTGTCCAGAAAAAAAACGGCGAAGACTCGCTCCTGGAAATGCTGAATATTATTACGGGTTTTTTTCTTTCGGCGTATTTTGGATCTGGCACGGAAATCCAGCTTGAGCTTCCGCAATACCAATACTTCAGCGAACCGTCGCAAGGGTTGAGCGTCGCCAAAGTGCTGATGCTCGCCGAGAACGAGCCTTTAAGCATAACTCTTAATTCCGTACGATACCGATACTAGCAAGAATGGCATACACATCTTTTTTTCGCGACCCCGACGCGCTCGAGGCGATTATCGACGTAGCTCTTCCCCTGCTTTCGCACAGAAAAGAAGTGCGAGTTTGGGATGCCGGTTGCGCAACGGGAGAGGAGCCTTTTACGCTTGCCATGCTTTTCGCGTCGAATATGGGACCATTCCTGTTCAGAAATCTCGATATACTCGCGACGGATCACGAAGAAAGCAGTTTCCCGCAATTTGAAAACCGGATTAAAAACGCGTTGTATAGCCGCAAAGATATTTTTTGGGTGCCGGATGTTTTCAGGAAAGCGAATTTTTTGGAGACGGATGACCCTGAAACCTTTTGCCTGACGCCGGAAATACGCGATAAAGTCAGATACATCAAGCATGATCTTCTTTCATACAGGGCGCCGGAAGACCACAAATCGCTCATTGTGTGCAAAAACGTGCTGATGCATTTTATTCCCGAACAGCAGATCAAGGTTCTTGAAATGTTTCATGAAGCGCTGGAAATAAACGGATTCCTCGTTCTTGACGGTGCCCAGCGTTTCCCGGACGAGGCAACGAACCTCTTCAGGAGAATGAGGCCCGGCATTCCTATTTACCAGAAGTCAGGAACTTAGGCAATGAGAATAATTCCCCTTCACCGCGACAGCGACACCGACTATTCATGCACTGTGTATTGGGTTCTCGGGGATATGAACATGAGCGGTGACCGGAATACATTGATTGATACCGGATCGACAAACTTGTCAAATCTGGGTTACTTCATGCGCGAAATGGCGCCCCAATCGAAAGGGATAGGCAAAATTGCCATAGAGCAGATAATATTGACTCACGGTCACTATGATCACGCAGGGGGGCTTTCGGGTATCATTCGCCAATTTAATCCCGTGATCTATTCCTGGAACTGCGTGCCGGGAAAATGCGAAAAAGCCTATGACGGAATGCATGTTATGGTAGGCGACGAGGACGCTATTATTTTGCATACTCCGGGACATTCCGACGATTCAATCTGCGTGTTTGTTTCCGAAAAGGGCATTCTTTTTTCCGGGGACACGATATTCCGGATATCTGATAATAAAGGAACGTACACCAGAGCATACGTAGACACCCTTGAGCGGCTGTCAGTTCTTGGCGTCAAGACAATCTTTCCGGGTCATGGGAACGCAATTACCGAAGATGCGTCCGGTTTTATCAAGGATTGCCTTGACCATGTTAGGGCTTCGCAGAGCGTTCTTCAATGAAAAAGCGGCGGCTGTTGTTTCACGCCGCCGCCAAGTATCGATATCGCAGTCTGTTTGCTAGAGTCCTTTAATTGCGGCCAGCAGAGCATCTTTCTGGAATGGTTTTATGATAAAACCCTTTGCTCCGAGATCCATCGCTTCCTTTTTAAGCGATTCCTCGTCCTGGGTTGTCAGTACGAATACGGGAATTCCGGATATTACCGGTATGCTTTTTCTCGCTTTCAGGAACTCGATTCCGTTCATTTCGGGCATGTTGATATCGAGAAAAATACAGTCAACCGGGCCTTTTTTCAGCTGTTCCAAAGCCAGAAGTCCGTTTTCAGCTTCCTCCACCGTGTGCCCCGCTCCCGTCATAGCCAGAGAAATTATTTTTCTCATGGTTGATGAATCGTCAACAGAAAGAATCTTCATAATCGCACCTCCATCAATGCATTTTTTTCGCCTTTTGTTTTTGCGTTTTCTATCAATCGTTTTCTGGTTTCGGTAAATCTTTCGTAAATATATTGGTTGTTCATTTGAATGCCGTTTTCCCGTATGCTTTCATCGCAGCTTTTTTTCAGCTCTGACAGGATTGCCTGCCCGCCTTCTATCATTTGCCTGGTAATGTCCTGAAACTGCAGGGATTCCAGAACGCCGTCAAGCCCATGGTTGATCGATTCGGACATAAGCGCGATTTCGCGCGTAAAGGTTTCGGTCCTCTCTGAGGCATTGATAAGGGTTTCAATGGCTGCTTCGGCGGCGTCGATACCCTTCTCGACCTGGGCGACGACTACGCCCGCCTTCTCGTCCATATTATTGACGAGCAGCGTGTTATAGTCGCTGAATCGGTGCAGAAGTTGCGCTACCTGGCGGGAGAAGTCAAACGTCCGGTCATTCAGTTTATGGAGCTCGGCGACTATTACTTTGACTCCGCGGCCTTTTTCGCCCATGCGCGCGGCTTCGATCGACATATTAAACGCTATCAGTTTTGACCGCTCCGTAATTTCCGTGATGCTGTTCAGCAAATCCAGACCTGCGTCGATTTCTCCTTTCATTGCCCTTAATTGTTCCTGGTTTTCCCGTGTGCATTGCGATAATTCGCGGATGGATACCCTTTCAGTGCGAACCGCATTCCGGGAATTCTCCGCAGTGAAGTATATGGATTTGACGCTTTTGGTATCCTCGAGATCCTTTCTTATTTCCTGCGCCGAATTCGCGGCTTTGCCGGACGCTTCCCGAACGGCGAGGAATTTTTCCATCAGCGCAAAAGCGGCTTCTTCCGTTTTGGCGGGAACTGCCTTTAAAATAGAATTCGCCAGAGGAAAAAATACCTGGGTATCCGTCAGGACATGAGTTGCCAGGGCGGAAATAATCCGCTCTGATTTTTCGGCAAGATCCTGGGCTGCGGCAATAAGCGTTACCATTTCCTTAGCGTTTTGGGAGGCTAATATCTTTCCGAGCAAGGAGTTTTCGTCCGTTTGTCCCGATTCCCCGAAAGAGATGGAAAGCAAAATGTTAATTTCGGAAAGCAGATCCGCAAGGGTTTTTTTAGCGTTTAGCGTCTTGGTCTGGTTTTCGGCCATGGCGTTTTTTTCTGGTGAATTTCGTTTGCCGAAAACATATAAAGCAAGGCATATAATCGCAAAAAAAGCAGTAATAATGGCCAGTCCCAATGATAATCCTGCTCCGCTTTTTCCGGATAGTATGAGGGTAAGGACCGTGCTTAAGGAAAATATTGAGGTCAATAAAGATAAAATGCCCTGAACATTCATAGTATTAGTGTAATTCAGGGGATTTTTTATTGCCAACTTTCCGGGAAATTTATTTTAAGCTTGCAAAAGAAGTCTTCAAGGATAAAGCGCGAATCGATATCGGTATACATTCTGATTGGTCTGCTTGCGTTTCCTTGCGCATATTTCATGTCCGATGAGACCGTAGGGGCAGGAACCATCTCGTAGCAAAACGCCTGATCGTCCATCAGCAAGCCGATTGCCGCCGAGTCGCCGAGTACCCAGGATTCTCCCAAGGGCCATCCGGGGTTGTTCCCGAGAGCATCGTTAAAATCGACCATCTGGCGAAACAGGTAATTGCCGATTTCCCCATGGGGCTCGACTTTAGCCTGCAATTCGGCGAGGCTTACCCGCATTTTTGAGCAAATGTTTCTTGAAACCTGCCACATCTTCGTTTTCGATTTATAGACAATATTCGCGGCCGCAATATCGTTGCTCAGATTAAACTCTTCTCCGCCATGCGGCCATTGTCCGCCGCCAATCCAGATTACGGTAAGTCGGTTTTCTATTTCGGGGCATTTCATCAGGGCAATCGCCATGTCCGTCAGAGGCCCAAGGAATATGCAAAACAGGGGATGGGAATCGTCCGTCAGGGCTTCACGGATAATCAGGTCGCTTCCTTCGCAGGCAGGAGCGGGTACGGACGGTATCGCGGCTGAAGTCACAACCGGCAACGCGGACGGATAACCGTGGGCGATTTCTATTTCGCTTTTCGCGTCCATTAACGCGAGTACCTTTTGAATTTCATCTTTCCCGTTGCGAAAAATAAAGCCCCGAAGGCAAAAAGGTAATAAATGACTGTGGTCAGTTTTTTTGAAATGGCTTTTTTCATCAAGGCTTCCCGAGTCTCTTCTGGAAGTATACCGAACCACCTTCGCTTTTCATTTCGATAAAACCGATTTTTTTATAAAAATTTTTCGTTCGTATATTCCATGCGGGTGTTTCTAACGTCCATTTCGTTATCTCGGGAAATATTTTTTCCAGCATCGACATTGCTTCAATGCCATATCCCTTTCTATGATAAAGAGGGTCGATGAATATCCGCCCAAGGTTCATGCTGCTTCTGTCTTGTCCGTCCCTAAAAAGCAATAAACCTCCTATGACTTGATTGTCAGCGGTGATCGCATACAGTTTTTTGCCTTTGAGCATATACATGTGCCATTTTTCCGAATCGTAGTTCGGCGGCCCGCCAATTCCGGGACAACCCACCGTTATATCGGTATCGAAGGCCGCTTTTGAGATGTTAGCCAATTGTCCTGTTTGATTCTCCGTAGCCAATTTGATTTCCATCTTTCAGTCTTCCGGAATCCATAGTAATATAAGATGAAACGCAGCGCAATCAGAATATGCGTTTTGGAGGTGTATATGACCTGCTTTCGCGATTTTACGGCGCCGGACTGGGAAGTGTTTGGCGGGAATGCGCTGATGCTCGTGACGTGCGCGTTTTATTTGGCATGGTGGGCTTTGGCTTTTTGGCCAAAAGGCATTGGATATAATTCATTGACCGCAATTCTGATTACCGTCGCATTATTGGCGGGCATCGCTTCGATTGCCGTCTTGTCGTTGGGCGTAGCCGCCCTTCCGCGAATCGAAAAGGGGCTCCCCGTGTCTTTCGTCCTGCTTGGGGCGGCCGTTTTGTTTGTCTTTTTCTTGGCAGTGACGAAGAACGCGTTCCATCGACCCGTTACGTCGGAACTTCTCGTTATGTTCATCTGGGCTGCCGTAGAATTTTCGGCCATCTTGGCACTATCCCGCAGCGGTCGATTTGCTGACGGTCAAATCGCGTTGCTCTCGACACTCGTGACCATAGCCATGCTCGTTGGTTTGGCGTGTTACGTTCTTTACTATCGGCTTGAGGGATTGCCAGGTTTTTGGGACGGCCTTATTCCTCTCGCGACTGACGCTGCCGTCGTAGCGGTTTTTCTTTCGGTTCAGGCGACATCCTGAGCCGGATACGCTATAATCTGCGAATATGAAAACGGTAAAATCAAGGCGACCGCTCGACTTTTGCGCGATAGATTTCGAGACGGCATGCAACTATCGCGCGAGCGCCTGCGCGGTCGGCCTTGTCCGGGTGCGAAACGGTAAAATCGACGACACTTATTTCACGCTGATCAAGCCTCCTGCGGGAATGGAGATCCTACCTTCGTTTACGCGTATCCATGGCATCACGAATAGGCATGTCGAAAGCGCGCCTGTCTTTGGCGAAGCGTGGCCCGCGATGCGCGAGTTTATCGGCTCGGATCTTTTGGTCGCGCATAACTGCGGCTTCGACAAGGGCGTCCTCCGCTACTGCCTCGAGCATTACGGAATAGAAGACGCGGTGCCCGAGTTTGAGTGCACGGTCGTGTGCTCGCGCAGGAAATGGCCCGAACTCGAAAATCATAAGCTCAATACCGTGAGCGATTTTCTTGGTATCGAACTTGCACATCACGAAGCCCTGAGCGACGCGATCGCCTGCGCGCGCATTTACGTTGCGGCGCATTCTTGACGCCTCGGCCGTGCCTTCCTGCTTCTATCTACGCGTACTTTCCGACGAAGGGTATTTTTCTCAACAATGCGCTCGCGCAAAACGTCACGGGTAATGCGCAGAGAGAGACCAACGCGAACTTTATGTACGGGTTAATGTCGACTCCAAGCAGGAGATACTGAAAGAACACGACGATCGGCAAGTGCAGGATAAATACCATGTATGAGTTTTTCGAAAGAAACGACATGAACGCGTTTTGTTCGTTGAACCTGCGCCAGAACAGATATATCAATCCTATAACAAGACCGACGCAGGCGAAGGCTTCGAAGAATGCATAGGCGAGGGCGACGGGCGAGAGTCCACCGAAGGAACGGGCATCGAGGGGGAAAAACGCTATGGCCGCCGCGGAGGCAAGACCGATAACGAGCCATATCCGGCCGGTTTTACCCGGCATTTGCGCGAGCCAATCATGTTGGTATGCAAAAAGGGCGGCAAAAAACATCCCGGCGTAAAAAGGGAAGTGCGCGGCTTCTGCCTGGATAAAGCCGAGAAAACCCGCCCATTTATAAAGAGGATAGTTCACTCGGATCGCAAAGGCAGCGAGAGCGAGAATCGAAGCGAATGCCGCGATGAGCGGCGTCGACGGAAAATAAAATTCCCTTCCGCTCCGCCTGATGCGCCCTTTCATCAGAACCCGGACAATTGAATAAATCAGGCCATACAGCAAAAGATGTTCGACGAACCAAAGCTGGCCAAAGTTGAGATCGGGCCAGGACGGCCCCGTCCAACCCGTTGGCTTTCCCGCAAGACCGAGAAAGAAGCCCGTGAAATATGATGCGAACGGGATCGAGCCAAGAGCGCGAAACCGGATGAAATACGCGTACATAAGGGGCGCATAGAGAAGCGTGACGTACGCGACAAGGGGAACGAAGAGGCGCAGAAATCTGTCTTTGTGAAACTGCCAAAAGCCCTTGCGGTCGTAACTCGCGCTCATAAAATAAAAGGAAATGAAAAAGAAAAGGCTCATAAAAAAGGACGAATTGACCGCGGTGAAGCGCTCGAGGAGAGGCGCCTTCGCATCGTCGACGAACCACCAGACTACCGAACCGTATGCGCGCACCGCGTGCTGCAAGACTACGAGGATCATCAGCACGACGCGAAGGTTCTCGATATACCAAAGACGTTCCTTTTTCATGGACTATAATCTCCCGCTAATAAAGTGATGCATTTAATGTAACGAGAGATACGCGCGTTGGTCATTAACCTGTGTTAATTTCGAAAGAATCGCGAACGGAAATCATTTCATGGACGAGCGGATGCGGCTGAGCGCTACCGGAGTGATTCCGAGATATGAGGCGATGCAGTATTGGGGAATGCGTTCCTCGAAGAGGGGATAGCGTTTTTTGAAATTGCGGTAGCGGGTTTCGGCGTCTTCGGAAAGGAATTCTCTCTCCCGTTCCTCTTTTTCCACGAAGAGCATTTCCATGTATTTCGCATAGATGGTTTTCCAGCAGTCGGCCTCGCGCGTCCAGTCCGTATTGTCGATACCTATGAGCACGAGATCGGAATCTTCCAATGCTTGTATGCTGAACCATGAGGGTTTCTTTGCGAGAAAAGGGCTGAATGCCGAAATGAGTCGGCCTTCTTCGCGAAATACGAGCGTTTTCTCGTCGCCCTTTTCGGACACGAACACGACGCGGAACAGGCCCTTGGCGATAAACGCGAGCCGTTCGGGAACATCGCCCGCGCGAACGAAAAAGCCGTCCTTCGGAATCCGCGCGTAGTCGAGGCCCGGGAGGGCTTTTTCCCATTCATTGGCGGGTATGGGGGCAAATGAGGAGAGTGTCGCGTACAGGTTTTCGATCCATTCGCTTTTCAGCCCGTTTTTCATAAAATCTCCGCTACGTCAATCAGTATAGCATGTTATACTGATTGCATCACGATCCGCGAAAAGAGGGGACATATGAGCGAAACGAATTCTCTGTTTACCGAAAAGCCGTTTACCCACAAAATGCTCAAGGACAAAAAAGCCGAAATCCGTTTTAAGGGAAAACCGGTTGCCGTTCTTTCAGGAAAGGATTTCAACAAGTTCGAGCGGGTTGTCGCGATGGATAACGTATTCGAGCTTCAGCTTTTTCTCTCGAAGGTAACCGGGCTAAAGTGACGGGATTGAAGTAATATGTTCGAGCCTGTTCCTTTTTATTGCGAGGAAAACGTCTGGACGTTTCTTGAAACGCCCGGCGATATATCGGCTTGTGGCGACTGTCCCGACGCAAGCGTCGTCCGGGAACGGAAATCATTTGCCGTATTTATTTCGAACACACACGGTCATGTGGCGTTCCGTCATCAGGCGAACCGCGAGGGCCTCGACGTTCTCTGCTGGGATTACCACGTCGTAGCGCTTGTGCGCGAAAGCGGAAAATGGCTCATCCATGATTTTAATTGCGATCTCGGGAGACCCCTTAAAAAAAACGATTGGCTCAAGAAAAGTTTCTGTACCGAGCCCGAAGACGATAGCTTCTCGCCCTTATTCAAACTTGTCAGCCGAACGGTTTTTCTGGAACGCTTCGTGTCCGACCGCTCGCACATGATAGGTACCGACGGTCTTTATGCGGAACCGCCGCCTTCATGGCCGGCGATCGGGAAGGGCGCATCAAATTTGTCGCGGTTCACCAGCATGAGCAATTGCACCGACGGTGAGATCTATTCGCTTGAGGATTTCTCCGCTGCAAAAACTTTCGAACGCGGGCGATGTACTCATCGCTTGGCTCCGCGCGATGACCCTCTCCCCTCGTAAATCCTTCTGTCTCAATCCTTCGCTTTGTTTATGACGATTTTCCCAACCCAACGGTTGGATTTCCATCTCCAGAGATTGACGCAGGCGCGGATTGTCTCGTCGAGCAGGAGGCATGCCCACACGCCGACGATGCCGAAGCCCACCACGGAGCTCAATATAATCACGGGCACCAAACCCCACATAAAAACGAGACTGAGTATGACGCTGAACTTGCCGTCTCCGACCGTTTTCAGGACGATGCCTCCGAGGATGTTGATCGAGCGTATGGGTTCCATCGCGAGCATTATGAGCAAAAGCCAAAAGGTGACGCCTATGATTTCGGGATCGGTCGTGAAGAGCGAAAGGAATTGCCGGTTGAATATGACGATGACGAGTATGATCGCGAACGCGCAGAGCGAGATGGTCGCGGCGATTTGGTTCCAGCATTTTTTTACGTCGTCGATGCGCCCTGCCCCGAGATAATGGCTTATCAGAATTTGCCCGCCCATGGTGAGGGACCAGGACGTCGCCATGTCGAGAAACAAGAATTTATTAGCGAACGTGTTTGCGGCCATGGCGACCGTTCCGAGTTTTATGATGATAACCGAAACGATCAGGTTTTGGACGGTGTAGCTGAACGGTTCGAGAGCGGACGGAATGCCGATCTTGAGAATCGGAAGGATGACCTCCTTGATCCGCGCCATGAGTCCCTTGACGAGAAAATTTACCTTAAGCCTGAAGTGCACCAGATAGAAGACGATCGCGAATCCGATAAAGTACGAGATCACCGTCGCGAGCGCGACGCCGGAGATGCCGAGCTCGGGGAAAATCCAGAAGCCCGTCATCAGCGCCCAGTTGAGCGGAATGTTGACGACGTTCGTGACGATCGAGGCGACCATGTTCCAGCGCGTCAAGCCTTTCGACGCGAGAATCGAACAGTACGAAAAGCGGATGCCGACCAAAATGAAATTGAAAACGATTACCGAAAGGTATTGGGACGCGTACGCGTTTTGGATCTGTGTCATGCCGAGCGCGAGACCGACGGCGTGCGAGGCGGCGAAGAGGCCGAGCGCAAGCACAAGCCCGATCGACGTGCTGATAAGGATATTCGCGGCCCAGGCGGGAACGACGCTTTCATCGCGCTTCGCTCCCATGTACTGTGCGGCGACGCTGGTTCCCGCCGAGGTAAACTGGGGCAGGATAAAATATCCGAGAAAAAGCACGGGGCTCAGCATTCCGACCGACGCCGCGGCCTCGGTGGATATCATGCTAATGAAGAAAATATCCGCGAAGCTCGTGATGCCGCCGGTAAGCTCCTCGATGAACATCGGCCATGAAAGACGGAAGAGACTGAGGCGGGGCTCAGGCGCATGTTGTGTCATGCGCCTGAGTATAAAACGGGAAGGGTATTCCGTGTCTAGCGCTTTATCGTTTCTGCACGAACTAATCTCGAAAATGCAAAGGATGCGGCGAACGCGATGATATAGAGCATTGACACGAGTATGAACGGAAAGGCCGGGTTGGCCTTGTAGAGAATGCCTCCGAGGTAACCAGCCGGGATACCGAAGAGGATCGTGAGAGTCTGGACGGCGGAATACATGTCGGCCTTTTCGTGCTCTCCTTGCGCGTTCATGAAAACGCTTTCGCGGTACGAAAGCAGGATAAAATTGGACATGCCGTTCGCTGCCATGACCGCGAGCATCACGATGAGGTTTTTTTCAGGGATCGCGAGGAATAAAATTGACGATGCGAGATTGCACAGCGCGAACGCGCACAGGACCGTTTCCGGTTTTTTCTTCGAGAGACGGGGAACGGCAAAGATGAATATCGCGACGTTAGCGACCGCGACTATGAAAGGGATAAGCGAAATCTTCGTCCGTTCGTACGTCAAATGCTCTGTGAGAAAGATAACCTGAAAAACGTTGAGCGTTGCGATGAAGTTCGTCGCGATGAAAATGACCGCAAGAAGCACAAACCCCTTGTTTCTATAGAGACCGAAAACCATCTTGAGATAGTTGCCGACGCTTTTCCTCATGGGAATACCGTCGTGATCGGCAATCATCTTTTTTCCCGCTTCGGTTTCGGTGACGAAGGCGTTTCGCGCGAAGAACATCGCCGCCATGCTGATCCCGCCGATCGCGTACAGCGGACGCATCGAATTGACGAGGCCGAACTTGGCGATGAAGAATCCCGTGATGGGCGCGAATACGCCGATGCCCGAATTGATAAGGGTTATGACCGTGTAAATTTTGGGAACCTTCTCGCGGTGCTCGTCTTCCGTGATGAGGCAATTCCATGAAATAAGCGGTATTTTACACATAGCGTTTACGACGCCCGCGACGAGAAAAAACCAGATGTTTTGCGAGAACGCCCAGATCAGCATGGGCACTGTCCAAGACAGCGTGTCGAAAATGATCGAGGCTTTTTTTCTTCCGATCTTGTTGGTGACGGGAGAGGCGACGAGGTGGCAGAGGAACGCGAACGCGAGATTGACCGTGCTCACGATGCCGATGTCCACCTCGTTTAACCCGAGGCTTCGCATATACAGGGGCGAGTAAAAATAGACCAGACCCCAAAAGACGGACCACACCGGAAGAAGCAAAAGGCTTACCCTTGCGTTATTGTTGAGGTCGCGAAAAAGCTTTATCGTCATATCAGCGAAGCTTCGCCACTGTACCCAAATCGTTGGAGTATCCGTCGACGAGCGCATCGTCAAGGCCGATATATTCGCTTGAGTCGTCCTGAAAGCGCGAGAATTCCGCGAATGTAATTTCGTTGCGATCAAGTGTCAGCTCGATCGCGAGCGTTCCGTCGTTGTTGGCGAGCATCGCGCTTTCGACAGCGGGCACGGCGGATGTTTTGAGAAAATCGATCATCTTGACCGTGGGGTTCAACGGCCTTCCCATTTTTTTCCACAAGTCCCAGGGGTTTCCGTAATGTTCGTTGACTCGCTTTCTCAAAGCGAGGGCGTTTCCCCCATTCCAGGGAACGGTGACGCGGATCGTAACAGTGTCGTCCGTCGTGTCCGCGGTCTTTCGCGGATTCCATGCGACCGTCGCGATCGTGCCGTCGGCCCGCTCGGTCACTATGCAGCGTTCGTCCTGGTGCAGGATTTTCTCGCCGAGCGCGTTGAAGAAGGCGAAGAGGTGGAATGTAGGCTTCAAGATTCCGTGACGGGCGATCATACCGAAGCCGCCGTGAAAAAGAGCGCGCGGAACGTCGTCTTCCTCGAACACGTCGCTGAACGTCCAGAACGAGAGCTGCTCTGCATGGCGCCCGGACTCGGCGAGAAGGCGGGCAAGATGCGCCGCATTATAGGGCGTGTCGTGCACCGGACAGCGCGGATGCCAGGACGTATTGAATTCGGTGATATGGAGAGGCGTCGACGCAAACCCGTTTTTATCGATTTGCGCGCGGACTCCCTCAAGTTCCTGAATGGGCTTTTCGGGATTTGCAAGAGCCTGATACATGATCTCGCTCGTGCGCAACTTCGGCGTTTCGCCCGAATACAGGTGACGCGTAAAATTATCGAGCGGCAATTTTTTTTCTTTAACGAACGTCAGAAAATCGTCGATCCAGTGATCCTGCCCTCCGCAAATCGCCGGCCCGCCGACCTTGATTTCCGCGTCGACTGCCTTGATCGCCTTCACGGTCGTTTCGTATAAAGTGAAATACGCCTTTTGGTCAGCGCCTTTCCAGAAACCATCAAGGTTAGGCTCGTTCCATACTTCGAACGGCCACTGGCGCACTTCTTCTGCGCCGTAACGCGCGATCCAGTGTCTGGTGAGTGCAGTCACGAGATCTGCCCACTCGCCCCATTCCTTGGGCGGCGTAACGTTGCCCTTCCACCAAAAAACCGTTTGCTCGCCTGACGCTAGGGCCTCGGGCATAAATCCCCACTCGACGTAGGGTCTGACCCGGTGCGCGGCCATCGTGTCGAATATTTGGTCGAGATAGGTAAAGTTATAAACGATTACTTGCTTGCCGTCACGATCCAGGCGCCTGACCACGGCGAGTTCGTCGCACAGGAGTCCGTGGCAACGGATGTACCGCACCGGCATTACTTCCCTCATCGTATCAAATCGTTCCCAATATTCGGCCCGCAGCATCGTTGACACGCGATCGCTTCCGACGCACATCGCCCATGGTTTCGTAAATCGTGTTTTATCGTTATTCATATCCCCATTTTCATCCTTTTTCGTATGTTATACCATCGTCAAAATTGCCTATGCAAGCGAAATGGGCAGCTAATTTGACATTGTAAAGTTCAAAGACAATACTTAGAAAACGGCTGCGACGGGAAAAGGCGGATACTGATTGAACAAGGCAGAGAGCGAGGCGTTCAGGTTACAAAGCATTATTGACAGTACTCATCTCGGCACCTGGGAATGGAACGTACAAACCGGAGAATTACTGGTCAATGATATCTGGGCACAGATTCTCGGTTACTCGCTTGAGGAGCTTGCTCCGACCAGTATCAAGATTTGGGAATCACGCATTCATCCCGATGACTTGAAAGCCTCAAACGAATTATTGAAACGCCATTTTAAGGGAGAGCTGCCCTATTATAACTTTGAATGCCGGATGAGGCACAAGGGCGGATATTGGCGTTGGGTATATATTCGGGGGAAAGCCGTTTCACGGTCCGCCGACGGAAAACCGCTCATGATGTTTGGCACCCACGCCGACATAAATGATCGCAAGGTAATCGAAGCAGCTCTGGTTGAAAGCGAGGAGCGCTATCGGGCGCTTGCGGATAACGGTCAGGCGCTGATATGGACCTCGGGTCTGGACAAAAAATGCGACTACTTCAATATTCCCTGGTTAACGTTCACCGGAAAGCGCCTCGAAGACGAAGTCGGCGATGGGTGGGTGAATGGGGTTCATCCCGACGATTTGGAGCATTGCGTAGACGTATACGTGAAATCGTTCGACCGCCGAGAAAAATTCAGCATGATTTACCGCATTCGTCATAATAGCGGCGAATACCGCTGGATTCAGGATGACGGAACCCCGCGCTTCAACGGTAAGGGCGAGTTTATCGGCTATATCGGGCATTGTCTGGACATTACCGAACAAAAAGCGGTTGAGGCTGCCCGGCGGAAGGCCGACTCGTATCGGGAATTGGCCCGGGACGTGCTCCAGATACTCAACGAACCCGGAGAATTTCAGCAGACTATTCGGCGAGTCCTTACCGAACTGAAAACGAAGACGGGTTTTGACGCGGTGGGCATACGGCTGCAAGACGGAGAGGACTTCCCCTATCTTTTCCAGGATGGATTTTCCAATGATTTTCTGCTTACTGAAAACACCTTGATCGAGATAAGGACGAATGGCGGAGCGTGCAGGGATAAAAATGGTCATGTCAATTTGGAGTGTACGTGCGGCCTGGTGATTTCCGGAAAGACCGACCCGGAAAACTCGCTTTTTACAAAGGGAGGCAGTTTTTGGACAAACGATTCGACCCCCATTCTTACTCTCCCGGCGAACGAAGATCCCCGCCATAATCCGCGCAATTCGTGCATACATAAAGGCTACGCTTCCATTGCCCTGGTGCCTATCCGAAATAATAACGCGATTGTCGGTTTGGTACAGCTTAATAGCCGTTTCAAGGGACAGCTTTCTCTCGAAATGGTCGCGCAACTGGAAGGAATCGCCTCGCACATAGGATCGGCCCTGATGAGGAAAAATGCCGAGCAATCGCTGAAAACAAGCGAAGAAAAAATCCATCTCCTTCTCGATTCCACCGCAGAGGCGATCTATGGGCTCGATATGGAAGGTAACTGTACCTTATGCAACGCTTCGTGCCTCAAGCTTCTCGGATACGAACGCTCCGGGGACTTGCTAAATAAAAACATGCATTGGATGATTCACTCAAAGTATCCCGACGGCTCACCTTATCCCGTCGAAGAGTGCCGGATATCCGAGGCTTTCCGCAATGAAAAAGGCTCTCATGTCGACGACGAAGTGTTCTGGCGATCCGACGGCACTTCATTTCCCGCCGAGTACTGGTCATATCCCCAATATTTGGGAGGGAAACTTGTCGGGGCAGTGGTGACGTTTCTGGACATTACCGAGCGCAAACAGGCAGAAGAAAAACTTTTGGAGCTTAACCGAAAGCTGAAAGCCGCAAGCTCCGCAAAAAGCGAATTTCTCGCCAATATGAGCCACGAAATAAGAACGCCCATGAACGGAATCATCGGCATGACGGGATTGCTGCTGGATACTGTTCTGGACGACGAACAGCGGCGGTACGCGGAAACAGTTCGCGGCAGCGGAGAATCCTTGCTGGCTCTCCTTAATGACATTCTCGACCATTCAAAAATTGAGGCGGGCAAACTTGATCTTGAGATAATGGATTTTGACCTCCGCGCCATGGTTGAGGACTTCGCGTTTACCCAGGCGCTTCGCGCTCACGAAAAGGGGCTCGAATTCATTTGCTACGTAGCGCCCGACGTACCCGCTTTCCTTCGCGGCGATCCCGGCCGATTGCGGCAGATTTTAATAAACCTCGCGGGAAACGCGATAAAGTTTACCCCTATGGGAGAAGTCTCCGTTTCCGTAAAGGTCGTGTCGGAATCCGAGAATAGCGCCATGCTGCGGTTTTCTATAAAGGACACCGGCATCGGCATCCCTGCCGACAAGCAGCGGCTGCTGTTCCAGAAGTTTACCCAAATCGATTCGTCCACATCACGAAAATTCGGGGGGACGGGATTGGGTCTGTCAATTTCCAAACAGCTTACGGAAATGATGGGCGGCGAAATTGGCATGATAAGCGCCGAAGGAAAGGGTGCGGAGTTCTGGTTCACCGCGAGCTTTTTGAAGCAGGCCGGAGGGTCCCTGCCGTCAATTCCTTTACCTGATATTTCCGGACAGCGCATTCTGGTCGTGGACGATAACGCGACCAATCGCGACATTCTCGTGAGCCAGCTCACCGCGTGGGGCGTTATCGCGCGCGAGGCCATTGACGGCGCTTCAGCCTTATCGTCCTTGCGAAAGGCGCGGGACGAGGGCCTTCCTTTCACAAGCGCAATCCTCGACATGCAGATGCCCGGTATGGACGGCGCGGTTTTGGCCCGAACGATCAAGGCTGACGAAAAGCTCAAAGATGTCCGACTAATACTCATGACGTCCATTACCGAAAGAGGAGACGCTAAGCGCATGCGGGAGATAGGCTTTGCGGCATACCTGACAAAACCCGTGCGCCAAGGCGACCTTCGCGGCTGCCTGTCGGCGGTCGTTTCCGGTTCTCTCTTGCCGCAATCTGACCAGCCGCTTATTACGCGGCATTCAATACGCGAAATGAATCGGGGCGCGATACGCATCCTCCTGGCTGAGGACAATACCGTCAATCAGCAAGTCGCTCTTGGTCTTCTGAAAAAAATGGGATTGCGCGCGGACGCCGTCGCCAACGGAGAAGAAGTCATCAGGGCACTTGAATCGATTCCCTACGATCTGGTTCTTATGGACGTTCAAATGCCGGAGATGGACGGATACGAAGCTGCCTCGCGCATCCGAAGTCCGCAATCATCCGTCGCGAATCCAAAAATTCCGATAATTGCCATGACCGCAAACGCCCTGCAGGGAGACAAGGAAAAATGCCTTGCGGCGGGCATGAACGACTATATCCCCAAGCCCGTAACGCCGGAAACGCTCATGATGGCTCTTGAAAAATGGCTGACGCGGAGTGAAGATGCAAAAACAATATCCAGCGCAAGCGACGGGACGCCGGCGGATCAAACAGCGGTATTCGATTATCAAGGCGTGATGGAGCGTCTTATGGACGACGAGGCGCTGGTAAAAATGGTTACGGCCTCATTCATCGATGACATGCGAAAACACATTGACGAATTGAAGCGTTCGGTACTCGTCAGCGACGGTAAAATTTCAGAGCTTCGCGCCCACAGCATGAAAGGCGCCGCTGGAAACGTCGGCGCTAACCAATTCCGGAACGTCGCCGCCGAGATCGAGAAATTCAGCAAGGCCGCCGATTTTTCCGCAATCAAAGAACTTATACCGGAACTCGAAAGTCAATTCGAAATAGCCGTCCAGGAGATTCGGAATAAATTACCGGGGGACAGACCCCTCGTTTGATCACTCCTCAGGGTTCAATCCTGAAAAGAGCGCTTGCGAAGATGCATGACCGGGAGTACACTGATTTTGCACTTTGATCTTTGACATGATAATTGGCTTTTTAAGAAGCTGAGCGTTCTCGTCGATACTGGCTGTGCGTACTTTCGGTATGAACCGATGCGCAGGATGGCTCAAATTGGTACGGCTATTGCGGGAATAATCCGATGGGTTCTACGGATCCCACGGGGTTGATAATTAATAACATGTTCTCGACCTATAAAATGAGTCAAAAGCCTTGGGGCTCAACTCGAATAAATAATGTACCAGATACATCACTTACAGAATCAGGTTGTGCAATAACATTAATTGCGAATATGGTTGCAATGATAAGTAGATCAAATATCAATCCTAGCGTATTAAATAATAATTCGGCAAATTTTTCCTCTATAAATCTTGATGAACTTTCTTGGGCTGAGGCTGGTCGGAATGCTGGGTTAACAGTATCACGATCAAAGAGTTATGGATCCATCGCTAGTCAAATTGCTGCTGCCCAGAAGCTATTACATGAAGCAGAGTTATCACCGGAGAAAATGTATGTTGGTGTATATGTTCCTATAACATTGAATGATGGAACGGTTAAATATCATTGGGTGGGAGTCGATGGTGCTTCAATGATAGATTACGATGGTCTTAAATATCTTAAAGTAAGTGCTACTTCAACAAATGATAAATCGAATAGAGAAAGCAACCCAAACTGGAAAGAAATTGATGGGGATATGTATGTGAGAGCTGATTCAGTGCAAGGTACTGTAACGGCTAATAATTCAAATCCAGAAAATCCTAGTTTAGATGATGATGATAATAAGCCAAGTTTCGGAGATTCAGTCAAAGCAGTGATTAATGCAATTGTAAGTTTCTTCACTGGATCAGATAAAGGTAAATAAAATTAAGGTTAATAAAGGGGTGGTTAATATAATGCTCATACAAAAGAAGGCTATAATTCTCTTAATGTTATTTTCTTTTGGTTTTTCACTTTCAGCAAGTGGTGAGCAACTTGCTAAATTCTCTCCACTGACAAAAAATGAAAGTATTATATTTTTGAAACAAGTCGACCCTAATGATTCGAAAAAATCAGAAGTTGTCTTTTATGCTAAAGGAAATGATAAGAAAAGAGAACTCTATAGATGTTCTGGATTAGGTTTTGATCTTACTAAAAACAATTCAACTGATACAAAAAGTTTTATTTTTTCGACTGGATTACGTAATGATATTCATGACCAAGTATTAGTAACACTGTTTCTTATAGATGGAAAAATGGGAACCGTTAATACCTTATATCACTCAATTAACTTCTCATTTATTCTAAATGATACAAATTCTTATTTATGTATTTATGATTACAAATTATCAGAAAGTCTTCCTGTGATTCGGATATATGATTTTCCCGCAATGAATATTGTAAAAGAATTTACGTTCGTCGAATTAAAAGACAAAGATATTTACCCCAAAAATTTAAAATTCGAAAATAATTCTTTTATGATTGATTTAATGAATGATGGTCCTGATTTTAAACATGTGGTAATTCCAATTCAATCTTTAATTGGTACTAAGAAATAACAAACCAAAGATTTTAAACTTTCATGGAACCCCGAGTCAATAAAAGTAACTAGTTAACCTGCAAACGCGCCATTCGTGGAAGCGTTTATTTCCGGGACCTACGCGTTTGTCAGGTTGAACTTCTATTTTTATTGCTCGCTTTTCGATTCCGCAGGCCGGCTCTGCGAGCCTGAACAGAACGGGCAGTTATGCGCAGTCGTTTATGGGGAACGCACTTGGGTCTGTCCCCAAATGCGAATATATCAGTACCAATTCCCTCTCAGTAAAAAGCGCTGATTTCCCAGGTATCATTTTTTGGCTGTTGTGCCAAGCAGGATACGCTCGCCTTGAGGAATTCCAAAAATATGCCGGTCGACATAAATTTCCGGGCATGTTCTTTTGTTTCCCAAATGCCGAGCGCGAGGGCTTTTGGTTTGTTCGTCAAAAAAACCATTCTGATAAGGCCTTCCTGATTTTGAGCTTTTTCAAATATCATCGACTTCCATAGCGCGCATCCTGTTTCAAAGTCCTTTTCGTTAAAATTGTATTCCATGATTGCTTTGTGCATCGTAACTCCTTGTTTCTATTCGTTTTCTCCCGCGATTCCCTCAGGCAGGGTGTTTATCAGCTTCATCAGTTCGTCGAAGCGGAAGTCGATATCGATGACGGCGCGAACCTTGCCCTGCTTGTCCTTGAGCGGCATGCCGGCGGTGAGGATGAGCCGGTCTGTGTAGATCGAGAAAAAGAGATGCGAAAAATAAGGCTCGCCCGTGCGGAGGACTTCCATGAACCATTCCCGTTCCTTGAAGTCCTTGGTCAGGAGATTGCGGAAGAGGGCTTTTTCGCCGTGCTGGGAATAAATCTGGCTGATGCGGAACCCTTCGGTATTGGTGACCGCGAGCAATTGGATTGAACCCTCGCGCTTCACGATTTCCTCGAGGTAACCGTCCATTTCCTCCGGATCGAGATTCGCGAGTTCCGGCGCGTCGCTGATGCTTTCGGTTATCGCGAGCGCTATGCGCTTCGTCTCTTTCATGATGTTGTCCAGTTCCGATTCGAAAAAGCCGGGCAGATATCTTCGCGCGCGCACGATGAGCTCGTCGGCGGAGATCGCGGTCGTTCTTCCGTGCGCGTATTCTTCCTCGACCCAAGTCGCGATATGCTTGATGCCGGGATGCCGCTTGGTCACTTCCTCTCGCTTGCCTTCCTTGATCGACGGAACGTTTTCGTTGAGCCAGCGCGCTATGCCCGCAAAGCCCGATTTGTCGGTTACCATGGTGCGGATCGGCCGCTTGAGCAATTTCTCGGTATCGAAAATGTTGTATATTTCCGGATTTTTCAAAATGCCATCGGCGTGAATGCCGGCGCGCGTCGTGTTGAAATCTTCCCCGACAAAAGGATAGTTCGAAGGAATTTCCGCCTTGATCTCGTTGCGGAAATAATCGGCTATTTCGGTGATGACCGTCGTGTCGACGGAATCGTCGCCGGTCAGCGAAATATACTCGATCACCGCGGCTTCGAGCGGCGGATTGCCCGTGCGCTCGCCGTACCCGAGAAGGCTCGCGTTGTTCGCGCAGCAGCCATAGAGCCATGCGGTGGCGGCGTTTACGTGCACCTTGTGGAAATCGTTGTGACCGTGCCACTCGAGCAGTTCGGACGGATAGCCGAGTTCGGTGCGGAACGCCTGAACCATGCGAGGTACCGAGCGCGGAAGAATTGCGCCGGGATACGTCACGCCGTAGCCCATCGTATCGCACATGCGCACCTTGACGGGAATCTTCGCTTCCCCGGAAAGCCGGAGGAGCTCCTCGGCAAGCGGAAGGCAAAAACCGTAAATATCCGCGCGCGTGATATCCTCAAAATGACAGCGGGGAATGATTCCTTCCGCGAGGCAATCCTTGACGATGCCGAGATATGAGTCCATCACCTTGGCCCGGTCGGACCTGAGTTTCGTGAATATGTGATAGTCCGAAACTGACGTAAGGATGCCCGTTTCCTTTAATCCCAAATTTTTCACCAGCTGAAAGTCGCCCTTGTCTGCCCTGATCCACGAGGTAATCTCGGGAAAACGGTGCCCCTTTTCCTGGCAGAGCGCGAGCGCTTCCCGGTCCTTTTCGCTGTAAATAAAAAATTCCGTCTGCCTGATCAGTCCGTTCTTTCCGCCCAGTTTATGAAGCAAGCCGTAAATATGCGCAATTTGCTCGGGCGTATAGGGCGGCCTTGATTGCTGACCGTCGCGGAACGTGGTATCCGTAATCCAGATATCGGAAGGCACGTCGAGCGGCACTTCCACGCCGTCAAACCTGATACGGGGAATCGCGTCATAGGGAAACTGATCGCGGTACAGTTCGGGCTCATCCCTCTCGATTAATGGTATATGTTCGGTTTTCTTTTTAATCAGGCTCATATTTTAACCCCTTGTGTACATCATTCTTGCATAAATAATCGATTATTGTCAAATTAATGTTTTTTAAATGGTTGACAAGAAAGTAATTCTTGCTATCTGTAGATAGCTCCTTGTTTTACTATTGCCCTGGCGGTATCCGCCTTCTTCTTTCGCGATAATCGATCCTTCCCCCGAATGGCTGGTGTCCGATACAGAAAATAGAGTTTACATAACGAGGAGTAAATCATGAAAACCGATCGGTACTTTTTTTTGGTTTTTATTCTATCAACAAATTGGGCTAAAGAAACAAGGATGATTCGGCAAAAAAGGGTAATTCTGAATCCCAGGCAAAAATTGTTCTCACTCCAATTCGTAACCCTGTTCCGTTTGTATCATGATTTATATGAGGCGTTTCGCCTCTCAGCGTATTACCCGGATGAAGTGGGTAGATTACTTCAATCGAGCGCTGATCCTTACTTCTGCAAGGGTGAATTTTATTGGTACGATAGTAATCCTTTGATGGATAATATGTGGGCATTATATGGAGCTTTTTATGGCAAATTGATTCCGGAAATTGACTTGGACGCGCCGGAGAAAGTAATTCAATATTTATACATCGATACAGGTTCTGCTCTCGATATGCGCGGGGCTGAAAAACCGTATGAGCATAAACTGCTGTCCGCTATTTATATGACTGAAAAAAAAACCGCGAAGTATTTTGCGAAAGGAACTCGTTCCATATTCGAGGCAATCAAAAAAGGAGTTGTATGGGAAATCCAGCTTGTAGCAGTCGTTAGCTTTTTCCATAAATATTTTGATGATCGCCAATATTCAACATAATTATTTCTTTCTCATTGATCATAAATTCCAATGAGATTCTGCAGGATAAATTTATTGATATTGAATATCCTTCGAAAGATTTTGTTTTGAATTGATGTAACCGCAAAGACGGATGATATGGATTGATTTCCAGTAATTGCAAAGTTTTTGAATATTGCTTAACCAGATCAGGATGTTTCTTTAAGAATTTTTTCACCTTTTCTTCATATGAATAGGGAAAAAACAACTTATACATCGCTGACTCTCTTTAGATGCGCTTCGATTGAGTCAGAAAAATATTTTCCGTTTGCCAGTTCGTTCTTGGATTCCTGGATTGCTGCATCTAATTCAAATTCACGTAATTGGTTGTATCCTTCGATTGGTAATATGACATATTTCTCTATTCCTCTAATGGTAATTACAACACCGGCATTATCAGTAATTAATTCATCAATCCCTGAAATACCCTTAGTTTTAAGATCGTTCGCAGTAATCTGCCCAATCATACTATTACCTCTTGATTTAAGAGTATTATAAATAGTGCTATTTAACAAGCATTTTATATAAATTTAAGTGCTTATTTACAAATGAATCATGGCGATTATTTCTGCGAATCTTATCCTTCCAAAAGTTTCCCATGTTGAGTAACCTTTCTCCTCAGCGCCCGCAGGGTCCTGCCAACACTTCCGATATTGCTCATTCCGTTTTCTGAAAAAACACCGGATTTTTCTACTGAGAAGAATAGGACATTTTTTTTCTGTTTCTTGGCATAATCGCCGAGATACGGATCGATCAGATTTTAATAGGTAATCCACGTTTTTTTACTTGGAGAAGGGCAAGACCATCTCTGCTTTGAGTTCGCAGTTACCTCGTCTATGGAATAAGTATATAAAATTGACCAAAGTCGCGTTTCTGCGTATTTTGTAAAAAACTGATTCTTTCATCTTTATATATTTGGCCTGAAATGAAATTCGGAGGTTACTATGAACGATAATTTTATCGCATATGCCACAATACAAATTAGCGCAACGGCGAATAAAGTTTGGGATGCGCTGGTTAATCCTGCGAGGATTAAGCAATATATGTTTGGGACTGACGTTATTACGAGTTGGAAGGAGAATGATCAAATTCTGTGGCAGGGTATTTGGGAAGGAAAACTATATCAAGACAGGGGCTATGTACTCAAAATAGTACCGGAAAAATATCTTGCATACAGTCATTATAGCCCTTTGTCGGGGATTCCGGATGTGATTGAAAACTATCATAATTTAGTATTCGAGCTGACGGAAAATGATTTATATACTGAGCTAAATCTGTCTCAAGATAACAATCATTCTGCGGAAGAAAAAGCACATTCGGAACAAATGTACGCCATTATGCTGGAAGGAATCAAAAAGCTCGTTGAAAAATAGGGAATGAGGGATACGCGTTTCTCTTTCGTGTTTTTCAGACAGATGGATTATATTATAGTCATTGAGAGGTACCGCTATGAAAACCGAAAAGTATGATGATTTGGTCGCAACGCTTAAGGAGCGATTCGAGAAAAATATGGGCCGGCATAAGGGAATCAAATGGGATTCCGTCGCGGCGAAATTGGAAGCACAGGTCGAAAAACTGAAGGCACTCGCGGAAATGGAAAAAACCGGAGGCGAGCCCGACGTCATTTCGTATGATAAAAAGGCGGACGAGTTTGTTTTTTGCGACTGTTCGGCCGAAACGCCTGCGAAGAGACGCGGGCTTTGCTATGACAAAAAAGGTTTGGACTCGCGAAAGGAAAACAAGCCTGCGGGAAGCGCGGTCGAAACGGCCGCCGCGCTCGGTGCGGAGATGCTCGACGAAGAGCAATACCGCGCATTGCAGGAACTCGGCGAATTCGACTTGAAAACGTCAAGCTGGATACGGACACCGGATGCGATACGCGCGCTGGGCGGCGCTGTTTTTTGCGACCGCAGGTATAATCACGTGTTCACCTATCACAATGGAGCTGACTCGTATTATTCTGCAAGAGGCTTTCGAACGCGCATTAACGTGTAGCGGGAGGCTTTGTGTTTTGGCAGCAGTTATTGCATGCGGTAACTGGACTAAAGTTCTGGACGCGGTCGGAGAAGGGTGACTTTATCGAGCCGTTTTCCGAACGGAACCTATACCCCGAGCTCGAGAAGTCTCCCGAAGGCCATGTCTCCAAAGAGGAAATGCGCGCGCTGTTCGAGGAGACCATGCGTCAGGTCGACGGTTTCTTCGCCCATAAGGACGACAAGTGGCTGTTCGCGGACAATGCTATTTATGAAAAATTAAAAAATTTCGATATTGTCGAGATGCAGATCCGACATATTCAGTATCACGTCGGGCACTGCAACGCGATTCTCAGGGAGCGGGACTTGCCCGCGGTAGGGTGGGAAGAGAACTACGGATAGGCGACGGCACGTCCGCATGGCTCCGAACGGCGACGCTCTCCTTGCGCTGCGCCGGCTGCCTCAATATAATGTTCTGCATATTGTTTTTACGACAGGAGAAAGGGATGAGCGAAGTCGAGATATTCAGGCAGAGCCTTGAGGTTTCGCGCGTCGTGATGATAATTACGATTATCATGACGCTGATTAGCGTGACGTTCAGCGCGCTGACCCTGGCGTTCCAGAGAAGCCACGACATTAAAACCGTGAAGCCTTTGTGCAGTATGTCGATACGGCGTACCGGAAAACTTTTTCAGGTCATCGTGAAAAACGCCGGGCTTGGTCCGATGATCGTGACGGATATCAGGATCGCGGTAGAGGGGATCGAAGGGAGCGGCGTGGAAAAGGATGCCGGCATTCAGGTCAAAAAAGAATTCAAAAAAATGATTTTGTCGGTGAACGAGGAAAACTCGGTTTTCGAGACAGGGGCCGCTGCCCCGGGCACGAAAATCATCGTCGAGTATCGGGACATCTACGACAAAGCTTATATCTTTTCAGAAAATCTGGAGACTTACTGACAGTTGTCCGCCAGTTTTTGGTGGGCTATCGTAGCGGCGATGCCGACGGCGCAAGTCACTACAATCACTATTGAACTTCCGATCACGACGCCGGTTTCTCGCGGGCCAGACATGCCGCCGAGGAGCGCGACGATCGACCAGGGACACCAGCGGGCCCAGAGCGTGCGCACCATGAGATTGCCGATGAGCAATGTCGCGATGGTGTAGCCGAAGGGCGCGAGGTAGCCGCCGCTTGCGACGGTCACGAAGGCGACGAGAGGCTGGAGCGCAAGGACGACGAGCGACGCTATCAAAATGTTTCCGGCTTCGCGCGCGAAGAGTTCACTCGCGAGCGGTCCGAGCGAGAGCAGTTGTCCGACGATCAAACATTCTGCGAGAAGGAAGGCCGTGAGCAGGGCGAACCATACCGTCGCGACGAGCAGTTTGGCAATGACGAAATAAGAGCGGGGTACGGGAAGCGAGAGCATGTTTTTAGCGGTTCCCTCGGCATATTCCCGGCCAAAGACGTAGATCACCGCGACCGAGAGAATTATCATTCCGCCCGCGACTCCCATTTCCGTGAACAGCGCGAAGAGTCCTGCCCAGTCGGCGGAGAGTCCTTCCATAGCGAAGCTTGCCTTTTGCCCGATGAGTCCCATGCTGCGGGCACCGTCCGGGTTCTTGAGCATCCAGAAAATAAACCATGACATAAGGCCAAAAAAAGCGTAAAACACAAAAGTGAGCCAGGTAATTTTCGAGCGCTTCAGTTTGAGAAATTCGCCCGCGAGTACGTTCGGAAATATCATGATTTGCCTCCGGTTATGCGCATGAAATGCTCTTCGAGGTTTTCCTCGACCGGCAGTAGCCGTTCAATTCCGATGCCCGAGCCGACGAGTTCCCGCGCGATGGCTACGCCGCTTGCGGACGGATCGGCGATCAGCAATTCGTTTACACCGCGCCTGGTAATAACCTTCAGTCCAAGTTTTTTGCGGAGAATAGATTCGGCCTTTACCGCCTGGTTTACCGTTTCTGCGGCTTCGGTCGCTGTAGCTACGTTGACAGAAGCCACTTCTGCTTCGCCGGAAACCGTAATCTCGATACGGAGGCGCCTGCGTTCGGCGGACTCGCGAAAGTCGATTTCCTCGACGAGGCATCCGTCATGGACGATCCCGATTCTGTCCGCGAGACGGTCCACTTCCTCAAGGATGTGACTCGACATGAATACTGTGGTTCCTTCACCCGCGATTTCCCTAAGAAGTTCGCGGATTTCCACGATGCCAGCGGGGTCGAGCCCGTTCGCCGGTTCGTCGAGTATGAGGAGCCTTGGTGATGCCACGAGTGCGCGGGCGAGCGAGAGGCGCTGCTTGTTGCCGAGCGAAAGGTGATTGCTTTTTCTGTCGGCGTATTTTTCAAGCCGGAGCCGCGAAAGAGCTTCATTCGCGGCCGATTTCGGCGCGCCC
>Ga0302293_10000155_pt1 | contig 40223 bp, 26 predicted proteins | sample III_Fen_N2_2_FD_198758 | JGI IMG/M metagenome (GOLD analysis project Ga0302293, IMG submission 198758) | Peat permafrost microbial communities from Stordalen Mire near Abisko, Sweden - III_Fen_N2_2 | ecosystem: Environmental > Terrestrial > Soil > Wetlands > Permafrost | place: Sweden: Abisko...
GTTTTGGGTTTTATACCCTGCTCGTTGAGAATATCGTTTAAAATAAAGTCCACAATTCGTACACGGGATATTACTGCTCTTTCCTGTTTCCCTTTGATCTTACTATCTAATTCCTGTTTCAATCTATTGGGTGTAACCGTTTCGTGTGCGCTCAGATAGTTGAATATATCCGTAGCTTGTTTTTCAAGCTGAATAAGTATAGCACGGTTTGTTTTATCCGTTGGTAGCTTGTTGAGTGAATCCCAATTCGTTTTACTAACTTTAACCCCAGTGTAATATCGGAGTGGTTTATACACATAGATTTGTTTGGTAATATCAAACTCTTTGTAACCGAAGTTCATGATAGCTAATACGGGGATTTCACCCTCAATACCCGTTTTTAGGATAAAATTGATCTTTAATTTCATGGTGTTATGTTTATCGTTGATTCAAATCTATGAGTATTAACCCACCCATAGGGTACTAAAAAAGGTCGAGATGTTGAGTTTCTGACCCTTCAAAACCCTCAATGCACTATCGATCCTTCTTAGTTAACGAAACACTGAAACCTTTATTGTGGTTGGGTTTGGGGGCTAGATAGAACATTGTGAGGATTTTAACAACATTCCTTGAGGGAGGACCGAGGAGGGTGGCTATAATGTCACGTTAAAACAGCTTCAATTCCTTAAAACCTAAACGTCACCCCACCCATAAACTGCAAGCCTTGCACCGGATAATTGTACCAGCGTTTGTAACGTTGAGCAGCTAGGTTGTTCACATTCACGAAAGCAGAAACGCGTTTGTTGTAACGGTATTCCACGCCCAGATTGGCATCGGCAATGAAGCCCAGTTTTTTAGCCAACTGATTGTTCTCTTCCGTCACGTTTTCTTCTTTAACATATACCAATGCACGACGACCACCTTCCATGTTTAGGTCAAGGGTAAAGATAAACTTGTCGTAAAGGTTATAACTTCCGCGCAGGATAAACTGCAATTGCGGTAAGTTCCACGCGTAGGTATTACTCAAGGCGTTGTACGAGAAGTAACGTCCGATAAGATCGATTTTGATTTTTTCCTGTAGTTGGTAATACAACGCTCCTTCTACGGTTGCCACATTCACGGTATCATAAATAACCGCAAAACGATTGCCGGACGAATGAACCGTATCGGTAATAAACAATGCTTTGTCTTTCACGTTTCCGAAACTGGCCGAAACGTTGAATCCAATGCGTTTGCTGAGTGTACCTTTTAAACCGACCTGCGCTTCTATGGCTTTGTGCTCGTTGCGCAATTGCTGATTGGATAACGCAAACTCATTCACATCCGTAATTCCTTTGAATGTTTGTTGGGTCATACCGCCACGTAATCCGGCGTAAGGAATCAAGATATCATCAAACAACGAATATTTTACTTCGGCATTCGGATAGACATAAATGCGTGTTTTTTCAGTTGCACTTACGGTGATGTCAACCCCAATATTGGCTTTCAAGCGCTTGTTTTTGGAATACGTAGTAATATACGGGCGCAAACTGAAAATGGTATTGTTGTGAACAATTCCGGAATCAACCAAGGTCAATGACGAATCGGCAATCCCATATTTGTACCCATTGTATTTCAAATCGGCATTGGCACCGTAAATTTCATTCCCCCATTTGTAGGAGGCACCACCGAAAATGCTGAAATAATTCTCGCGTGAACGCCAATCAGACAAGCTATCAACAGTCGGTTTTTTGTCGTTGAAATGACGGTACTCGAACCCGGCTTTCCAATTCACGCCCAAACTATCGTGTTTGTGTGAGCTGAATTGTCCTTTCAGATTGAAGGTGTTGAAACGCTGCGAAATACTATCTGCATTGGCATTTTCGTTTCGGAAACCATAGAAATGTAAACCACGGTTGTTGTAGTTCATTTCAGCCATCCAATCGTAACGCTTTTCATTCATTCCACCAAAAGCGCGAAAATTGCTCTTGTCAAAATTGGCCGGAGCGTAATCTTTGATTTTCCCGAAAGAACTGATGTGTTGACCGTGAAATCCGTAATTGAATTTGCGGGTGCGAGTATTGTTGTAATAAACTTCAGCCAAGGGCATCAATATCGAACCGATACCCACACGGGCATAACCATTGTACAATTGCGGTAATTTCTCAGTGACTTTTACCGTTGCAGGTACGATCCCTTTCACTTCCAATTCGGGAGCGTAACTCATAGCCAACAACGGAAACGTAGCTGTTGGATTCGGAAAAACCGTGTCCAAAATCTTCGGATTCTCCGCTTGACGATAAGCCTGTTCTATCGGGCGGGTTGCATTAAAATCCAATATAATTTCACTTCCTGAATTCGGCTGTGCGAAGGCATTAAATCTGGCAAATAGCAAGAAACATAGTACGCCGATCGTTTTCATCTGATTGATTGTCTGTCTCATTAGTTCCCTGATTTATCACCACCAACTTCAATCACCGTTCCGCTAGGTTCTTGTATGGATTTAGGTTTGTTTTTAAGCTGCAAGATTTCTTCCAACAAGTCATTAGCCTCTTGCTTGATTCCATCTTCATCGTCAGGATAGTTGTTGATCACCGAACGGATGGTTTGTTCTGCCTGGAACAAGTCTTTTTTATCTCTGAGCACCTTGGTTTGCAAAATCAAGCCTTTGGCAATCCAGAAATCGTAGCCCGGTTTCATTTTCAGCAAGGCACGAATTTCCGTATCGGTTTTGGTGAGATCACCTTTTTTGTAATAGCCTTCGGCAATGGTGTATTTCGACTCAGCAGCAAATTCGGTTGTTGTATTTTTCACCACATATTCCAGTGAAGGCAATGCCTCTGTGAAACGATCCGTTTTCGCCAATGAAATTCCTTTGATGTATTCTGCTTCCAGCTTCACGGTATTGGTGATTTGTTTGTTCCCCAATACTTTTTTGGCGTATTCGGCTGAGTTGGCAAAATTCTCTACTACGTAATGACAACGCATCAATCCTAATTCGGCAAGTTGTGTCATTTCCGGTGACTTGGAAACTTGTTCCAAACGGGTGTAATAAGGTAAGGCCTGTTCGTATTCATACGCATTGTACAAAAACTTGGCCGTACGTTGGGTTGCGATTTCAGTGAAGTCATCGTTCGGACGTTCAAGCGTTTGTTTGTAAATGGCTACCGCTTCTGCCTCACGTTTAAGATTGTACAAGGCATCGGCTTTGTAGTTGAGAATTTCTTGCTTGTATTTACCGTCGGGAAACTTATTAAGGTAACCATCGAAATCGCCCACAGATGCTTCGAAATCTTTTTTATTATACGATTCCATGGCTTGCTCGTAGTACTTGTCTTCTACCTCAAAACGGATAGAGTCGGCACATGGATACAAGTTGGCAAGGTTTTCCACTTTTTGAAGCAATCGCTGAGCCGTATAAATATCAGCCAAAGCTTTCGTTTCACGCACACAGGTTGAGCGTTCGGTTCCGTATTCGTCGAGTACACGTTTGAAATACGATTCTGCCTTGGTGTAATCTCCTTTTTTGAAATAGGCATCACCAATATAGTGCAACGCATCTTTCACCAAGATAGAGCTCGGGTAATCTTTTACCACTTGGTTGAAGTAGCGAATCGCCTGATCGTTATTGCCGTCGTTGTAATAACTCAATCCAACCTCAAACACCGATGTAAGCAAGTATTTCGAGTTGGAATAATTGTTCACAATATCCAACAAACGCTTGATTTTTTCCTGTCTGTTTTGTTTGAATCCAAAAATACGGGCCGAATAAAACAAGGCTTGATCTTCATAGCCCATTTTGAGCTCATACGCTTTGTCGTAAAACTCAATCGCCAAATCGTTTTGTTTGGTCACGTAATAGGCATCGGCCAGACGCATGGTAGCATCTGCTTTTTTCTTTTTGTTGGTCAGATTCGGTTCTTGCAAGTACTGTTGAAACGCTGCGATGATCTGTGTTTGATCTTTCACTTTTTCCTCTTGCCCCAAATATGCATAACCGATGTTGTAAAGCGCATCTGCTTTTAAGGCAGAACCGTAAGCTGTGGGCATGGTTAAAAAAGCACGGTATTCTTTGATCGCCGTAGTAAAATCTCTCAACATGAAGTAAGAATCTGCCGTCCAGAAAACACCTTTGGCAGAAACATCCTGACTTTGCGGGTATTTCTCCACCAACTTAAAGGCATCAATGGCTTGTTTGTACTCCGATTTTTGGTACAATTCCACACCACGGTTGAAGGCAATGAGTTGGTAAGCACTTTTCAGTTTCGAATCTTTGGTCGGTAATTTATCCAGCGATTCAAGCGCTTTTGCATAGTTTTTGGTTGAAGAATAACAATTCACCAAGTACTGAAACACCACATTCTTGCGCGGTGAATTGGGGTATTTGGTGATGTAATCTTCCAGAGCAATCACGGCCTCATCATACGGATTCAGATCGAGTTTGTAGGAAAGCACCGCATAATTGTACAACGCATCTTCCTGAATCATCAGATCTTTATCGATCTGTGCCGCCACTCCGAAAGCTTTACGTGCAAAGGCCAATTCGTTGAGATTCATGTAACATTCGCCTGCGTGGTACAAGGAAATTTGTCCCAAGGTGTCTTTCACCCGCGATACTTTATCGAAATAGGTAATGGCTTTGCTGTATTGCGAACTTTTGAAATAAGCATAACCCAAGGCATAGTCGTCGTCGCGTGTGGTGGTCGACTTTTCATTGTACACTTCCAAAAACGGCACCGCTTCGTCATACTTCCCTATTTTGTAGTACGAATCGCCGATAAGATGATTCATTTCGATCTGATCACCAGCCTTCATACTATCGATGTAAGTGGGAGCAAATTCGGTGACTTCCTGGTATTTTCCTTGCAGGTAATAAATTTGGGTTATGTAATAAGGAACCACGGTTTTGAATCGGGTATCGCTCAAGAGTTTCTCAAATCCTTCCAAGGCTGTTTGGTAAGAACCGTCTTTGTAACAGAGATGCGAATAATAGTAAAGTGAAGGTGTTCCGTATTGCGAAACGGAATCTTTTACCTCATAGAATGCATTTTTGGCTTCCGGAAATTGCTCTTCCTCAAAATAAGCATAACCCAATTTAAAGTGGTATTCCTGCAAATTTTGGGGTTCAACGTTTTGTTTACTTAGCTGTGAAAACCATTCAATGGTCTTGGGATAATCTTTTTTCTGGTAATAAAACTGCCCGAAACGAAAGAAAATATCGTATTTGTAAATGCTCTCGGGGTATTCGCGATTGAACGACTCCAACAAAGGAATTGCATCGTTGTTGAACAACGCCAAGGCAGAAATGCCTTCGTAGTAAAGCGCTTTGATGTAGAACGGATCGTTTTTGGAACCGGTATACGAATCAATAAATAGACGGAATTCTTTTCTGGCAGCACTGAATTGTTCTTTTTCAAAGAGATCTTCGGAGCGGTAAAAACCGGCTTGCGGAGAATGGTACTTTTCAGTTTGTTGCGTCCATGCCTGCCCGATTGCAATAGCGAAGAAGAGAATCAAAAAATGGCGCATCACGACTTGGTTTTTATAAGTTAGTAAAATTAACCGCAAAGAAAGGTCGTAGCAGCGTGAGTGCCTAAAAGTTTTAAACGCGAACGTGTTAAGATTATTTCATCGCAAGCCCTTTTTTTTACTGGTGTTCTGATACCTTTACCTTAAAATCGCATACACGTGGAAAAGGTCATACAGATTCAACATGGTAAAATCGTTCAATTGAACCAAGTGGTATTGGACGATGTGAACCTGGAAGTGAATTCCGATGAATTGGTGTTCCTGATTGGCAAAACCGGAAGCGGAAAAAGCAGTTTGCTGAAGGTGCTCTACGGTGAACTTTCATTGAGCTCGGGCAGCGGAAAAGTTGCCGGTTTTTCGGTAAACGACCTCAATAAACGCAGTATTCCGCAATTGCGCAGAGCCATTGGTGTGGTGTTTCAAGATTTTCAATTGCTCACCGATCGTTCGGTTGCTGAAAACCTCTATTTTGTGATGCGTGCCACCGGCTGGAAAGACAAACGCGAAATGGAAAACCGCGCCAAAACCGTATTGGGAATGGTGGGTTTAGAAACCAAAGGTCAGGTGCAGGCGCATCAACTTTCAGGAGGTGAACAACAACGTGTAGCCATTGCCCGAGCGTTGATCAATCACCCCAAACTCATTCTGGCCGACGAGCCAACAGGAAACCTTGACCCTGAAACTTCGGCTGAAATCATGAAACTCATCATTGCCGTTTCGAAAGAAGAAAAAGCCGCTGTTTTGATGGCCACACATGATATGGCAATGATCGAAAAATTTCCTGGACGTGTCATCCGCGTGGAAGACGGTAAACTGAAACCATTGGAGACCATGCATCAATTTGATCCGTTCACCCCGATGTTTGAGTGAGTTGATTTAGTCAACAAATAAGTTCTTCTCAACCACCTCCAACAAGCTTTTTTCTGAAAAAAGTTCCCGCACTTCCGCCAATTGGTTGGTGGCTTCCTGCTCTGAAAGACTGTTTTCCGAAAGAAGAATCTGCGCCAATTCTTCGGGAGTTGAAATGACGGTGCACAGATGATCCAGCCCCGATCCGGCAACTATTTCCGGAGTCACAATGCATTTTTTACCTGTCATCAGTGCGTTGAGTAATTTCAATTTAATGCCTGAGTGCTGAAATCCGATGATTAGGTGAGCCGTGGCGGTTTGCATCAATTCCTGCATCTGAAGATCACTCGGATTGGCAATCAATTGCACATTGGTCTGCTGCGAACAGGCAGTTACCAATGCTTGATCCGGGTTTTTTCCGGCAATGATCAATGTTTGCGGAATGGACTGTTTTCGGAAAGCTTCCAAGAGCCAATACGCGGCTTCACTGTTTTCTTCCACACTCAGGTTTCCTTGAAACAGGTAAAACGGATCGTGTGATTTGACCGCTGTTTTAGGCGGAAATTGCTCAAAACCTACGGGCACGTAAACTACATTCTCAAAGCGCGATGAGTAATAATCAGTATCCGTTGCACTAATAGTGGCGAGCACAGTAGCGTATTTCAATTCTTCTTCGTGGCGTTTGAGTTTGCGCGCTTCCGATTGAAAATACCACCGTTTGAATAAAGAGTTGGAGCGCTTTGACAAACCTTCGTAGTACTGCCATTCAATGTTGTGCAACCGCACCATTTTTTTGCGCTGACTCAATTCAGGATGATTGAGCCAAAACGTACAATGTTCTCCTTCAAATACAATAGGGTGTTTGTCTTGCAACAATCGGTTAAGCAACGCAACAGAATTGCGGGTAGCCACAATAAACGGTGCTTTCGAAAACCAACTCAGCAAACTTTTCGACCGGGTGTAATAAAACACTTCATCGGCAATTGCTGAAAAATCATGCGTACGCCCGCGACCGTATTCGAAACAATGCAAAATGATGTGATACCCCTCCTTTTTTAGACTGCGACAACGATAATACACATCCATCACGCCACCGTAATCGGGTGGAAAAGGCACGTCGAAAGCCACAATGTGTATGGATCGTTTAGCGGACATTGGCATAAATCCGTTGAAGGGTTTCGGTTTCTTTTTCCCAATTCTCGATCAATGCCGCCTTTTCACAATTCAGTTTCAGTTGGTGCATGCGGTTGGTATCCGAAAGTAAATTCCCGATTAATTCCGCCATGTGCTCGGGAGCATAGTCGGTCAACACCAGTCCAAGGTCATGTTGTTTTACCAAGCTGGCCACTTCCACTACATTGGAACATACGATGGGTGTACCGGCATGCATGTAATCGAAAACTTTATTGGGAAGCGAAAATTCGTAATTGGGATTGGTCGGTTGATCGAGACTGAGTCCCAAATCGGCATGAAAGGTAAAGACCATGAGTTCAGCGTATGGGCGTTTACCGAAAAACAACACCTTTTCGGTGAGTTGTTCTGCTTCCACACGTTGTTTCATGGCGGGAATGATGTCACCGTCGCCCACCAGCATGAGCACCGTATCATCCAAGAAATGCATCATGGCAATGGCTTCTTCCACTCCGCGATCGATGTTGAGTCCGGCTCCTTGCATGATGAGTAAGTGCTTGTTTTCAGGAATGCCGAGTTCATGTTTTCCGGGTACGGTTGTCGGTCGCCACAGCGGTGAAACATTGCGCACCACCTGAATGGGAACGTGGTACTTTTGATGGTACTTGCCGGCAATGGATTGATTCACGGTATAAACCGTTTTTAATTTCGGAAAGGCGTATTGTTCGATGCGTTCCCAAATGCGACGCACTTTCGGTCGGCTTAGCAATTCGGGAACTTCCGTGAAGTATTCATGCGAATCGTAGACCAAAGGAATACGTTTGAAACGCGAGATCAGTAAATTCGGAAGTAAAGTGTCCAGATCATTGGAAACCAACAATTGACTTTTGTGAAACAACAAAAAGAAAAAGAGGCGCAGGTTAAAGAAGGCATAAAACAAGGCGCCTTTTTCAAACAACAATACCATCCGTTTGGTGGAATAAGGCCGCTGATTGAGAGCAACACTATCGCGTTTTTTGCGCCCTACCAACAACACTTCATACCCTTGATCGGTGAGAAATGAGCACACCTTGTGTACCCGCTGATCGGTACTTAAATCATTGATGACACTTACAATTGCTTTGGGTTTCGACATGTGTTCTTTCGGTGTCTCAAAAATAGCAGAATCCGCTCAATCTTGCAGACTAGCAGTAGCACTTGACTGGTTTAACGCAAAAAAAGCCGATTTAGTTCACAAAAAAAGGGTGACGCAATGGCCACCCTTCTCTTTTCCGAAAACCGGAATTATAGTTTTGTCACTTTTCGTGTACTAACCACAGCACCATTGCTGATACGGATTTGGTACATTCCTTTGGCAAAAGTTGTCATATCGAAATGAGCCACTGAACCGGCAACGTTTTGTTGCACCGCCAATACTTTACCTGTCATGTCAACCAACGCGATTGAAACTTGCTCATCAATTACGTTTGAAAGATCAATTGCAAGATCAGAAGAAGTCGGGTTTGGATAAACACCAACAGCAGAGAAAATATTTTCTTCTAATGAAGCTTGACCAGCCTGAATAGTTACTGTGTAGTCTTCAACTTCACCGTAAGTAGATGAACCACATGGAACAATTGCGCCGTCATCCGTTAAGTAAGACATACGTACTCGCATTGCAACTTGACCGATTGTTGCATTTGCAGGCACAGTAAACGTAAATGCTGTATTGAATCCAGCTGCTGAAGCAATTGCATAACCTACTTGTTCGCCTGCATCCAAGAAATCATTATCGTCGTTCCAGTCAATCCAAGCAGCCATTTCGTCGTTTGTATAAGCAGTACCAACTCCTTGATTTGTAATTTGAGGAATGCATGTTACCGTGTATTGTTGATTGGTCAACAAAGTTGTTGTAGCAGCATAACTTGCGTAGTTATCACAAGCTGTTGTATTGTTAATAGATCCGAGTGTAACGTTTTGGATAAACTCATCGCATGTAGTTGACGCAGCAGTACAAGGACCGGTAGCCAACGTTACAGTGATGTAGTTTACTTTCGTTTCGGTATCTGAACCGGCAGTATTAGAGGCAGTCAATGCAATAGTATACTGACCTGCAGTAGTGAACGTAACTTGCGGATTTTGAGACGCAGCTGTTGTTCCACCGGCATAAGACCAACCTGAAGCAGGTGTGATTGACCACAACCAAGTAGTAGGAGTGTTGGTAGAAAGATCTGTAAAGTTAACTGTTCCACCCACGTTTAAGGTAGTTGGGTTTCCAACAAAGTCGGCAACTGGAGTAACAGGATTAACCGGAGTACAAGGATCAGCAGAACCGTTCAATACCAATAAACCTGTATTTCCCGGATCAAGGTATGTTTTCAACTGCTCGTTAGCAGGAGCTCCATTTGATGTCCAGTGGAATGCCATTTTACCGTAAGCATCAGGAGCATTGAGTGCAGTACAATAAGAACCACCACCTGTCAATGTACCGATTTGACGACCAGCGCTATTAAACAAAGGTGAACCAGATGATCCTCCTTCGGTTACACCATGACCATTTGAATTTGCTGTCCAAGTAATTTGCCAGTGTGTATTGGCAACCGATCCACCCCAAGAAGTACTTAATGTAGTACCCGAGAAAGTAGAGATCTTTTTGATATCTCCTGCCGGGTGGTGAATACCTGCACCGCCAGTAGTAGTGGTTGTATTTGCATCCCAACCGTTCCAGTATGCATTGAATGCTGCAGATTTTAACGTTGTAATTGTTGTTGCTTCGTTAGCCAAAGAACCCAATTGTACCAACAAGAAATCTGAACCGGTGTCACCACCGTTATCGTTTGCATTAGCCAAACGTACACAACCTGTAATGAAATGGTCATCCAACGTTCCGGCAGAGCCTGGGCTTGTACAACCTACAGCTTCATATGCAAAGTAGAATTTCCATTGGTTAGAGTTACTAGCAGAAGTACTAACCCCACAGTGAAGAGCTGTCAAAAATAATGGTTTACAATCCTGAGCGGTATTGTTTACCAAGTTTCCTGAGCACCATCCTGCACCGGCAGCATCCACAACATAGATACGAGCAACACCTCTTTTTTCTTCCTGCCAGCTATCTCCAACCGGTGAACAGTTGATGTTGATTTCGCAAGCATCCGATTCGTTGATCTTTTGAACTGCAGGGTTTCCTGTAGAACGGTAGTTGTAAACAATACGATCCATCTGAATTTCAGACGCTTTAGAACCAACCGGCTCTAAAATTTGAAGTGTCATTTCATCACCGAAACACAAAGCCATGTTTTGTTGGAAATGATCCAACACGTCAGCAGATGTTAGTGTTTTGTGAACACGTAAACCTTGCGTATTAAATACGTCTACCGTAGTTTGATCGTAGATTTTGAAGGTTTGAAACAAGAAGCTCAAAGCTTCTGCTCCTTGAAATTTAACGTGCAATTGCCAAACGCGATCACCGTTTTCAAGTGTTTTCCAAGAACCTGAATTAGAGGTTGTAACATCCGTGTATGCAAATACACCGATACGGTATAACTCACCATTTCTGTCACGTTGCTCATCTTCTAAACGAAGGGCTTCCAAATCAGGTTGTGGGAATGAAACGGTAGGAGTGCCGCTATAAAGCTTTAAATTCTTTGAAATGACCTGATTGGAAACCGTTTGTGAAAAACCGGCAAATCCAAGCATCAAGACAAAGAACCCTGCGGAGAGTAGTTTTCTTTTCATTTTACTTGTTTATTTTAGCATAGTCACCAAATTTAATGTCTTTTAACATAAGAATCCAATTATTTGCGTTTTTTTTACCGTAGAAATTGTTCCATGTATCACATTTTAGTCATTGAAGACGAGCCGGCATTGTCGGAAATGATCCAATTAAACCTTGAATTGGAAGGGTATGACGTTACGTCCTGCAATAATGGTAGGGTGGCGTTGACATACGCGGAAAAATTGAGTCAATATCAATTGGTGGTATTGGACGTGATGTTACCCGAAGTAAGCGGACTAGACATTTGCCGGGCATTTCGGCAGCAAAGTGATGTTCCTATTCTATTTCTTTCTGCTAAAGGAACAACCGTTGATCGCATTGCCGGATTGAAACTTGGAGCCAATGATTATTTACCCAAACCCTTTGATTTGGAAGAACTGCTGTTACGCATTCAAATTCTGCTGAAGACCAATGAAAAGGAATTGGCAACGGCTGAAAACCTCATCGTTGGTACAAAAGAAGTGGTTTATGCTACTTACGAAGTGCATGATCATTCAACCCAGCAAAAGGAATTATTGACGAAACGTGAAATTGAACTTTTACAATTGTTTCAATCGAAACAAGACCAAGTTGTTTCACGAGACGAGATTTTAGCAACCCTTTGGGGAAATGATCAATATCCGACCGGACGAACAATCGACAATTACATTTTGAATTTTAGAAAGCTGTTTGAAACCGACCCGAAAAACCCGCGTTACTTTCATTCCATTCGCGGAGTGGGTTACAAGTTTACTTTGCCCGAATAATCCTATTTTTGTGACATGTCAGAAATTCAATCCGCTTCCATACATACAAAACTAGAACGCTACGATAAAGCCTATTTACGCATGGCCACCACGTGGGCGCAATTGTCGCACTGCAGCCGCAAAAAAGTAGGAGCCCTCATTGTGCGTGACGGGATGATTATTTCGGATGGTTACAACGGTACTCCCGCCGGATTTGATAATTGCTGTGAGAATGATCTTGGTGAAACGCATTGGTATGTACTTCATGCCGAAGCAAATGCCATTTTAAAAGTCGCCCGATCTACCAACGATTGCAGAAATGCTACCTTATACCTCACCCTTTCACCTTGTAAAGATTGCAGTAAATTGGTGCTACAAGCCGGTATTTGTCGGGTAGCATATATACACGAGTACAAAGACACCGCCGGAATTGACTTCCTGAAAGATGCGGGTGTTGAAGTTGTTCATATTCCAGACCCTTTTGACGATGTTGAAATCTAAGAATACCTTTTTATTGCCTTTTCTCTTTCTGACATTTATGTCGGCGGGGATTTTTATAGGGCGCATTATCAGTAGTAATACGATCACCGCCACTAATGAACCGGGCAACTTCTCGAAGATGCAGGAGATTATCGGGATTCTGGACCAGGAATATGTTGATTCCATTGAGCGTGACGAGTTGTTTGAAAAGACCATTTCAGACATGTTGCACGAGCTCGATCCGCATTCCAACTACATTCGCGCCGAAGATTTAAAATCGGCCAATGAGGTGATTCAAGGTAAATTCGGTGGCGTTGGAATTCGTTTTTCGATCATTCGCGACACCTTGTGTGTAACCAATGTGGTGCCTCATTCTCCTTCTGAACGGGCTGGAGTTCTTGCCGGTGACCGCATCATTAAAATCGACAAGAAAAAAATTGCGGGCAAAAAAGTGAAGTCTGAAGATATTATGGGATTGCTGAAAGGCGACGAAGGAACACCTGTAACTGTTCAGATTTTGCGTGGTAAAAAACAGCTTTCCAAGAAGATCGTACGCGGCATTATTCCAATAGAATCGATTGTGTGCGCGATAATGCTCGACAAGGAAACGGGTTACATTCGTTTGGATCAGTTTTCGGTGAGTTCTTCGTATGAATTTCATGAGGCGGCCCGAATGCTAAAAGAAAAAGGGATGAAAAAACTCATTTTCGATTTGCGTGAAAACGGTGGTGGTGTGTTGACCGGCGCTGTGCAAATTGCCGATGAATTTTTACCATCAGGTGCTAAGATCGTCGAAGTTCGCGGTAAAAAAATGGTGAGTCCTCCGTACATCGCAACACCAGGTGGATTGCTTGAAAAAACGGTAGCTGTGGTACTCATCAATGAAAATTCCGCTTCGGCCAGTGAAATTGTTGCGGGTGCGTTGCAAGATAACGATCGTGCCACGATTATCGGTCGTCGTTCGTTTGGAAAAGGCTTGGTGCAACAAGATTTTATGCTGCGCGATAGCAGTAACTTACGCTTGACCATTGCTCGATATTATACACCATCAGGCCGTTGTATTCAGAAAGATTTCGACGGCAATTACGATAAGTATTACCATGATCAATTCGATCGTCAATCAAACGGTGAATTGTTTGCGCCCGATTCTTCCATCTTTAAAAATGCGAAGAAATACAAAACGGTTCACGGTCGCACGGTTTATGGCGGTGGTGGTATTATGCCCGATCTGTTTGTTGCGGTAGACACTTCCAATTCGTCTTATTATTACCTGGATTTACGTTACTCACCGGCATTCCAGAATTTTGCCTTCGACTTTGTGCAAAGCAAACGTTCCAATTGGAAAAACGAGCAAGATTTTTCGACCAATTTTAATGTGAGTAACGAGTTGCTCGACCGCTTTGTTTATTACGCTCAAGACAACAACGATGTTCCGTTGATCGAACGCGATTACAAAACCAGTTATGAATTGATTCGTCGCGCATTGAAAGCCGAAATTGCCCGGCAATTGTTCCTGGAACAAGGGTATTTCACCATCACAACGAAATACGATACAGACGTTCAGAAAGCGTTGAAGTTTTTGAAGACGAAATAGGTTTAGAAGAAATTCTTTTCGAAGGGGCGTGATTGATCATGCCCCTTTTCTTTTGGTTGTATACGTATTGATTCAACGCGAAGGCGCAAAGAACGCAAAGAGTTAAGATGAACAACTTAAAAAAAGCGTAAGTAAAAAGCGCATGATAAATCGGTGTATATATTTTTACACCTAAATAAGAAGGATGATATTTTAGGCTAACTAGTTGCACATGTGCAACCCCTTTGCGCTCTTTGCGTCTCTGCGTTGAAAAATGTTTAACGCAACACTTGTGCTAAAGATCCAGCGTAAGCGTAAAGTTGCAAAGAGTTACGATGAACAACTTAAAAAAGGCGTAAGCAAAAAGGGCACGATAGAATCGCACCCTTACTATTAATTGTTATTTCTTAAAGTCTATTGCTTCAATACCGTTGTTGAGCTAAAACCACCGTTTCGGTTCATGGAAACCATGTAACTTCCTTTGGCCGCAGCGGTTCCTTGGTCGTTGGTTCCGTCCCAAACAAAACCGGTGAAGTCATTCGATATCACTGTTTGGTTGGCCAATTGTTTGATGAGTTTTCCTTGGAAATCATAGATGTATACCGAAACGCGATCGCCTTCCTGTAGCTGCTCATTGTTGATGGTGAGCTGATCACTAAACGGAACCGGATACACATTCCAGTCGCCATTGTTTTCGTTCGATAGCTCGGTAATACCTACGCTCATCAAACTTTCCAGATCGTAATTTTCATCGCCCGGCTGGTACAAGAGGTAATGGAAATAAACCAACATCATTTCGTCGGTCGTATTTTCTCCGGCATATACATGCACCGGCGGATTGGATGGGTTTTCCGGATTATTGGTCGTGTTGTCGAACGTTGCTTCGGCATGTAAAACAGAACCCACAGGTGTTTTCTGAATGTGCTGGAAGAAATAGAAATCTTGCCAGTGGAAATCCCAATCGTGTACATTGACATACTTGATCGTATCACCCTGCGCATTGATCGCGTAAGCTTTTATCGTTTTTCCTAGAAGGTGCATGTGCGGGAAAACACTCAACACCGAAATGTCGACCGGTAATCCATTTGCGCCGCCATATTGTGCTGTTGCCGGAGTAACTTGATTGGGCGGTAATGAAAGTGCCCAGTTTTGGAGAATCGCATCTGCGGTAACTTGCCGTATGCCCACCTCATTGGTCGGGTAAAAATGGAAGATCACTTTAGTGCTATCATACATTCCGTATGTTCCTAGCGGATAGTGCATTCCAAACACAATATTACTACCGACCGGAATATCCATTCCGAGTTTAAATCCTACTCCCGAAGGAAACACTTGCGGAGTAGCACCGGGCGTATAACCACCAATCAATGTGGCATCAGGACCCATGCAATCTCCACCGATCGTATCAGTAACGTATGTTCCTGTTTCATCCACATAAATCAATGCGTGGTGCACGATAGCTCTGTTTCCGGGAACTACCTCAATGGCTCTGATAGTACGGTTTTGCGCCAATCCTACCGGAACCGAAAAACACACATAATCATCATGCGTATCGGCCTTACTCATGTAAGTCGGGATTTGAACGATCAAGTCACCGTTGCCCAAAATGGACCCTTCGTTAAAAACCGGTGGTGGTGGTGTATTGGCACTGTTTCCTTCCGGATAACCGTTATCGAGCCAAGCCAACATCGTTGATTTTTCGACAGGACTTAACGAACGTGAATGCGAGTATTGTTGGTAATTATTGTCTGGAGGCCAAGGTGGCATCACATCATCGTTAATGGCGTCATACATAGCACTCGCCATCGGACTTACATCTGTATAAGCCATAAGCGGAGTAGGAGCAATTCCACCATCGTGGTGACAAGTTGCACATTTGTTGTAGACGATGGAAGCCACATTATCGCTCCATGTTTGACCAAAGCCAAGCGTAGCAACAGCAGCAAAAAGGAATGTAGTAAGTTGTTTCATAGTCAATGATTTGCGATACTAAAGGTACAATTTTAGTTGTATCGCTGAAAAAAAAGATCGGTATCTTTGAAATTGTGTAATTTCACGTGTCATGCGATTTATCCGATTATCCACACTTAGACAACAATTTCCGGCGTTTCAATTTCCGCTTGCTGCAGCCGATCAAGATGCATTCAGAACAGCATTTTATGCGAGTGAATGGGCGTCTCGGAATAGTATTCCCGAAAACGAGCAATGGCTCATCAACCTGCAATCGGAAGAGTTTGTGTTATTTCTGGATTGGACTGAACAAGAACGCAACCTAGCGACTTTATTGACCGAAGGCGGAGCTATACTTCCTTTTCAGAATACAACCAATGTGGTCAATCACGCCTTGTTTGCACGATTTCAGAGCTTCATCACTCCTTTTCTGACCAAAAAACTCAATGCGTTGATGCAAGAAGACAGCATAGAGACTTGGCGAAAAGGTATGACGTATCTGGTGTTGCTCAATGAACGCGAAGCAGATGTGATTCAAAGTACCGTTTACCATCATCTGCGGGAACAACACAACTTGCTCACACCACAAATTCTACAAGCGCGTACGGAAACTGTCATGCATGAATTGATCCAGAAAAACTTCACCCCGCAATTGGTGGAACTGTTGAATTTATTCACGGTTTCTTTTTACCGCGCAAAAACTATGTGGGTGGACACCTTGGTAGAAGTGGCGCATCACAAACATTCTTCCAAGCGCTTGGTCTTGTATTTCATCAAGGAATTGAATCAATTAACGTTGAACGCCGACCATTTGCAAGAATTGCGCGACATGGAACGCATGGTGAAAAACAACACGGTAACGGTTGAAAGCAAAAAAACGTCCATCAAACAGATCATTGCCATAGCTGCGAGCATCATTGCCCTTGTGCTATTAATCGGGGTGATTTGGTGGTTACCTACTGAACCTGTGCACGACAAACCGCAGGAAAAAACCGCATTCATGGATTTTACGCCAGAAGAACGTGTAACGATGGATTCTTTGTTGCATCAAATCAAACAACAGCGACAAGGCAACGATAACCAGATCGATCAGCAGGATTTGAACTACGTGGGCGAAGAGTTGATTGTGAGTATTCCGTGGAGTAATATCCAAGCCGAAGAACTCATTTCTCGCTGGCATGAAAAAGATTCGATGGTGCGCACGCCGCTTTCAGTCGATAGCAAAAAATACCCGTTTCCCTTCCCAACTACCGAAGCGTTAGACGACAAAAACGGAACCGTTGAGGCCAAATTTCAAAACGATACCGAGTTGTCAGTCTTCATTATGGTTTTTAAAGATCGTGCCGACGAATGGGTTTATTCCAGTTATGTGGAAAAAGGTGGGATTATCAGTTTTAAACTCAATCCGGGTGAGCAGATGCTCGTGCTTCCGGGTAGCAGGGTTCCGAAGGACCTAGATGCAGACGACCTGCCGTTTTACCAAGTGGACAGTCGCTTCTTTGAAAACCTCGACAAACCTTACACTGTAAGCGATTTTAGTCCGAAGAAAGTGAAACTGGTTTGGAAAGCGCTGAATACGTATGATTTCTTTTTGCTGGATGTGAATGGGGCGTTGAAGGTGTGAAACAAAAAAGTCCTACCCCAAATGGGATAGAACTTCTCCAGCAAGTTGTAACTCAATTACCGAACTGCTGTCAATTTTCCGGAAAACCATTATCAACCCAGCATTGAATTTTATTCAATTGATCGGCTGAAAGCGGTCCGCTTTGTGGCATATCTTGGTCTTGTAGCACATGCTTGGAAAATTTTCCGTTTGCAGTAACGCTACTCAAGCCTGCATAGGTTGAATAACTCGAGTGGCAACTCACACAATTGCTGTTGACAATTGCCTTGACGGTAGAATTGTACGTGGCATTGGTTCCGTCGCAAACGGGTGTTACTTTTTTGTTCTTTTTCTTGCAGCCGACTGCTGATCCCATTCCGATGCCGATGCATAGGACGAGCATGATTCCTGAAATCAGGTTACTGCTCTTTCTTGTTGTTGCACTCATTGTAGTTGTTTTTATGTGAAAGAAAATGATCTAGAAGCACGATTAAAGTAAGGTACTCAATCTTTAATCAGGTTAAAGCCACCTTTTGTTAAAAATGAGGTAGATGGCTCAAAATCATTGGCATTCAATACCTCAACGTAGTCTTCATTGCGTGCGCCCACCTTTACTTGTTTGCGTTCGAATACATAACCTTTTGAGGTTTGCGATTTCAGAATCAAGGCATAATACACTTCACCGATATTGATCACCGTAGAAGCCGGAAGCGAAATACTTTTACTGGTGGTGGTTTCAATTTCGGCCTCCGCATACATGCCCGGCGTAAACAATGACGCTTGCGATTCTGTTTTTAAATCACAGTGCACATTTACCGTACGTTTTACCGGATCGATGACTTTATTGATCAAGTGAACTACCGCCAAATAGTGCTGATCGCTGTTTTGAAGGCGGAATTTTACGTTTTGACCCACCGTGATACTGCTCAAATCCTGCTCGAAAATGGTCAACTCGAGGTGAATGGTTGTTCCGTTCATAATTGTTACGGCTACATCCGAAGGATTCAGGAACATGCCTTTGGTGACATTCACCGCTGTTACGTATCCCGAGATCGGAGCAACTATCGTAATGGTTGAACGCAGGTTGGTTTCGGTGACGTTCGCCGGACTGATTCCCATTAAACTCAGTTTCTTTTTCAACGATTCAAACTGCGCGTAGGCAATTTTGTAATCCGATTCTGATTTTGAGACCGTTTTCTGCGAGCTTACATTGTCGGCTGAAAGCAGGTTCTGACGTTCGTAATCTTGTTTCAAATACCGCAACCGGCTCTTTGCTTCCAGAAAATCTTGCTGAACCTGCACGTAATCGGGGTTTTCAAGTGTAAACAAGGTTTGACCTTTCGCAATTTTTTGTCCCGGCAAAAGCTTCGTTTCCTTTACATAACCTCCGAAATAAACACTCACGGTTGCTTTATTCTCCGGCGGAACATCCAGAATGCCGTTTGCTTTTATGCTTTTATGAAACGTTTGCGACGACAGCGGTCCGAGTTCCATTTTCCCCAACTCAAATTGGCGATTGGTTATTTCTATCGTTTCACTTGAATTCGGTGTTTCCGGTGCCGCAACTTTCGGTGTACTTTCCGCTCCGCATGAAACGAGAATTCCGGCGAGGAACAAAAGAAATGTGCTATTGAATGCTTTCATGATTGTGTCTTTTTGTGATGTATTTCGTTATCAGTTCTGTAAATAATTGGCTTCCGTAATGGTGGTATTGTAGAAATAAAGGTTGTGCAAATACGTGGTGCGAATGGTATGCGCATTGTCGATCAACAGCGTATATTCTAAAAAATCAATTTCGCCTGCCTCGAATGCTTTTGTGGCGTTGAGCGTTGTTTCGCGCGCCAATCGTTCGCCAAATTCTTGGTAATACCGAACGCCTTCCATGTAGGTAACCGCATCGGCTAGTAACGATTCATAATCGGCTAGTAAACGCAGTTGATAATCGTTGTATTCGTTTTCGCGAACCGTTACGTCTGTGCGGGCGGCAGCAACACGCGCTTTATCTGCTCCGTAGAATAATGGAATTGCCAAGCCGGCTTGCACACCCATATAACGATTGGTGCCGGTGCCGTTATTGGTTCCCTGAAAAACGCCGAATTTGAGATCAGGCAACGTTGCTTGTTTGCTCAGCCTGAGCGATTGTTCCGCAAAGCGCTGTGAAAGTCGCAAGTATTGCAACGACGGATTTGAAACCGTATCAAGTTCATTGATCAGCAACGGCGTTAACTCGTCTGTTGTTGCGGTATATGAATTGTCGGATTGAATCCATTTGTTGAACTGAAGCTCGGCGCGTTCTACATTCGATTTGCTTTGCGCCAGCAGAATACTGATTTCTTTTTGTTTTGTTTGTGCCGTCAACGCTTCGAGCGTATTGGTGGCTCCCGCTTCGAGTTTACGGGTTGCGGCTTTTGAAAAATTGCGGTAAATGCTGTCGAGGTATTCGTAATTGCTCACCATCGAACGCCAGAACACAATTGCCTGGTAGGCATTGGTGACTTCTTTCCGCAAACGGATTTCCTGTTGCTGAACGGTAAAACCCGCCAATTGTTCTTTGGTTTGCAGCACCGACTTTTGCGCTGAATAAAAGGTGGGAAATCGCACGGTCTGACTGATTCCGAACACATTCAACGCTTTATTGTTGGGGGCAATGTTGTTTTGGTCGAAGCTATAATACACATCGGTTTTACCCAAATCGACTGCGGTTTTTCGCAGTTGTGTAGCCATGGTAAGCTGATTCTGCGACGCTTTTAATCCGTTGTTGTGTTGCAACGATAACTCAATGGCTTCCTTGAGCGAAATGGCGGTTGTTTGGGTACTTCCCATCAACGGTACAAACAGGGCAATCAGGGCAATCATTCCGGCTTTTTTGACGTTTTTCCCACCGCGTTTGCTTTTTTTGGCGTGTTTGTCAAACAAGGCATAAAGTACCGGAAGCACCACAAGTGTGAGCAGCGTAGCGGTAATCAATCCTCCGATCACAACGGTAGCAAGTGGGCGTTGTACTTCTGCCCCGGCGTTGGTTGAAATGGCCATTGGTAAAAACCCGAGTGCTGCCGCTGCTGCCGTAAGCAAAACAGGACGTAAACGTTGTTGCGTGCCCAAAATGATGCGTTTATTGATGTTCTTTACACCGTGTTCTTTCAGTTCCTTGAATTGTTCAATTAAGACAATTCCGTTGAGCACCGCAATTCCGAAGAGCGCAATGAAACCTACTCCGGCCGAAATACTGAACGGCAAATCGCGCATGTACAGAAAGAGCACACCACCCACAGCCGAAAGCGGAATGGCACTGTAAATCATGAGTGCTTCTTTGATGGAATTAAAGGCAAAATACAACAAGAAGAAAATGAGGATCAATGCAATTGGAACAGCCACCATCAAGCGACTTCGCGCCGAACGCAGGTTCTCGAATTGTCCGCCGTAATCAACCGTATAACCTGCCGGTAAACTGATTTTTGTTTCGATGATCTGTTGCACATCTTTTACCACCGATTCCAAATCGCGGTTGCGCACGTTTACACCAATCACGATTCGACGTTTGGTATTATCGCGGGATATTTTTGCCGGACCTTTCGTGTAGGTGATTTCGGCAAATTCGCTGAACGGCAAACTACCACCGTCAGGCAACAATACCGACGTTGTTTGAAGATTGGTCAGGTCTTTTCGGTGTTCTTTATCAAACCGCAATACCAGGTCAAATTGTTTTTCACCTTCAAACACCATTCCGGCGGTATAACCGGCAAAGCCTGTGGTGAGCGTTTTGTTCAGGTCAGAAATATTCAAGCCGTATTTGGCAATTTTAGCCCGATTGTATTTCACCGTCATTTGCGGTAAACCGGCCACTTTTTCAACCGAAATATCCGACGCACCTTCCACACCTTTAATGGCGCGTTCGATCTCGAGGGCTTTTTTGTAAAGTATGTCTAAGTCTTCGCCGAATACTTTGATGGCCAAGTCGGCACGAACGCCCGTTACAAGCTCGTTGAAACGCATTTCAATCGGTTGGGTGAATTCGTAATCGATGCCGGGAATATCGGTAAGTGCTTTTTTGAACGCATCTGTCAACTCATCTTTCGAGTGCGCTGTCACCCATTCGCCTTTGGGTTTCAGTTTCACAATCACATCACTTTCTTCCATCGACATGGGGTCGGTTGGAATTTCGGCTGCACCGATCCGCGAAACCACTTGCTCCACTTCGGGGAATTGTTTCAGGATTTTCTCAATCTGAGTCGTCGTTTCAATGGTTGAAGAAAGCGAGGTTCCGGTTTTCAATACGGGTTGAATCACTAAATCGCCTTCATCTAAAGTTGGTACAAATTCTCCTCCCATTTGTCGGAACAACAAGAAAACCCCAACGAGCAACAACGATGCTCCTCCCAACACGATTTTTTTGCTGCGCAATGCCCAGATGATCATCGGTTTGTACACACGTCCTAAATAATTCACCAAACGATTGGAGATGTTTTTCTTGGTCGGATCGGAAGGTTTCAAAAAGAGCGAAGCCATTACCGGCACATAGGTAAAACAGAAAATCATTGCCCCGATGAGCGCAAAACAAAACACCAATGCCATTGGTCGAAACATTTTCCCTTCCACATTGATGAGCGAAAGAATCGGAATGAAAACGATGATGATGATGATTTGCCCGAAAATGGCGGAACGCATCATTTTGGTGGTTCCCAGAAACGTGATCTTATCAATGAAACCGCTGCGTTCTTCTTTCGGAAGTGTGGCAAGCGTATGCCGTTCGGAGGTAATCTTAAAGGCAATGAATTCTACAATAATCACCGCTCCGTCGATGATGATTCCGAAATCAATAGCGCCCAAACTCATAAGATTGGCATCTACCCCGAAAATATACATCAGCGACAGGGCGAAGAACAAACACAACGGAATAACAGACGCTACAACCAATCCGGAACGCAGGTTACCGAGGAGCAAGATCACCACAAAAATCACTATCAAACAGCCCAATACAAGGTTTTCGCCAACCGTAAACGTGGTTTTTGCAATCAACTCGCTTCTCTCTAAAAAGGCATTGATGCGAATTCCTTTGGGAAGCGAACTTTGTATTTCTTCAACGCGTACTTTCACCGCATCGATCACTTTTTTCGAATCGGCATCTTTGAGCATCATCACCTGCCCCAGAACTTTTTCACCTTCTCCGTTAGCTGTAATGGCTCCAAATCGATTGGCAGATCCGTAACCTACCGTGGCGATGTCTTTGATGTAAACCGGAATGCCATCGCGATTTGAAACCACAATATTGCCAATATCATCAAGCGAAGCTGTGAGTCCTTCTCCGCGAATGAAATAACTTTCATTTCCTTTTTCAATGTAACCGCCACCGGCAACGCTGTTGTTGTTTTCAAGCGCTGTGTAGACTTCAGAAATAGAAACAGCCATGGCGCGCAAACGTTCGGGATTGACAGCTACTTCATATTGTTTCAGGTTTCCACCCCAGGTATTCACCTCCACCACTCCGGGAACACCTGAAAGTTGTCGTCTTACAATCCAATCTTGGATGGTTCTCAGATCGGTAATTGAGTACATTCCGGCATAGGCAGGATCTACATCAATCACATATTGGTAAATTTCTCCCAATCCTGTGGTTACCGGTCCCATGGTTGGTTTTCCGAATCCGGCCGGAATTTTTTCTTCGGCACTTTTGATTTTCTCGGCAATGAGCTGTCGTGGCAAATACGTCCCGATTTCGTCATCGAACACAATGGTCACCACCGACAACCCGAATTTGGAGATCGAGCGGATTTCTTTAACGTTCGGGAGGTTTGCCATTTCCAGTTCCACCGGATAGGTGAGGAATTTCTCCACATCTTGCGTTGCCAGGTTGCGCGAAGTGGTAATGACCTGTACTTGATTGTTTGTAATGTCGGGCACCGCCCCGATGGGAATATTGGTAAGCGAGTAAATACCCGAGCCGATAATGAATGCAGTAAACAGCAGAACCACTAGTTTGTGCTGAATACTGTATTGAATGATTTTCTCTAACATGATGACGGTTTGAATCTGTCATCAAAAGTAGAAGTGGGGTCTAAGAGTTCTCTTAGGAACGTCTTAAGATTTCCTTAAAATCGATGGTTACGGTAGTTCCTTTGCCGAATTCACTCGAAACGGATACGTTTGCATTGATAGACGTTGCCGCTTTCTGCACAATGGAAAGTCCAAGGCCGGTTCCTTCGATGTTTTTGTGATCTAACGCATCGGAGCGGAAAAACGGGTGGAACAACTTCGGGAGATCTTCTTGTTTAATGCCGATTCCGGTATCTGAAATCACGCACCTTGCGCCTTCATCTTTTAAAAAGACACTGATGGTAATGCGCGACAGTTCCGGCGAATATTTAATGGCGTTACCAATGATGTTGTCGATGATCAGGTGCGCATAAAAACGGTGAACTTCAATGGCTTCATTGCACTGAAAATCGGTGGTTACATTCAGTTTTCCAGTCGTAATTTCCGGATTTCTTCGATTCAGAATCTCGTGAACAAGATCGGTCAACGAGGCGGAAGAAGTGGTCGTCAGTTCCGGATTGCTTTCCGAGCGGGCAATCATTAACAACTGATCAATGATGTTGGCCATGCGATCAATTTCCAGCAAACTGTACTGAATTTTGGTTTCGTATTCTTCCTGCGTTCTCGGCTTGCGAATCAAAACTTCCAGGGTTCCGCGCAAAACGGATAAAGGTGTTCTCAATTCGTGCGAAGCATCAGAGGTGAATTGCTGTTCGCGCTGCATGGCGTCTTGAATGCGTTCCAAGAGACTATTGATAGAGTCGGTCAACACATACAATTCGTCTTTACTCGACGGAAGTGTTACGCGTTCGTTCAGGTTATTTCGCGTAATTCGGTTAGTTGTTTTACTGATATTCACCACCGGAATAATGCTTCGCCCAGCTAGAAAGGACGTGATGAAGAATAAACCGAGCAAAATAATCGGGTACAGCACAACCAAGATAAAACCAAGGTTATTCAGCACCATCAGTGAAGCTTCCAATGACATAGCCGCAACAATATATCCTTTCACTTTTCCGTGTTGTTTAATCGGAATCTGGAGCTGACGGATATTGCGGTTTTCGAGGGATGAATTGAAATGATTTTCGGTCATGTAATCTCCTTTAAATTGGAGCTGCCGTTCTTTGAGATTGGGCGATTTATCCCACACATGTCCGCTTCTGCTTACCAGTTGAATGAACACCGGATTAAAATGCACTTCGCGGTGCTCACTTTCTTTCCATTCGTCCATGTTTTTGAAATGAATGGCGTTTTCGGTGATCCGGATTTCGTTCAGGTGTTTGCCCGTTTCATATGATAAATCGCTATCCAGGTTGTGGTATACCGTTTGGCGAACAATAAAGTAAACCGTACCGAAAACCAATAAGATAATCAGCGCCGTTGCCAGCATAAAATGCGTTGCGATTCTTTTTCGGAAACTCAGGTTCATACTTCTTTGGCAATGTACCCGACACCACGGATGGTTTGAATGTATTGTTCGTCGTTTCCAAGATTCAGCTTTTTACGCAAAGCATTGATGTAGACATCAATCACTCCGGTATTGTAATCGAAGTGAATATCCCACACACTTTCAATGATGCGCGTGCGCGTGCAAACACTTCCTTTGTTTCTCACCAGCATTTCCAACAAGGCAAACTCTTTTTGCGTAAGTTGAATTTCCGTCTCGTTTTTAGTAACGGTATGTGCCGAAAGATCAATGGTGATTGGTCCGAGGGTTAGCATGTTGGTTTCTCCTGTTTTCGGGCGAAGCTGCACACGGATACGTTCGAGCAATTCTTCGAAATGAAACGGTTTTTTGATGTAATCGTTGGCGCCGTTTTGCAAACCGAAAATGGTTTCATTCAGCGTGTCTTTGGCCGTGAGAAAAATCACCGGAACCGATTTGAACGTTTTTCTGAATTCCGTACAGATTTCGATGCCACTTTTTCCGGGCAACATCCAATCCAAGATCAGCAGATCGTATTCTCCCGAAAGAGCAAGCGCTAAACCTTCGTTGCCGGTATGACACACATCTACCGCAAAAGATTCTTCTTCCAATCCCTGTTTCAGGAAATTGGCAATACCTACTTCATCTTCAACGATCAGCAATCTCATGTTACAAAGGTTCAAAAAAAAGAAGTGCCATTGATGCTCAGATCCTTAAAGTTTGCTTAAGACTTGTTTTGTGAAAACCGGTTGGTTATAAAGTAGATGAAGGTCGGAATGCGCACTTTTCTAAAATGCAAAAGAGAGGTAACACTACTCACCTCTCTTTACACGCTACCTAAACCTAACTACTACTACTTATGAACAGATCCGGACTGAGCCGGTGTCTATAAGCTTAAACGCACAAGTTGTGCATTTGGTACATTAAATTTCCAGTTTAACTTCTTTTAACGATCTGGGAAAGGGTCACTGTTCGAAATAATCGAGTAAAATGGTTTCACTGTCAATGAGTTACCATATTGTTATGTATTATTTACCCTTTCTGCCGTTTGATTTCATGTTACCCGTATTTTTGCACCTATGCAATTGTCCAATTCCGTTTTTCAGCGTTACATCGAAACCATGACCTCGGCCTCAACACGTGCCCGGGTAGATGAATGTACGGTAGAAAGTTTATTGGATGAAGACAACCTCATCACCGGAAAAGTGCGCAATTCTATCGGACTGATCTACGAAGTGGAAGTGGATTATTCCGAACGCCGAATTAAGGAATCATTGTGCAATTGCGATTTTAGACGCGGACCTGTTTGTGAACATGTGGTAGCTGTGTTAATTGCTGCCGATTCGCTGGGCGAAACACAAACCAATTCACCCGATAAAAAAGCCCCTTTTCTAATTCCGGAGAAAGACTTTTCTACCCTTTCCATCTCTGATTTGTTTCAGCATTCCACCGATCTGGGATTCTCGAAAATGAATGCCGGCCGACGCAATGTAGAAATCAAACACCTTGCCGTTGACAACGGAATCTTTGAATACTCGGTGAGTTTTTACAGCAGTTTTCTAGTTGAAGTAGATCAAAACGACGCCGGAATTGAGGTGATGTGTACCTGCGATCAACCGGCTAAAAAACTGTGCGAACACCAAACAGTGGTTCTCAATGAAATCCTAGAATCGGATACCATTCGTTTGTTTTTCGACCGTGATTTGCGTGTAAAAACGCTTGTCGGAAAAGCCAAAGAATACGGTCTGGAAAACGAACCGCACTTGGATCGCTTTTTTGAAGTGCAATGGAAAAATGGTCGCACTAAGATAGAACCGTTGATGCCCTTGTTGCCACTCAACGCTCAATCGACCGAGCGCATGAAACGACAATTGTTGCCGAAAGCGTTTTCACCGGAATCGTTGCTGAAAGAAAACCAAAATGCCGGCTGGAAACCGTTGCTAGTAATCGGTTCCACCAACTATACCGAAGCGTTGAGCCTGAAAGTGTACACGGCACAACGTTCCAAAGAAGACAAGGTGAAAAATCCGGTGCGACTTGTCAATGCCGTGGATGAACTCCTGAAAACCGACAAACCCGAGGTGTTGCGTTTTTACGCCGCACTCACGAAATACCAATCCGAATACCGAAACGTGACCACTGTTTCAGAAATGGAACCTCAACAGTTTGTGGAAGAAATGACAGGTATTAAAGCTGTATTGGCCAATCCTGAAAACTTCCCCGTTTACCGCCATTCCGACGACGTTTCGCAAAGTGTGACTAGTGCTTCTATCGAAGATGTGAAATTGGATTCTTATGGCATTTCGTTGGCGTTAGACGTTCATCAAACAGGTCCGTTTTACGAAATCACCGGAACGGTTGAGGCCTTCAACAAACAAATTCCGGTCGACCGGCTCAAGCTCGTTTACCGCTACTTTGTGTTGTACGGTGATCAACTCACGCTCATCGATCATTTCGATTATCTGCGCACCATCGATTTTTTGAAACTCAACAACAATAAAATTGTCATTCACGCCAGTAAATTCGATGCTTTCCGTCAGGATTTCTTAGCTCCGCTGGAATCGAAAGTGAGTATTCGCTACGCATTTATCAAACCGGCTCCGTTGAAATTAATCGAACAAACCGGCTTGAATACCATTCGCGAAAAGGTGATTTTCCTCACCGATTCCGAAAATTTCGTGCTCATTACGCCAGCACTTCGCTACGGTGATGTGGAAATTCCGGTATTGTCGAACCGGCAATTGTACACCCTCGATCAGGCAGGTGTTGCATTTTCCATCGAACGAAACGAAGCTGAAGAACAGCAGTTTTTACACGAAGTCTTACGCACGCATCCCGGTTTTCCGGAGCAGGACGGCAACGAGTTTTTCTACATCCACAAGCAAGAATTTCTGCACGAAGGATGGTTTTTGGATGCCTTTGAGCATTGGAACGGTTTAGGCTATTCCATTTTAGGATTCAGTTCACTCAAAAACAACAACCTGAATTCCAATAAAATGAAGGTTGCCATGCGCGTGAGTAGCGAAATCGATTGGTTTGATATGGCGGCCAAGGTTTCATTCGGTGATCAGTCAGCTTCGTTGAAACAAATTCAGAAATCTGTCAACAACAAAACGCGGTATGTGAAATTGGGCGATGGCACCATGGGTATTTTACCGCAGGAATGGATGGAGAAGTTTGCCGAATACTTCCGTACGGGTGAAATAGCAGATGACCGCATTCGCATTCCGAAAAGTTTGTATGCTCAGGTCGACGAGTTATTTGCCGAAGAAGTGCTTTCGGAAGAAGTACTGCGCGAATTGCGTTTCTACAAAGAAAAGGTGGCACAATTTGAGAAAATTGAACACATCAATCCGCCGGAAGCGCTGCAAACCGAATTGCGCGATTATCAAAAACAAGGGCTCAATTGGCTGAATTTCCTCGATGAATTTGGGTTTGGCGGTTGTTTGGCCGACGATATGGGTTTGGGTAAAACCGTTCAGGTACTCGCCTTTATTTTATCGCAAAAAGAAAAACGCGGGCATCACACTAACCTGATTGTGGTTCCTACTTCGCTTATTTTCAACTGGATTGCCGAAGTGGAAAAATTTGCGCCGTCGTTGAAAATCACCACTATTCACGGTGCCAATCGGGTGAAAAACAGTGATTCGTTCAGTCAATTCGATATTATTCTTACGACTTACGGAACATTGTTGTCTGACATCACGTTCATGAAAAAATACCGGTTCCAGGCTATTTTCCTCGATGAATCGCAGGCAATCAAAAATCCTGAATCGAAACGTTACAAAGCCGTTCGTTTGTTGCAGGCCCAAAACCGCATTGTGCTTACCGGAACACCAATTGAAAACAATACCTTCGACTTGTATGCGCAGTTGTCGTTTGCCGTTCCCGGACTACTCGGTTCGCCCAAGCTGTTCAACGATCATTATGCCATGCCGATTGACAAGTTCAAAGATTCGGCCCGCGCCAAAGAATTGCAACGAAAGATCAATCCGTTTTTGCTTAGACGAACCAAAAAGCAGGTGGCACACGAATTGCCCGAGAAAACCGAAATGGTGGTTTACTGCGAAATGGGCGCCGAACAACGCAAAGTATACGATACTTACAAAGCCGAATTTCAGCGCTATTTAGCCGGAATGGACGAAGTTGATTACGCTCAGGGTAGTATGCATATCCTGGCCGGATTGACCAAGTTGCGCCAAATTTGCAACTCCCCCGCCCTACTCAGCGATCAGGAATTTTACGGAGATGAATCGGCCAAGCTAACCGAGCTGATGGAGCAAATTACCTCCAAATCACCGAACCATAAAATCTTGATTTTCTCGCAGTTTGTGGGCATGTTGGAGCTCATACGTCCGGAATTGGAAAAGCTGGAAATACCGTTTGCTTACCTCACCGGAAAAACAAAAGATAGGGCCGCACAAGTAGAGCGTTTTCAGTCAGACGACGATGTGCGCGTGTTTCTCATCAGTTTAAAAGCAGGCGGAACGGGCTTAAACCTCACCGAAGCCGATTATGTTTACATTGTAGATCCGTGGTGGAATCCGGCGGCGGAGAATCAAGCCATCGACCGTTGTTACAGAATTGGTCAGAAGAAAAACGTAATGGCCATTCGCTTGATTTGTCCGGATACGATTGAAGAAAAAATACTTCGTCTGCAAGAAGCCAAACGCGACTTGGTGAATGACTTGATTCATACCGATACAACGGTGTTGAAATCGCTTTCGAAGGCGGATTTGATGAGTTTGGTGTAAGCTGAATTTCTCTTAAAATACGTCTTCACTGCAAATTCGAACTGCTGAATAAAGATGTTTTTAAATGCAGAAATGTTATTCTGTTGGTAGAAAATCAACATGGCTTTTGTAGCTCATCAGTTGGACAATTGTGGCTCATTTAAGTGCGAATTTGAGCTTTATTGAAGTGAAATTTGAGCTTCAAAAAAGAAATAAGTTAAGATTTTTCCAACCGTTACCCCTCCAATCCTTTCACCAACGCCTCCCAAAACTCAGGTGTCGACAACACACTTCCTTGTTCCAGCAACCGGTGAATTTCCAGTTCGCGCGCTTCGTTATAAGGTTTTGAGGTTCTAAACCACGTTAATCCATAAGCATGATACACCAAGGCCTCGTGAATGGATTCGGGTGTAGAAAGATCGCACGCTGTTCCCGGAACACGGCTAATGGAAATCAGATCCAATGACTCTTCTTTGCAATGAAAAACCAAACACAAATCCGAGCTTCTGAATTCCAAAAAACGGATTTTCTCGTAAACGGTTTGCAATACATTGTCTGAAAACAATTCCACCAACGCCACAGCCTTTTCGGGTTCAGCTTCATTCAGTTTTTTCCAGCCTTGGCCTTCTATGCCGTTGATGATCAGAAAGGCTTTCAAGTCGCCTTCCAAATGCTGCAATTCTTCGTTGGTAAGCATGCGGTATTTCATGCCACAAAAGTAAGAAACCTCTTGTGTTTTTTTATGTTTGAGTTGGTGTTACTGCTTCTCGTGGACAATTTTTCGGTTACCTCGAATGCAGTAATAATTGAAACAACCCGAACAACTATCGTGATTTGCCTGTTAAAGTCTCCATAGAGTTACAACATTTCGATTAATTTTGTTAGATGCAGCAGAAAAAAGGCGTCGCCATTCTAGGATCAACCGGTTCTATCGGAACACAAGCATTGGAGGTTATTGCAGCCTATCCTGATTATTTTGACTTACAGGTCATTACGGCACAATCCAATGCAAAACTATTGATTCAACAAGCCTTGCAGTTTCAACCCAATGCGGTAGTTATTGCCGACGAAAGCCATTATGAAACGGTCAAAAACGCGCTGTTTTCGGAAGACATTCATGTATATGCCGGAGCGGACGCTTTGTGTCAGGTGGTCGAATTTAACGATGTACACGTGGTGTTGACGGCCTTGGTTGGTTACGCCGGTTTAAAACCTACGCTTGCTGCAATTGCTGCCGGGAAAGATTTGGCGTTAGCCAACAAAGAAACATTGGTTGTTGCGGGCGAATTGGTCACACAACGCGCGAAAGAAAAAGGCATCAATATTTATCCGGTCGATTCAGAACACTCGGCTATTTTTCAGTGTTTGGTGGGCGAATTCCACAATCCGCTTGAAAAAATATACCTCACTGCTTCCGGTGGACCGTTTCGCGGATGGACAACCGATCAGTTGAAAACCGTGACTCCGGCACAAGCCTTGAAACATCCGAATTGGACGATGGGAGCCAAAATCACCATTGATTCGGCTTCGTTGATGAATAAAGGATTGGAAGTGATAGAAGCCAAATGGTTATTTAACTTGAAGCCCGAACAAATCGACGTAATTGTGCATCCGCAATCGATTGTTCACTCGCTGGTGCAATTCGTAGACGGAAGTATGAAGGCGCAAATGGGTTTACCGGATATGAAGTTACCCATCCAATTTGCGTTGACCTATCCTGATCGTTTTCCGACAACCTTTCCGCGGTTCAATTTCCTTGATTATCCTAGCCTGACGTTTGAACCTGCCGATCGGGCAACCTTCGGTAATCTCGATTTGGCGTATCAAGCCATGGAATTCGGTGGAACCAAAGCCTGTGCGCTCAACGCTTCGAATGAAATTGCGGTTGACGCTTTCCTAAAAGAGAAAATCGGGTTTTTGGATTTGGCACGCATCAATGCCGCAACGATGGAACAAACCGGATTCATCGCCAAGCCGACGTATGAAGATTATGTTGCAGTAGATGCAGAAGCACGACGCATTGCAGCTTCATTGTGTCAATGAAAAGAAATACCATAAAACGGCATAACGTCCTGCTTTTCCGGCAATCATAAATACGGCTGTCATCACAAAAGGTGTGCGGTAAAATCCGGCGGCAACTAACAACGGATCACCTACAAACGGAACCCACGAAAGCCAGGCAATCCAAACTCCATACCGCTGAATAAGTTCTTTTCCTCTAGGTGTTTTTCCGCGTTTTTCAAAATAATCTCGGCTAAATCTTCCTAAAAGAAGGTTGGTCAGTCCACCCAAACTGTTACCAACGGTAGCTACCAAAAAGCAGGTGAACGGATCTGTTCCCAAGGCAAGCAACGCCAGAAAAAGCGGTTCGGAAGAAAAGGGCAGAATGGTGGCTGCTAAAAACGCATTTGCAAACAAGCCTAATAATTCACCCATAGCCAAAGTTACTAAATGACTTATTCTTCCACCAAGGCGGAAGAACGTTTTCAAAAAATTCCCACTAATTCACGAATTATAGCTCGGCTAACGCCCTCGCCTTTTTATCATCTATTTGTATAGCTAAGCGTGTCCGTTAGGCACGTTAGCCTCAGGCTGATGAAATCGTGGGAAATAATACCAACAAAAAAAGTCCCGTCCACCAATGGCGAACGGGACTTTCAATTCAGCTAAGGATAGCTAATTATTTTTTAACGATACGTTTTGTAACAACGTTGTTTCCAACTGTCAATGTGTAGTTGTAAACACCAGCGTTCAAAGCAGCACCATCGATAGATACTTTTTGTGCACCTGCATTGTAGTTAGCAGTAGGGATAGTCATTACAACACGACCAGCCAAATCAGTTACTACGATAGATACAGCAGCATCAGCTTTCAAGTTGAAGCTAATTTCAGTTGCGTTAGTGAACGGGTTTGGAGAAGCGTTGATACCAGCAACATCTTCGATTTCGTTAACACCAACATAGCTTTGGAAATCCAAACGAACTACAGGAGCTTCAACGATATTCGGAGTAGCAGCATCAGAAGCCAAACGGATTACGTCAGCACCATCCAATCCTAAAGTTGTTCCTGCTGGAGCAAAACCAGAGAATGCAACCGGAACTTCACCACCAGTGTAGCTAGCAGCCAAGATCAAGTATGTACCAGGACCTACTGGAATAGTACTGTTGATCATTTTCAATTTCACGATATTTCCGAAATCTGCAGCCTCCAATAATTTTGGATCTGACTCATCGTAGTATTCGAAAGAACCGCTTACTTCGTTCAATTTGTAGATTTTTCCTAAAAACTCACGACCGATGTAAGTAGATTGGCTAGCAGCAGCAATGTTTCCGATACCGATGTCGATAGAACCGATTTCAGCATCTTCGAAGATTTCATACATTGTTCCAATTGCAGGGTCACCTGAAGGTGTAGACCATTGCTCAAATGCTCCGCTGATAGAAGCAGGAGTTCCGTCATAAGAGTCAACTGCGTAGATAGAAGGTGTTACTTCGAAAGGAACTGTTCTTGAATCGTCTGTTGTCAAAGCCAACGCAGAAGCAGCTGTAATTTCGAATGTAAAGTCTGCAGCACCAACAGCTGTAGGCATAGCTTTACCAGCAGCAGTAAGGATTTCAACTGAGTCAAGTGTAAATGCAGGAGTAGTTACAGCAGAACCTGTAGCGTCATAAGCACCTGAAGTTACATGCAATGAAGCATCTTGTGAGTTGTAACCAACATTTTTGAATTCAGCACCGAAAGAAATGTTTCCTGCAGTTGCAGTTTGTGTAACAGGGAATTTAGAGTACTGCAATACTTGCGCACCTACACCGCTGTATGTATACAACAAAGAAACATTGTCTCCGTATCCTTCGTAGATTTTTACATCATCTACCATCCAACCGTATCCGCTACCGAATTGATTGTCATCAGACATGTTTTCCCAACGGAAACGAATCATACCGTTAGCAGTTGCGCCAACAGGAAGATCCAATGTGATTGTATTTTGAACAGAAGCAGCATTGGTAGTAACCGCAACGTTCACTGCCTCAGAAAAAGTCCAAGTAGTACCACCGTCATTCGAAAACTCAACGTAAGTAACGTCTGAGTTAAACGCACGGTAACGTTGTTCGAACGTTAAGCTGATTGTTTGAATACCTGTAAAATCGATTACTTCAGAAGCAACCCATGTGTTTTGAGGATCAACAGCAGCACCAATCAAATATTGAACTCCGTTAAAGAACGCAAAACCGTTTGCTGCAGTAGTAGAAGCCATAACACCCATGTAACCGGTCAAACCAGTTGTAGCATTGGTAATTTGAGCATGTGAGTTGTTACCTAGGATAAATGTTCCTTGACCTGAAGTTCCAACAGTCCATACATGTGTTCCATCAAACGGGTCAGACCAAATAAGATCTCCACCTGCTCTTAAAACACCTTCATTTTTTTTGTTTTCGATACCTGTTGAAGCAGTAAATTTCGAAGGTCTTGCTTGTTTTGTTGGAATGTTCTGTTGTGCGAACGCCGTTCCAGCTAACAAAGCCAAACCAGAGAGTAATGTAACTTGTTTTCTCATAATTTAGTTTATTAATTCTACCAAATATAGTAGCTTCTTATTATTTTATGGTCATTTTTTTATGTAAAAGGTATTATCTGTTGAATAAACGGTAGTTGCTGTCGCTTAAAAAGGGGAGCTTTTCGCGTACTTGCCGTAAGTCTAACAGTGACAGCTTGGTAGTGTGGATTTCTTCATTGGCGGGCAATTGAGCCATTTCTTCACCTAAAGCAGTATGGACAACACTATCTCCTGAGTAACTTAATTCTAGCGCGTCAACTCCTACTCGGTTCACACCAATTACATAACATTGGTTTTCAATAGCGCGTGCTTTTAACAATGCTTTCCAGTGACTCGAGCGCCGTTCGGGCCAATTGGCCACATAGATCAATACATCGTAGCGCGCCGTTCCATCTTCCGTTAAGCCGTTTCGGATATTTTCCGGAAAACGCAAATCGTAGCAAATTTGCAGGTTGATTTTCCAGCCGAGATAGTCCACTATTTGCTCACTCGTTCCGGCAGTATAAACCGCATTTTCACCCGCTAGACCAAATGTTTTTCGTTTGTCGTAAATATGCAAGGTGCCCGATGGTTCCACAAATACACCACGGTTGTACAATTTCCCTTCTTCACGCACAATGAACGAGGCATAAAACGCAGCGTTTTTCTCTTGCGCCATTCGTTTCAGCCAGCGCAATGTTTCAGAATCTTCCATTGTTTCGGCCAAGGCTTCACCGTTCATACTAAATGCGGTTTGAAACATCTCGGGGAGTACAATCAAATCCGTATCGGAAACAGGCGCCAGAATGTGTTCAAAATGATGTAAGTTGGCTGGTTTGTCTTCCCAAATCTGGTCGACTTGTGCTAAGGTGACTCTTAAATCGCGCATAATCGTTGTGCTGCTAGTTGAAGGGTTTCATCTGTTTTGGCAAAACAAAAACGAATGGTTTGGTAATCGCGTTCGTCTTTGAAGAAAACCGAAAGCGGAATGGCGGCAACACCTGCTTCTTGCGCAAGCCACGTGCAAAACGCCACATCTGATTGGTCGGAAATGGTGGTATAACGAGCTGTTTGAAAGTAGGTTCCTTCGCATGGCAGTAACTCAAACTTGCTGTCTTTCATCAAGTCACGAAACCGATCGCGTTTCTCTTGGTAAAATTGACCCAGCATACTCACATCGGCAACAGCAAGATAATCGGCTAAGGTTTTTTGTGCCACACTGTTGACCGAAAACACAAGGTATTGGTGCACTTTTTTGATTTCTTTCATCAGGTATTCGGGCGCAACCATGTACCCTACTTTCCAGCCGGTAATGTGAAACGTTTTACCGAACGACGATACAATCACCGAACGTTGTCGCAGCATTTCATGATCGTGAGCAGAGCGGTGCGGTGTTTCAAAGTGAATGAATTCATACACCTCATCGGAAAGCAACAACAGATTGGGATAATCGTTCATCAATTGCACCAACGCTTGTTCGTCGCTTTCGGTGAGCATTCGTCCAGAAGGATTGTGCGGGTTGTTGATGAACAACAACCTAGTTCGTTGCGAAATCACTTCGCGCAATTCATGCCAGTTGATGGTGAAATCTTCGCGCATGGCTACATGAACCGGTTTTCCGCCCGCCAATACAATGGCCGGATCGTAACAATCATAGGCCGGATCAATGATCACCACCTCATCGCCCAGATGCACCAAAGCCTGAACAGCGGTAAAAATTCCTTGGGTGGCACCGGCGGTTACCAATAATTCGGTAGACGGATCAATCACCCGATGATACCGTTTCTCTAACAACTGCGCCAATTGTTCCTGCAAGACAGGCAAACCCGCCATGGGTGCGTATTGGTGCACATTTTCCTTCACATTTTTGGTGAGGATTTCCTGTAATCGCTCATCGATGGGGAAATTTGGAAAACCCTGCGAAAGGTTGATCGCATTGTAATCAGCCGCCATTTTAGACATGGTAGTAAAAATGGTTGTGCCTATGTTGGGAAGTTTGGATTGCATGTATGTAGAATTCGTGGTTGGAAAAGTAATAACTATTGGTGGAAATACAGAATGCTGATGCGAATCGAATTAAAATGATTTTTCAACAGGTGTTTTCTCATTACCTTTACCAAAACACTTCTTTCATGAAACACCTTTTCCTCCTCTTCTTTAGCTTCGGGTTATTTACTGTTTGCTTTGCAACCGATTATTATGTTTCACCTTCGGGCAACAACGCGAGCACAGGCAGTGTGGGTGCTCCGTGGCAAACCCTTCAATATGCCGTTGATCAGTTGCAACCGGGCGATATCTTGCACGTTGGAGCTGGTTCATACAACGAAAAAATTACCTTGCATGTGAGCGGAACGGCAACAGACCGCATTGAAATTACCGGAGGATTTCCAAATGCCATTATTGATGGAACCGGATTGACCTCTCAAAACGCACTGATCGCCATTTCCAACCAATCGTATATCACCATCAATGGACTGGAATTGCAAGACAATGTGATGAACGATGCACAGGGAATTTTGGTAGAAGGCAATTGTCAGGGAATTACCTTGTCAAACAATTACATTCACGATATTCACTTCTCGGCCAATCCGAATGATCCTGCCGATGCAACAACCAACGCACAGCCGATCATTGTTTTCGGCTCAGATCCTACGCAAGCCATTAGTGATTTGCTGATTCAAAGTAATCAAGTGCTCAATTGCCGGTTGGGTTACAGCGAAGGAGTTGCCGTGAACGGAAATGTAGATGGTTTCATCGTACAATACAATGGCGTACATTCATTGACGAATATCGGAATTGTAGCCATCGGACATGAGGGAACTTGTGCTGACCCATTGTTAGACCAGGCGCGAAACGGAATAATTTCCGGCAACACAGTGTATAACTGTAATTCCCCTTATGCCGCTTGCGGAGGTATTTACATTGATGGCGCCAAAGCAATTACAGTAGATCGAAATTCGTGTTACGGCAACGATTACGGCATAGAAGTGGGGTGTGAGCATCCCGGAAAAACAGCTTCCGAAATCATGGTGCGCAATAACATTGTGCGGTTGAATGCGGTTACAGGAATTGCTTTTGGAGGTTACGATTATCCCGCTAATTCGGGAAGCGTGGTTAATTCTTACGTTTACAACAACACCTTGTACAAGAACGATACCATCCAAGACGGCAATGGCGAGGTAACCCTTAGTTATGCCGAAAATTGTTTTTTTGAAAACAATGTTTTTTACACCAATAATCAATTGAGAGCAGTAACGGTAACCGATACAGTTGTTGGGCTTCATTTCAATTACAATTTATATTACAACGAAGCACACGATTCCACTGATTTGATTGAAACAACAGCGGGCGTATTTACGCTAGCCGATTTTCAGTTGGCCAGTCAGGAAACAAACGGCTTGTTCGGCGATCCACATTTTGGATTTCCTGTCATTGACGAGTGGTCGTTTTCCATGGGGTTTAATAATTTATCCGCAGTCATCGACAACGGGAATCCTGCACTTACCGAACTGGAGGTGGGTTACCAGGATTTCTTCAATGTAGATCGCATCTTGGATTTTGCCATTGACATCGGTGCTAGTGAATTTTGGATGGAAGGTCTCGCAGAAACTGATCTGAAAGCCGTTGTTGTTGCCCCGAATCCTACAACTGGTATTGCCCGATTAGACGCTCAAGGCGAATACGATACTTTTTCAATTATTGGCTTAGACGGCAAGGAATTAGCAACGGGTAAACTGATCAACCGAGAGGTAAATCTGAGTGCTTTTCCCAATGGTGTGTACGTGGTGCGTTTTTCAGGAACAGCCGGATTGGCGCAAAGTCGCGTGGTTAAGGTGAGTTATTGAGTTGAGGAGTTTTTTAGTTATTGAGTTCCTGAGTTTTCTAAGTTGTTGGAAACTGGAAAACTACCCAACTGAAAAAACTCAATAACTCGAGTTGCTTTCTTATTTTTGCAGGTAAAATTCACACTATGAATCGAGTTGGTCGGAATGCTTTTTTTATTGGATTGATAGCGCTTGGGCTCAACGCCTGTAGCGAACCGGATACCATTTGCGCATGCATTGAATCGGGCAATAAACTCAACCAAAAGGCCAATGCTATTTTGCAGAAAGGTTCTACTAAAAAGGATGAAAAAGAGTTGCAACAACTCAAAGCCGACAAACAACAAAAATGTGCCGAATTTGAAAACATGCCCGGTCCGGAAATGAAAAAACGGATGGAGAGTTGTGGAGAGTGATTTTTGAGTTCAGAAGGTTTTACGCTTAGAAATAAACTCTCTGAACTCCGATTATTTATTACGCCGTTTCTTTTTGCCGCCGCCCATCAACTTAAACATAATCGGTAAATTAAATGTTGTTGTGCAATATCTATTGTGGATTTTGGCTGGAATCCAATTGGGCATTTCTTTTACAACACGCACACTTTCCTTATCACATTCGGGGCAATCAGGCACTCCACGCATTACATTGATGTTGGAAATTTTTCCTGTTTCATCAATCAGAAACTGTAGATAGCACTTTCCTTCTATTCCTAATTCTATCGCAATCTGCGGGTATGTGATACTTTCGGCCAAAAAACGCGACAACCCGGCTCTCCCACCGGGAAATTCTGCAATTATATTTGCTGAAGTTGTTACCGTATCTTTTGTACCATCGTCATTGAAAAACGCATAGGAAATCAATGAATCTCGCTCATAAAGTTCAATAGCCGAAATGGCCCCGTTTTTATGGTAATACGTAGAAATACTGTCTTGTAACCCGTTTTTAAAAAATTCAACGTCTTTTACCTTCCCGTTGCCATAATAGGATAGTGACTGACCTTCTCGTTTGTTATCCTTGAACGTCACATCTTGTATCACCGTTTCAGTTTGGTTAATAAAAATAAAGCGCCCATTCTTTTCAGAAATTTGTGTTGGTTTAAAAGCGTCATTTTTTCTCATCGAATCTCCCCGATAATAGGTCTTGGTTGGCTTTAAAGGATTTATTTTGGAACGGAAAAAAGCGGCATTCTCACTATTCGAAGTAGGATTTCCAGCCCAATCAAAGTAAGTAGCAATGGTATCTTGTGCAAAGAAGTTGGAACTAATTGAACACAGTAAGAAAATAATTAGGAGGTAACGCATAAACTGTTTTTTGCAAATATATCGAATTAACTGCTGGGGAAACGGGACGTTATTTCAAACCACTTTTCTAGTTTTCTTCCTGCACTACACGCAATGAATTGGTTTTTCCTGCGTTTGTAATTTGGAGTTCATTTCCAAATCCCCAATTCTGTTACCTTCGCATCTGAACGAACGCTAAGTTTTCATGTGTACACTAAACAGCTTCCATGTTATTCAGTAGTCTGGTTTTCCTGTTTTATTTTTTGCCGATTGCGTTATTGGTGTATTACCTAGCACCCAAAGCTGCCCGAAATGTGGTTTTATTGGTGGTGAGTTTGTTGTTTTACATGTGGGGCGGCACAGGCTTTACACTGTTACTCATCACTTCCATTTTGGGGAATTTTCTAATCGCTAAATTGATCGAACGCTCCGAAACACACGCCAAAAAATGGCTTACGCTGGGCATTGTGGTCAACGTAGCATTGTTGTTTAGCTACAAATACCTCGATTTTTTCATCCGCTTGTTTACCCACGAAGTGGAACCAGTGCTCACGCCTGAACAGCAAGCGTTGGTCAAAGTGATTTTACCCGTCGGGATTTCCTTTTACACCTTTCACCAACTTTCTATGTTGCGCGACATATACCGCGATCGCACCTTGCCGAAAGTTTCGTTGGTGAACATGTCGCTGTATGTGGCTTTGTTTCCACAGCTCGTTGCCGGACCGATTGTGCGTTACAAAGACATCATTTATCAGATTCACAGTCGCACAGAAACCATCGATATGCTCTACCGCGGAGTGCAGCGTTTTCTGATCGGTTTGTTTAAAAAAGTCATCATTGCCAATAC
>Ga0302293_10000156_pt1 | contig 39958 bp, 52 predicted proteins | sample III_Fen_N2_2_FD_198758 | JGI IMG/M metagenome (GOLD analysis project Ga0302293, IMG submission 198758) | Peat permafrost microbial communities from Stordalen Mire near Abisko, Sweden - III_Fen_N2_2 | ecosystem: Environmental > Terrestrial > Soil > Wetlands > Permafrost | place: Sweden: Abisko...
AAACGACGCGCCCGCATCTATCGTTTTCAGCCCCGGCAATCCGCCGGAATTGGTGCTTGCAAATATGTTTGCACAGGGTGACGTGCTTGACGATCAATTCATCGGCGAAACGCTCGCGTCAATGATGTCACCTGTTGGCGCGAATATTGATCTTTTAAATCCTAACAACCCCCGGAAGCCTGCCGTTGCCGCGTCCGGTTATATCTTCGTCATGAACGCGTCACCGGATGCCGTTGCTATCGCAATCAATACACTCATAAAAGCGTCGAGCGGTCAGGAATACACCGTCGGGGTATCTTCGTTCATTATCCCCGGCAGCGGATCGGCGTATATTTTTGCGACGTGTACGGAAACGGGTATCGGCGGAAATATACCGGCAGGCCGAACGTTTACTATCACCGGATACGGCAGCCTATCAGGCGAGAACACGCTACCACTTTTAAATGGTGCGGCTGCGGAAAGTGACGCCGTGTATTTAAATCGAATTACCAGTGAAAAAACTGAGTATGGCGCACAAAGCGGATCGGTTGCAGTTGAAACAGAATTAAAAAGATATTATGCCGATGCGCGTATGTATGTTAATCCAACCGCAACCGCGCTCGTCGTTCCCGTCCCTGTCCCCGCGAGTGGTTACAACGTCGTTGTTCTTGTCCCTAACGGGTTATTCTCAACCGTCGAGGATATAGCGCAAATTTTCCAAACGCTTTCCGAACGCCTTGAATTCATAAACGCTCAAAATCTCGGCGACGCGCGTCACGCAGTTTTAAGCGGCACGATTTACACGTCAGAAATACCCGTTTCTTATTTTTTCACCGTCGCGCAGCCTGTTACAACGACGCTTGATGCGGTGATAAATGTCCGGGCGTCGAGCGCCGCCGACCGATCTGAACTTATTTCACAGGCAAACGGTTTTGCGAAGTCTTTTGTTGATCGTCTTATCCGACTTTTTTCCGGTGTTAACGGGACAATGAGTGTCACGTATAGCGACGGCGTAGGTGCTGACGTCGTGACAAACATTGATATAGCGGGAAGTGCAACCCTTGCCGGATCAATCGCGCCGTCGTTCGGTATTGCAACCGTTACGTCTCTTGTGTGTGACATCGATTCAATGGCCGACACACCGCAGATCCTTTACGATTCAATTGACACCCTCGACATGGTAGTCAACCCGGATGTCGGCGGCGAAACGGCTGTGACGCTTTCACTTGATAGCGGCGCGACAAAATTCATCGATTTTAAAAAGGATGCGCTCTTTAGTGACAGCTCATCATGGTTTGACCGGTATCTGTTCATTGATCCGGCAAACATCACTATCACAGTGCAGGTGAGTGAATGGCTTTAATAGATAAAATGACCGTCTCGGCGCTCACGCCGCCGGGATATTTTAATCTTGCAAGTGACGCGCCTGCGACGCATAGAGCATATATTACATGGTGGGACGCGGTTCTCGCGGATCGAGCTGCACAAGCGGTCGCGCTCAAAACGCTCATACTCACGCCGTGGCTCGTTTCTCATCTCGATTATCCCCGGACGCCGTGGCTTGACTATCTTTTGAAACAATACGGCATTGGTTTTTTTGGTGGGACAAATAATCAAGCAGCGGCATTATATAAACTTGTTTCGAACGGTTGGAATAGAAGCACTATAAAAAACGTATTACTCGTTATTCAGACGCTCTGTCTTGCACCGTTCTCGTGGTTTGATAGTACCCTTGTCCCGCAGATCATCACCGGCAATCTTTTGCCATCGGTAACTGATACCGGATTTATCATTTATTCAACCGCCGGATCCACGCCTTCGACACCGAGCGCGACAACATACACGGCGCGTGGGTGGGTGACACCGACCGGCTGGACAAATAAAGCGGCGAGCGCAACGTTTTACTCACGCGGTTATAAATCAGGATCAACACTTAAATGGTGCGCGCCGCGCCCGGTATCGGATTTTTCTAATTCATATACATTTTCCGCAACGGTACCGCTTGCGATTCCCTCGGTAGGAACTATTTGCATTGTCGCAAGTGACGGCTCCGGGGACAGCGGCTCTGTTTACTATTCTGACGGTTCAACATGGCGGAAAAGCTCATATACTAACGTTGATCTAGGGCAAGTCCTACCGAGCGCGCCGCGCCCGTCGCCGGAAGCCGTATCCGTACTCGCACCGAACCCGACAAGTGTGACGTACGCCATAGACTCCGCAGTGCCGCCGCCTGTATCCGGCCCAACAGAAGGTTACGGTACTTTTTCAACATGGTCAGCTACCGCGATTATGACAAATGAGATCACCATTCAATTGCGCCAACTAGCAGGCGGGTCAATTGCAATAGCAACTTTGTTTGAACTTTTACGTCGGATTATTCCAACGGGTAAAACGTTTATTGTGAACATCGACAGTACAAAATATTATATCACTGACGCGAGGCATATATCATGAGTCTACCATATCCCGACCCATCAAACCCGGCGCTACCTTCGCCGCTTTTTAGCGATGTAACGGCGGTTCGCGGCGACCACCTGCGCGCAAACAATAGCGCAATATGGGGCGACTTACAAAACCTTGATGAAAGGGCCGACCGCGCGGAAACGCTCGTCCCTACCGCTTCAGGTGGTACGCTCACCCTAACAGTAAACAGTAAAAGAACGCAACGGATAACGGGTGCGTCAACTGAAATTGTTGTTCTTCCTGTAGTTTCAACACTGTATCTCGGTTTTGATTTTGAAATCATCAACAGCAGTTCTGGAAATGTGACAGTAAACTCATCCGGCGGAAATCTTGTTGCAACAATTTATGCGGGCGGGACTCTTTTAGTAAAATGTATTGCGGTAACAGGAACAACTGCTGCGTCGTGGGTTGTTCGATATATAAGTAATCTCGTCCCTGACACGGCGGCGACAGCATTGACACTCGCAGAGCGCGATGCGGCAGGGTGTTTATTCACGGCAGTACCGACAGTCAACGGCCACGCTTCCACAAAAAAATACGTGGATGACTTTATCGCGAGTCTCGTTCTTTTAGGGAACGGCAGCACTGTTCTAAAAACTGCGTCATATGTTATCACTGACACTGACGGCGTGAGCGTTCTCGAATTCGACACAACTGCGGGCGATCTTACGTGTACACTTCCCCTAAAAGCAAATAACCGGGAAAGAGTTTTGACAATCAAACACATAAAAGGTGTAAATAAACTCATTATTGCAACAAACGCATCAGATGCATCCACGCTCACAAATGACGCGATGTCCGTCATGTGGCTTCCTGCAATAGGGGATATGATAAAAGTAAAAGAATCCGTCAACTCTGGATATTGGGAAATTCTCACTGAAAGAGTAAGAACGTCTTTAATGTTTGACACATACGCCGGATACGGATCCGGCGATACTATGATTTTTAAATACACCAATAATCCAACTAATATTGGTAATTTTGCGACGCACAACCACGGCAGTTATGGAACGCACGGTTTAGAAGTTACGGCACAACGGAGTGGATTGTTCGCCATACAACATATGGTTCTATCCGCAAACGCGGGCGGTTCAACAACGGGAACGTCGATCAATTCGAACCAATTGACGACCGCCATAACTACAATTACAGCCGCGAATATTCTCCATTTAACGTATCAAAATAATTCAATTTATGAATGTTCGTTGACAACGGTGCGCCGGCTCAACAAAGGTGACGTTATTAGACCGCACGGAGACTCCGCAGTTCCACACACGGCGTCTAGGGAAACTTTCCTTGTAGAATACATAGGACAAGGTTAACATAATGACATGCCAAAAATATCGTTTAATTTTTATGAAAATGAAACGTGCATTATACTGCACAAACACTCGCATGATGGTGGTGCGTTTTTTGAGGCGTTTCGATCCGCATATCTCGCCGGAAAAAAGTTCGCGTTTGAACACCGGGGAGAGGACTATTCTTACGCTGCCGCCACATTCGACGAAGATTTTGCAAAAAGGTGTATGACATGGATCGAAACGGGAATGAACTAGCGTGCATTCAGAAATTAACACACAAACCGTCGAAGATATTGGGAAACATTCTCATATTTTGTGGGGTGTTGCTGGTAGTCTTCTCACTGGTTTCGGAATTTTTCTTAAAAAAATAGGGTCTGTAATATATAATAGATGGACGTGTCTTACTGTAAAAGTTGACGCTTTGGAAAAAGCGATTTCCGATTTGAAAAAAGATCACGAAAGCGCCATCGATTTAAAAGACGCCGAAATTGAGCACTTGAAAGAGACTGTCATTGAAGTAAAAATTGAACTGAGAGAAAGCAATAAACGTATTGACGATATTATGAGAGGGAAAAAATGAGAGCACCGACAGAGCCACAAGTTGTTATGACGTCAAAATTTGGATTACGAACGATAAACGGGAAAGAAGAATTCCATCCCGGCGTTGATCTCCGCGCACCAATTGACGCCCCGATATACGCACCCGAACAGATGAAAATTTTACGTCATGGCAAGGGTGAGAAATTTGGGGAACGTTTTATTGTCGCCGAGGGTAGTCTTGTGTATAAATTTATGCACGTCGGACTTGTTAACGGTATTAAGGACGGTGATGTTCTCGCTGAGGGTACTGTCATTGCAAAATCCGATTGCTCCGGCACTGACGCGGCGCATTTGCATTTTGAAACATGGCCGAAAGGATCAAACGGATGGACGGGAAAAGCAGAAGACCCGGAAGAATTCTTTTTTAAATGTTTACTCGGTCAAGAGTTTTTTCCATACATGGAAGGTGACAAACAACGATGGTATTTAAAGGCGGTATGATATGAGCGAAGAAATTAAAAAAGAGAACGACGAAGAAATCGACGTCTCAGTCGGTTCGTTAAAAGTTCACGGCGTGTGGTATCGCCTTGCGTTCGTATTCGGTGGACTTTTGATTTTGGCAAGTGTTCTTTTCGGGCTGACTCTTGCGACGATTAAGGCGCTGGACATTCCCGTGTCGATCTGGGGTATTCATATCAATGAAGAGGTGAAAAAGTGAAATGGACTGTATTATTCGCGGCATTGTTTGTTGTATTCCTTTCTTTATTTGTGAGAGAATTATTAAAAAAACCGGATGTCATATTCAAACCCGACACTTCCCCGCCGATTTCTAACCAACTGCAAAACCCCGACACACAGACCGACGACGTAAAAAACAAATGGTTGCATGAAGTAATTCAGCGCGAAACAAAGTACGATCCAATGACCGGAATTTTAAAAACGCGAGCATTTACGTCGTGGACGGAGTCAATTTTTACAGACACGTTCACCGCGCCCGCTCCAAAATGGATGCTACAGGCCGACCTATACGCCGGAATACTTGACAGAAAAGCGTTTTATATGGCGGGCGTTAGTGCGAATTATTTTCTTTCATCACGTATGTATGTCGGCGGCGGCCTTGCCGGATCAAGCGCCGGGGCGATGGTCAGAGGTTCAGCCGGTTTTATCTTTTATTAGCGCCCGCAGCGTTTGCCACGCGCTAACCTTTTCACCGGATAATTTCGCGACAACTTTCTTGTGATCCTTTTCAATCGCAAACCCGCCTGTATTCACAAGTCCCAACTGTGAGCAGCGGTTCATAAGTGAAAAATAAATCCCCGTTTCAACCATATGCCCGCGTTTCTGTAATAACTCATTGTACGCTGTCTCTGATAAAACAGTTGATCCGGTATTATTCCGTATCTTATACCACGCCGCAGCGACAAACATTTCTATTTGCTGCCGTGTGAATTCAACCCGCGCCGTATTATGTCCCCATGAAATAATGCCGACCGGGGCCATGATCGCAATAAGCACCGACAGAAAAAAGTGAAATATGAATTTCAGCCAGTCATCTTTTTTCCAGTATTTCATACCGGCATAAAATCCGTATATTGATTTACTTTGATCCTCGACGCGCGCGTTCGTGACGGTCGACGCTGACGTCTTCGTCAAAATGTCCATAAGCCGCGAGCGCTCGCGGGTAATTTCTGCAAGACGGTTATTTGCCCTTTGAATAGTCCCTGCGTACTCTGCCCGCGCTTCAGTGCTCTGAAGACTGCGCAGTTGTTTCGTAATTGCATCGGCCTCGGCTGACAGGCGCTCGGCGTTTTGTTTACACTGTTCAATGGTGAACGCCGCCGTATCGTTTGCCGTTTCCGTACCGACTGACGCAGTGTGTGAAAGAAGGGCGAACGTCTGACCGGCGGACGTCTGGACAACGGCGTATAAAGTAATCACGACCGCGATGATGACAAATATTTTTGAGCGGCGCATATTATACACCGCGAACGACAGCAGCAGTTCAAGTGCGATGCCTGACGACACGGCGACGAACACCGGCAGACCGTCGGCAATGAAACGAAACGCATAAAAATATGTGTCGAGCATAATACCGAGCGCAATCAAAGCGGCGCAGAAAGATTTTTTAATCACTTGTGACCTCCGTCGCTCGTATCAAGCCATTGTTCACACATGAAGCTCTCATTCACAGGTACAAAGAATTGTGGGTCGAACACCGTCAATTGTTTATTTCGCGGGCATAGACAAGCGTTGTCACGTATGGTGTGAATTTTTGCGTTCTTATTGTATAATCGACACGACGCACAGCAAATGTCGTTGTCGCTCAAAAATTCATCTAAGAGTTTTTCCGTTTTTGTCATAAATCCCCCAGCGACAGCGCAATCAATCTGTATTGTGCTTGTGGTATGCCGTATTTCATATAACGCTCGGCAGTCGCCGCCGACACGTCACAGATTTTGCATATGTCGTACTTCTTCAGGTCGTGCGCGGCGAGTAGTTTTTCCAACTGCGCCGGTTTAATTCTCTGTTTTTTCATTTTCTACAGCCTCGTTAGCAGCGATACAACGATCAATATGATCGTTAAATTTTTTATCTTCGTCTCGTCTGAGCTTTGCGATTTCTCTCTTTCGTTGTTGCCTGAGAATTTTAGATTGCTGTTTGATATACTTTCGAACCGTTGCGCGGTTAGCTCCGAGAATTTTCGGGCTCGACTCCATTTCCTTTTTAACTTTTTCAACTCCTTTGTCGCGTGCTTCGATTGCTTTCTTTGTGAGCGTGTCCATGACTTGACGTTTAAAGTTTTTCTTTGCTTCTTTCATAGTGTTTCCCATGCCGGATAAATAAATAGATATAGTAATACAAGCGCAACAATACCCATAATGACGATAGCTCCAATTAGTTCGGGGTCGCGAACCTTTTTCATTTTATTACCTTTCTTTGTTGTGCCCGCGTGTCGTTGATGATTTCAGCCGTTGTCTGCCAATACACGCCGAGCGTTTCAAGATATTTTTTAAGTTCACTAGACATGGACTGTACAAGATCAACACGCGCTTTGTCTGTCATATCTAGTAAATCTTTAGCCACTTTATCAATGCTATTTGCGAGCCTTGTATTTTCAATCGCGCCTTGCTTTACATCTTCTTTGTCGCGCTCCATGCGCGCGATCGTGTCGCGTAAAATGCAGTTTTGACGGCAGTACTCGTCAATCTCTGATTCTTTTTCAGCCAGTAAAAAGTTTATTTTGTCGTCATACTGCGCATGAAGTTTTTTCTTTTCCGTTTCGTGAATACTGCTAAGCGTGTCTGACACACGCGCGACAGCGCGGTCGATGTGATCTTTGATTGATGATTTTCGTATAAAGCCGAACATTATCTTTTTATCCCCCGCCAATTATTGTATTGTCTGCGTGTCGTGCGATTGCCGAAATAATAAATAATACCGAGCACAGCAAAAGTTAGTATCACCAAAAGAACGAAACCAACAACGAACGTAAACACATACGGCAGTATTATTTTTAACATAATGAACACCCCTTTCTTTACATCATTTTGTCAACAAATTAAAATCAAATTGCAACGTCTTTTGCGCGTCCTTTCTGCGTCTTATCCCGCAGCTTTTTCAGCTCTTTTTCAAACGCTAAATCGTCACCGTTAAACCAGCTATGTTTGTGTACGCCGTTAAGTCTATACTCTCGCGGCGAAAATCCGGCGTGATATAAAAAGGTTGAAATGGTTCGACTGTTAATGTAGCGGGCGACGTTCGGCGGTGCAAACTGTGCGGCGTCGCGTTCAATAGAGATCATATCTATAATTGTCGCGGCAAACGCACCGGCTTGCTGTTCGTATTGTGATTCAAGCCATTTCAACGTATCGGGTTTCGTGACTTCAGTTATCATCGCAAGGCCCGCCGTTTCGGGTGCGGCTCCGTGTGCATCAAACGCAGACAAATCAACGCTCATTAAATAATCGTAAATCCATCCAGCGCCGTTTTCAATCGCGTCAAAGAGTGTACTGTAGTATGCTTTTTCTTTTGGCGCTTCATTGTTATACACAACGAAAAACCGGCGTGAATTTTTATCAAGGCGAAGCGCTGACAGTTTATTCGATAGTAGTAAAAAGTTTGCACAGTTGTTTGTCTCATATGTCCTCGCGTACTTCGCATTGACGCGAACGCGGCTTTCAGTGATAAGGGTTTTTAATTCTGTGAGCGCTGACGAGTCGCTCGTTTCCACTTCGTGCGATGTGACGAAAAGTTTTTCAGCGATAAAGTCAGTCCATCCAGAAAGTAAACGCGCCGCGCTCACGGTTGAACAGTTATGTTCCCCAAATATTTTTCTAAAGAGGACTGAGAAAGCGGACTTTCCTAAGCCCTCGTGCTTGCTTATTATGAGCGGCGTCCAGTCGACTTTCTGCCCGACGTTCTGAACACAGAAAGCAAAATAATTTTTAAGCGTCACCCGTTCAACGTCCGACGTCGCGATAAAATCTATGTGGTCCAAGAATATCTTTGCCGCCGTTTTCTTTAATTCTGGATCTCGTTTCACTTCTGCCGTGTTTGGACGGTAGCTGTTAAAGAATGTTTCACCGCCGCACTCGAAAGTCTTTTCTTCTCTATGAGGCGCGTATTCCATTTTGTCACACGTCTCAATTGCATAGTCAGAAAGCAGACGGCGAAAATTTACAGGCTCCCCGATCTCGCGTGAGATAAAATCTTCTATCTGCTCCCGTGATGTTAAAGCCCTGTCGGTCTTGCTATCGGCCAAACGACACGCGCCGTGTATGTACGTCCAGTCATGGAGCTTGTCACGTACTCGCTGTGCAACATCGAATTGGTGTTTGACCTTTCGCGCCGCTGCTTCACTCTCACTACCTGCCGCGAGAGCTGCACCGAACTCACCCTTGGCGTATTTGTACGCGCTCTCAATTTGATGCTGAATTGTTGCGTCGTCTTCTGGTGGGTTGTGTCTTTCGTTTGATATTTCTTGCGCAATTGTAAGTGCAGTTTCTTCATTTATCCCCCACTTGTGACAATCGAAGCCCAGGTGAAGCAGTTCACGGCTCCGCCCGTCGCCTTTTCCTTTCACGGGTTTCTTTAAATATTCCGAGCGGATGAACGCAACAACGGAATTATAATCTTGAATTATTGCCGTGTCTTTCTTTTCGTCTTTGGATACTTTTAGCCATTTGAATTTTATCTCTATCGATTCACGTTTAATATTTTTACGGATGAAAACTATTTTATAGCCTTCCGACTCAACACCCTCTTTTCGGTGTGTAAAATAAGGAAGTCTTATGACGCGCTCAGGATCGGAAACAGACTTATCCGCGCCTTGTGTTTGCTGTAGTAGTACTTTGCTGTACGTTTTGAATAGTTCCCGTGTTGTATCTTCAAAACAGAAATATAGATGGTGATGTGTTTCGTCGCGTGAACAAATTATGTCGGCGTGAGTTTTTGCCCAATCGGGAAGCGGCCCGTCGTCAATATCAATGACCATGTTTTTAATAGATGACAGTTTCCTTACTGTTTGACGTGGATTGATACCGACACAAGGGAAGGCGTCGGGGTATTCTACACAGAGCGGAATGGTCGGCATAGTGTAGAGACGGTTGTCTGCTTTGCTTTCTGCGTCTTGTATCACGCGGATATTGATCTTGTCGCCGGGTATAAAGAGAGCACTGAAGAGATCCGCGCGAGTCAAATTCGTGTGTTTCATTTTAACCCTCTTAAAATATGAGCGATAACGTCAACCGTCCACCCGTTACCGAGCATTTTATAACGCTGTGAATTACTCACATGATTTGTATATGAATTTTCAAATTCATATATTGTATTGACAGTCTGTAATCGCTCGCACTCAAGCGGAGTAAGTTTTCTCCAGCCGTCTAAAATATAAACACCGCTACCTGTTTTATTTGCGTTAGATGTTAAAGCCAGGCTCTTTCCGTTTGATGAGACAGTATTTTTTATCAGTTGACGGCGACATTTTTCTGAGTATTGTTTGTAGTTTGAACCTTTTGCATAGTTTGCGTCGATACAATATGATTTATCTTTTTCAGTAATTCCCGTTTCAATAATATCTTTTAAAAATATTCCTTTGTCTGTTGGTTGTGTGACGTCCGGAATATTTGTCCAGTAGAGGCGTTTTCTATTTTGTGCGCTGACAAGCGCGGAATTTATCTCAACAGGTTCAACGCCCAAACAATCGGAAATTACTTTCTGGTATTCTTTTTTCATCCGCACGTTTTCAAGTAAAAAATATTTCGGCTTGTAGTGTTTTAAAATGTCCGCAAATACAAAAAACAGCTTTGACCGCACATCTTCAAAATTTAACTGTTTCCCCGCAAAAGAAAATCCCTGACACGGCGAACCGCCGATTATAATATCCGGCTTTTCAATTTTCCATTCTTTCCATTTTGTAATGTCGCCAAGTCTGATTATGTCAGGATAATTTTTCTCGGAAACGATTTGAGCGTATTTATCGATTTCGCTTGCGTAGTATTTTTTCACTTTTATTCCCGCCCGATCAAATGCGATCCGCCCGCAGCTCATCCCGTCAAATAAAGACAAAACAATTATTCCTTTTTTCATGCCGTCTCCCTCACTGCTGCTGCAAGTTTGTTTTTCTCGTCAATCTTCTTTCTCATCATCTTATCAACACCGCAATCGAAGAAAAAGTAAACCCATCTGACGTTTTTCTCTTGCCCGATCCGGCGCGTCCGACCTTCAGCCTGTTCGAGCGCCCACGCTCGCCAGTCTATTTCAGCAAACAGCGTGAGCGAAAAGCCGGTTACGTCAACCCCTTCTTTTAAAGAATCGATTGTCGCAACTATGACGCTTTCGGCAACGTTGTTTAGTTTCTGTGTAATAGTGTCCCGCTCGTCGGGGTCGGTGTTTACGCCTGTAATCAATGTCACAGGCAGTTTTTTCTTTGTAAGCTCGGTGGCTATCTTTTCCGCGACTTCGGTGTGGTAGGAAAATATAAGCAATTTCTTTTCATCACTTCCCCACGCTTCGAGTGTGTAGTCAATAACGGCGTGCACTTTCGCAAGCCCCTGCATCTTTCTAAACTCTATCAACTGGTCAAAAGAGGGCGCCGCTTCAATTGCTTTTTGCATTAAATCGGGATCGTCTAGAATCCGTCCGAAAAGTTTAATCTCTGCTTTTTCTATTGCTGCCGGTATGCTGACCGGCTCGTCAACGCGCAGCCCTTCGGGTATCTCGTCAGTCACATCGTCAATGGTGCGGCCAATATACACCGGCGGGAAGTGTTTCATCCATCGGTCGTTTGGTTTGAAGCCTGACACCTGAAGCCCGAAATTATTACGATAACACGACGCCGCGAACTCGTACGCAAATTCTTCGTACCCCTTCGGCGCAAGCGGTGAGCGCGATGCGTGAAACCACTGGTAACAATCGGCAATATTATTAGGCGGCCATGTACCCGACAGGCCGAGCAGAAACGTCGCGACACTATGCAGGCCGTTCTTTGAAAGTGTTGCAATCGTTCGCGCCGCCTTGTATGACTTCGCGTAGTGCACTTCGTCAAATATTATAAAGTCATAATTAACAGACTTCGCTTGCGCAAGTATTGACGGGTCGGACAAATCAGAATACGAATAAAGTGCAAACTTGTATTCGCGGTCATCGTCGCAACGGTTCAAAATCTCGCGCCGCCATTTCGGTACAAGAAACGCCGGACAGACAACGCCGATCACGTTGTACTTTTTCGGCAATTTTTCTGCAATTTGCAGCGCAACGATCGTCTTACCCAAACCCATTTTATCACCTACTAAAAACCCGCGATGTCCGTTATAATAGGCGAGCAGCGCCTTGTCGACGGCGGTCTGCTGATAGTGACGGAGTACAGTATTTTTCATTTAGCTCTCTATAAAATCAGTAATAATTACATCCGCTGTCATGTATAAAAAATCATCGTCGTCAAACGAAAAATATATTCCGTTTTTCCAAAACCTCACAACTTTGTACGGCGTGCCACTCGCAAGAATTAGCGCGCGCGTAAACTCTTGCCAGTCACTCAGTTTTCCGTTTTCTTCCTTTGCTTCACAGTATACAATTTTTTTCATAAACGAAAGATGAAAATCCCATCCGCTTGACGTGTGCCGCACGTTTCCCGCATCCCGGTCTATGTATGCGTACACACCGGGTGAATTTTTCTGGATTGCTTTTATGAGCGCATTAACGTGCGAGCGTTCATCTTTATTTCGTGAGGCCATTGCCGCCTTCCTTTTTCATAATATCAAAGTACAAAAGAAAAATCGCGTTCGTCGCAAAGTGCGCAGCGTGTGAAAGTCCGGACTCCGCGTCGTTTTCCTCTCCCGTCTTCCACGCTATCCAGTGCCGGAAAAGCGCATCAATTCTTTCTTTATGGTCTCGAAAAGCTTCTCTGCGCTTTCCATCGGAAACAGACCGGGGCGAAGTTTCCCCGCGTCGTCTTTTTCCATCGGCGTATATAAATCGAAACCGTCGCTGCATAGATCGCAGGCCATCGTTCCCTCATGTGTACACGTCGAGCAGTTCATTTTGACACCTCGTCAATTTTAAAATGATCTTTTGCGCACCGCTGACAAAACCATATTCCGCATTCTAAACAGCGACATGAAAACAGTATCGAAATAGTTATACCACACGAACCACAATCAACAAATATCCTATTCGCTCCGGCACTGTACAGCTTGCGCGTCTGTTGCGCGATTATTTTTCTATTTTGTTCTACTGTGTTCACAATCATTTCAATAACACCGGCTCAGTGAACTCCACGTCTGACAGAATCGTTTCAACCTGCGGCGAGTGTACCACATAATAGCGCTCGCCGCGTATTGTTTTTTTACTGAGCTTTACCACAACGCGACACTCACCGCGTGATTTTTTCATCATCCACGCGCGCAGCTTAAAACCCTTGTGTATCATTTCTTGTATTTTCATTTTATTACCCCGATCCGATCAAGATAGTACTCAATTTCTGCGAGCCGGTCGCCTTGATTCTTTTGTGTTTGCCCGATCTCTTTAACCGTGACGCCGATAAGTGCCATCGCGGCAAGGTATCCGGCAAGAAAAGCTATAATGATAATGTACAATGTTTTATTTTTCATTTTCTTCCCCTTTTGGTGCATAGCCGAAAACTGAATCAGCGAGCGGGCCGCGACATTTAAAAACTTGACCGCTCGCGTATGTTAAACAAACGAACCCGGCAGTGTCAAAAGAAACGTCCGCGCCGTGTGCTAATTTTATGAAGCGAGCACGAACGCGATTAAACGTCCGTTCTAACTTTTCCGCTTCTCGGTTGAATTTTTCCTCTTGTGAAAGTCTCATTGTGTTGCTCCGTTATAAAGACACTACGCCCGCCGCGCCCGTTTGTCAACTATTTTTCTTATTATTCTTTAACTTTTTATTCCTTCGTCCATCGTTTACCGATGCGGATGTCAACAGCAAGACGTAAATCCGGCGCCCACGCGGGTGGGTTTGTCATAATTCGTTTAAGCTCTGCGGCGTCTTTCTTCGCGTTTTTTGTCCACGACTCGATCATTATACTATCATACACGTGCAGCACCACTTCTAAACCCTTCGTCTCACACGCAACGAGTGCCCTGTACAACAACCGCGCACATGTGGCTTGCATAAGGTTCTCCAAAAGCAGCCCGCCATGCAATACGGTACTATCACGCAAAATCTGCAATCGGTTTTTTGCGTCGTGACATATTACAAGACCGCGATAATAAAGAACATGGCCGTCAAGCAAAGTTATTTTTACGTCGTTATCATTACCGAGCGGGGAAAAGATAAAACCGTGAGACGTTGCCTCTTCGCGCCGGATAGATGCCATTTTAAACGCATCAGAAAAATCATACCACAGAGCGACGATGCGCTTATTCATTCGATGCCATCCGTCACGCACGCGCGTCGCTTCGTCAAGAGACAGATTATACACTATCGAGAATTTTTTTGCACCTGCACCATAACCGCAACCGAGCACGCCCGATTTTGCCGGGACATATCTTTTGTCTGATTTTGTAATTGATTCACCGTACAGGCTTTCCGCAAAAATCAAATAGGGTGATTCGCCCGCTTCTATGCGTGCGAGCTGTTCGTAATCGCCTGCAAAATAAAGAGATAAATAATTTTCAATCCCGCGCCAATCGCTTTCAATGAGCGTTTTCCCCTTTGGTGTGCGAATGATACCACGCTGCAAAGCGGGAACGGGTGCGGTGTTCTTTTCCTTTTCCCAGTTTTTAACTTTCTGCCGGGAAAAGTTAAAGAAGTTTGTGCCCCATGACTGGAACCGGCCCGTGCCTGCTGCATGAAACACGGTCGCACTTCGCACCCGGTCATTATGGACGCGGTTTAATATTGCCTCGGCCTTGTCACCGGCCCGCGCGGTTAAAAGTTTTCTGATATACAGAACGTATTCGATTTTGCGAGAATCAACGTCGGTAGTGAAATCAATCGCGTCAAGCGTCCCCGCGCGTGCGTCGGGTAGATCAATGTCGAATTCGTTCTGCATGTATTCTACAAACGCGCCCGACGCAGACAGTACCAGCGCCCCGCCCGGTGTTTTCCCTGCGATCGCCTCAGCTTTTGCGTATGCTTCGCGTTTGTCTTTGTCTTTCCGCTTTAGTAAAAACGCGGCAGCTTTTACATCAACCGGCACGCCCCGGACGTCGATCGCCTGCGCCGCCCGGAATTCTTCATAATTAAAACCGCCGTGACCGTCGAGCTTTTCGAATATCGCTTTCGACAGCTCGGCGTCTTTTAGGCAGTACTTTTCAAACATGATAGCGTCGTCGCTGCCTTTCACGCAGATATTAAAACCGCCGTCCTTTTGCGGCACGCAGTACCGGGCAATCAGGTTTTTACCTTCAGGCATTTTTTCTAAATCAAACGCCGCCGCAACGTCTTCGAGTTTCGCGCGCGGTGCGCATATACCAAACCAACGGGCAAGGGCGGCCGTACACACCCAATTTTTAAAATCAGCCGCCCTTGTACCGGGGTAGAATTGAGCAAAGAAAGACCACTCGAAAAACCAATTATGAGCAACAAAAAGTCCTTTATGGTTTAACACCTTCGCGGAAATCTTTTTCCCGCCGGTATAATTTGTCTGTATGAATGATTGACTCATTGACGAGGTTTTACCCGACGCAATCGGATCAATGACGGCGCAGATCAGCCAGTCCGCATGCTTGTCGGCGAAGTACCTCGTCGGCCCGTTTTCAATCGGGCACGACGATTTTGTTTCTAAATCTATAAATAATAGCTTGACATTTTTTATTCTTTTTGACTGCATTGTTTTATCCCCTTCAATGTTTGACGCATTGAGACTGTTTCCATTGTGAAACCCTCGCCCCAAAAGAGCGAGGGTTTTTTCATCTACAGTAAAGCACCTTTCACTTTGCCGCCTTTCGGCTTGTGTTCAATCACGTTATTTGACGGGGGAACATCTGCAAACGGATCGATTGACGCTATGCGCTCACCGTCCGCGACTTTCCTGACACCGTTTAAATACATTGTGATCCCGCGCCCTGCGTCCACCTCATACGATGAAATGAACACAGCGACGTCTGCGAACATACCGGAATAAAATTCCTGCTGCACGAGTGACGGCGGGCAATCTGAATTATCAGAAAGTCTGACCGTCGGCGGGTACTTCGCAATAAACTCGTCAAGGTCGGTTTCACGTCTGACGGTTTGATGCGCTGCAAGAGAAAGGCCCTGCTCTGTCTGCTTAAAAAGCGACTTGTCAACGTCAAGCATGAGCGAATTGTTAAGCACCTTCAGACGTAAATCTGCGCCCCACGCTACCGACGCACTTTTTAAATACTGCGTGAGCGCGCTTTTCATCGCTTGCACAAACTCTTTTTCACCACCCTGCAAAACCATCTGTGTTCTGAAAGATGCTTTTAGAGGGTCGTCTTTGTCCTGTGCGGGTCTGTCGATGAAAACCCAATTCAGCATTACATTGCGTATTACCGCATTGATGCCCTTCGGCGTGATCTTTGTGACCACAAGTTCCGACTTGCCTACCGCTTCAGAAAGAAAATCTGAAGCCTTCATCTTTTCAACTGTTGCAACTTTCTTTGCCATCTTCTGTACCACCTTATAAATTTTAATCTTTTCTAGGCCAAAATAGCCCCCTTAAACAAACTTAAACCCCTTGCGCGGCGGACGGATTGCAATCGCGTTTACCGCTTCTTTTGACGCACCTTTCTTTTCCGCGCCTGCCGGTGATATGATAGACTCTTCAACCATGTCTTTAGGTTTCAAGCCTATTCTATCAGCAACGGCAACAACTGTTAAATCCCTCGGCCACGTCCGTGTCCCTGCCGTATATTCAACCGTCGTGCCGGGTATCTCGCCGCCGAGATCCATAAAAAGTTGTGCTTCTTTCTTTATCGTTTCAAAGAGCTTTTCCGCAGGTTTTGCAAGACGAAGCGCCTCAGCCAACTTTTCAGGTTCTCTTGTTATAGAGTCAATCGCGCCGGGCTTTATCCATGCGGCAATTGCATCGCGTATCATTTTACACGTTGAAAGCCGCTGACAATATGCACAGTGGTTGCTTGTTTTATACTGCTTTTTCTTCGTACGGTCGAGTATATCTTTCGCGGTGTTTGATAGGTAGTTTGGATCAATGTCGCCACCGGTATATGACACGGAATTGAAACGGGCGTTAATGATAACACCGCGCCACTTTGTTATTTTCTTGTCACCGCGAGCGAGTGCGTGCGCGTAGATTTTAAGCTGGCTATTACCCTCGGCCTCAACTTCGCGCCATCCCGCTTTAAAATCCACGACGACAACCGTGTCTTGCTGCATGACGCTGCAATCGGGTTTGCCGGAAAACTCAACGCCGTTTGTCGTGACTGAAAGTTTCGTTTCTATTAAAAGGGCTTTTTTGCCGACTTCGTTGTATACCGTTTCGACGGCGAAGCGCACGATCTCGGCGTCGTCACCGTCGAGGGTTTCTATAACGCCGCGGCTTTTTAATTGGCTTTCAATATGTTCGTGAAGCAACGTTCCGGCTTTCGCATATTCGTCACGCTCTAACACAAACGGCTGTTTCACGTTTTGCAGTGACAGTGCGCACTTTTCCCACACCATCCACGCCGACGGTGATACCGAGAGAACTGTTTTACTTTTTGATTCTTTTAGCTTTGGCGCTGGTTTTGGTTTTGATGATTTTTTGACTGTTTTCATTTTTATCCCCTGTTTTGTTTTTTGCGTCATATACTTTGTTTGCTTCGTCGGAAAGTTTGCCCGCTTCGTATAAACGGCGCAGCGCTCGAAAGATAAAATTGACTGAGTGCGGCGGCGTGAAACTTTCGCCGATCTCTTTTAATGTCGGGTAGTATCCTTTCGCCTTTCGCATTTCTTCAAGTCTTTTTTCTAAGGTCGCATCAAATGCGATGATCTGTCCCTTTCCAATTCTATGTCGCATAATCTTTCCTGCCTTGTGTAGGTTATATACAGACACTAGCGCAAGGGGGCGGCGTTGTCAACTTTATTTTCTTTAAATTTAGATTATTTATACATTTTTATGTCTCTTCTTTTTAATGAAAAAAAGAAAAATTTTAAAGAATTTAAAGAAAAATAGTTGACATTATTATCCCGCTGCGCTATTGTATTATTATCAAAACGAAAAGAGAGGGAACATTATGACAACGGTAGAAAGAAACAACATAATCAAAGAAATTGCAGAACGTCAGAAATTAACACATCTTGTCATCGGCCGTAAATACGTTACTGCACGTATGAACAATTATCCATGTAAATGGGCAATTGCGTCTTTTCTCTGCATTCACGGTATATATAACCACGAATAACAATCTTTAAGCTGTCCTATCGGCTATACGGGGAAGGTTGAAAATCAATGATAACAACACTACACAAAGCTATCGCAGACCTTGACGAACTGGAAATATTCATTGAAGTGCACGGGCTTGACCCTGACGCGTATAAAAGGCATATTGAGAAAATTAGAGGAATTGCAAGGGATTTACGGACCTGTGTTAAAGAAATTGAAATGGTTATATAAGGAGCGGCACAATGAAAACATTTCTTACAATACTTATTTCCTTGCTTATTACTTTAAGTGTTGTTTCATGCGGAAACATTACGGAATATTCTTTAACAACGTATGGCATAGCAAAAGAATCACATTCCGACAGCCTGCTCTTTTTTAACACTGTTGAATCCAGTATTGTGACTAAAAATAACAGTATTGAGTATCTGTACGATTATGGAATGAGTGGTAATGGACTATTGTATTTTAGCGCTGGAACTGCAAAAAAATGCGACATTGATGCGCGCTTTCCCTATACGTTAAAACGTAACAATCTTTACTATACGTTTGGTCTTAAAGACAATGCTATCTATGTGTATGAATCCGTCAACGGGTACGACTACATACCTTTTAATTCCGGGAATCCGATACTGACAAAATCAACAGACAAGACCTCGATTTGGTATAATATATGGAATGTCGGTGTTGTGATTGATGATAATAACATCATGCACGTACTTGTTGAGTGTGGCCCTGAAGAAATAGGACAGGAAAAAGTGTGTCTGTCATATGTTCAGTGTGCATTTAATAATGATATGAATCTCGACGTGGTAAAGACAGAAGATATTTTTATCTCTGGCGGCGGCAATCCTTATTTGTATTATGACGCGGAAACTCGTGAAATTATGATCATATATGGAATGCTTAATAATTCATTTAATGATCTAAACGCGGCTCATTGGTGGGTCGCTTCAGCGATTTATTCTATTGACTCAAAAACACTAACTCGCACCGATGAAAAATTATCGTTTGGTAATCCTGACATACACGTCTGCGATCCGCATCTTGCCGAGTTTGTTGATACCACGGGAACAGTCAAAACGATGCTGATCTTTTCATATGATCAAAACACCGTGTATAGTATGATCGTAGATAGCAGCTTGAAAGACATTTACAAATCTATAAAATAATATAAAGGGGGGACGGAATATGATCGGAACAGACAAACAAATGTCGTATTGTCAGGAACGGTACGACAATCGGCAAGAAGACGAAGATAGTGAGATCGAGACTGAAGAAACATACGAAGAAAGCGTTTAATCATTATTGAGCATAGCGCGAGAACAGAATTTTCTTCGTGCCATACACCACGCAACGGCGGCAAAACGCAGCGTGGTGTTTTTTCTTGACAACTCTTTACCCTCGCTTTCCGCCTGTGTGCAGACGCGGAAATTTTCTTTTTTATTGTTTAATATGTTACCGTCGCGAAAAGCGATTGTTTCATCGTCGCTGATTTTTGTATCTTGTAAAATGAAGCACTGAAGACACGTGGTTGGGTTTCCATATATTTGGTCGCGGTCACAGGATCGAACTGACCCGTTTAACGGCTGCCACTGACGACCGCGTACACGCGGCCAATCTTCGTCATCAATCTCAACCGTGAAGTCACCGCGTTTTTTAGTTATTATTGTAAATGTCATATTTCCCCGCTTGGTTATATATTTCTTGTGTTTTAATCTATAGCACACTGCCGCCGCTTTGTCAATTTATTTTTCTTTAAGTTTTCATATTCGTTTTAAATCGACGACAAAAGGGACGTCCGGGCAAAATTCAGGCAAACGGTTGTGCTATTAAAAAAGTATGCACGTTGTGCATAAAATCAGAAAATGCACGAAATGCACACAAAAACATGCGTTTTTTGAGGGTTGGCAAAAAGTGGGCGGACACTAACGTATGTGTAGTTATGCAATTACGTATAGTCGTAAACATTGACGATTATGACCGTTTTTTGAAAAAAGGGGCTATTTTAATTTGCTCACCGTCCTCTCAAAGCATTCTCTAAACTTTAATATTTTTTTTATCTTAGGAAACACGTGCTGTGTGTATGAAATATTATTATGACACCAACCCGAAGGATTGGTTATCGAGGACGGGCGGACGCCTGCGAAGACCTGAAAAAAAACGGTTGACTTTTTGACGCGTACCGTACAGAAAACGTATATGGAACCGGTAAAACTATCAATTTGTGTCATGGCGCACCCCTCGCGCACTCAGTTTTTCCCCTATTTGAAGGAAAAACTGCAACTTTCCGACTCTAATTTCAGTATAGACCAACAAAACAACCTTATAGCAAACAGCCGGGCGTCATGGATGAAGCATGATCCATTGTGTACGCATCACCTTGTGATACAAGATGACAGTATTGTCTGCGATAACTTCAGAGAAAAGGCCGTTGCTTTTATAACAGCACAGGAAGAAAAGCGGATAAAGGAAAACCGACGAGCGCAAGGGTATAATTTTTTCCTGAAGCAAGACCGCCACCGCTCGCCCCTATGGGTAAAAGACGGCGTCTACACGGACAATGTGACGCGGGGCGGTGTTGCAATATGTTTACCCGTGACACACATACAACCGATGATCGCCGAATTTGACCGGCAGCGCTCACAGCATGATGACGACCGTATATCTGAATACGTGAAGCGTAACGGCATGAAGATCCTTTTTCCTGTGCCCTCACTTATCGGGCACCGCTCGGAAATCCCATCCGTTGCAAATAATACGGTGTCGCTGCCGACGTGGAAGCTATCAGGCGAAGAACCTGTCACCATACCAAAGATCATACATAGGGCGTGGTTTGGGCCAAAACCGATGCCGCTTAAGTGGATGCGAAGCTGGGAAGAGTTTAATCCCGATTGGGAGTGCAGGCTGTGGACTGAAAAGGATATAGATAAGGAAAACTTTATAAATAGAAAACATATTGACTATTATATGTCGAGTGGTGTTTGGCATGGCGCGAAAGACGTTTGTCAATATGAAATATTACATAAATACGGTGGCGTTTTTATGGACGCCGATGCGGAATGTCTTGCACCGATTGATGAACTGTTTTACAATGACTTTGATTCGTATAGTGTTTGGGAAAATGAAACGGTACGACCCGGACTCATATCACCACTATTAGCAGCTGTGCAAGGTAGTGTATTTGCAGCGGAATTGATTGAAGGGTTACGGCAAAAAGAGACAGTCGGCGAACCGTGGAAAACAACCGGCAATCAATATATGGGTGAGATGTATCGACAGACAAAAGCAAACGTAAAAATATTTCCCTCTCACTTCATGATCCCCGAGCATTTCACGGGCGTAAAGTATACAGGGCCGGACAAAATTTATGCAAGACACCATTTTGGAACGACGCTCGATATCTATCATAAGGGAGTTTAATTGTGCAGCAATCAAACACAATCACGTATCAAGACAAAAAAGTACTGAAATTCCTTATTGAGTCGGTTAAGTACGGCAATAAAGAAGTTATCATAGATATAGAAGACTGGGACAAGGTCAGACAATATCGCTGGTATTGTGATTATAAGAACGATGGAAAAACTTTTTATGTAAGAGCTGGTAAATGGAGTAATAACAAATGTAAACCTGTCTATCTTCATAGGTTTATTTTAGGGTGTGACGACTGCAATGTTGATATAGATCATAAGAACGGCGACGGCTGCAATAATAAAAAAGAAAACCTGAGGAGCTGCGCACACTCTGAAAATATGGGAAACCAAAAATTGAGAGTAAATAACAAATCAGGACATAAAGGTGTTTTCTGGAGAGAATTAAATAAAAAATGGAGTGCGCAAATAAAAGTTAATTACAAACATATTTATTTAGGATTATTTTGCAATAAAGAAGACGCCGCGCATGCCTATAATGTAGCGGCTGTCAAATATTTTGGCAAATTTGCTTTAATAAACGAGGGTGTATGAATAGTATAGTGGATGAAGTATTAAAAGACGCCGAAGGAAAAACGTTCGTGATGCTTGCGGAGGGGCAATTAAAATACATCCTGAGTAACTGCGCGGAGACATTTTCTGTTCTGGGGGATATAGTCGAAATGGGCTGTAACATCGGTATGACATCGAGCTACCTTCAAAGACTCATAAAAGCAACGAAGGTTGATAAGACGCTGCATGTATACGACTCTTTTGAAGGGTTGCCGCCAAAAACAGCAGAAGACGGCGCAACACCATGCGACAAGGGTGCGTCTGCTGTATCGATTGAAATGTTCAAGAAAACGTTTGACGATGCAATTCTATCGTATCCTGTAATCAATAAAGGATTTTTCGGTGATATACCTGACAACAAATATCCTGATAAAATATGTTTTGCTTTTTTCGACGGTGATTTTTATAGCTCCATCACGGACAGCTTTAAAAAGGTATACCACAAAATGCAACCGGGTGGCGTTATACTTGTGCATGATTACAAGTGGGTAAACTTTCCGGGCGCCGCACTTGCGTGTGAAACATTTCTTGCAGATAAACCGGAAAAGATGATGCAAGATATTTTCGGAATAGGGAAGATGGTGAAAGCGTAATGGCTGGAAGAGTTGAAAATTTGAAACCGCAGAACACGAGAACAAAGGCGGAACAAAAGAAAATTGCACGGATGGGTGGAAAGGCGTCTGGAAAAGCACGAGCTGAGAAAAAGAAACTGTCAGAATTTTACGCTGAAGCACTCGCCCGTGAGTATGAAATAGAAGTGTCCCCGGCAGTAATCATTAAAGGTGTTGTTGTCCGCGAAGCGAAGAAAAAGAAGTTAAGCGGGCAACAGCTTGTCGATCACGTTTTCGGGACGATGCTCGGCCGCTGCGACATGGTGACTGCTAAACTACTTGAAAACATTGGCGATTTCACTGAAGGGAAAAAAGTGATAACAGATACAACACTAAACATCAACACAGAAGACAAAGCTGTCGCGGACGTATTGCGGGAATATGGCGTTAGTAAGTCAGAAAATTGATCACGTCGCACTTTTGCGCGCATGGCTTGCCGAACCGCACAAGTTCGGCCATGTGCTCGGCTACAAAAAACTAACGCCGCTTCATGGTGAGTGGATAAAAGTCTTTCTACAATACAACCGCTTTGATGTGCTACAGGCTTTTCGCGGTAGTTATAAAACGACGTGCGGTGTTGTCGCTATGGCACTGCTCTTTTTATGTTTCCCTGATATGCGGCTTTTAATCGTTCGTAAAACGGGCGACCTTGCAAGCGACATTTTGAAATCAATTCAACGACACTTTGAAACGAATGATATTTTACGTCTGTATATGTTTTCACGTTGGGGTATCACTGACGCAAAAACAAAAATATGGTCGAGCGAGCGTACACAGTTCGCATTTAAAAAAACTATAACACCGCAGCCGTCTTTGATGGCTGTCGGCGTGGGCGCGTCGATCACCGGCGGACACTTTGACTACATATGGACCGATGATATTTCGACCATCGATGACAGGTATAGCCCCGCAGAAAGGCGCTGGACAATTAACTATTTCAGAGAACTTGAAAACCTTATTGATCCATTAGGGCAAACGAGATTGTCAGGCACGCCGTGGCACGAAGAGGACGTTTTTTCAATTATAGACGCAAAGTATTTTGAAGGGCGACAATTTCCTTTCGGCTCGGTTGACCTGCTGCTCGACGAGCTTGTCGAGATTGCAGCACGCAAAGAGCGTTTACCGTATGCGGAATGGGCGTGTAATTATGAATTAAAACACGTTCAGGACAACGATACGCTCGGCGCGTTTGCAACTGTTGACGTGTGGGATTGTATGTATTCAGTTGCGTTTATTGATCCATCGTTCAGCGATAAGACAGACACAGACTCGACCGCTGTGTCGGTTGTGGGTGTATTGAAAGGCGGTGCGATTTTATTCACAGGAATGAAGTTGCCAAAATCAATATCGGACGAAGCAACACGGATAACGATTTTAAACTTTCTCGCACGCTTTACGCCGATCGAAAGCGTTATCGAGTCGCAACTTGCTGAGTCGTCTATTTTCTTTATTGACGCGTTTAGAGCAAACGAAAACAGTAATGCAATAAAAAACTTGTGGACAGTCAAAAGACAATACCGTAATAAACATGAAAGGATCGCGGCGACAGTGATAGCAAACAAACCGGAAATGAGAATACTCGCAGGGACACAGGCAGAATACACGCTCGAAGTGTCACGGTATTACAAAGGCGCGCCGCATGATGACTGTCCTGACAGTTTAGCCGGTGCAATTGAACATTTAGCAACGTCACCGATAGTGGCGGAATATGCGGCAGCGGTGCAAGTATTAAGGCGGTAATTTATGTTTGTAAAATTAGGCGCATTACCCGGATCGTATGACGACGGCATGACGTATGCAGAAGTACTCGCAATAAATCATTACGGCAGTGAGACAATACCACCGCGCCCCGTGCTGCGGATGGGTGCGGAAAAGATCGGCGCGAAGTTTACTAAAGAACGTTTAAAGGCTTTTATGATAAACTCTGTCAGAAACCCACGCGACACGAAACGCCTTGAAACGGTTTTCCTTCAGGATATGGGTCGTCAAGCGGTCGCCGAGTCAAAAAGAATAATCGAAAGCAACGGCGAGCTGCAACATAATGCGCCTACGACAGTTGCGAAGAAAGGGTTTGATAAGCCATTATACGAAACGGGCGAACTTGAAAAACATTTGAGCTATGAGGTCACAGAATGAATAAACCGCTTGAAGCACTGGCAACGCTTGTAAACACTGCCGAAAAGCTGTACACGCTGCCGCATGATGAAATATTGCAAAATGGGAAAATGGTCGCGGACATGAAAAAAGCAATGTCCGCACATAACATTGACGGAATAATAAACGGTATTATTGCCGACTATAATACGCAACGAGAATACAAAGACGTGCAGGCGGTGAGTGAAAACGCGTTGCTTCATGTGTATGCGCAGCGTGAACACAAACGTGTAAAGAACGCTGAAGGAAAGCCGTACGTCACAGAGATTGTCAAAGCCGCCGACTTCGACAAAATAGCAGAAAACACACTGCCGGAAAGAGCATCGCGGAAAGCTGAAGCGGCGCTTTCATCTGCGTTTAACTCTGTGTATTCTAACGGCGCGGTAAAGATTAACACGCCGAGTGATCCGTCGACGCTCATGTCGTATATTGACTACTCGCCTTATCGTGTGAACTTCACGGAATATTTGTCAGTGCCGACGCTTTCCGAAATGATAGATAAGCCGATTGCCATGGCAATGAAAAACCCTTTTGAAGTAAAAACAAAAAACAAAAAATTCAAACAGGCGCTCGAACAGAAATTTAAAAAGGTAAAGCTGCAATCAGTCATTAAGGATATGCTTTTTTATACCGTGCTATCACCGCGCGGCGCTTTGCTCGTGCCGATAAGCCGTGGCGACGGCGTGACGTTTAACGTTTTCAATGACACACAGTTTGCTTATGGTATGGGTGCGAGTTATTCAGGAATTACAACGCCGTATTCACAAGTAAAGATCGGCGATCTTTATTGTCTCGGCGCGAAACTCAAACACGGCGTTAGCGCATACTTTAACTGTCCCGGCTTTGAGCCGCTTTTTGGCGTGGGTTTAAACCGCGTGCCGCAACTACGCGCCGCCGCTGAAGCGTGGAACTTGTACGTTCACATCCTTAAAATCTTAATGGTACGTGCACAAGTGATCTTTGAAAAGATGGACGGTGATATTCAGACTGACACGATGCTTTCAAATATGCGTGCACAGTTGCAACGCCTTTCTCAGACGATGGGTGTATCGACACCGATTGCGACGCCGAAAGGAACGACGCTCGACATATTAAACAATAACATATCACCGGGCACGAGTGAAATCGCGGGCGTATTCCGTGACTATGTTGCGTCAGTGACGGGTCTATCGCCTGAATACTTTTTCGGTGGCGGGAACACAAACTACAGTCAAGCGGCTTTTCAAATCGCGTCGACAAATGAACACGTCCGTTCGCGCTATCAGATTGCACAGATCGAACCGATCGCGCGCTTTGTCATAAATACGCTGATCCGTAACGATACGGACATAGCGGCGTGTGGTGTTGCCGAGGATGATTTTGACATTGAGTTTGAAAGTATCTACGACGAAACGGATCAAGAGCGTGAAGACCTGAAGTCAAAACGGACAGAAATACTCATTCGTCAATTTGAATACAAGGAACTTGAAAAAGCGTTCAAGCATTTAGATTTGCTGGACGAAGACGTGACATTTGCTGGGATGCCTGAATCGATGAGCGGTGGCGCTGGGAATGAGAGCGACGACGCGGGCGACGAAGAAGAAAAGCCGGTATTAACAAAACCTTTAGCGTGAGGTAAAGCAATGACTGATGCAACAATAAAAAATGTGGTGCGAGAAGTACTGAAAGAAGTTATTGCAGAAAACGCGCTTGATCACGGGTCGCTTAATTTGCCGCTTGGTTCTCGTGCGCGCGGCGGTAGTATTGATAGTCAAATCGATAAATACAAAGCGGATGAAGCAGCAGCCAAAAAGCAAAAAGCAAAAGATGACGCAGCAGCAACGAAGACCGCTAAAACTGAAGCAAGAGAATATGAGCGATATATTAGTATTATGGTTGATAAAGTGGCCGCGAAGCAAGGCGCGAATTTTAACAAACGCGAAGCAACGGCCACGCTTGACAGTATGATGAAATGGCAGCCTGAAAAGTTTGTTATGTTAATGAAAAAATTCAAGTCTGAAAACGGACTATGATAGACATTTTTGAAAAGCATGCCCCGCAGTGGCGTCGAGCGGTCAGAGACTACGCGCGCGCTGTGTGGGATAACGAGGACAGTATAGACGCGCGGGAAGAGTATGACAGCCGGGCGCGCCTCTTTTCAAAACGTTACCGGCGCGCGCTTGAACAACACTATGCTGCGAAAGGGATGCGGGTCTATCGCGGGACGCTTGACGGTAAGGTGCACGAGTGGCTGAAGACACAAGGCGCGCTCCGGGACTCACTGTATACAATGGTGAACGACCGGCAGAATGAAGTCGTTCAAAAAGAGATTGCGAGACTGCGAAAAGAAAATTCATACACAGCACAAGAGGCGTTAAATAAAGTTTTCGAAGCGCGGGACGGTGAAAATGTTTATAAAGTATTCACGTTCGCGGATCACTATAAAGACAAGGCCGAGCAGATCGGCGATGAAAATGCATACAATCTGGGGACGGTTGTTAACGAGGGTATAATAAAAGAGTTTTCAGATCGCTACATTTGGACAACGCAGCGCGACAAGCGCGTCAGAAAAACGCATAAAAAGCTCGCAAATAAATGTTTTCTTTTTGACGATCCGCCGACTGAAGTATCAAAGAGTGGAAAAGAACATAAAGGAAATCCGGGCACGGCGTGGGGTTGTGTTCCTTCAGGTACAAAGATACGTCTGAACTCTGACGTTATACGATGTTTTCGGCGCAAGTACACAGGTAAACTGACTTCGATCATTACGGAATCTGGTATAACGATCAGAACAACAGGCAATCATCCTGTATTGACACAGAGTGGCTGGAAGCCTGCGAATCTCGTCAAGACTAGTGACTATGTCGTCAAAGTTTCCGCGCAAAGTGTCGACGGAAGCGAAAGAAATGAATACGACGCTGGTGTGCCGGTTGAGAAGATATTCGATTTTTTTTCTTTGTGCGGCGTTTCTGAAAGCGTTACCGGCAGTGCTTCGCAATTCCACGGCGACGGAATCCCAGAGGAAAAAATCGATGTTATAACGGTTAATTGGATGCTGACGGATAAAAGGAATATTTCGACTGACGAGCATATCCGCAAACTCATTTTCACCAATCCCGATATGATGCCCGGTCATTTGTTTGGAGCGAGTGAGAGCGAGCTTAATTCTGCTCTTTTCAGACTCGGGCTTTCCTCTTTTGGCGGAGTGCGCGGCAGCGGTGATCTTTTTTCTCTCTTCGGGAGTGGAGTTTTGAAAGCGGATGACGTTTGCTTGACTGCCATTGCGCGGTTTGATGCCGCGTTTGATGAGCAGGCGTCTAATAAACGCACGCGCCGTTTTATTGCCGAAGAACTCAATAGAGCAAGCGAGAACGCTTTTCCCGGCGCAATAACTTTTCACGATCTTATTTTTGAGCGCGTCGTTGCAGTGGATACTATAGTTTCTGATTGTCATGTTTATAACCTCGAAACAGCGACAGGGTGGTATGTAGCAAACAACTTGTCAATTCATAATTGTCGGTGTTATGCCGCTATTCCGTCAAAGTCTGTGAAACCGTTACGGGGGTATGTTGTTTATGAGTATTAGCGGACTGTACGACTCAGAGATCGGCGACCGTCTCGCCCGCGCGTCGCTTGCGACACTCGCGCCGTATAAACGACTCGCACGCGCTGAAATCGACGACGAAGCGCCACGTATTGGCGGTTGTACAGCTCGGCTGTGCGCCTGTGGTGGTAAACTTGCACGCCCGTATAAAGTGCGGAAAAAGGTGTATGTGTGTGAACGATGCGCCGCAGCGACACCCCGACAACCACGTAGCCGCATCACGTCGAACAAATGCGGACACTGTAAAAAGATTCTGCCGCGCACGCGCCTTGTGATGCGCCGGGGCGTGTTGTACTGTAAAACGTGTGCTGTTAATTTTTAGGTTGACACTTTTCAATTTTATGATCTAAAGGTGTATACATGAACATATTGAAACGCATTATGGCACGAGCACGAAACGACGCAGGCGAACGTATAGAGTCTCTGCGTTTTTCTGTCCCCGCTCTTCGCGTCGGCGTCCTCGAATACGGCGCCGGACAACTTCAGACAAACAACACTGCACTTGACGGCAAACCTGTCAGACTCTACTATCCACCTGAAGCAGTATCCGATGAAAAATTCTTAAAATCCCTTGAAACCGCCCCGGTCGTTGTCGGCGGGCATGATTCAACCACAAACGAACAGAATAAAAAAATCGACGGATGGGCGCACAGCGTCAATTATGATACGACGTTAAAGGCCGCTATGATGAGCGGTGTCGTCAAGGGCGCGAAAGAAGTCGCTTATATCCGGGGAAATCTCGGCTCGGCGGGCTTTGGCGCGTCGGCGTTTGTTGACATATACGATTTAAAAGTTGAAAACGGCGTCACTCCGGGCGGTCAAGAATATAATGCAATCGCGAACGAACTCCGCGCAACACACGTCGCGCTTGCGCCGCACGTCCGCGACCCTGAAAATAAAATCCGCGTTGCGAACGCGGTGTGCATCAATACCGCCGGCGAAATAACAACAGAAAGAAACTCGCACGGCGAGAAATTAAATAACGAGGTAGAAAGCATGGAACCTAAAGAAATCGTCGCGCTTGTCAAAAACGCGGTCGAGGAAGCCATAGCAGCAAAAAACACGGGTGACCGTATGGATGCTATGGAAGAAACGCTCAAAAAGCACGGCGACGCGCTGAATGAAATCAGCGAAAAGCTCACGCCAAAGAAAGAAGAGCCGAAAGCTGAAGGCGAAAACGCAGCAGGTGACGGCGAAGAAACTCCCGCCGAAGAAAAAGCGGAAGAGAAAGAAAAGAAAGAAGGCGCGACTCTTGAAAACGCAAAACCGTCGCAGGCGATGGTCGCAGCGTTCGCGACTGCTATGAACGTCGATTTCGGTGCGAAAACGCCGTCTTTCCCGACGCTCGCCGCTCTTGCCGGTATCACTGAAAATGATCCGGCTTTGCGCATTGCAGCAGTGAACGCGAAGTTTGCAGAAATGCAAATAGCGTCACCGAAAAAAGACGGGGCCGACAGTTCGGCTAATACGGAGGTGTTCTAATGCCCGGTGTAAGACTCGGAATAGGGGAAGCCAATCCAAAACAAGGCGCGGTTCAGTGGGACGCGCGCAGAATTGACGGTGTGGAGTTTGTTATTCCCACCGCCGCAGGTGTGAGCGCCGCTCCGATCGGTAGCGTCGTCACATTACAGGAAGATTCAACCGGAAAGCAGGTCATCGTGCTTGGTGCTGCTGCATACTCAGCCGGTTCGGATACCTACGCGATTATCGCGATCGGTTTTCTTGAAGCGGCAACTCAGGTCGAATCAGCAATCAATCAGACTGTCGGTGAATATGCTGACGGTGACTACGTGTGCATGGTCAGCGACATTGACGCGGTTGCGTCTGTACCTGCCGTTCACGGTTCTGTGCCGAGCGCAGGCGGAACAGCATACATCACAGCAGCGGGCAAACTTTCAAGCAGTTCAGGCAGCGCGGTTGCGTTTCCCGGTACTGTCTGGAAAGGCACACCCGGCGTACAGAACACCGGGCAACTAAAGACTGACTACGTGTTTGCTCGTCTGTCGTCTGTGAAGGTGGGTTAATCATGAGTAAAAAAATCACATCTGCACAGGTAGCAGAGCAGAACTTTAAAAACTGGTACGTTGTCCGAAATGCGTACGCGGACGCACACCGAAAAGACGGGTGCACGGCGATAAACGAAACCGCCGCACGCGCTGAATACAAGGCGTTGACTGAAAGACTGCTTGCAGTATCGAACAGTCAACACCCCGATCATAATGCGAGCGTCAAAGACCTTCGTACGAAGTTCGACGGCGCAAGTATCGATCATGTGATGGATATGGCACACGGTCTTCGTGCAAAGATGAACGTGATCGCACAGAACGCGGTTAAATCCGGTATGAGTATCGAAAACGCACAGGCGACCGCGCTCAATGCGTATTTCGGTAATCCGGGCTTTGACCAGTTCGCGGGTCTCAATCAGCTCGCCGATCAGCTTTATGAGCAGTTGACTTTTATTGAGTCATTTGTTCAGGAAGGTGACGCGGTGCAGCTCAATCCTGAAATGGCGGCGTCAGCGGGCGCAATCAGTCGTTTCCGCATCCCTCGCGTTGAAGCGAGCGGCGCGTCAAAACGACGTCTCGGCGATTTAAATCCATACGGCGACGATCGCACATATTCAAACAATATGGCGCAGATTTCGCTGTACAACGAATTCAAGGACGCGTATACAGAGGCGCAAGGGTTCATTATCGAGAACGATCAGGAAGCGGCACTTCTCGGATATGCTCGCTCAATCGCTCCGGCGCTCGCAGGTTTCATTCTTCAGACACAGCTTTTTGCAACAATCGAACAGCAGGTCATGCAAGCAACTGAGCGCATGTTCGTTGACGGATGGGGTTCGTCTTCATTTGACGGATCAAGCGGCAACTATGGTTTGCTTTCAAGTGCGATAGCGCTATCACTTGCGAGTGCAGGTGCAGCGTCTCCACTTCTGGCAACTGCGGCAGACTGGGCGGCAAACCCGACAACGCTGATTCAAAAAATTACGAATTACAATTACAAACCGGCTGACAGAACGGCTCCGCTTCCTTCAAACGCTGATCCGATGAACGTTTATAAAGACATTGTACGTCTTTTGAACCTTATCGCTTTGACCAACGTTGCGACAAGCGGCAAAGTGGTTCTGTACGTTCCGACGTCGATTTACTCGATCTTGGTGCAGTATCTTTCAACAGGTACTTTCAACCGTACGCTCGGCGAAGCTCTGAAGCTCGCGATCGGCGGAACGATTGAAAATATCGAAGTGAAAGCGTCGGGACTTCTTAACGCTCGTACAAACTCACTCGGCGCAGCGCAGTACAACAACGTTGTGGCAGTGGTTCACGGCGCGCCTACTGGTCGCAAAGGAATTTTGCTTCCTATGGCAACCGCAACCCCTCGCATCACAACCGGCGTTGTGAGCGAACAGCGTTCATCTTTCGCGGCTCAACTCACTTTTGGTGGACCAATGGTGATACAGCGCGGGCAAGTATTTATCCTTGACTTCTCGGTTAATGCGTAAGTGATCTACACAGACGCACAATTTTCGGCAGAATTAAAGACACGGCTGGACAATCCGGCCGTGTCTGACGCTGACATATCAATATACGTTGCGATGGCAAAGCGTGACGTTGACAGCGGTCTGTATGGTGATAACGCATACAACTCGCAAGTACTTGACACAGCCTGCTATCTTCTTTCGCTTGATAATAAGTTCCCGGAAATCTCGTCAGTCAGTCAAAATGGCGTATCGACGAGCTTTGCGGGAAATGATTCCGAGCGATGGCGCAGACGATTAACAGAACGAAGACAGGCGCTACTCGTGGGGCTTGAATTATGACAGACACTCAAATCGTTATCATGGTAAAAAATATGGCGCGCGAAATGGTGGCGACCGTTAAAAACGGACAATTGCTCGGCACGTCGCCGTCGCTCGACATGATGAAAAAACTTATCGCCGAGTACTGGTATGGAAACCCGGCGGATTATTCCTTCACGGAAATTAGCCCTGAAACGTGGTCAGTGAGCAGTAAAACCGGTGTGAAGCCGGGTGTCGTAGTTCGGAAAGCAAAAGGGCGGTATCGCTTTGAAACGGTGTAAATTATGAACCTGCGCGGTCTCACAAGCATGGTCGCGGCGCGGGTTGCCGATACTGATTGCGTGGTAACCTACGACGCGTTAGTCGATAATGATGACGGCTCTTGTACGGTCACCCCGACGACAATGACGCTCAAAGCGTCGATTCACGCATTACAACCGGTCGATATTCAACGGCTCCGGGAAGGCGGGATCGAAGTACAAAACGGGGTGTCGATTCTTTTAGCTGAAGCACTCGAAGAGCGTCCGGAAAAAATCGTTGCAGACGGGCGGTCGTGGCGGATTCTTACATGGACGTTTGTCAGTGCGTATGACAATGAGTCCGGAATGCCCATCGGTACGGTTGTCGCAGTGTGTGATGAAATAAGGGTTGCGGCGGTAGAATGACTATTAACGAAAAATATTACGCGATGAACGAAGCACTCAATAAAGCGCTGAAGGCGCAGAGTGTAACGGCGCGCGTGTATAAATACGGGGCCGTACCGAAAAACGCGTCATATCCCTATTTTCAATCGATATACCGCGTAAAAAATCGTCAGCCGTTCGCCTCGTCCGTGAGCGGCGTGTTAATGGATTTTGAATACATACTGAACTTTTTCACAGCGAAAACAAGCGACGAAGCGAACGACGCCGCGCTCTTTGAACCGTATGAAATCGCGCGCGAACTTATCACCTCACCCGAAAGTTTTATCTGGACGGATATCGCGAATGTTTTACGGCACGACGAGACGCCGGAGTTTTCTGTCAAGGGCGGCCTTGAAGTATTACAGCGCGGTTTAGTGTTCGAGTGTCAGACCGTGACAACGTTCGTTTCAACTATCACCGGCGGCAAAGAAATCACGACGGCCGAAGTCGTCGAAACAATAGAAAAATCTTTGGAATACGAGGCGTAAAATGTCAGCAGCGAAATTTATTACCATATCAAGCAGCACCACGACAGGACTGCTTTCGGGTCTTCCCCGCCGGATCGTCTTTGCAACACGCGAAACGATAACCGGATACACCGCAAACGTTCAGTCGGGACTGATTGCAGTCACGTCCGACATGGTGGCGGCGTTTACGGCGGCAAACCCGACCGCGCTTGCAACAGCGCAGTTTTTGAACACCGTTTTCGGCGGTTCAATCGTGCCGGACATGGTGTATATTTTAAGCACCGGCAATGCGGCACTCACGAGTGCGATGCTTACAAAAGCAAACTACGATCCGCGCAGCTGGTCAATCCTTAATGTCGGCTCACGGTCGAACGGTCTCACCGATTCAGCGACGTATCTTGCCGACTGTACAACGGCGTCTTTGTGGTGCACTGATTCAACCGCAAAAATCTTTATTATGTCGTGGTCAATGATCGACGGTGGCACGCTTCCCGACCAGTTGCTTCTTGCAGGCGGATCGGGAAACCCCGGCGCACTCATGTCACAAAAGCGCACGATGACACTCGTCACGAACGCAAATACAGAAGTCTCGGCGGGCGTGTTCGTGTATCACAATCCGCTACTCGCCGCGCTTGTGCACGCGCTCTACGGCGGCAGTATCGCACGATCGATCGGTTCGCTTTCTGACGCGCACGATTTCACCGGCGTGAATGGCGACACGTATAGTGCAGCGACACGGGCGTACATTGCGCTGAATTCTCTTGCACAATACAACGGCGCGAAAGATCAGGGCGGCGCGAACTTCGTCTATGACACATTTTTGAACGACGATGTCAATCCGCCGACGTCACTACAGATTGAAACGCAAATAGCCATTGACTACATCAATGATTATTGCGTTGTTGCACCGCGTAACGCACTTATTGCAGCGGGGCGTACCGGCGTCAATGGTGATTATACCGGCGTGATGGAAGTGGCGGCGCTCACTCGCGCAGCTCTTGAAACACTGTGGAAAGCGAACGCGATTCTGTCAAACGAAGACGGGACACCGGCGTTTTCACTCGTCACGCTTTCTGCGTCCGGTATTGCGGCGCTCGATCCGGCGTGGCAGTCAAAGGGGATCATCCCACTCGGCGCGATCGTCGCAACGATTAAGCCCTATGGCGCGATCCACTACTATTCAATTGCTTTCAATTTTAATTAAGAAGGTACACCATGAAACGAATATTCTGTTTTCTTTTACCTGTTTTGGTCTTTCTTCGTGATCTGTTTTGCGTGCCAATGGCGCGCGCCGCGAACGCGCAAGAGTCGCTGTCAGTTTCAATCGGTCAGTGTGTCGCGACATTTGTCGCGAACCTTTCCGGCGAGTCAATTTCATTCGGCGGTGAAACGTTCTATAACGAAGAGGATTTACTCGGCGACATAACTATGGACACCGAGCGCGCAAAACGCTTTATGAGTGCCGACGGTTCACGTGACGTGCTGATGCAGTCACTTCCCCGCGCCGGTACTCGCGAAATAAAGTTTTTGCTCGGTGAAAATCTCGACAAGCTCAAAAATTGGGGACAGTCAAAAGTGCAAACGGTGTTTGACTTTGACTTTCTTTACAACTATAACACGCAGTCATCCACCGGAACACGGATACAACGCCACAAGCGCTGTGTGTTCATCGACTTACCGCTTCAGGGTATCGGACGCGATCGCGGGTATGTCACGGCAAAGATTTCGTTCGGCGACGTTGCCGAGATTGATCCTGCAACAGATAAGGAAATTTAAAGATGAAATATGAGTTTCCACGAATAACACGAGCGCGCATTAAAATTGTCGATTTTGAAAGCAAGACAACCGGCGACGGGTCGACTAACGAACCGACCGAAGAGGAAAAGGCGTGGATCGACATTATGAAAAGCGACGCGCCTGAACTCGAAGTGAAAAAGAAAAAGCTTTCTGTGTGCTCGCTCGCTGACGTCGTGGAATACAACGCAGACAGCGTCAAGGCGCGATACGACGGCGTCGTCTACACCATCAAAAAGCCGACAAATAGTCTGCAAATTGCACGTATGCGCGAGCGCTCTGTCATGGATGCGTTTGAAGCGTTAAACGCACAGCACTGTGTCTGTGTCGGTGCTGTACCATGTGCGCGAGATTTTTCCGGCGTGCCGGTTGAAGTAATCGGGCTACTGTCGGCGGTGGCAGAAAGTTTTTTTTTCACGCCGTATCTTTGATTGATTTTGATTTGCTCATCGTCTCGCGCGTAATCTCGTTTACTGAGGCGAAGAGTATTGACATAGAAGACGCGGAACGTTTGCAAAACAGATTTTTACAGGTGAGGGGATATGCCGCAACTTGACAATTATCTCGTGACGCTCGGTGTGAAAGGACAAAATGTCGTTCTTTCGCAGATGGATAAAATCCAGAAGAAAGGCCGTAATCTTTCAAAGTCAAAAACCGTTGTTGATCTTGCGGCAAAACAAGCGACGCAGAAAGCAAAAACGTCTGCCGTTATCGAGAGCGCAAAAACGCAGGCCGCTATAAATAAAAAAGTGGGCGTTCCAGACAAGAAAGATCAAAAGAAAGATCAAAAGAAAGATCAAAAGAAAGATCAAAAGAAAGATCAAAAGAAAGATGACGCGCAAAATTCTGAAACGATGGGAAAGGCTGTTAAAAAGTTTGGCAATCATACCGATAAATTTGCGCATGCTGCCGCAACTCTGAGCCCGTCATCATTTATTCAGACTATTGCGTCAACACTGCCTTTTCTCGGTGCCGCGGCAATGGCAGCAGGCGGAGCGATGGAATCCGCAAAATCCTCGACTGCGGGCGCGTACGAGTTATCGAAGCGCAACACTGCTACAAACTACTACGGCGGTGATAAAATCCGGGGCAGAGCTTCAGAAAATCAAGGCTCACTTTCAAACAGCGAGCACGCTATGTTTGTGTCTGCCGTATCAGGCTCCATGGGAAAAATTCAAAAGCCGCTCGCGGACGCTATAAACGGTCTTATCGGAAAGAAAGACACCCGCGCGCTTGCACGCGTTGCGGCGGGCGATTGGGAATCTACAGGCACAGACAAGGGCTGGATGGCGTCGCAGATAATGAGCGGCATGGAAGGACTGCCGCCGTCGATAAAGCAAAAAATTCAAGCGTCAATGCTTAAAAATTTTAGCGGGGAAATACAAGACGTTACCGGCGATCAAACGGCAAGACAGGGCCGCGCCGCGTATTATGAAAATGCACAAGAAAAACAAACGACACGCCTTGCGGACACAGCGGCGTCTGCCTCATTCGTAGACGCGTCAGGTAAGATGGTGAATAGTATGATGGCGATGAATGATGCACTCAATGACATGCAGAACGCCATGGTGAAAGGCGCGGGAAAAATGGTCACTGCCATTTCAATGGTAACGGACGCAACCATGAATTCAAAAACTCCCCGACAATTTCAACATCCTACTATAGCCGGGTTTAATGAAGCAATGAGGTTATTCAAATAGTGTCTGTATCAATTAACATCGCAAACTTAATCAGCGGATCGGTTGCAAACCTTTTTAATTCCGCTGTTATAATAGGTCTTCCAACATCTGACGCGCCTGTGCCGACGTTTTGCTTGTGCGAAATACCCGGCGAACGCGGCCACGCTTCGGCTCGCCTACCCGGTAATCTTACACAAGCTGGAGAATTTAAAGCGCGCACTGTGATTGAAGCGTCCACAATGGAACTTGATATCATACTTTCGGACATTCCCGCATCGAAAGATCAAAATATTTTCCGCACTATTCAGATCGTTTTAAATGATGTTGCGTTATTGGCGAATTCCGTGGCGTCTTTTGGGGCGATATTGCCGAATCTTTCCGGGCTTTCGGCAGGCTATGTCGCATCGTGTCTATCAGTTCTTAATCAGATGAAAAATTATATGCAGCCTGTTATGTTGCTCGGTTCGTATATTCCGCTTGGCGTCTTACAACAAACAACGCCGTATCTGTCGAGTGCGTGGTACATAGAGGAAATCTCACCGCCACACGAAGCCGGAAAAGCGGGTATCGCGCTTACTATCAGACTCCGCGAACAGTTCGTATTGCGCAGTTCAACACTACTCGGAAAAATACTCACTGTTGCGTCTGAAACAATTGCGCCGAATGGCGGTTCTAACATAGGCGGTTTATTTTGAGCTATTTTAAAGACTTACGCACAGCGGCAGTGACAACACTGTTACAATTTCAAACGCCTGCCGTCGGCGTTCAAAATGCCGTACGCTGTAAAGACGGACAAATAGCCGTCTGGGAATACGCCCGAACAGATGATAACGGTAATCACCTGATAAAAATCTACGACGGAACAACAGGAACGCCGGAATACAAAGCGCTCGTTTATGTGATGCCGGGGCGTGACGTTTTTTGTGGCCTGTTTTCAACCGGCGCGATTCTATCCGGCGACATTTTCGATAGTAACACGGTGTATTACAGGATCGATTACGCATGATTCTGTTCTACCCACCACAACCAACGTGCACGCCGGTCGTCATCGCCGATATGACTGACAGCTCCGACCGCTGGAGTGTAGCGGAAATCTGGGTTCAGGCACTTTTAAATATGCCCGACGGCGTAGTCGCAATCAATCAGCCGTCCGTATATTCATGTAAGTATAATTACGGCCTTCAGCATAACGGCGTTCCGCTCGGCGCAGCGCTTAAAATGACACTGGACGCGACAGTATCCTCACCGCCCGCCGGGCTTGTTGCACAAGTATCAATTGACTATGTGTCATCTGCGCAATCCGTTGATCGAATGTCAGACGCGCTCGTTAAGTTTGCAAACCCTGAATTCAAAGTTATGACGGCGGTGGTTATTGAGCGCGCGGGGTCATCAATTATTCATCGAAGTTTTCTCGCGTTCTCAGTTATATTACAGCCGGACACATACGGCACAAATACAACGTTAATTATTCGTGCGGCGTCATTTGATGATATGCTCATAAAATCTGAACTCGCGTATCAATTTGATACGACAAGGCCGCTCAGTGTGCAGCTTTCCGAACTCGCGGCAAAAGCGGATTATACGTGTACGTTCGATGCTAGTTTCGGCAGTTATCTCGTGCCTGTGAGCGGGCGTCTGTTTCCGCCGTCTACACTACCAAAAATTCTGGACGAAATATGTTTACAGAATAAAATCATTTATAAAATCACAGTTGTAAATACATATAAAATAATATCGTTTTACTCACAAAACGCGGCGCCTGAAGCGGCCACTGTCGCTGAATCGAATTATAAGTTTTCATTTTTAGGACATGTCGGGGCGCTGCTATGGGGCGTCGGTGTGGAAAACTACGCGAATGTAAAATTTAAAACGCCGATTTTTGACGCTGTTCTTTTTGATAAGATTACTATATATAACGATAGTCAGTCGGCGCTTTTTCAGGGTTTTAAAAAATCCGGCGTGCGTGTAGGTAAAGCAATTCCTGATTCATATGACGTACATATTATACGATACGCGATGGCTCGGTCAGACTCAGAACTTTGCTGCGAAGTGACCGCAACAAACAACTGGTTACTTGCACAAACGCGCATTGATGGAATACTCGAATCAAAAATTTTTAGCGGTGCTTTATGATTTATGCAGCGATAGTGCGCGGCCAAGGTGTGACAGTGGGGACGTATTCAGTTGCGCCGCAATATACCCGCGTCGATGGAACTGACGCACCAGACATTGAAGCGCTGCCAATAAACGGCCTTATTCCGGCCGCGGGTGACGTTGTTTTTTGCGCAGAAGGGATCAATGATTTTTCACAATCAATGCAAATGATTTTCAACGATAACGGCGGCGCGTTTCCGATCATCATTGCGTCACTTGCACAGATTCTCGTGTATTCCATTTCGATGCAGATTACCGGAAAAGTAACACTTGGACAGGGTGGTAAAAAGATGCTGCTCGGTGAAACGGTTCAAACGTGGGCACAAAAGGTAGATGCAGCACTCACTGCGCTTTATGCGTGGGGTGCAACAGGCGTTGCGCCGGGTCCGACGGGCGGTATATCACCATTTCCCGGAACACCCGCTTTGCAACCGTGGTCGACGGCGGCGCTTTCAGTAAATCACGAGCTCGATTGAGGTGTATTATGGCTTTTCAGCTTGACAGTGATGGGAATATATTAGTTGATTCAACGACGGGGTTGTCAAAACAAGTGACCGGCCTCGCGTCGCTCGAACAAGATGCAGTGAGTGAATGCAGATGCGAACAGGGCGGTAATTTTGCCGATAGTACGTACGGACGCAGCCCGCTCGTGTGGAAGCTGTCACAAAGTCCTGCCGACCGTGTGGCCGACATAAAACGGATTGTAACAAAGTACTACAATCCATATTCGATCACGTACAAAAACGGAATAATAACGGTGAACTGAATGCCAATACAAAACGGAATTTATACAGAGTTATCATTTGAAGACGCGCTCGCGAATATCATAAACGACGCGCCCGCATCTATCGTTTTCAGCCCCGGCAATCCGCCGGAATTGGTGCTTGCAAATATGTTTGCACAGGGTGACGTGCTTGACGATCAATTCATCGGCGAAACGCTCGCGTCAATGATG
>Ga0302293_10000160_pt1 | contig 38866 bp, 41 predicted proteins | sample III_Fen_N2_2_FD_198758 | JGI IMG/M metagenome (GOLD analysis project Ga0302293, IMG submission 198758) | Peat permafrost microbial communities from Stordalen Mire near Abisko, Sweden - III_Fen_N2_2 | ecosystem: Environmental > Terrestrial > Soil > Wetlands > Permafrost | place: Sweden: Abisko...
CGAGGTTTTCTCGCACGGTGAGATTCGGGTAAGCGGTCGCGGACTCGACGAGGCAACCTGCCTGCGAGAGGGCTTCCTTTCTTTCGCTTAACACAGACTTTCCGAAGAGACGTATTTCCCCGCCATCGGGTCGGATCAGGCCGAGCAGCATCCTGATCGTCGTCGTCTTTCCCGCGCCGTTCCGCCCGAGAAATCCGTAGATTTCGCCCGGCTCTATTTCGAGATCCATTGTCTTTACCGCCTGGACGTTTCCGAAACTCTTCGAAAGTCCGCGGGCGCTTATCGCGCTTGTCATATTTTTCCGCCTTTCGGCTTTTGGGTAAGCCGCATCGCGAGAGATTCTGATATCAATTTAACTGCCGGTCCGTAGGTGCCTTCCGGAAAATCTTCTTTGTGCAGGGCGATTGAAAACAGGGCGGTGACAAGACCGGGGAGGGATGCAAGGGCTTCGGCGTCTATCATCCCTTTTTTGGCCCATTCTGCAAATGCGTTTTCGAGGACTTTCGAATCGTTGGCCTGATGCGCGGCGAGTCGCTCGCTCGGAAGCGCTTCCATCAGCCTTTGTACGTCCGCCGAATTCATGGCGGCGAGCGCGGGTTCGCGGTCCAGCATGTTGAAGGATTCTGTGAAAAATCGCTCAAGCCGCGAACGGGGAGCTCCTTTCCCTTCGGTAATTTCGGCAAGGAGCTTTGCGCGGTATTCGTTTTCCCAGGATTCGAAAATCGAGAGGATAAAATCCTCCCGTGAGGGATAAAACGAATAAAAGCTACCTTTTGAAATGCCGGCTTCCCGCGCGACGTCGTCCACGACCATAAGCCTGAAGCCCACCCGATTAAGCGTTTTTTTCCCCGCGACGAGAAGTCTTTCCCTGATTCGTTCGCGTTCTTGTTCCGTAAAAGCTCTTGGCATAAATCCTCTATGACTAAATATGATTAAATGGTCATTGATAATGTAATGCTGAAACGGATATCAGTCAATGGATATATATTCCGATAAAGACTCAAAAATTAACCGATAACTAATAGTTTAGACATTTCTTTTTCACAATTGAACGTTACCTTCAATATAATTCCAGGGCACACCGGAATATCTTTTAGGAGGTTCATTGTGAAAAAGATTGTTTTCCTTATTCTGATGACAGCTGTTGCAGTCGGCGTTTATGCCGGCGGAAAAGCAGATACCGGAGCAAAACCCGCAGCGGCACCTGCCGTCGTTGAGGCGACCAGCCTTACCGGCGCTGGCGCGACCTTTCCCGCCGTTTTGTATACCAAGTGGTTCAGCGAATACGCAAAATTGACCAAGGTAGAAATCAACTATCAGGGAATTGGTTCCGGCGGCGGTATCAAGAGTATTTCTGACCAGACCGTAGACTTCGGCGCGAGCGACGGAATTATGTCGGCCGACCAGCTTGCAGCCGCAAAAGGTGGCGCTCTTCTTCACATTCCTATGACCATGGGCGGCGTGGTCGCAACCTATAACATTCCGGAACTTGCAGGAAAAGACGCTCTCAAGTTTACTTCTGATACTCTCTCGGGCATGTTCTACGGTGATATCACCAAGTGGAATGATCCCAAACTCGTCGCGGATAATCCTTCGCTCGCAAGCATCGACAAACCGATAACGATCGTTCATCGTTCTGACGGATCGGGAACTTCGAATATCTGGACCAGCTATCTTTCTGCGGTCAATACCAAATGGGCAAAAGAAATCGGTTCGGGAAACTCCGTTAACTGGCCGATCGGACTCGGTGGTAAGGGCAACGAAGGCGTCGCCGGAAACGTTAAGCAGACTCCGTACACCGTTGGATATGTAGAGCTCGCATATGCAAAGCAGAACAGCCTTCCTTACGCTTTGCTCAAAAACTCCGCCGGCAATTTCATCGCTGCCACGACCGACAGCGTTTCTCTCGCTGCCCAGGGTGTTACTCTTCCGGATGACATGAAAATAATGCTCGTCAACAGCTCCAATCCCCAGGCTTACCCTGTCTCTGCATTTACCTGGCTTCTTGTGTACCAGGCCCAGACCGACGCCGGCAAAGCAGCTACCCTTACCAGAATGGTATGGTGGGCACTACACACGGGTCAGTCCTACTGCTCTGGTCTTGACTATGCCCCGCTTCCAGCGGATGCCGTCAAGAAAGCCGAGGTGCTTCTCAAGTCAGTCACAATTAACGGAAAACCCGCTCTTCCCGCAGACGTAAAGTAAACTAATGAGGGGAAAGATCATTCGATCTTTCCCCGTCTTTTTTTAAATTGATTATCAAGAAGGATACTCAGCATGATTTTCAACAAGACACGCCCAATGACCGCGTCATTATCCGAGGAGCGCGGCGACAGTATATTCCGTGGTTTGACGATAGTTTCATCAGGGCTTGTTGTCGCTCTGCTTGCCGGTATCGTAATTCTCCTTGTTTCCGATTCAAGCGAGTCGATCTTGCGCTTCGGATGCAATTTTTTTGTCTCAACAACCTGGAATCCGGTAGAAACCCAGGTACACAAGGTTGCTTTCGGTGCCCTTCCGTTTATTTTCGGAACGATCGTCACTTCCGTTATCGCCTTGCTTTTGGCTACGCCTATTTCTCTTGGATCTGCTCTTTTCGTTTCCGAATACGCGCCAAAGTGGATCGGAAATCCGGTCGCGTTTATAATTGAACTTTTGGTGGCGATACCGAGCGTCGCATATGGTCTATGGGGACTTTTTGTGCTGGTTCCCATTATGCGCAACGTCGTTGAACCTTTTCTCCAGAGTACTCTCGGGAAAATTCCCGTTATCAAACTTTTGTTTGCCGGCACGCCTATGGGACAGGACATTCTGACCGCCGGCATTATTCTTTCAATAATGATAATTCCGACAATCCTCTCGCTGTCCCGCGAAATTATTTCGCAGGTTCCGAAACTTCAAAAAGAAGGAATGCTTGCGCTCGGTGCGACGAAATGGGAAGTCCTGAGCAAGGCTGTTCTTCCTTTTGCCCGCGGCGGAATCGTTGGTGCTGCGATGCTCGGCCTGGCGCGGGCTATCGGAGAAACGATGGCCGTGACCATGGTGATCGGGAACAGCTCGAAGGCGATCACGGCAAGTTTGCTTACGCCGGGATACACGATATCGAGCGCTATTGCGAACCAGTTTACCGAGGCGGATTCAGCGATATATTTCAGCGCTGTAGTCGAACTCGGTCTGGTGCTCCTTTTGGTCGCATCTCTTTTCAATATCGTTTCAAGATTACTCGTCAGCAAGTTCGCACGGCTGCCGGGAGGAGCGAGCGCATGATCGAAAATCAGGAAGAACTTAACAGATTTTTCAGACGGCGGGCGAAAGACGCTTTTGTGGCAGTTCTTATCGCCTTGTTGACGATACTCGCCGTCTCGCTTCTTTTCACCATATTCGGTCATATTCTCATCAACGGTTTTTCGTCACTCAACTTTGATTTCTTTTTCAAAAAACCGCAGCCCTATGGCGAGTCCGGGGGCGGTATCGCGCCAGCAATTATTGGAACTCTGTTAATGCTTCTTGCTGCAGGGGTAGTAGCCATCCCCGTGGGGATTCTCACCGCTATTTATCTTGCTGAATATGGCAGGGGGAGTTTTGCTTCGACGGTCAGGTTCGTTCTTGACCTTCTCGCCGAACTGCCTTCGATCGTTGTCGGCGTGTTCGTTTGGGCGGTGCTGGTGCGCTCGGTCACCGGCTATTCCGGTTGGGCCGGCGCCGTTGCGCTGGCGGTGATCATGATTCCCGTTATCGCGAAGGGCGTTGAGGAAATCCTCAGACTCGTTCCGGACAGCTTGCGGGAAGCAGCTCTTGCGCTGGGTACGCCTAAATGGAAAGTCGTAGTTAAGGTAGTCATCCCCACGGTGCTTCCCGGAATACTCACAAGCGTCGTTCTTGCTCTTGCCAGAGCAGCCGGAGAGACAGCTCCCCTGATGCTGACGGCGCTCGGGAATTCTTTTTTCAATTTTAACTTTCAAAAACCGATGGCCGCGATTCCTCTCCAGATTTACAATTACGCAATTTCGCCATATGACGATTGGCATAAAAAGGCATGGGGCGCAACGCTCATCCTGATCGTGGTCGTTGCGATCTTCAGCGCGGCCGTTCGATATTACACAAGGAGAACTAAAATTGAAGTTTGAAAAATCGATAGTAACCGTTAATCAGGAAACAGATAAAACGATAGCCGGCGAAATTCACGGTAAGACAATCAGCGTCAGAAACCTTTCGGCGTTTTATGGAAAGATAAAAGCAGTCGATGACGTGACCATGGAATTCCACCCGGGACAGATAACCGCCATTATCGGCCCGTCCGGGTGCGGGAAGTCTACGATGATCCGCTGCTTGAACCGCATGCACGAGGAAATTCCCGGTGCTACCATCACGGGCGAGGCTTTTCTGGATGATGTAAATATTTATGCGTCCGGTGCAAGTCCCATGCGCATTCGCCGCCGGATCGGCATGGTTTTCCAAAAGCCAAATCCGTTTCCCACTATGAGCATACGCGACAATGTTCTTGCCGGCTTGAAGCTTAATACAGGAAAGCTTGGTGATAAAGAAGATGATATCGTCGAGGGTTGTCTTCGTGATGTGGCACTGTGGGACGAGGTCAAGGACAAGCTGCATACGTCCGGCGTATCGCTTTCCGGCGGGCAGCAACAGCGGCTGTGCATTGCGCGAGCGATCGCGGTTCAGCCGGAAGTCCTTTTGCTTGACGAACCGTGCTCGGCGCTCGATCCGATCGCCACGCTGAAAATCGAAGAGCTTCTCCTGCAGATGCGGAACAAATTCACGATCATTCTTGTGACTCATAATATGCAGCAAGCGGGGCGCGTGTCCGACCGAACCGCGTTTTTTCTTGGCGAAAACGGACAGGGCGGCAGACTTATCGAGTACACATCCACGACCGAACTTTTCACCAGACCCAGGGAAAAAAGAACCGAAGACTATATTTCGGGACGGATCGGATGATTCTGAAAGGATTTAAAAGCCAAACAAAGGGGACGACCAAATGAGAGAGCACTACCTGAAAGAACTTGAAGATATAAACCGTGACATGCTCGACATGAGCGGAGCCGTAGAGGCGAGTATTGCCAAGACGCTGAAAGCCCTCAAGCAGCAGAATTCTAAAATAGCCCGTGAAGTTATTGCCGCCGACGAGGATATAAATGCGAGAGAGCTCGCGATAACCGACAAATGCGTGCAGCTTGTAGCACGCGAGCAGCCGGTCGCCGGCGACTTGAGAAAAATCATCGCGTATTTAAAAGCAGTTGGCGACATCGAGCGCATTGGCGATTATGTGGCACGCACCGCCGATCGCGCAAAAGAGCTTTCCAATGAAAAAGATTTCAAGCAATTAAGTAACGATATACCCCGGATGCTCAAGATTGGAGGCGAGATGCTTCATGACGCAGTTGCGTCTCTCGTCAATTCAGATGTCGAGCTTGCAAAAAAAACAGCGAAACGTGACAACCTTATGGACAGTCTGAACAAACAGGTTTACCACGAGCTTCTTGCCCTGATGCGCGAGGAAAACAAGAATATAAAACAGGCTACCAAATTGCTTTTTGTCAGCCGCTTTCTTGAGAGGATGGGGGATCATACTGTCAGCATATGCGGCTGGACGCTCTATTCGGTTGAGGGTGAGCATGTGGATCTATAAATGCTTGCTTATTTCCGTGTAGGGGTAAAGGTCGTTGTATTCCATATATTCAGAGAGGGCATAGTGGCGGACGGGTACGTTGCTTTCTTCGAAAACGGCGACCGGGTTGAGTCCGCCGATGACGATAACGCCGCAGCAGCCTTCCCTTACGGGAATGTTTAATAATTCCCGCGAGGGAGTACCGATTCTGAGGAATGCGCCAAGCCCGACCGTTTCCAGTTTTTTTGCGAGGCTCAGGGCCAGGTCATGGCTTTCTTCGGGGATTTCCCGGAAGCCCGCGCCGATCTTTCCGTTGCAGTCGCGTATCGCGCCGAGATAGCTTGTCATCCGGCCGCGGATAAAAAGTTGCTGCGGGTCGATGGTCGTGCTGTCATAGGCGATGAGCTCGACGAAGCGGGTTGCCTCGCCGTCTTCCAGTTCGAGGAGGCCGCTGAACAGGGAGCGGGTGGGGATGCCGTGCTTGAGAAGGACGCCGTTGAGGGTTACCGAGCACACTGTGCAAAAACCGATATGCCCTTCCGGTATTTCTACGGAGCCGGCCTGGCTTCCCGGTTCCAGAATGCGCACCAGAGTGCCCATCGCATAGCCCTTGCTGAAAACCGCGGTGATTTGCGGAAGATGGGCGATAAAATCTTTTTTTTCCACTATTGCAATATTGATAACAACTGTTCCCCGCCTGAGGGCGAGGTCGAAGGTCATGGCATAGGTCATGCGGTCGATCTTTGCGGACATGTAGCCCAGTTTATGGATGAGCCGTTCGGCCTTTATCAGGCTGCGGCCTTTTTCGGTGATAACCCGGCCCAGTTTGCCCCGGGGTGCCGTGAGTCCTTCTTCGTCCAGGCGCTGGAGGTACAGACGCACGGTGCGTTCGCTCAAGTCACCGCCCGAATCGCCAACCAGTTCGCATATTTCGCTGCCGCTCAGCAGCTGGACTGAAGTCGTAAGGGTTTCAAGAATTGCGATTTCTTTTTTTTGCGTTTTTCATCCATAACAAACAGAGTGTATACCGTCATTCGCCCGCTGTTCAAGGCGAAATTGTCGGATCGACATTTATTCGGCAATAATGCCGATATGAAAATTAAAATAATCGTAATAATGAATTTTACAAGAGGAAAAACCGCTATTATCATGCCTTATACGAATGTGATTGTCATTATGTCGGCAATAACTTGCCAATAAAGTGAGGGATAACATGATCGAATGGCCAAAAAGCAATGACGCTCTGGGAACCATGAACCGGGGCAATGCATGTGAATCGGGATTGTGCACGCTGTGCCGCGCCGACTGCGCGGGAAAGTGCGAAACCTGGCTTTCCAGTCTGGTCGGACGGAAGCTTTTGTATCCACGCGATTACGGTAAAACTACCGCCGGAACCAATACCCAGCCCTGCAACGGTCTTGGCTATCACGCGCTCCGCATTCAGGGCTACGCGTACGGAACCCACGGTTTGGGCGCCGGCTTGACCGACTCCGCCGACGACGCGATTTTTCCGAACGTCAACATTGAAACTATTTTCGGCGGTGAGATAAAGACAAAGTGCCGCGTACCGATTATGACCGGCGCATCAATATGTTCAAGAAATACTATAACGGTTACGGCGCGATCATCATCCAGATGAACGTCGAGGATACCGCCAACGGCGTCGCGGAATATCTGATCGATACCTACGGCAACGACATCATCCTCGAGCTGAAGTGGGGACAGGGCGCGAAGGATATCGGCGGGGAGATACAGGTCAAGGATATCGAGTATGCGCGCTTTCTCAAAGACCGTGGCTATATCGTCGATCCCGATCCGTATGACCCGACGGTGCAAAAAGCGTACGACAGCAAGGCAATCAAATCCTTCGCCCGCCACAGCCGGCTCGGCAACACAAATCTTACGAGCGCCGAAGAAGTCCGGGAATCGTTCATGGCAGCGATCGCGTATCTCCGCAAGATCGGCTTCAAGCGCATATCGCTGAAAACGGGTGCGTACGGAATGGAAGCCCTCGCAATGGCAATTCGCTTTTCCTCCGACGCTGGACTCGATCTTTTGACGGTTGACGGCGCGGGCGGCGGTACCGGCATGAGTCCGTGGAACATGATGCAGAACTGGGGCGTTCCGGCGCTGACGCTGCACGCAAAGGCATACGAGTATTGCGCGCTTCTCGCCGCTCAGGGCAAGAAGGTTCTGGACATTTCGTTCGCGGGCGGTTTCGCGCGCGAGGACCACGTGTTCAAGGCAATAGCGCTCGGCGCTCCGTTCGCGAAGCTCGTGTGCCTTGGCCGCGCCCCGATGATTCCGGGTTACCTCGGAAGCAATATTCAGGGCGTTTTCCAACCGGAAAAAAAGGCTGCGCTCAAGGGTAACTGGGACGAGCTTCCCGCGACGGTAAAGGCAATCGGTTCGACGCCGGAGGAAATATTCTCGGGCTGGGAAGCGGTAAAGAAGATGGTCGGCGCGGACGAGATGAAGAATCTTCCATGGGGCGCGATCGCGATGTACAGCTATGCCGACAAAGTAGCTTGCGGCCTTCAGCAGTTCATGGCCGGCGCCCGCAAATTTAATATCGGCGCCCTTTCGCGAAACGACCTGATGGCCGCCAACCGCGAGACCGCCGAAGAGACGGGCATCGAGTATATGGCCGACGCGCTCGACGAGGCAGCGCGCAAGATTATTTTAGCGTAAGGCGTAAACATTCAGGTTTTAGTTTTTATCCCCGGCCGGTCATTGGCCGGGGATTATGGAAGCGAAGGAGTATCTTTTATATATTTATTCAGCATATCCGATAGTTCGGATTTTCTGAACGGCTTGCGGATACTTGCCGTAAAGCCATATGCGGCGGGGCTTGCCATAATGGGGTCTTCCGCATACCCGCTGGTGACGAATATCGGGGTCGTTTGATCCATTTTCCTGATTTCTCCGATCGCTTCCCTTCCACCAATTCCTCCGGGGATAGTCAGGTCAAAAATCATTCCGGAAAAATAATTCTGTTGTTTAATTTCGGTTAAGACGCAATCAATCGCTTCTTTTCCGTTTCTTTTGCAGACAACGGAATATCCAAGACTTTCAAGCATATCCTTGAAAGTTTCCCGTATGATTTCCTCGTCGTCCATGACTAAAAAGGTTCCGGTGCCTTTATGCGCCGATTTAAATACTTCAGCGGGCAGCACGGTGCTGTTTTTTGAAGCAGGCAGATAAATCCGAAAGGTGCTGCCTTTTCCGCTTTCAGATTCGACGTTTATGCGCCCGCCGTGCTGTTTGACGATTGAATAGCAGCTGGCAAGGCCAAGACCATGTCCCGTGGCTTTTGTCGTATAAAACGGATCGAAGATTCTGGTAAGTATTTCCTTAGGCATGCCGATACCGTTGTCCTTGATTGAAATGGCGATATATTCGCCCGCGGTAAGCGGCGGATGCTCGTTATCGGCGATATGGATATTCGCTGCGGATAATATAATCGTTCCCCCGTCCGGCATTGCCTGCCGGGCATTGATAACGATGTTGTCGATCACTTGCCCGATCTGATTTTTGTCAAAATCGCAGGGTAACAGGTTTTGAGCTATATCAAACGAGTAGGTGATATTTGATCCGCTTAGGGCGAATTGCGCGGCTTCTTGCACGAACGGAAATAAATCGCCGGTTGTCTTGACGGGGGCTCCGCCTTTGGCGAACGTGAGCAGTTGAAGCGTGAGCCCCCGCGCTCTTTCAATAGTGGTCATGGCCTTTGAAAGGTACAGCGATAGTCTCTTGTCTTCGGTTCCCTCGCTTGCCAGATCGATATACCCATAAATGCCGCCGAGAAGATTGTTAAAATCGTGCGCGATACCGCCTGCGAGAACGCCCAGTGAATCAAGCTTTTGAGCTTTTTGAAGTTCTTCTTCCATGCGTTTGCGTTCGGTAATGTCCCGCGCGAACCCGTTAATATATTCTTTGTCGCCGAACTGCAGATAAGTCGACGAGATTTCGACCGGAAAGCCGGAACCGTCTTTTCGTCGATGGATGGATTCGGATACGTAATTTTTTTGTTTTTTTATGGTTTGCCACATTTGCGCCCAGCGTTCGGAACTTATCCGGGGGTTAATGTCGAATACCCGCAATTGCGGAATTTCGTCTTCGGTGTATCCGAGCATTCCATAACCCGAGCGATTCATGTAAATCAAACGTCCCTCGATATCTATCCAGTATGCCGCATCCGAGGCAATTTCAATGGTAGCCTTGAGCATCTCCATTTGGAGTTCTTCTTTCTTGCGTTGGGTGATATCACGGATTAACCCCAGGATATATTCCTGTTTGTCTATCTTCATAATGTTGACTGATTCTACGATCGTGATTATCTTCCCGTCTTTTTTCCTGTTTTTTAGCTCAGCGTCTTTTACAAAGCCTTTTGTCCTAAGGTGGGAAACAATTTCCTCGCAGTCCTCGGGGTTCTCGTACAGGCCAAGCTCAATTATTGTTTTACCGACGACTTCGTCTCTGGTATATCCGTAAAGACTTTCAAAAACCGGATTGACTTCAAATATCCGCCCTTCGTCCAGCGTGGCCCAATAAAAGGCATCCGGGCTTGTCATGAACGATAATCTGAATTTCTCCTCGCTGGTCGCAAGTTTTTTCTCGGTCTGTTTGCGCAGCAACGCCGAGCCAATATGGGCGGCGATGCTCTCGAGCATTTCGACGTTTTCGATCGTCAGATGTCCCTTACGATGGTCATTAAGCTGGATAAGCCCGATAATTTTATCCCTGGCTTTGATGGGTATGAGCGCGATGGTCGCAAAGCCTCTGTGCATGCATTCATTCCGCGGATTAAGCCGGGGATCAAGGTCTCTCGGGATGTCCAGAATCGGGAACGAATCGTTGGTCCATGCGCTGCCCCCCTTGGTATACAGCGGATTCGACGGATCCGTCTTGCCCGAGACTACAAGGCCGCAGGTGCATTCCATTGTGGCGTTTCCGTTCTTGTCCCTGCATTTTTCTCCGTCGGCATTACGCGCGTAAAGAGAATTTTCAAGCCGAAGAAATTCTTCCGAAAAACCATCCTGCACGAAGTACGGGTAATCATCGCCGTCTTGCAGCCGAATGCCCACGGCATTGAAACCGGTGCGCAGCTTCAACGCGGAAAGAATCCGACGCAGCGAAGTATGGAGATCGTCCGACTCATTGAGAATTTGCAGTATATCCCGGTCTAGTTCCCTGAATATTACCGCCTCAACTCGATCGGTGATGTCATAGTTTAATAGGGCAATGCTTATGACTTTTCCGGTTTCATCGCGTACCGGAGAGTAATTTACCTGAAACCAATGTTTGCCGGAGGGCGTATCAAAGGTATTCTCGTAGGAGATTGGTTTTCCGGATTTAACTTCGTTTATATATTTTATCGCGAATTGATAATTCGTTTCACCTATGATGTCCTTAACGTAAGAGCCGATTATTTTATTTTGCGGAATTCCGAATAGTAATTCATACCCTTTGTTTACAAACTCATATTTGAGCGTTTCGGCGTTGACCAATGCGATGCAGCCCGGAACAAGGTCTGCAATGTCCTGAAAACGATCAAAAGAGTTGTTTGACATACGGCCCCATTTCCAACTTCATCGTCAGTTTTGGCTTTTTTGGTACTTATGGATAAAGTATGGGTTTACACTTTATGTTTGTCAAACATAAAGCATTTAAAAAGGGCATTTCCCCCGAGCAAACGCTTACTGCCAGTCAATATCCTCCGGATACTCTTCGGACAGGTGGTGTTTCCAGGGTGGTCGTCCGCTTTTCAGCGATTCCGTCCTGGCCAGATCGTCGAAGAATAGTTTGTCATCGTCAGGAAAGAGGGGGGCAGACGCGCAGAGGCAGTCGATGATCTGTAACTGGAATTTGCGTACGACTGTCCACTGCACGGTTTGATCAATGTTTTTGATTTTTTTTCTGCGCACGAAAAAGTGAATGGCGAGTTAACGGTTCAGCATGAACGCCGCAAAGACAGCTTCCGGCCAAACGATGCGCACTTCCCGCCCCTCATTTCCGTCGCGTATTGAGAGAAGGCGGTGGCAGTCATCATGCAGTTCTTCGAAATCTTCGTCCGGTCCGCGAACGATAATTCCCGCATATCGCTTACTGTCGATAATAGTTAGCATACTCCGCTCCATGGGTTGAGAAGCGGCACTCCGGTCTGGACGTAATCGCGCTCGTTTCGGGTTACGAGGGTACAGCCGTGCCTGAGAGAAACCGCCGCGACGAGACTGTCGATGACCGGTAAGGGCATGCCTGCGGATTCGCTGTTTGCGCAAAGGCTGCCCCAGAGCATGGCGCATTCTTCGTCAAAGGAAAGGAACCGGTCCTGATACGTGTCTGAAAGTTTTGAAAGCCATAGCTGGAGGTCGTGCCGCTTGATTCCCGGAGGAAGACGGTCTATGCCTTTTCGTAATTCACCGAGCGTAAAAGTCGAAATGAAAAGTCCGTCAGGCCGTTGACCTTGAAGCCATTTCACAAGCGCTGGATCCGGCCTTGGTTTGATAGTTTCAGAAAGCACGCAGGTGTCGAGTATATAGTTCATATTTCGACCGGTCTCCCCGTATCCTTTGACCGTTCGATTTCAAGCTCTGCTTTTGGGGAGGAAAGCAGAAAATCGACAAAAGGCGAACTCTGGCCGCTCAAAGAGCGGTATTCGGTTTCGCTTATGAGTACAATGGTTTCTTTTCCGCGTCGGCTGACCCTTTGCGGTCCGTTCTCGCATACCTCGGTGAAGAGTTCGCTGAATCGCGCTTTGGCTTCCTGTAATTGCCATATTTGTGACATATATGCCTCTTTTATTACTAGTATAATCTGACCAGACTGACCAGTCAATGTTGATTATCCTTATCTTGACTTTGCCCTTCGCCTTGGTCAGAATAGTCCCATCTATGCTCTGAACATGGAAAAGGATATGAGAAAACTATGGCAGAAGAAACGGGTATTTCGAGCGATTTTATTCGCGAGATGGTCAAAGAGGACCTTGCCAACGGCAAGTGCGAAACAGTACGGACGAGGTTCCCTCCGGAACCGAACGGATGGCTGCACATAGGACACGCAAAGGCAATCGCCGTGGATTTCGGCGTAGCCGCGCAGTTCGGCGGCAAGTGCAATCTGCGCTTCGACGACACGAATCCCGAAAAAGAGGATATGTCCTACGTCGAGGCTATCAAGCGCGACGTGAAATGGCTCGGCCATGACTGGGAAGACCGGGTGTTTTTCGCTTCCGACTATTACGATTATCTCTATGACTTGGCCATTAAGCTGATAAAGAAGGGCAAGGCGTATATCGACGATTTGAGCGATCAGGAAATTCGAGAGTACCGCGGAACCGCAGTGCCCGACAAAAATAATATCACGATGACGCCGCCCGGACGGAACAGTCCGTACCGCGACCGGAGCGTCGAGGAAAACCTTGCCCTGTTTGCGCGAATGCGCGCAGGGGAATTTCCCGACGGCGCGAAGACCTTGCGCGCAAAGATCGATATGGCTCACCCGAACCTCGTGATGCGCGATCCGGTCATGTACCGATTGCGCCGCGAGCCGCACTACCGCACCGGTTCCGCATGGTGCATTTATCCGATGTACGACTTTCAGCATCCGCTTTCCGATGCGAAGGAAAAAATCACTCACTCGCTCTGTTCGCTTGAATACGAGATACACCGCCCGCTCTACGACTGGTTCATTAACGAGGCTGAGGTCTATCCGTCGAGGCAGATCGAGTTTGCGCGACTCAATATCACTCACACCGTGCTTTCGAAGCGATGGCTTTTACAGCTGGTAAACGAAGGCCGCGTCTCCGGCTGGGACGATCCCCGCATGCCGACCATCGCCGGCCTCCGACGCCGCGGATACACTCCCGAAGCCATCCGCGATTTTCTTTCGCGCATCGGCCTTTCGAAGACCGACAGCATGGTCGACATCCAGCTGCTCGAGCACTGTTTGCGCGAAGACCTGAACAAAAAAGCGTTCCGCGCGATGGCTGTTTTAAAACCGCTGAAGCTCGTGATAGAGAATTGGGACGAAAGCAAGACGGAGTCCCTGACCGCGGTCAACAATCCCGAGGACGAAACGTCCGGAACGCGCACCATTCATTTTGGGCGCGAGCTCTATATCGAGAGAGACGACTTCATGGAAGTTCCCTCGCCGAAATATTATCGCCTCTTCCCCGGTTCGCAGGTCCGCCTGCGCTACGCCTTCATCGTCACCTGCACCGGCTTCAAGAAAAACGAGGCGGGCGAGGTAGTCGAAGTGACGTGCACGTACGACCCCGAGACTACGGGCGGCAACGTGGTCGGCGACAAAAAGGTGAAGGGTACGATTCACTGGCTGCTCGCGAAAACCGCGGTCAAGGCAAGCGTCAATCTCTATGACCACCTGTTCTCGCCCGAGCGCCCGATGGATCTCGAGCCCGGGCAGTCCTTTCTCGACAACCTGAACCCCGCCTCTATCGAGACGCTCACCGACGCCTACGTGGAGCCTTCTCTCGCCGACGCAGCCCCCGGCCGTCCCTATCAGTTCGAGCGCACCGGTTACTTCGTAGCCGATCCGGACTCAAAACCCGGCGCGCCGATTTTTAACCGCACGGTATCGCTGCGCGACTCATGGGCAAAGATCGAAAAAAAATCGAATTGAATTTTAGGGGAAGGTGAAAGCCTTCCCCTCGCGCCAACCCATCGCACGCCAACCTATCGCACGCCAATCAATTAATTAATATGAGATGAATCATTCGACAGTTTTTGCGATAACCACCCCGACTGAAATAAATTCCGATCGATTAAAAAAGCTTTATTCGTGATATAGTGATCGAATGAAAGCGAAAGAAAAGATTCTTGTAATCGGAGCCGGAATAATCGGCAGTATTTTTGCCGGGAAACTTGGAAAAGCCGGGTATGACGTGACTGTTTTATCGCGGGCAGACAGACTGAAACAATTGCTTGAAAAAGGAATTTTACTGCGCAATAGAATTTCCGGAGAAGAGATTTGTGAGAAAGTAAAAATAATCGAAAGCCTACAGGCAAATGATATATATGATTTTATCTTCATTTCGGTGCAGGCAACACAAATTGAAGAAATTACATCGATCGTAAAAGGCAATGCATCGAAAAATATCGTCATTTTTTCAAACAATGTCACAGGATACGGGCAAATAGCAGGCGCGTTGGGGAAAGAGAAAGTGTTATTTGGGTTCCCGGCTGCGGGAGGATCAAATGATGACGGCATTATAAACTATCACATTTCCACGGGTTTTATCAGGCTTTTTCAAGCCACAACCATCGGCGAGCCAAGCGGAAAAACAACCAAAAGGCTGATAAGGCTGAACAAAATATTGGCAGACAGCGGGTTTCAGCCTAAAATAAGTTCAAATATGGAAGTATGGCAAAAATATCACGTTGCTGTAATTTTGCCGATTTCTCGCGCCTTAAATTGCTTCGATTCCGATAACTATGAATTGAGCAAATCAAAAATAATATTGAAAGAAATGATTTTATCGACGAGAGAATTATTTAGTGCGCTGAAAAAATGCGGATATAAATTGACCCCCTGGATTCTCCACTATTACTACCTGCCCTCTAAAATCCTGATAAATAGCTATCAACGCATCTTTAATAGCAAATTAGCGGAATATGCCTATGCAAAACATAATAAAATCGGAAAGGACGAAAACGATCTTCTCGATAAACAATTCGAAAAGTTAATCGCGCAATCAAAAAGCATAACGGAATCATATGAAAAACTGAAGGGAAGACGCAAATGAAAGCCGAAGATCAAAAAAATGCAATTTTTCGAAAGTTTCAAATAGACAAGTTTGGCCTGAAAAAATCCGTTCCGGCAGTTTCCATGACCGTTGATATTTGCGTTGAAAACGTGCAATTGCAAAGAAAGGCAATCAACGCAAATCTCGGGAATGAAAACAAAATCACATTAACTCATTTTTTTATCAAGGCGGTCGGCGAAACGCTTAATGAATATCCCGATCTTTACTCCTATTTTGACGGCAAAAAAACAATTCGAAACAATACTATTAAGATAAATTTACCCGTAGCCGAGGGTAATCATGTTGAATACGTCGTTATTGAGAATCCTGAAACAAAAAAAATAAGCGATATTGCCGTTGAAGTAAAGACGGAGATCGCCAATATTAGAAACAACCGCGGAAAGTTTTATCTGGCCGTCGGGAAACTATATTCGCTTCCTCCACTATTTCGATATGTTATTCATAATAATATGAGTATTTGCATAAAGTCGGCGGCAAAGAATTACGGTAATTTCCCGATAACCAATTTTGGAAGTTTTGGGGTGAAAAACGGCACGCCGGTGCTTTCAAGCCCAATAGTCGCTTGCCTATGTATCGGTTCAATCGAATTAAATAATTCAAAGCAGATAATTCCTGTGACATTGGTATTTGATCACCGGCCGATCGACGGGGCCTATGGCGGTAAATTTTTAGTCGCGTTGAAGGAGAAGCTGGAAAATAAATTTTTTTCCAATTAATATCAGCAGAACATAGGAAACCATGATATACCGTAATTGATAACGACTTCGCAATTTTTGTTGATATGAAGGAGCATGTTGTTATGAAAAAATCGTATGGCTTTCTGATCGTTTCCGTTTTTATTTTTCTGCTGAACGCAAGTCTTTTTTCTGAAAGCGATTCTCCCGGCGCAACAGCCCGGAAACTTCCCCTTTTTGAAGGTGGGGTCAAAGGCGGTCTTTCCATGGCCAGTTTTTTTTGGACGGGGGATCACGGCTGGAATAATTCGACCATGTTTGCGTTTTTGCCCGCGCTCTGGGGATTCTGCGACGTAAACCTTACCGATACGGTCGGAATCGAATTAAACGCAGGTTATGCGGGAAAGGGATGCAGCGTCGACGCGAGCGACGGGTATCTCCATTGGTATTATCATTATCTGGACTTTCCCGTATTTATTAAATGGCAGACGCAGGATCCGTCCATGCGTTTTTATGCAAGCGCAGGCGGATACTTTTCCAAACTGCTTTCCGGAAGCTATGATTTTGGCGTATCTGGTTCTTCGTATTTCGACGGGAAAGGGGCCATGACAATCGGCACAAACGACAGTCCGACTTTTATGCATCCTTATGACTACGGATTGGCTTTTAATACCGGCGTCCAAAGAACGCATTTGCTTTTCGAATTCCGGTTCACGGTTTCACTTTCGCCCGCAATGGAGTTTACGCCTCCGGAGGAATATGGCGGATCAAGAGGCGCGCTTAACAGCGGTATCATGCTGATAGCGGGCTATAAACTATAGGATAACCCGCCGGAGGAAGGTTTATTGTTTCTTGATTTCCTCTACTATCGCCGCAGCGTCCCTTGAGCTGAACAGAATGTCGTAATTTTTCTTTGTCGGAATCAACACGACGTTTGTTCTGTCCGTAACGTACATCTTGTATTTTTTTCCGTTCCCGGAGAACCAGCCAATCTTTAATCCCGGCAGGCTGATTCCGTTTATCCTGATCGATATGCCATCAGCGGCGTTCATGTTTATCGTTTTCACGTTTTCGATATCAATGTCCGATAATGGCAAACTTGTATTGTAAAAAAATGATTTGATATTTATCTGGTCATTTTCCAGGCTAAGCTGATAATTGCCGGCAGATAAAAACATGATTGCCAGGAATACAAACAAAACAAAAATAAATATCAAAATCACGTACGAAGCAACGGTGGCGGAAAACAAAGGCTTGGTCATTTCAAATTTCATTATGCATCCCCTTTTTATGTTCTGTGAATCGATCCTGAAGTTCCCGGAATTTTGCGTTAGGCGCGATTCCCTCCCCGTTTTCGCTTAACTCCGGTAAAATTCCCGATACCAGGCACCTCGAAAGCGAGCCGCGATTTTTGACCTCAATCATACCTCGTGACTCAAGAGCGGAAAAACCCTTGTTCAGCTCGGCGGTTTCGCCGGAAACATGCACAAAACCGCTGAGCCCCGCGGACTCCATCCGTGACGCGATATTGACGTTGTCACCCCAAATAGCATATACGAATTTTTTAGTCCCGATAATACCCGCGGCTATCGGTCCGGTATGAATTCCCAAACGCACGTGCCAACCATCCGCTTGGTTCTCCACTGCATTTCGAGCGCGGTAAGTACGATGTCTATCGGATGAGTGAAATTTGCGAAGGGAATTCCTTCCGCGATATCCCGCGGAAGAATGTTGAGTAAAAGTTCGTCAACTTTGACTTTTTCCGTCCTAGGGGCAGCCTCGCTTTTTTGCATGATATCCATAAGGTTCTCGATTTTCCAGGACTTGTCCCTCATCAGGGAAATGGCGACTGTGCACATCGAGACCGTAAATGCGATGTTCGAATAGTTCGGGTCGAGTTTTTCATCCGCGGAGGGTTGCCCGTGTGTTGAATACGAAAAGAAACTGGTTAGCAGACGGGCGCGTTTTGAAGCGTCATTTTGACGACCGCTCCAGCGGATCATGCATGAGAGACCCAAAACCGCGAGAATGATGAATCCTACCGTATAAACGGGATAATGGATGTCCATCTGCCTTTTTAGCGCGTAGTTGACTACTGAAAGCGCCGCCGAAAATCTTTTATGGAATTCCGGTACGAATATTCTGAAGGCTCCAACGACGAACAGATATACGGCGATACTAGCTTGACAACCTCGGTCGAGTATTTGAAACTCTATAGTCATGAACAGCTTTGATAACTATCCAGACTGGCTGATTACGAAGTGGCAGGAAATAGCCGATTTGTTGGCAGGTATACTTCATATTCCCGCGGCTTTGATTATGAAGACCGGGAATGAATATGTGGAAGTATTTCTTTCGAGTAAATCCGGGAATAATCCCTATCATGTCGGCGATAAGGAGAAATGGTATGGATTGTATTGCGAAACCGTAATAAAAAGTCAAAAAAAACTGTCAGTTATCAATGCGCAAAAAGATACGCATTGGGATAAAAACCCCGACATAAAACTCGGAATGATTGCCTATTTGGGATTCCCGATTAATTTCCCCGATAATCAGCCATTCGGAACTCTGTGCGTTCTCGATAATAAAGAAAGGATTTTTACAGCGCAAGAAGAAAAGTTATTGGTGCAATTTAAAAATGTCATCGAATTGGATTTGGCTTTAATTCAGTCGTTTGAGGATAAAACCGACGAATTATCCAAAACCATCAAAGAACAGCAAAACGAGCAAAAGCTTGCGGAAAAGGCGGTACGGGAATCGCATCGGTTGCTGAAAAGCACTTTTGACGGCATGCTCGACGCTATTTTCATTATTGATTTCAAGACAACGGTAATTATTGATTGTAACGCCGCAGCCACAAAAATATTTGGGTATCACCGTGAGGAGATGTTAGGAAGAACAACAGAATTTCTACATGTCGATAAGGACACGCTGGGTGAGTTTCGCAAACTTTTGTCTGCCGGTATTACGGAGAAAGGATATTTATTCATACCAGAGTTCAACATGATGCGCAAAGATGGCAAAATATTCACGACAGAACATTCCGTGGTTCCTCTGGAGGACGAACAGAGCGCACAAATAGGTTGGGTAAGCGTCGTGCGGGATATCACTGAGCGAAAACAGGCCGAAGACACTTTGCGGACAAACGAAGCGCGATACGCTTTCATCGCAAACCATACCAGTGACGTTATATGGACGTTGAATCTCGCTACCGGAAAATACACTTATGTCAGCCCCTCCGTGCAAAGACTTCGCGGATACACGGCTGCGGAAGTCATGAATCAGACAATGGCCGAGACCCTGACGCCGGAATCCCTGCAAACAACCACAGCCTTGATTCAGGCGAGGCTGGCAAGCAGAAAACCCGGGGACACGAGCAGTAATACGAGCATTATCCTCGCCGACCAGCCGTGCAAAGACGGTTCCGTCGTATCGACGGAGGCCGCAGGAACCCTGGTTTTTGACGAGAGCGGGACGCCTATGGAGATAATTGGCGTAACGCGCGATATTACCGAACGCAAAAAAATGGAAGCATCCATGCTCAACGTTCAGAAACTGGAATCTCTTGGAGTACTCGCAGGAGGCATCGCGCACGACTTCAATAATCTCCTGGGCGGTATTTATGGGTATATCGATTTGGCAGGCGAGAGCGCCAAAGACGAGACACTTTCGCTGTATCTCTCAAAGGCAATGAATACCATCGAAAGAGCGCGCGGCCTCACTCAGCAGTTGCTGACTTTCGCGAAAGGCGGCGAACCCGTCAAAAAAGTCGGTAATCTTTTTCCCTTTGTGCAGGAAACCGCGAAATTCGCCCTGAGCGGATCAAACGTTTCGTGCGTATTCGAGGTGCCTCAGGATATTTGGAACAGCGATTTTGACAGGAACCAGATAGGTCAGGTAATTGATAACATCGTAATCAACGCAAAACAGGCGATGCCGGACGGCGGTACGATTGCGGTTACGGCAGGGAATGTCAAGTTCGTCCAGGATGAACATCCTCCGCTCGCCAGTGGTAATTACGTCAGAATTTCAATAAAGGATTCGGGTATTGGCATGCCGCAGGAAATTCTGCCCCGCATTTTCGATCCTTTCTATACGACAAAAGTGACCGGTCATGGCCTTGGCCTTGCCAGCTGTTATTCGATCATCAAACGGCACGGCGGGTGTATCGATGTCGAATCCGAGCCGGGAAAGGGCAGTACCTTTCATATTTATCTGCCTGCAACCGTCGGTTCTGTTTCATCTTCTTCCGAAGCGTCCTCTTTTATGCACAAAGGGATCGGGACTTTTCTGGTAATGGATGACGAGGAAGTGATACGTGAAACCATTCGGGAGATGCTTCGGCAGTTTGGATATGCGGTTGTATGCAAAAATAACGGTAAAGAGGCAATCGATTTTGCTCTGTCGGAAATAGAAGCGAAAAGAAAAATAGCAGGGATGATTTTTGACCTGACCATACCGGGCGGAATTGGCGGCAAGGAAGCCATCGGTGAAATCAAAAAAATATGCCCCGATACCCCGGTCTATGTTACCAGCGGTTATGCGGAAGACCCGATAATGGCAAATCCCCGCGAATACGGTTTTGCGGCCAGCATCCGTAAGCCTTTCAGAAAAGCCGAACTTTCTGAAATGCTGAATATATATAGCGCCGTCTGATTTCAGGGAATTTCCTCAAGCGCTTTCAGAATGATCGGTATGGTTAATATTTCCGGGAGGACAATCGGCTTTTCTCTGTGCGGGATAAAGAGAAGGTAGAGCGGGACGCTCGAGCGGCCGTATGAAGCGAGCGCTTCGGTGATCTCGGGATCGGAGCGGGTCCAGTCAGCCTTGAGTGCGGTTACGCCGAGCTTGGCGAATTCATCGACGACTGCCGCCCGGTCAAGAACGGCGAACTCGTTTGCCTTGCAGCTTAGGCACCAGTCTGCGGTGAAATCGACAAAGACCGGAACGTTTTTCGCGCGAAGTTCGGCGAGAAGATCGGGATGATATGCTTGCCAGGGGAGACTGCTTTCGCCTTTCGGGTTTTCTGTTCGTTTTGATGCTGCTGCGGTTTCGTGGGAATCAGAAGCGGGCATCGAGAGTAAGGCAAAGACAAGGCTGGAAGCGAAAATTGCCGCCGAGACGATGCGGGCAATTATGCGTATGCGAGCGGAAAATTCGAAGCTGCTCCAGCGCCCCCAAATCCACGCGGCGGCGCCGGTTCCCAGAAGAGCCATGAGTGCCGGTATGACGGAGAACGCGCCCGTAAGCGACGACAAAACCGATAGAAGCCAAAGTACCGTTGCCAAAAGGAAAAAGCCAAGGATTTGCCGGAGCGTTTCCATCCATCGTCCCGGTTTTGGAAGCCGGGAAGAAAGCGAGGGAAAGGCTGAGAGGAAGAGAATTGGAGAGGCCATACCCAGAGCCAGTGCGCCAAAGACGAGGAAAGCCGCAGTCGGGGAGGATGAGAGGGCAAAGCCGACAGCCGTGCCCATAAAAGGCGCCGTGCAGGGGGTTGCGGCCGCGGTTGCGAGAAGACCCGAGACAAAGGCACGCGGAAAACCTTCCTTCGGAACGGGTTTCGAGGACAGCGCCGCAGCCCCCGATCCGATTTCGAAAACACCGAGCATGTTCAGGGCGAAGGCCATAAAGAAAATTGCCATGAGAACGACGAAGCGGGGATCCTGAAACTGGAACCCCCATCCGGCGGCGCTTCCTCCGGCTTTGAAAGCAAGGATCATTCCTGCGAGTATCCAGAAGGAGACGAGGACCCCGAGGGTGTAGGCGAGACCATTCCTGATAGAGTCCCGGCGCGACGCTCCCGATTGCGCGATTAGCGAATGCAGTTTGAGAGAAAGAACCGGGAGGACGCAGGGCATGAGATTGAGGATGAGTCCCCCGAGCAAAGCGCCGAGAAGGGCAAGGAGAAGCTCTATCGTGCGTGCTCCTGGACTTGCTTTGATAACCGGTAGTTGGTAGTCGAAACCGGCTTGACCCGGGATGCAGGATGTTTTGCAGGCGAGCCAGTTAACCGTGGCGCCGATTTGTAGAGTCGTATCCGCCCGCAAGTTCTTGTCGGCGTGTATTTTCACTGGAAGATTAAGCGTACCGGAATATCCGCTGCTCGTCAGTCCCCTGTCGGTAAATGAATCCGGGGCAGGCCAGATGATCTCATCTGCGCTCAGGCCGGTAGAGAGCTTCCATTCAATGGTAGTCGGCAATCCGGCCGAGAGCTGATCGGGACCATAGGTGTGCCAACCGTCCGCGTGAACGAGGGTGAGGATGGCGGTGAAGGATTCTCCGGGGACAATCGCAGATACGTCGAAAGCGAGCGTCGCCGTGACGGGAGGCTCCTGTTGGGCAGGTACGGTAAAATTTCCCGGCGCGGCAAGGTTATCGGCAAGGCCTCCGGGCAGGGTAAGGTCTTGAGCGTGGACTGAATATGCGAAAAAGCTCAAGGCAAGAAGAAGGGAGAGATAGGCGAATTTTGGTACGCGAAAGCCCGATTTTGCGGACAATTTAGCGCTGTCCTTTTTTATTCAGCGCCTGTTCTATTGTAGGGATCAACCATTTACCGCGCAGGTTGCCGCCTGCCGACAGAATTTCACCCGTATCACCGTCTACAAGAAATGATGACGGGATCGACTGGATAAAATATAGTTGGGCGATTTGCGCTTTCCATCCCTTGCCGTCGTATATTTCCTGCCAGAGCATGTTTTTGTCCTTCATCACCTCGCGGATTTGCCGAGCCTGATTGGCGTTGTCCAGGGTAATTCCGAGGACGGCGAAGCCTTTGTCCTTGAATTTGGAGTAGCAATCCGCGAGACCGGGGACTTCTTCCATGCAGGGGCCGCACCAGGTCGCCCAGAAATCAAGCATGACGATCTTGCCCGCGAAATCCCGCGGAAAATTCACGGTCTTACCGTCCATGTCCGACGCGGTGAATGAGGTAATTTTTTTTCCAATGGCATGATCCGGCGGTGCCTTGAGCTCTGCGACGGATTGGCTTGATTTGATGATCGTGAACTCGCCGCCCAAGGGCTGTAAATCGGTCAGTTCATAGCTCTGTCCCTCAAGCGTAAAAGGAGCCTTAACATCGAAGCTTTCCCATTTAGGATCGAAGGATCCATTGCCGTCGCGGTCGACGAGGAGAAACGTGCCTTTTGCGGAAAAATCTCCGCCTAATGCGTCATCGGAAAGCATGACGGTCCATGTTTTTCCTCCGATTGTCGCTTTTCCCGCGTATGCGTAATCGCGATAAAAAAATAAAATATTTTTATATGCGGCCAAAGAGGGGTCATTCTTGTCATATTTGTATACTACAAGGTGGGCATCGAGCGATGTCGTTCCCTGCGAAAGGGTTATCGCGGTATTGCCCAGCCATTGCGTGGAACCGTCAGAGAATGAGTAAGTTTTCCATGAATTTTGCGGATCGTTGGTCAGGTCACCGTCTCCGTTGGCGTCGATATAGAGCGTTGCTTTGTTACTCGAGACTTCGTCCAGAATAACGTGGAATATCCGGTTACCGTCGCTATGCGTCGGAATGATTCCGTAGAGGGGATTTATAAGCTTGGGTGCTTTCTTGATGGAGAGCGGTGCAATGGATGTTAGTTCAAGTCGTTGGGATGTGTTATAGCCGATTGTCTGAGCAGCGCCTTTTGGTACGACATCCAGTTTGACCTTTTCCTGGGCGACGAGCGCGCTGTCTCCGGCGACGGCGATCATTGCTAAAAGCAGCGCTGCTTTAGCGACGCATCGGTTCATGGGTTGCCTCCTTAGAACGATACCTTGTCTTTGTTATCTTTCCAATATACCCGAAGATAAGGTATTCTTCATCAATGAACATAACATATACTCCCGACGGCGGTGAATTTCATCTTTCAAACGGCATAATCAGCTATATTTTTCGCATATACGAAAACGGCTACGCGGGATCCCTGTATTTCGGAAAGGCGCTTTCACCTGCGCGTTCGTACCGGCACCTCGGCCCTCGCGAATTCCGGGGCTTTTCGCACAGTCCCGGGGACTTCACCCGGTTTGAGTATCCGTCGACGGGGAACGGCGATTTCAGGATTCCCGCGATTACTGTCGTCCACGCAGACGGCTCGTCGGTAATTGACCCCGTGTACCGCGAGCACCGCATCTATTCCGGAAAAAAACCGATACCGGGATTGCCTGCGACGTATGTCGAGTCCGACGCCGAAGCCGATACGCTTGAGGTTGATCTCGTCGACGCGCCAAGTGGAATTGTTATCACACTTTTTTATTCAATTTTTAGGGATTATCCCGTCATTGCCCGCCATGTTTGCGTCACGAACTCCGGCATCACGAGCGGCAGCGCTGTGTACGCTTGCGAAACGCTCACGTGCGCGATGAGCGCAAGCCTCGACCTTCCCGATCAGGTTTGGGAGCTCATCGAGCTTACCGGCGCCTGGGGACGCGAATTCCAGGAGGAGCGGCGTCCTCTCCGTCACGGCGCGCAGGGTGTCGCGAGCGTGCGCGGGGTGTCAGGCTCCCAGCAAAACCCCTTCATCGCGCTCGCGCGACCCGGCTGCGACGAGCGGACGGGCGAGGCAATCGGTTTCAGCCTCGTATACTCGGGCAACTTCCGCGCCGAGTGCGAGGCTGACAGTTTCGGCATGACGCGCGTCAGAATGGGAATTAATCCAGCGGGCTTTTCGTGGAATCTTGGTTCGGGCGAATCGTTCGAAACCCCCGAAGCGGTCATCGCGTGGTCGCTTTCGGGACTCGGCGGGCTTTCCGACGCATATCACGGTCTCTATCGAACAAGGCTCGCACGCGGCTTTTGGCGGGATCGTGACCGGCCGGTTCTTATCAATAACTGGGAAGGAACCTATTTCGATTTCAACGAGGACAGGCTTCTTTCGATCGCGCGGACCGCGAAGGATTTCGGCGTCGAGCTCTTCGTCCTCGATGACGGTTGGTTCGGAAAACGGAACGACGACACGAGCTCGCTCGGAGACTGGGCAGCGAACACGGCAAAACTCCCCGACGGAATCGACGGCCTCGCGCGGAAGGTCGAGTCTCTCGGCATGAAGTTCGGCCTGTGGTTCGAGCCCGAGATGATCAGCCGCGAAAGCGAACTTTTTGCCGCGCACCCGGACTGGGCTGTTGGAGTGCCGGGCAGAACGAGGACCGAGGCGCGACATCAATACGTACTCGACTTCACGCGCGCGGAAATCGTAGACCATATTTTTGCGGCCATATCCGATATCCTGAAAAAGGGGCCTGTGTCCTATGTTAAATGGGACATGAACCGGAATATCACCGAGCCGTATTCGGCGAGTCTTTCCGCCGACCGGCAGGGCGAGTTTTTCCATCGATATATGTTGGGCGTGTACTTGCTCTTTGAACGACTCACCTCCGCATTCCCCGAAATCCTTTTCGAGTCCTGTTCGAGCGGGGGTGCGCGCTTCGATCCCGGCATGCTCTTTTACGCTCCGCAGGGCTGGCTCAGCGACGACTCGGATGCCGTCGAGCGCCTTCGCATTCAGTGGGGAGCCTCTCTTTGCTATCCTCCGTCGTCGATGGGCGCCCACGTGTCCGCCTCGCCGAACCATCAGGTCGGCCGCGTCACGCCGATCGATACCCGCGCAGCCGTCGCGTTTTTCGGCGCCTTCGGCTATGAACTCGATCCCGCGCGCCTTTCGCAGAGCGAGCTCGAAGCGGTCAAAATCCAGATCGTTTTTTTCAAGCAGCATCGCACGCTTTTCCGGACCGGCCGGTTTATCCGTCTCGTGAATCCCTACGAGGGAACCGACGCGAGCTGGATGATCGTGTGTCCCGACCGCTCGCGCGCGATCGTTGCCTTTTACCGCGTGCTCGCCAAGCCCTTTCCTGTCGCTACGCGCGTCAAGCTCGCCGGTCTTGATGCCGGAGTCAACTACCGCATAACCACGTGGCCCGAACGCACGCCGACAGGTACGACTGGCTCTTCAGGTTCGACTGTCGCAGTTGAAAGCGTCGTGCGCGGCGGCGATGAACTTATGTATTCGGGTTTGCGCGTTCTTGACTCCGCTTTCTTCGAGCCGCAGACAGGCGATTTTTGGGCGAAGTTGTTTATTTTGGATATGATAACGAGCTAAGGGGGATAGACCCCATTCTAAAACATTTGTTTAACTCGCAATTCCTGCCCGAAGGGCTTGTTGTGAAAATTTCCAGGCGAAACGACAAGCAGTTGTCAGGTTTCTGATTTTTTCCATTCTTCCAATGCCAAGTCTTCAATTCTGCTAAAAGGGTTTTTATTATTCGTAACCAATGACATATTCATATATATTGCGGTCGCGGCAATCATGAGATCCATATCATCTATTCTATTTCCGGAAATTTCTAATTTCGCTTTTATTTCCCCGAATATTTCAATAATCCCTTTGTTTATCTCGATTATCGGAAATAATTCAGATATACGCGTAACCGTGGCTATATTTTTTTCCGGATGATTTGATTTTCTCGCACCATAAATAAGTTCGCCATATGTTATTACAGAAATTGATTTCGGAATATTTTGATTTTCAATCATCCATTTTTGAATATCTTTATTGCCTTTAAGACTGTAGATGATAATATCAGTATCAATCAAATAGGCCATTTTTTGCTCCAAACCGGTTGGATTTAGTTCTTCCTTTTTTTATCTCTTTTATAATATCTTCAGCTTTTCTATCGTCTTTCCATGCGCCTTCAAGCGACAGAAATTCCAGGGTCGCGTTATTATGAGATTTTTGACTTGAATTAAGGTGGTTTTGAATGATCGTAATCACTTCCTGACTAATTGAACGATTTTGCATTTTTGCGGATACCTTCAGAAAATCATATAAACGATCATCGATATCGCGTACTTGTAATGTTGCCATAATTCCACCTCGCTTATAATAAATATAAACAAATATTCATGAGTTTGCAAGCATTTTGCATGAAATCATCGATAGACAAAACAGCTTTCTTCTTGTTTCCGCAGCTGCCACCTGCTCCCTAACTCCGTCGAGTCAGGAATAATCCATAGTGAACTAATACAATATAAGGGCTAAAATGTTATTAACCTGTTTCAAGCTGCTTTTAAAATTATAATCTCGAAATAAAATCTGGCCTTTGTCCCCTTACCGTGTTACTCTTTTCCCTGTCTGATTTCTAAAATATAAATTTCCTCAGGAGGAAAAAATGAAACAAAAGATTCATGGACTTTTCATCATACTGATAGCCATCGTATGTATAGGCTGTAAGTCGCCGGTAGCGGAGACTCCGGCAACGGAAACCCCTGCAACTGCAGCTGACAAAACTATTACTCATCTTGCCATAACCGGTGTGGTACCGCCTGTGCGTGGAGCAACCCCGGTAACAACGATTACCGAAACTGCGCAGTATACCGGAACCATCACATGGTCCGGAACGCCTGTGACTTTTGCCTCAAGTACTCCATATACGGCAAACATCGTCCTGACGGCAAAAACGGGCTGGACATTAAACGGTGTGGCGGCGAACAGCTTTACGGTCGCGGGCGCGACGACGGTTACGAATGCGGTGAATAAGGGAACCGTCGCTGCGGTTTTCCCGGCTACGGGACCAGCGGCAGATGTTGATGTCGTTTTCTCCAGCGTAGTCCAAGCCGGTGGTGCCGCGAACTCGGCTACTACGACTTCCTTGACTCTTAACTTCAGCGTAGATCCTTCCAGTTTGACGGCGAGTAATATCACCGTAACCGGTGCCACCGCAGGTGCCCTGACCGGTTCCGGAACAACCAGAAATCTGGTGATCTCTGGAATCACTGTAGCTGACGGGGCTATTGTCTCGGTCTCGGTTGCGAGTCCTGCAGGCTTTGCTGTAACGGGTTCGCCCAAGACTGCGGTGGTCTATAAAGCACCGACAGGCCCTACGCCCGGAGTCGGAGATTATACATCAGCTAACATTGGTACTTTGAAATATGTCCCCGCCGGCAGTTTTCAGCGCGATGGAATAACTGCCGATATCAGTACGATAAACACTGCTTTCCATATGAGCCAGTACGAAATCACACGGGCGCAATTCTTTGCGATTATGGGCACTGACCCGAGTAATGCGACTTATTCCAGTGGTACTACTGATCCGGTGCAGAACATAACTTGGTATCATGCCATTACGTTCTGTAACAAGCTGAGTATAAAAGAAGGATTGACTCGTGTGTACGATGTGACCGGTTTTGCCGATGATGCGGCGTGGACTGCACTAAGCTTCGCCAGTATTCCTACAACAAGTAATGCAACCTGGGATGTGGTTTCAGCCAACTGGTCCGCCAATGGCTATCGTCTGCCCACCAAGATGGAATGGATGTGGGCGGCGATGGGAGCGACAGGAACTGGAACTAATACTACCGCTTACTTAAAAGCCTTTGCGGGAAGTACTGGAAGTAATGCGATTGGAGACTACGCGGTATTCGGGTATTCCGGAAGTGAAACTGGTAAAACTACCACACGACGAAGCAATCCTGTGGGTGGTAAATTACCCAACGAGCTGGGCTTGTATGACATGAGCGGCAATGTATGGGAGTGGAATTGGGACTGGTATGCAGGGTATATAGCGGGAACGTTGGTGTCGGATGCAGTTGATGGTAGTGGACGGGGAGCGGCTTCGGGCGCTTCTCGCTTTATAAGCGGCGGCAGCTGGTACAATATAGCGTCTTACTGCCTCATGGGTTACTGGACTAGCAACTATCCGTACACCCAGTACTACTTTAATGGATTCCGTGTTGTCCGCCCCTGAGTAATGCGCTCGGTAGAGCGCGGTAATTAATTGCAGGCCCATCGAAGATGGGGTGGAGTGAAGGCGGATAGACGAAACTGAATGCACAGGCGTGTCGTCCTGCAAGTATGAAGTAACGAATTAATGGGGAGTAATAAAAGCTTCCCCTTTTTCTTTTGCACCCGGCCAGCACGTACAAATCGATTTCCTTACACTCCTCTAACAAATGCAAAATTATGCTAAATTGTTTACTATATATAAGGTTCTTTCGTATTTATTTGATTTTCATTCAAAACTACTGGACTTTATAAATACTACAGTGTATACAGTATATATTAAGACCGATAAGGAGTGCATTATGGGAAAAACACTTGCACAGAAGATTTTTGAGTCGCATGTCGTGGACAAACCCTTTGGAGAAGCCTGGGTTCTCAAGCTGGACCGGGTATTCTGTCATGAAATCACTACGCCGATTGCGATCAACGATCTTATTGAGCGCGGCATGGATACGGTCTTCGATCCCGATAAAATCAAGGCGGTCATCGATCACGTCACTCCCGCGAAGGATTCCAAGACCGCAGAGCAGGGGCGCGTTTTGCGGAAATGGGCTGACCGGAACAAAATTAAAGACTTTTTCGATATAGGCAAAAACGGCGTCTGCCATGCGCTTTTCCCGGAGAAGGGCTTTGTCCGCCCCGGTTTTACGGTCATCATGGGCGACAGCCATACCTGCACGCACGGAGCTTTCGGCGCGTTCGCGGCCGGCGTCGGCACGACTGATCTTGAAGTCGGCATCCTCAAGGGCGTTTGCGCGTTCCAGTATCCCGGTACGATCAAGTTTGAGCTGAGCGGCAAGGTTCCCTCGGGCGTTACGCCCAAGGACATGATACTGACGATCATCAAGAACATCGGCGTTAACGGAGCTACAAATAAGGTGATGGAGTTTACCGGACCTGTCGTCGACGCAATGTCGATGGAAGGCCGCATGACTCTCTGCAACATGGCGATTGAGGCGGGCGGCACGTGCGGCGTCTGTATGCCCGATGCGGTAACTGTTGATTACCTCTGGAAGTTTATCGGTCCCGACGGCGAAAAAAAGTACGCGACGAAAGAAGAGGCTTTGAAGGATTTCCGCGTATGGAATTCCGATGCCGATGCCGAATATGACGCCGTTCACAAGATCGACGTATCGACTTTGGTTCCCGTCGCGACGTTCGGCTTCAAGCCCGATCAGGTCAAGACGATAAAGGAACTCGCCGGAACGAAGGTCGATCAGGTGTACATCGGAAGCTGCACGAACGGGCGCATCGAAGACCTCCGTCAGGCAGCGGCAGTGCTCAAGGGAAAAACCGTTGCAGCCGGAGTGCGCGGCGTGGTAAGCCCGGCGACTCCCGCGGTATTCCAGCAGGCGCTCAGCGAAGGCATCATTCAGATTTTTATGGATGCGGGCTTTTGCGTGACCAACCCGACGTGCGGCGCATGCCTCGGCATGTCGAACGGCGTTCTCGCCGACGGCGAAGTGTGCGCGTCGACGACCAACCGCAATTTCTTCGGTCGCATGGGAAAGGGCGGTACCGTCCATTTAATGAGTCCCGCGAGCGCGGCGGCGACGGCGATTGCCGGAACAATAACCCAAGCGTAACTGACCATAAGGAGAAACGTAATGAAAAACTTTAACGGCAAGGTTCTGTTTTTGGACCGCAGCGACATAAATACTGACGAGATCATACCCGCAAAATACCTCACCGAGATTTCGAAAGAGGCGCTGAAGGATTTTTGCCTCGAGGACCTGAAGATCGGAAATTTCATCGCAAAGCGCGACATAGCGGGAAAGACGGCAATCGTCTCGCGGGCGAACTTCGGCTGCGGCTCAAGCCGCGAGCATGCGCCCTGGGCGTTGGAAGTTAACGGAATACAAATCGTGATTGCAGAAAGTTTCGCGCGCATATTCCGCCAGAACATGTACAACTGCGGCATGATCGCGACCGAGCTCGCCGCTTTCGAGATCGATGAATTGTTCAAGATTTTTTCCAGCCTCGACACGACAGTCGCCGTAGATTTCGCGTCCAGTACCCTCTCTTTCTCCACGATGGGAATCGACGGAAAAAAAGTCGAGAAAAGGTATACGTTCAAGCTCGGCGAATTCGAGGACGCGCTCGTGAAGGCCGGCGGATGGGTCGCGTACGCCGCCGCGAATTACTGAGGTGCTTCGTTTGCGATGAATTGATAGACCGGCGATATCGTTCGCCGGTTTTTTTTATGTCAGCATTTTTGACCTGCAAGTGTTTACGTGATATTATATATGTACTGGAGAAATAAAAGCCGCTATGATGGATATTGAATCATACCAGGAAATGCGGGATGCGTTCAGTCTCTTGAAAATAATCCGCTTGGCCGAAGGTGATATCGATAATTGACGGCAGAGGAAATTTTGAGGAAGTAATCGTAACAAAACTGATGCGATTTTAATGGAGCGAACATGGACATTCAAACCGTAAAACTTCTTGCGAAGTATAACGCCGCAACGAACGCCGGCATGAACAAACTAATTTCCGGGATTTCTAAAGACCAATGGGAACAGAAATTTATGGGATACTTCGATTCGATACAACTGATGTGCAATCATGTGTACATCGGAGACTTCAACTGGTTTCAAAGATTTTCGAAATTAAGGTCCTTTGATTACGCCAAAGACCCGATCTTTGCGAAAGAAATAAAATTCAGCGAGACTGCTTTCGAAAGCGTCGGCGAGTACATCGCGCTGCGGAAGGAATTGGACGATCTGATAATCCGTTTTTCCGATGAAGTTACCGCGTCGGATTTTGAAAAAAATCTTGCGTACGTGGACTCTCATGGTACGAAATACGGGAAAAATTTCGGCGGTTTGATCCTTCATGCGTTCAATCATCAGACGCATCACCGGGGAATGATCTCGATCTATCTTGAAGAAATGGGCATCGCGAACGATTACAGTAATTTGAACGGTCTGCTATAATCGAGTTAATGGACATACCTCAAACGCAGCCAAATAATCCACTTCACGGAGTCACGCTCGAAACTATCGTAACGTTTCTCGTCGACCGGTATGGCTGGATCGAGCTGAACCGGAGAATAGAGATCAACTGCTTTTACAGCCTCCCGAGCGTGAAGTCCAGCTTGAAGTTCCTGCGAAAGCATGACTGGGCTCGCACGCAGGTCGAGAATTTGTATTTGGAAACCGTGTGGCGCGACGGGGCAATGACGCCCAAATGAGAGCGACGGAACGTCGCATGGCTCCGAACGACGACGGGCGCCACCGAAGGTCGCGCACTCCCCTCTTTGCGCCCTCTGCCTCAATCTTGATTTTTAATTGCCGATTTCTATTTTTGCCCTGATAAAAACATGGTCCGACGGAAGCATCTTTCGCTCGTCGCGGTTTTGCGGAACTGCTTCTTCGATGACGCCCGCGTCGAGCACGCAAATATCGTGCGTGCAGAAGATATAGTCGAGCTGGGAGAAGTGCTTGCCTCCGCCGAAGTAATAATGCGTGCGCCTTTCTGCGGGCGGAATGCCGACTGCGGCGAGGACGTCGCAAAAGGGAAGTTCGAGAAAGCGTTCGTATTCGAACTGGTGCATGCCACGGATCAGAATGCCGTTGAAGTCGCCCATCACGATGCACTTGCGGTGGCGCACGAGATCGCAGAGGCGATTCACTTCGTCGATGCGGAAGTCGATGCCCTGGTCTTCCCCGCGCTGGCTCTTGAGGTGCAGGACGAACACTTCGAGACCGCCGCCTTTTTTACCGAGCTCAAGTTTCAGCAAGTTGCGCGAAAACGATCCCGGAATGTTGCGGACGCGCGCGCCGGGGAAGCGTCCTTTTCTTAAAAGCGCGCCGACGAAAATCCCGCGCGTCGAATTTTCTTCAAAAAGATAGCAGTCGTAGCGGTTGTCGAGATAGATTCGGTTGAACGCCTCGAGCGTCTGCAAGCCGCCGATCTCGCACATGCCAACAAGGTCAAAATCGTTCTCAAGAATTATCTTCGCGATTTCCGCGATCTTGCCGCGGTCTTTGTTGGGATTATAAATTGAAGAGTTCATCGCGAGGTAGCTTGCCTCGTCGAGCGCGTCGAGTTCCTCGCGGCCGTAGTTCCCCTCCAGGAGCAGGTAAAAGTTCTCGGCGTTGAACGACGCGATATGCAGTTGCTGTGTCACGTCAGGGATTCTAACCTATTGGGGAGGGGGAAGTCTCCCCCTGTCTGCGAAACGAGGAACCCGGAATAGGGTTCCTCGTTTCTCCGCCACCCTCTCTTTCGCTTTTAAGCTATGAAATGTAAGTTAGTTGGTGTATCATGTTTTTTATGAATATATTCGATGCGATGGAAAAAGGTCTGCTTACCGACGTTCGCTCTGCTCTCGCTTCCGGCGCAAACGTTAACGCGCGCGACTCGTTCAAGCATACGCCGATTTTCGTCGCGGTCATCAAGAACCTTGACGTCAGGGTTATTTCCGCTCTTCTCGCTGCCGGAGCCGACGTTCATATCCGTGACGAGCGGGGCCGCACTCCTCTTATGTTCGCTGCCTGGATGAACAAGAGCGAAGCTCCGGTCAAACTGCTAGTCGGTGCCGGCGCTCCGGTAGATGAGCGGGATCTCGACGGCTGGTCCGCGCTTATGTTCGCCGCATGGACGAACGAAAACCGCGAGGTGGTTTCCTCATTGCTGTCGCTGGGAGCGGACGTGAACGCAACCGATAAAAACGGCTGGACAGCCCTGATGGAAGCCGCCGAATATAACATGAACCCGGAAATTCATACGGTACTTCTCGACGCCGGCGCCGATATCCATAAACAAAACGCGAAGGGCATGACGGCGCTTATGTACGCCGCGCGCTACAACCCGAATCCCGAAGTGATCGAGCTTTTGTTGAGCAGATGCGACAAGGCTTGTCTCGATATTAAAGACGGCGAAGGGCTCACCTTTATCGACTATGCCAGGAAAAACGCGATGCTGGTTTCATATTTAAACGCGCCTGACTAACAGCGCCTATCCTATCATAAACCCGTCCTCTATGCTACATTACCCTCATGGTAATACTGACCGATGCCGCGTTTGAAACCCTGAAAAAAAATGTTTCCCCTGAAATTCTCGATTCGCTTAAGGCGTATGAAGATTGCGTCGTTCCCGACTGGATTCAGCGGGATCATTTTATCGAGACCGAGATAATGGACGACGAAATGTGGAAATGGTTTTCCTCGTATGCCCAGAGGTATTACTCCGAAGATTTTTCGATAACATTCCAGGACTGCGTCGACTCCTTTTTCACGTTCGTGAAAAAAGTAAACGAGGAGAAAAAGGACGCGAAGATTCTGGAATTTCTGAAAGCGTATCAAAAAATAAAGAGCGAACGGGAATAACCTCATGCGCAAACAACTTCGGCAACAACGGTTGCTTCTTTCATTTCTTCCCGGCTTTGCGCCAATTCTCGTCTACATAATCATAGACGCCGTATTCGGCGAAACGGCGGGCCTTGCAGCCGGCATGGCGCTCGGCATCGGCGAATTCCTTTTTATCCTGATACGCGAAAAGCGGGTAGACGCGTTTACTCTCGTCGATACCATCCTGCTAGCCGCCATGGGCGCGCTTTCATGGGCATTTTCCGATCCCGTTTTCTTTCGCCTTAAGCCCGCTATTTCAGGCGGCGTGCTCGCGCTCATGATGATCGCGGGAAGCCTCGGTCCCCATCGCTTGTTTCTCCCCTATATGCAAAACAAAATGGGCATGGGCGAGCTTCCCGAAGTCGCTGTCAAAAGAATGCTCGCGATGATCGCCGGTTTCGGTTTTCTGACGCTTGCGCATTCTGCCCTCACCGCCGTCGCCGCTCTCTATTGGTCGCGACTTGCCTGGGATTTTATCGCCGGCGCGCTTTTCTGGATTTTGGCATTAGTCTATATGGCCGCATGGACGATACCGGCTCTTGTCGGTATGGCGCACCAGCGGGGAATCTCGCGACCGCCGGACAACTCGCGCGCACGGCAAACTTCGCGCATGCAGGGGGGCTCGCGATCCTGTTTGTTGCCTGAAAGCGAAGGTTCCCTCTCCGCGGATATGTCCGGCGAAATGCTTCCCGTCGTCGACGAGTCCGGACAGGTAATCGGCAAGGCGTCCCGTTCGTCGTGCCATACAATTCCGATTCCCGGCGGGGCAAACGCGAAAAAAAAGATTCTCCATCCCGTAGTCAGGCTTTGGCTGACGGACGGGAAGGGCGGATACTGGATGCAAAAGCGATCGACCTCAAAACTCGTTCAGCCGGGAAAGTGGGATTGCGCGGTCGGCGGACATATTTCGTTTGGCGAGACTGCGGAACTTTCGCTCGCTCGCGAAGCTTCTGAAGAAATCGGGCTGACCGATCTTTCGACGCTTGCGAATTTCAAGCCTTTATTCCGGTTCATTTGGGAAACGATAATCGAGCGCGAACTGGTGTTTGTGTACATAGCGGAGATTGTGGGCGCGGATGGATTGAAAGCTGATCCCTCTGAGGTTGACGAGATTCGCCTGTGGACGGCTGAGGAAATAAAGGTGGAACTTGCGAAGGGCGATGACGTGCGGGAGTTTACCGAACTTGCGCGCGTGGAGCTTCGAAGAGGTTTGAAAGGCGATCTCTGATTCAAGTTAAAAAAAATGCACCCGAAGGTACCCTGAAATGTAGATTAATAATTGTTAATAGCAATCGTTTCATAAACACTAACTTCATTTTTTTTAGAAGTTGATACGATAGGTTTGATAAGGGTGGATGATATCGCGACTTGTTCATCGGGGATGAAGATAGTATGAACAGAGAGGACTTATCAAAAATTTATTGCGGACTGATTTCAAGCTTTATCGATATAATTTTACATTTGAAGCAACGACTTGCGACGGAATCGATATATACGCATGAAGTCGGAAATGGCCTGTCCTCAGGATACATCGAACTCGAAGCGGTTCTTCAGTTTAATGTCTCGAAAAAAGTCGACCAGTCCTTCACCATTAAAAACCGCATACCTCTGGGTTCATGCGACGGTTACGTTCAAACAATAGTTTTATACATGGCCTACAGGGATATATTGAAAAATATAGTTCTGCGAACAAATATTGTTGATAAAACTGGATCTCTACTATATTATGATCAAATCATATCAATATTAGATTTTTATTGGGAGTAAAAATGCAAACAAAAATTTGCACTTGCTTTTTCGCAATATATTTGATTTTTTTGTATGGATGTCAAAATGCAATAGTAGATTCAGGTTCAGGTTCAGGTTTAAATCAAAAAATAATAGTCTCTTTTTCTGGCCTTACAGCAAATGGCAGTTCGGGCTTGGTAACTACGACATCCTTGACCCTATCTTTTGATTCGGATCCAGGTAATTTGAGTATAAATGATATTACGATTACGGGCGCCACTAAAGGTCTTTTGAGCGGAGCGGGAACGACACGTACGCTGACTATATCGGCAATAACCGTGGCAAATGGCGCTAATATTACGGTTACAATTTCGAGTCCTACTGGATATACAATCAATCCGGCAACGAAAACCGTGGCGGTAAATGTTGGGGCAGCTATATCTGCAGTCGCGTTTACCGACCTTACAGCAAATGGCAGTTCGGGCTTGGCAACTACGACATCCTTGACCCTGTCTTTTGATTCGGATCCAGGTAATTTGAGTATAAATGATATTACGGTTACGGGCGCCACTAAAGGTCTTTTGAGCGGAGCGGGAACGACACGTACGCTGACTATATCGGCAATAACCGTAGCAAATGGCGCTAACATTACGCTTGCAATTTCGAGTCCTGTCGGATATACAATCAGTCCCGCAACGAAAACCGTGGCTGTATATGTTGGGGCGGTTATGACCGCAGTAACTTTCCGTTACATGATAGCGAATGGATCTCAAGGCAGTGCAAGTACAACTACTTTAGGTTTATATTTTAGTTCTGATCCCGGGAACCTAACCGTGAACGATATTGAAGTCATTGGTGCGACTAAAAATGTTTTGATCGGTACGGGGGATACCCGCTATTTATCAATATCTGCGATAACTATAGCGGAAGGTGAAAATATTACAGTAAAAATAACAAGTCCTTCTGGCTATATTATTAATTCAGCAACACAACAAGTTGCGGTTCATGTTGTCCCTGCTTTACTCAGCATTACTGCGAATGGTATTTCGGGGGCAGAAAGTACGACTACGTTGACTCTTTCCTTTGATAGGGATCCCGGTAGTAGTTTTACTTTGAACAATCTTTATCTTATTGGTGCGACTCTGGGGAATTTGAGTACAACGGGTGCAAATCGCACTTTAGAAATATCTGGAATAACTGTCGGGAATGGCGGGAAAGTAAAATTATCGATAAGTGATATAGGTCCATATTTTTCTCGGGATATAGTCGTTTATACAGCACCAACCTTTTGGTTTGCATCCAGTACCATGACAGTATTAACGCACGGCGGTTGCGTAAAGTTGCAGTTGGTAGATAAAGATCAGAAACCCTACAGTAACAATTACATTGTTTTTAGCTCTTCCATTGAACAAAACAAGGTTGTTCAAGTTCAGCTTGATGGTTCTTGCTATTTTTTCCCAAATTATTGTGCACTGACAAATGTAGTCGCACGTAATACCTTGACAGGTGAAGAAACGACATGCCGAATCAGCGTTGGCTGGGCTCTTACCGTAACTGGTACTGTTTTTTATAACACTTATCCTACAAAATATTCTATTGGTTTAGTAACCGTCCAGACTAAAGTTATAAAAGGCACAAATGGAAATATCAAAGGGTATGCTTATCGTAAAATCAGCTATGAGGAAATGTTTGTAAATACACCGCCTGTTTCCTTTACGCAAATGATCAATACAGATGATATATCCTGGTTGAATGAATCATATATTTACTTTTATTATTCTTCGTCAACACCCGCTTCTGATGACGTATTGTCAGGACTTATTCCAAATATTAGTTTTACAATTGAACCACTTTTATTTGAAGATGTGAATGGGAATGGTGCGTTTGATGTAAAAGATATTCCTCAGCCCGGGTTTCCTGTTAATAATGGAATTTTCTATGCAGGTGTTACTACGAATCAACAAATTCAATGGGAGGATCAAAAAATGGATTATATGTTTTATACTGGAAATTTAATTGATATTAATGGCAAGGAACAGAAATCATTATATTTTATGGATAAAGAATTGACTAAAAAATAAAAGGCACCTCTAGAAACTTTTATTTGAACTTAATTTTTTTTCAGCGAAGTCGGTTCGATCATAATGGCTAGCAACAAGAAATTTTAAAAGTAGGTAGAACCGATGCGCGCTGAAGCGGTTGCCACGGCTATGCTCGACCGACGGTGCTCTCAGCTTTATTATGTTTTTGATAAAGATCGACTGCAATAATACGTACTTCATGCGAATACATGGACAAACTCCTTGATTTTTTAGTCCAAATATTCCTATGCACCTCCAAAGCGAAAAAATTAACCCGGCGTTGAGATTTTTTTCCAGAACGCATTCACCGATAATCCGCTTGTTTTTTTTCACGCGTTATGTGGGCGAGAATTGACGGTTACAAAAAAAAGGCACCCGAAGGTGCCCAGTATTGGTCCGGAAGGTAGTTATCAGAAAGTGTAGGAAACGTTGTCGACAATTACTGTGCCCGAAGACGTAGTTTGACTGGTAGCTGCATCAGTTACCATTTTTACGGTCAATTTGACAGTCGATGAAGAAGTTGTATTGATAAGCGTTTCTGAAAAGTTGGTTGTAATGTCAAAATTCGGTGATTTTCCATCGCCTACTACGGTTCCTTTCATTGTCATTGAACCGTTAACTTTCGTTCCAAGTTTGTCAGTGTAATCGGTAAGCGTAATGTTCAAGTCGACTGTAGTGACATTGTTTGAAGTTGACATAGTACCAGTTACTGCTATTCCATCACTGTCCTTTGGAGCATTAATATTGGAGCCACCTGTCCCGTTTGAGGTAAGATACGCGGCATTACCTAATTTAGATCCAAGACTTTGGAAAGCGGCTGAATACGCATTTGTTGCTGAGGTGGATTTCGTCTGT
>Ga0302293_10000165_pt1 | contig 37869 bp, 33 predicted proteins | sample III_Fen_N2_2_FD_198758 | JGI IMG/M metagenome (GOLD analysis project Ga0302293, IMG submission 198758) | Peat permafrost microbial communities from Stordalen Mire near Abisko, Sweden - III_Fen_N2_2 | ecosystem: Environmental > Terrestrial > Soil > Wetlands > Permafrost | place: Sweden: Abisko...
GGAGGACAACGTAGGGGTCGAGTTTTATTTAGACTATTTACACCGTTGGCTGGCGGAGTGCGAGTTTCTAAGTGCGTTTTCGCCGGAAGCGCTGCGCGCGTTATATACGCGTTATTATATCGACTATGCCGATTTGCTCGTCAATCTCTATTTGCCCGCCGCGGAGATGGCGGTGATTTGCGCGCTGGCGGGCAAACCCGTACGCGAGCTATTACTCGCGCAAGAGGATTATGCGGCGGTCGGGCACGCACTCTCGCAGGCGGAGGAGTTAGATGCGCGCAGAGACATGCTGCACGCGGCAGACCGCGCGCTGGAGGAACTCGAGTTAAGCGGCACGCTCTTGCGCAAATATACCCGCAAGACCGCGCTGGATTTGCTCACGCGCCTACGCGCGATGGAGAATGCCTCAATTACGACGCAACCGGAAGAGGAGACAACGGAAAACACCCTCTGAGTAAAACAAAACAAAAAAAACTAGCCCGCAGAGCAAACCTAATATTGCTGCATTCAGCAACAAATATAAAAAAAACTAGCCCGCAACGCTCAATGGGGGAAAGAGCGCTGCGGGCTTTTGCAGTTGCGTGGCGGCAGTGGAAAGAAAGGGGGGGATAGTTACTCCCGCCGCGCAACCATGCGGATTCGCAAGGGGAGGCGCCATGGGAACGGCGATGCGCCTTGCGAAGTTGCACGCTTAGGAATAGAGGTTCCGGTCTTGCGTCATCCTGATTGATGGCGCTGCGCCCCATCCGCATAAGCGGTGAAGGCTTATGCGTTAACCCTCATAACGAAGGGCTTCGATCGGGTGCTTGTTTGCCGCCTTGTTGGCGGGGTAAAGCCCGAAGATGAGCCCGATTGCCGAGGAGAACCCGACCGCGAGCAACACCACATTGAGGGACATGGAGAACGAAATCGTCTTGGCGATGGAAGAGGCGATCGCAAGTATGATCCACGAGAGCGTTAGCCCAAGCAGACATCCCATGAGGCTGACCATAAGCGCCTCAATCAGAAACTGCATCATGATGCTCTTCTTTCCCGCGCCGATTGCTTTACGGATGCCGATTTCTTTCGTGCGCTCCGTGACGGAGACAAGCATGATGTTCATAATGCCGATGCCGCCGACCAGCAGCGAGATCGCCGCGATGCCGCCAAGCAGTAGAGAGAGCGTGCCCGTGATCGTGCTCAACGCGTCGGAAATGCTGCTCATGTTCATGAGGCGGTAGGCGTCTTCGTCCTGATGGAACCGCGCGAGCATGAAGCTGTTCACTTGTGATTCTGTGTTGTCCGTATTACCTGCGGGGGAAATGGAGATGGACGTCACATAGGGCGAATCCGCCATGCGGGATTCCACTGTAAATGGCGCATAGGCAGAATAACCGCCGATCATGGACGAGAAAATGGAGGTGTCTTTTTCCAGCACACCGACGACGAGAAAGCTCCGTCCGCCGATGGTGAGCGATTCACCAACTACATCGGCGCTGCCGAAAAGCTCCTCTGCCGTGTCATAGGCAAGCACGACAACATACGATGCGTTTTGCACGTCTGCGCTCTTCAGAAACCGCCCATATTGAAGCGTGAGTCCCTGAATATTATAATACGCCGGAGTCGTGCCATACAAGGAGACCGTCGCATCCGAATAGCCGAATTTTGCCGTCGCGTTCATGCTGTCGGAGGGAGCGGCTTCGCCCACCGCGTCAAGGGCCGCGATCGTGTCTAAATCCTCTAAACGGATTGGAGAGCCCTTGTCATCGCTGATGCTGACCGTGACCATATCATTGCCCAGCGTGCTGATTTCGCTTGTGACTGCGCCGGTTGCGCCGTTGACGAGGGAAACGAGCACCACGAGCGCAACCACGCCTATGATGATGCCGAGCATGGTTAGAAACGAGCGCATCTTATTGGAGGTAATCGCCTCCCATGCCATCTTGACCGATTGAAGTATCATACGCCCACCTCCGATACATGACCATCCATGATGCGGATGCGTCGCTGTGCCTGCGCTGCAATTTCCTCGTTGTGCGTAATGAGCACAATGGTGTCGCCGGCGCGGTGTAACTCGCGAAACAACTCCATGATGTCATCGCCGGTCTTGCTATCCAAGTTTCCCGTTGGTTCGTCGGCCAGCAGGATTGCGGGGTCGGTTGCCAGCGCGCGGGCGATGGCCACGCGCTGCTGCTGCCCGCCGGAGAGTTCCGTGGGTTTGTGGCTGCTTCGGTCAGTTAGGCCAACGCGATCCAGCGCGCGCTGTGCTTTTTCCTTGCGTTCGCTTAGATGCAAGCGCTGATAGATCAGCGGAAGCTCCACGTTTGCCAACGCGCTCATACGCGAGAGCAGGTTGAAGTTCTGAAAGATGAAACCGATCTTCTTGTTGCGGATGCGCGCAAGTTCTTCCTCGGAATATTGCTCGATGGACTGGCCGTCGAGGATATATTCGCCGCTATCCGCCACGTCGAGACAGCCGATGATGTTCATCAGCGTGCTTTTTCCGCTGCCGGAAGGGCCGATGATGCTAACAAATTCACCTTCGCGAATGAGCAGGTTCGCGTTGTCAAGCGCGCGCACCTCCTCTCCGCCGACCGAGTACACCTTGGTGATGCCAGTCATTGAAATGATCGGACGATTTTGGGCAGACATGGTCATCCACCAACTTTCGTCGTGTTGTCCTGCTGCGTGCTATCTGTCCGGTTTTGGCCAAAATTCATACCACCAACACCAAGAGCAGCCGTTTTGTCGAGATACCAGATCACGTCTCCGGCGACGAGGCCGCTCGTGACTTCCGCATTCGTTCCATCGGAAAGGCCGGTGGTGATATCCCTGCGTTCATATGCGCCAGAAGCGGTTTTCACGGTAACATACGCACCGGCGGAATCTTCGTTGATCATATCGACTGGCAGAACAGGAACATTCTCCTGTTTTGAAGTCAGGATGATCGCGCTGCCATTCATGCCTTCGAGTAGGCGCTCGTCATAGGAGAGCGTTACTTCGACGGGATAAGTGGTAATGGTGCCGCTCTCTTCGCCGATGCGGGAGATGTGGGTCACTGTCGCCTCAAAGGTTTCACCGGGGTAAGCGTCCAGAGTCACGTTTGCGGTCTGTCCGATTGCTACCGCGTCGATATCCAGCTCGTCCGCGTCGATGGTGAGTTTCACAGCTCCCCCGGTATGCAGCACAAGCGCGTCTGTTAAGCCGTCGCTCGCTGTAGCGGCTGGGACGTCTGTGTTTTCAGTGATTTTCACTTCGTTGATAAACCCGTCAACGGGTGCAATTACGCGCGGATCCTGAATATAGGCAAGAAGCTGCGCATACAGCGCGGCTTTCTCCGAACGATCAGAGAACGACGTGTTATAGCTTGCGCTTGCGGGCGCATTTTTAATCGAAAAGAGTTTGTGGTTTGCGTAGATGACGGAGTTTTCCTTGACCGTTATTTCGGTAATCTCACCGCCCGTGGCTAACACAGCAACCGGTGCGTGGATATCAAGCGTACCTTCGCCCAGCAGCGTATCGCCGTCGTAGACCTGCGCCGTCACCTGATAGGGGGTACTTTTGTCCGTTAGCGTGACAAGATAACCCGTAGCGGTTTTTTCGTAAAGCATGCCGGTTGCCTTGCCGCCGTCCCAGCGAACGGAAACGTTGCTGTAGAGCGCGAGGTCAGCAGTGGTTTCGATGACAACCTGCATCTTCCCGTCGGTCGAGAGCAGAGCAAGTGCGCCGTATTCACCGATCACGGAGAGCACATCGCTTCCAATAGTCGCCGGCAGATACTTCACGCGGCCGCGCACGGGAGCAGTTATCTGCGTAACGTCGCTGCGTGTCGAAATCTGTTGATCGAGAGTAGAGAGCTCCGTGCTCATACTCGAGGCCAGATCACGCAGGGAGTTAACGTCCAACGTGGCGATTACATCGCCCGCCTGGATGGCGTCACCGGCCTTGACAGGCACAGTTGCAACGTGCACGCCGCCGGGGAGTTGCAGCGTTTCGGTATCCGCCGCCAAGAGTCGTCCGCTACCGGTGATCGTGCGCTCTACAGTGCCGGTTTCAATGGTATAAGCGGTGTAAACGGGTTTGGCGGCATTTTTAGCCACGCTGGTTAGGGCGACCACGCCTACTACGATGGTGAGAACCACCGCGAGGACGACCCAGAGCCAGACGCGCGATTTCTTCTTTTTTGTTTGCATGGGAGTTAGATTCCTTTCCGTATTGGCTCCGGTTTCAGCCAGAGCATCCTATGTCTCATATTGCATGTATGGTATCGGGTAAACGTGAACTCAACAAAAACTGTAGTCGAGTGATTTGGATTATTTGTGAAACGCGGTTGATCTAGCTAGATGAGTGGCAGCTCCACGATAAACTCCGTTCCCGCACCATCCGCACTCTGGCAGCGGATATCGCCGCCGTGCAGCGAGACAACGCGCCGCGCAATGGAAAGCCCGAGCCCGTTGCCGGAGACGGTATGGGAGGCATCGCCTTGGTAAAATTTATCGAAGATGTGCCGCTGCGCCTCTTCGGAGATGCCGTATCCATCATCGCGGATGATGAACAACACCGTATTTTCACCCTTTTGCAAGCGGATATCGACACAGCCGCCTTCAGGCGTAAACTTAACCGCGTTGTCGATGAGGTTGAGCCAAACCTGGCTGAGTAATTCATCGTCACCCTCAATGATCACTTCGTCCAACTCTACGTTGAGGTTCAGCTTGCGCTGTTCCCATTTTTTTTCAAAAAGAAGCACACACCGGCGCACCTGCTCTGTCAGGTCAAAGCGGGTGCGGTTGGCTAAGATTGCCTGCTTCTCCACGCGGGAGAGGTTGAGTACGTTGGTGGCCAGTTGCGCCAGACGGGAAGATTCGTGGATGATGATGTCGAGGTATTCGTTTCTCTGTTCTTTGGTTAAATCGTCGTGTTTCAGCTCCTCCGCAAAGCCTTTGATCGAAACGATTGGCGTCTTGAACTCATGTGAAAAATGATCCACAAAATCAACGCGCAGCATTTCGATACTGCCAAGCTCTTCTGCCATGCGGTTAAAGCTCGCTGCAAGCTCGGAAAAAGCGCTTAACCCCTGCAGATGCAGGCGTGCGGAAAAATCCCCGCTGGCAAGCCTATTGATGGCGTCGACGACGCGGCGGATGGGTTTGAGCGGGAAACGGCTGAGCATGAAGGATACCACAGTACCGACCACAACGCTGATGATGAGCAGCAGGAATATCGGCAGCAACGGCTCATGCCGCGAGAGATTGGAAAGATTGATCGCATTGATGCGGATGAGCAGTATGCCGATGATAGAGATGATGATCGACGTAATGAGTAAAATGAAAAATACGATTGTCGAAAATAGTGCGGTCAATCCAAAACGCTGATGGGACTGCTTCTTCTGGGAATTTGAATTTTTGCAGATCATGGTTTTTTTACCGCCTTATATCCCAGTCCGCGTACAGAGATGAGCTCAAATTCCGGGTAGCTCTCAAATCGTCTGCGTAGGCGGTTGATGTGTACGTTTACCGTTGTATCCCCGCTTTCGGATTCCATGCCCCAGATTTCGTCCATGAGTTGAATGCGCGTGAAGATTTTGTCCGGGTAGGAGAGTAGCTTGTAGAGCAGATAAAACTCTTTCTGCGGCAGTGTTTGCTTGTCTTCTTGGCGCGTCACGGTCAGCGCGTCGTAATCCAGTTCGACTTCGCCTATGACGAGCCTGCGCTCGCTGACGATGCGGGATCTGCGCAGCAGCGCCTTGATGCGCAGCAGCATTTCTTCCGTATCGACCGGCTTAGTCATGTAGTCGTCCGTACCCGCGAGAAAACCTTTGCGTTTGTCGGCGGGCAGCTGTTTTGCGGTGACCATCAGGATCGGAGTGATGTCCCCTGCCGCGCGCAGTTCGCTGGAGAAGGTATAGCCATCCATACCGGGCATCATGATGTCCAGCACGATGAGGTCAACGTGGTGCGTGTCAAGGAGCAATAGCGCTTCTTCCGCGTTGACCGCGGTCAAAACGGAGTACTCCGCGCGCTCGAGTACGGCCTTCATGAGCTTTCGCGCATTGGTGTCGTCCTCGACGACGAGTAAGTGGAACATGGTTTTTTCCTCATTCCGGTGGACGGTTGAGAACAGTAGGGTTGCCGTATAACGGTAGAAACGTCAAAACGGGCGTATGGATGCGCCCTTACGTTTTTCAGTATACGCAAAAAGATGAACCGTAGAAAAACTATGCCGTAGTAAAACTATGCGCTGAAAGATGATCCGTAGAAAATCTTTGCCGTAGAGAAACTCTGCGATGAAAGATGAATCGTAGAGAATCTTTGCCATAGTAAAACTATGCGAAGAAAGTTGAATCGTAGAGAATCTTTGCGATGAGAAAAGAATCAGCCCTGTAGCCCGGCCGACTGCCGCTCCATGTTTTCCACGACGATGTCGAAGATTTCTCCTAGCGTTGCGCAGTAAGCGAGAATTTCCCAAGGGCGGTTGGTGTGAAAGTGGATCTTGATCAGCGACTCGTCGCCGACGGCGAGTAGGCTGTCGCCCTCAAAGTTGGCGGTGACGTAGTCAAAAATTTCGTCTTCGCTGAGCTGCTCGCCCGCAAGCAGCAGCTGTGTGTCAAATTTGAATTCGAGCATAGGAATGATCTCCTTTATTATGATCGTTATGATGAATGCCAAGCGATATAGATTAGCATATCACTTTTCTATTTATTGGATCAAGTAATCGCGCGTATTTCGGCGTATTTCCGAGAAAAAGGAGTATACTGAGCCTGAAGGGGGCGTCGTATGGGATAAACGGGCAAACCGAACCAGACGGTGCGAATATCACAGAAAAAGTTGCACCAATCGTTTAAATTTAAATCATAAAGGATGGTGTAAAATTAAATGGAAATCAAGCTACAAAAACTCAGACGCTTTAATCTCATAATGGGAGCGTTTCATCTCATACAGGGCGTGATCATGCTGTTTCTCGCGACAAGCGTGATTCAGAAGATCGCAGAATTTCAACCGATTGTCACGCAGAATTTTCTCTCCTACAATGTCGCGACAAAATCGCTTGAGCTTGCCAGCAAACCTCTGTTCACCCTGCCGTTTGGCATACTTGTGGCATCGTTCCTCTTCATCTCCGCACTGGCACATTTGATCATCTATCTCAGCGGGGATACGTATACCGACGGCATCCGCGCGGGCATCAATAAATTCCGCTGGTTTGAATATGCTTTGAGCTCATCCGTCATGATCGTGCTCATCAGCACACTCTTCGGCATTTACGACATCGCGTCCCTTGTGCTCATCTTCGCGGTCAACGCGTCTATGAACCTCTTTGGACTCGTCATGGAGCAGCTCAACAGCGGCGCGGACAAGAAAAACGTCAAGTGGGGCCCGTTCGCTTGGGGTTCTATCGCGGGGCTAGCGCCCTGGGCGGCAACCCTCTTATACATGTTCGGCACCGGCAACCTGGATCTGGTTCCGTGGTTTGTTTGGGCGATTGTGGGTACCTACTTTGTGGCGTTTAACACGTTCCCCATCAACATGATCTTGCAATACAAGCGCGTCGGCAAATGGGCGGACTACGTCTACGGCGAGCGGGTCTATATTATCCTCAGCCTTGTGGCGAAGTCGTTTCTCGCCTGGCTCGTGCTCTTTGGCGCAATGCAGCCGTAAACGAACACAGCAACACATACAAAAACCGCCAGAAACGGCGGTTTTTTGTTGCTGAAAACTCTGTGTTTTCTGTGTGTAACGTGTGTACAGAGAAAATGCTTATCTCTATTTCTTCTCTTTGCTCCGCTTGTCGCGGATGATTGCCATGTGCTTTTCTTCTATTAAAGTGACGTCGTTTGCCTTTGCCCAGTCCACGCAACCTTGCAGCGCGGCTTTGAGAAACACGCGTGGCACCCTGACGAGCGTCTTGCAGGCATCCTCGGTGAATTTCACTTCCGGGTCAACCCTGCTGGCGGCGTAGACAACGCTGGAAAGCTCCGCTTCTTTTCCCATCGGGATGCGTTCGGAGATCGGCCTACGAAAGCGGGTGTACCAGAAGTGTGTGTTGTCGCGATAACCGTAGTCCACCGGAACGCGCGGAAACGCCTTGGCGCTGACCCCGCCGATGATGGCGTTGTAGAAGCGCTCTTTCATGAGGATCTTGTCAACTTTGAGGATGAAATGTACGCCAAACTTGCTTGTGATGCCGTTGAAGCTGCGATACGGTGGCTCCATACCCTCCAGTTGCCCGACTTTGGGGATGTCTTCATAGGCATTCTCCAGATCGCTCTGCCAGGTGCATTCAAATACCTGATATGCTTCTTTTACCACCAAGGGGCGCTTTGCGTCTCCGCCTGCCTGCCCTTCTTCGAGTGTGAAGCTGCACTTTTGCATCTTCTCCTCGCAGGTTTCCCCGGGGAAGCCGAGGCGCACCGCCTCCTTGAAGTTTGCGCGGCTATCTTCAATGAAATTCAGCGCGCAGGTGCCGCTTCTCAAGATATTCTGCGCGGTATTGGAGCTATTGCGGCTCTCCAGCAGCATGGCGTAGTAATCCTTGCCAGCAACATAATACGGAAAGCACAGCGAATAGGAGCCGATGGACGTTTCTCCGGACGCGGTCAGTGAGGAGATGAGAATGGTCGGCATGGGGAAGAAGGCCGACGTTTGGTAAAAGTTATCGACGATGCGAAGATCACGAAACGAACTCATATTCTTCTTCTTTCAGAGAATTGTGGGGATTCTACTTAATTTTGCGCGTTTGCTTGGATACATAGATTACGCCTTCTTTTTCTTGACCAGTGCGCCTATGCCCGCAAACAGCCACGCGAGCACAAACACCAAGCCGTAGAGAATGATCGGTATCCACGTGATTTGGTGGATATCGGTCCAGCCGACGGAAGTTCCGGTAAGGAACCCGCTCAGCGCGCCGCTATAGGTGATCAGCACCAGCGTGGCATAGGTCGCGAACACGCCCGCGACGGCAAGCCAGCTCTTGATGAGTCCAAATAGTTGCGTGACGATAAACATCATCATAAACCCGAAGAAGAACATCGGCCACATGCCGTTGCCCGAGATGATGGCGACCACCGCGCCATGGAACGCGACGAACACCTCCAGAAACGTCAGCCAGCCGATTTTGGTGTGCCAGCTGGTGCGCGCAAGAGACATTTGCCCCATGAGCAGGAAGAGATAGAAGAAGCCCAGCAGGTGCCCCAGCGTGCTTTCCATCGGATGGAACCAGAAGGTGAAAACCACCGCCCAGGAGATATAGAAGCCGTGTATCTTTTGCGTGGCGGCGACGCCGAGCGGCGGCAGATAGACCTTCTTACCGAAGAATAATCCGCGGCGGCTATTCAGCAGGATGAGCATCATCACCAGCATGACGATGACCGAACCCTGCGAGCTCATGACGGGCGTAAATTGCGCCAGTGCATCGTAAAACAAGGTCGTCTGCACAAGATGCAGCACGATGAATACCGCGTTTGCGATGAGGAGCAGTAGGTTATATTTGCCGATTCTTCCCGCGTCCGGGCGATCATCGTTTTTCAGCCGAACAATCAGCACCCAAACCGTGATCTGGTGCGCAAGATACAAAACCCACATGGTGTTGGACGCCCAGAGTTCGGGGTGCGGCAGTTTCCAGTAATACCAGCTAGCGCCGCTATCCGGTAGCAGCGTTGCGCGAAACGGCTCAAGCAGAGGCGAAACGAGCCGCGTTGCCGCAACCATCACCAGAGAGAATAGAAACACAAACCAGATCGCGGACTTCAGGCTGTAAGACTTTTTCGATTCCATGTGGTACTTACCTCCATCTATTCAAAGTGCAAACAGCAATCGATTGCTCGGATTCGGCGCGATTCACGTGATTGGGACAGCATGCGCCTTATCCGATCTTGTTTATAAAATCGAGAATGGCTTCGGCGGCCTGTGTCTGCTGCGCCTCACGTGAAATCGTTGCCGTGCCATCGCCATCCTGCAAGCCATAGTTGCCAAACTGCGCATGGTTTCCGCCCTCGATTCGAACCACATTGGCAACAGTCGCGAGCTTGGTTAGATCCAGCTGAATATCCTCGCTGCCATAGATGCAGAGTGTTGGAATCGGGCTGTCGTTCACCGGATACGCGCCGAGCAGAATCAGGCCGGAGAGCCGATCTTCGTTTCCCGCCACATAGCTGCTCGCCATTGCGCCGCCGAGTGAATGCCCGCCGATGTACCAGCTGCTAACGGAGGGAACCGCGGCATACACGCTATCCGCGGCGTTAATGTCAAACACCGCTAGGCGAAGAGGCATCTTGACCAGCACGACGGTGACGCCGCCCTCGCGTAGACGCTCCAAGAGCGGTAGATATGCCGTTTCCTCCACTTTGCCACCGGGGTAAAAGATCAGCCCCGCGCCGGTGTCGGTTCCCGCGTCCGGAGTGAGTATGGTGAGTTTGCCCTCTTGGTGGATCGACGTATTCTGCTGCGCGAGCGCGAGTGCGGTTTCATCCGCGTGGCGATAATCGTTTGCATAGGCCAGAAAAGCGACGACTAGAAAAACGATCAGCGCGGCAAGTGAAATGAGTATATAGAAGCCCGCACCTCTGCGGGATTTCTGAGTCTGTTTCATGATCATGTCCTCCTGTATCCGGGTAGAAATCGGGAAATTAGTCCGATTTCGATTGCCGAATGTATCATGGTTTCAGTTCATTTTATACAGGATACGGTATGGAATCAATACGCATGCGTGACGAACTCACGCGCAGGGAATGCAGCGGTAAGCGAATATGGTAACGGTTCCTTTGCCGGGATAGGTTTTGGACTCGTAGAGCTTGGGATAGTTTTTGATGAGGTCGGTCAGCTTCGTAAAGCCGTATGTCTTGCTGTCAAAATCCGGCATGACGCGCTTGATATAGCCGCCGGCGGAGGAGATATTGACCCAACCGTCAGCATCCTGATACCGCTCGCTCGCGGTCTTTAAGTGGCTGTGAATAACAGAAAGATCGGCCGCAGGGGTAGGCTGAGACGGCTTTTTCGTGACTTTCGTTTCCTCTATCGGTGCGACTTTTACTTTTTCCACATCGCCGAGATTCTGGGTTAAAATGAAATTGTCGCAGGCGTTGCGGAAAGACAGCGGCGTTTTTACCTCGCCCACACCGAAGACGTAAATCCCCGCCTCGCGCAGGCGGATCGCAAGCGGGGTATAATCGCTGTCACTGGAGACGAGTGCAACCGCGTCGTACCGCTGCGTGTGCAGCAGATCCATTGCTCCAATGGCGAGCGAGAGGTCGGTTGCGTTCTTGCCCGTGGTGTAGGCAAACTGCTGCTCGGGCTTGATCGCGAGGGTTTTCAGCAGCTCCTCCCAGTTTTTGAGAGCAGGCGCTTTCCAGTTACCGTAGGCGCGCTTGACGACGATGCGACCGTAGGTGGAAAGTTCCTCCAAAATGAGCGAGAGCTTGGTCAGTTGCGCGTTGTCCGCGTCGATCAGCACCGCGATGTTTTCTAAAGATTCCGATTTATCCATATAGGCTCCATTTCTTTCGCTTCGTTATAATCAGAAGCCGTTCAATCCGTTCGCGAAAGCGCCGAGATTACGGCTGAGGGACGTGTTTCTTTACCGTCATTATAGCACAGTGGCGCGCGTTCGTATTCAACGGTTGTTCAATTGTAGATCAATGTTAGGAGATTCCATATCGCAAGTAGCGAAATAAAAAAAGCGGCGCCCGAAATCGTAATTTCGGATGCCGCCATCGGATTGCTTGTACTAGTTCATCAACACGTTGTATTGACGCTTGATGATGCGAAGACGCGGGATATCCTGCTCGCTCACGAGTGTGCAGGCCAGTCCGTTGTGCCCCGCGCGGCCGGTACGGCCAATGCGATGGACATAATATTCGGGTTTATCCGGCACGTCGTAGTTGATGACGAGGTCGATGTTGTCCACATCGATGCCGCGCGCGGCAACATCCGTCGCCACCAGCACGGGGGTTTTACCCGCGCGGAAGTCGCGCATGATGCTGTTACGCTGGTTCTGGCTCAGGTCGCCGTGGATGCAGGCGCTCGTCAAGCCGGCCGCATTGAGCTTACCGGTGACGGCTTTGACCCTGTGGCGTGTGTTGCAGAAGATCAGTGTCAGGCGCGGAGACGTTTCCTTCATAATATAAGACACCGTGGTGATCTTGCCGCTTTCCGGTGTATGGATGCTCATCTGCTGAACGGTCTTTGTGGGTTCGTTGCGTTCGCCAACTTCAATGGTTTCGGGCTTCTTGAGATAGCTCTGCGCGATGCCGGCGATCTCTCTGCTCATGGTGGCGGAGAAAAGCATCATCTGATGTTCGCCGGGAATGCTGCTGAGAATCCACTTGATGTCCGGCAGGAAGCCGAAGTCGAGCATTTCGTCCGCCTCGTCGAGCACGACAAAACGAACGTTGTTGAGCTTGAGCGCGTTCTGACCGATGAGGTCTTTCACGCGGCCCGGTGTGCCGACGATGACCTGCGCGCCGCCGCGCAGCGCCTGAATCTGCACGCCGACAGATTGTCCGCCGTAGATGGAAACGGTGCGCATCTTCTTGTGCGCGGAGAGTTTCTTAAAGACTGCTGTGGTCTGCAGCGCGAGTTCGCGCGTGGGGCAGAGGATCAGCGCCTGCGGTCTGCGGTTCTCGGGGTCGATGCGTTCGATGATCGGAACCGCGAAGGCTGCGGTTTTACCCGTGCCTGTTTGCGCAACGCCGATGAGGTCGCGATTGTTGAGCAGTATTTCTAGGCTGCGTTCCTGAATCGGGGTGGGGGTGTCGTAGCCAGCATCAGCTAACGTTTGCTGCATTTCGGGTGTTAAGAGTTCGGTATATTTCATTTCCTGTTCTTTCTGTTCCGCAATTCCATAAAAATAAGACCATGCCGACCTAAGTAGGCATCGTCTCTTGATCAAACTTTTCATAAAGTTTTTCAAAAAAAACGCTGTCCCGTCGGGCTGCTCACTATTGATACGTCGGAGCCGGAACGCTCCGTGCCGTATGGCAAGTATTGTTTTTTCTTGCCAGGGCGTATCATAAATGCGACAGACAACGGGAGTTCGTACGAAAATGGATCAATCGCTTCGAGTCAAATTGTATCCCCTTCACTTCTTTAACAGGGGTGCTGCATCACAATACTTTGCAAGGTTAGCACACATGTTCGCAATTGTAAAGCAAAGATTGTGTGACGGGGGAGGAGGAGGGAGGGGTGTTGCCGCTGCGCGGCGGCTGGACGATAGGGTTTTTTGTTGATCAAGCGTTCTTTAAGACTAAGAAAACAAACGGTTCATAAAGACATAAAATCTAAACGCTCTCCATTAAAGCAATTTGCTTCTCGCGCATCTCGCGTACTTTGTCCAAATCCTTCGGATACATGCGGTTGATGAGCTTCACCGCGTAGTCGCTGGCGATGAGCGCGTGGCGCTTAACGTGCGGCGTTGCGGCGATCTGCCCCAGCGTGCGGTATACGAGCACGAAGACCGGGTCTGTTTCTTCCCGCGCGAGCCGGTGCAGTGCAAAGGCAACCTGCCGCGCCTGCTGAAACTTCGCCATGCCATCCTGCCAGCCGCGGCTGACAGAGAAGCAGGATTCGACGGTTTCGTTTCGTGGCATGCCGGTCATCGCGAGTACATGCTCCGCCAGCAGCAGGCTATAGCGGGAAACATCCTGATGGCTCTTTGTTTCGTAGACGGAGATCAGAGCTTCTTTGAGTTCCGGAATGTCATCCAGCTTTTTGATGATGGTGACGCCTTCGAGTTCGTTTTTGTTCTTCATCTACGGTCACCTTGAATTGATAACAGTTTTTACAAAGTTTGTTGCGTTTGCCAAGTCCATCGCGTTTGGATGCCTCGCGGCAACAAATAGTATTGCGCCCTTGCAGACAAACTCGTCGATGACGTCTATGCCGTTCCCCTCCAGTATGCTGCGTACAGTCAGCTGCTTCTGTCTGCCCGAGGCGCAATTGGTCACAAGCGCCACTGATTTGGCTGCGGAAGAGTCGAGCTTTCTTACATATTCGATAAGTTCCTGCATGCTTTCTCCACCATAAATTCCACCAACAATGATCAATAGATCCATATCCGCAATTTGAGGCTGAGAGGCGATGTTTTCCGGTTCGATGTTAAGCGCTAACCCAATTGCTTGAGCAAGTTTTTGGGAATGCTTTGTTCTGGTCGCATAGATGATGCCTGCTTTTATCATTACGAATAACCTCCCCTAAAATTGTGAACGGAATACTGTGTTCGGATTGAGTTTGATGATATTGTGGTTCATCATGCTGAGAGTTGAAAATAGAATTGTTTTCGAGATGGCAGGAGTAGCTGTCTTCAAAGTTGCTCCTAAAACAGTTTAATGTATGCGATATTATAACAGAAAAGTGCCCCTCTTGCGAAGGGCGCTTTGTGCTTCGGGTTAATTGCTTGCGGAAGCAATCGCTGCATTCCCCAAATAATAGAAAATCTATTTTCTATTGATTTCTCTTTTGAATTGCTCTTATTCCACCAACTCCAATAAAAAAACGCCCCTCTTGCGAAGGGCGCTTTGTGCTTCGGGTTAATTACTTGCGGAAGCAATCGCTGCAGTAGACAGGACGATCCGAGCGGGGCTGGAACGGAACCTTGCAGGGTTTGCCGCAACCTGCACAGGTTGCATCAAACATCTGACGGTCGCCGCCGCCGCCGCGGGGAGAGCTCTGTTTGCGGGCGGTACGGCAATTCTTGCAGCGCTGGGGCTCATTGGTGAAACCCTTTTCCGCGTAGAATTCCTGCTCGCTGGCGGTGAAGGTGAAGCTTTGTCCGCAATCTTTGCAGACGATGGTCTTGTCGCTGAACATGGAGATACCTCTTTCGTTTTTTGATGGTTTTTGTTCTGGTGTACCCGTTCAATCACATTCATCACGTGAATGGTTGCATCCTTGCTTGGGTTGGCGGCTTGAGGCTCCGGAATAAACGAAAAAGGATCGTCTGTTTTCGCGAGACCAAGTTGCCCTCGACCCTATCAATACGCCGCGTTAGCTTTCGCCAATGCACTCTTATCAAAAAACACATGCGCCTCATCGTCAAATAACGGATGATCGGCAAGCATGTGCGGTCAAAGCAATTATTTTGAATACTGGATGAATATATCACAAAGGTTTTCGCCTGTCAATTATTTCATGATAACAATTTTTCAATTTGCATATACAGTTGTGATATTTTGCGTTTTGTCAGCAATTGGGGACAAAAAGGAGCGCATACCCGGTTGGATATGCGCTCCGTGTGGTTCGTTTACGCGTAGGAACGATGAATTACATTGCGTTGACGCGCGCTTCGAGGGCTTTGAGCTGCTCGACGAGCTTCACGGGCATATTCTCGCCGTAGCTGGCGTAATGCTCCTTGATGGACTCGACTTCTGCCTGCCATTCCTCTTTGTCGAGATGGAAGAGTTCTTCCATGGCCGCGTCGGAAACGTCGAGGCCGTCGAGGTAGAGGTCACCCTTCTTGGGCATGTAGCCGATGGCGGTTTTCTCTGCATCCACTTTGCCGTTGACGCGGTCGACGACCCACTTCAGCACGCGGCTGTTTTCGCCAAAGCCCGGCCAGAGGAACTTGCCGTTTTCGCCTTTGCGGAACCAGTTGACGTAGAAGATCTTCGGCAGCTTGTCGGCAGTGGACTTCGCGCCGACATCAAGCCAGTGCTGGAGATAATCGCAGACGTTATAACCGATGAAGGGCAGCATCGCGAATGGATCGCGACGAACCTGACCGATCTTGGTGGAGATGGCGGCGGCGGTGATTTCGGAACCCATGATGGAGCCGTCAAACACGCCGTGTGTCCAGTCAAAGCTCTGGTGAACGAGCGGGATGGTACGCGGGCGACGTCCGCCGATCAGGATTGCCGAAATCGGCACGCCTGCGGGATCCTGCCACTCGGGCGCAATGCAGGGGCACTGCGACGCGGGCGCTGTGAAGCGGGCGTTGGCATGCGCGGCGAGCTCTTTCGATTCGGGTGTCCAGTCCTGACCCTTCCAATCGATGGCATGTGCGGGCGCGGGGGTGCCGATGCCTTCCCACCACACGTCACCGTCGTCCGTCAGCGCGACGTTTGTGAAGATGGCGTTTTTGTCGATGCTGCGCATGGCGTTGAAGTTGGAGCTATCCGAGGTACCCGGGGCGACGCCGAAGAAGCCGGACTCGGGGTTGATGGCGTAGAGGCGGCCGTCCGCACCGTACTTCATCCAGGCAATGTCGTCGCCAACGGTTTCGACTTTCCAGCCCGGAATGGTCGGAATGAGCATTGCCAGGTTGGTCTTGCCGCAAGCGCTCGGGAACGCGCCGGTGATGTAGGTCTTGTTGCCCTGCGGGTCAGTCAGGCCGAGGATGAGCATGTGCTCAGCCAGCCAGCCCTCGTCACGCGCCTGAACGGACGCGATGCGCAGCGCAAAGCACTTCTTGCCAAGCAGAGCATTTCCGCCGTAACCGGAGCCGTAGGACCAGATCAGGCGCTCTTCGGGGAAGTGGCTGATGTATTTCTTTTCGATCGGTGCGCAGGGCCAGGAGGAATCCTTCTCGCCCTTTTCCAGCGGCGCGCCGACGGAATGCAGGCAGGGGACGAATTCACCATCGCCAAGCGTCTCCAGAACCTTGGTGCCCATGCGGGTCATAATGCGCATGTTGACGACAACGTAGGGGCTGTCGGTGATCTCGACGCCGATCTTAGAGATGGGCGAGCCGATGGGACCCATCGAGAAGGGGATGATGTACATCGTGCGGCCATGCATGCTGCCCTTGTAGAGCTCGGACATGGTCTTTTTGAGTTCGACCGGATCAACCCAGTTGTTGGTCGGGCCGGCATCTTCCTTTTTCACGCTCGCGATAAAGGTTCTGTTCTCCACGCGGGCAACGTCCGAAGGATCGCTGCGGAAGAGGTAGCAGCCGGGGCGCTTTTCGGGGTTGAGCGGGGTGGCCATGCCGCTCTTCACCATTTCGGCAAACAGGCGGTCATTTTCTTCCTGGGAACCGTCGCACCAGTAAATCTGGTCGGGTTCGCACATGTCCTGGACTTCCTTGATCCATGCGAGTAATTTTTTGTTGGTTGTCATGTTTTCGGCACCTTTCTTCTGTGAGTATGGTTTTATGGTCAAACTTTTCAAAAGTAGTCAAACATAAGTGCTTTCGCGCGCTGGCGGCTGGCATGTTCTACGCAAAGTTATGCTGAATCAAGTTTCTACGAGAACAGTGGCAAAAATGTGCATAATTGACGGATTCAGTGTGAAAACTTGCAAAAAGCGGGGTTATGCGGGTGCTGTAGCAACGGGACTTGCGCTTTTCTTCACCAATAGCATTCTAGCGGAACGAAAAGCACCGGATGATTTCGGAGTAAAACACCGCGATTTCCGCGTATCATGCGCAATCTTCACCAAATATATGATACACCGATTTATCAAGCATGGCAAATGTTTCATTGAAAATTTTTCGGAGAAATATTGACATCCTCTGCTCGAAATCGATACATGCAGGAAATTATGCAATTTATCCTGCAGTTTTGCAGGAAGAAAAATGCAAGATTGGTATTTGCGCGCTTTCAGAGCGCAAAAAGTCCCGCTTTCGGGCCTTTCCAGATGCATCAATTTGATTCAGGAAAAAGGAACAAAGGTAGATGCGTTTTCCTTCACGGCTTGCCTTTTTGTACGCGCTTTGCTCCTCCGTTGAGGTTGAGATTGAAATTTAGAAACAAAAACAACTCCAGCCTTGCCAAAATCATACTCATGGGTCTACAAACCACTTCGGGTCCTCATAATAAAGATAGGCGTCCTTTTTGCCGACGCGGCAGGTGTAGCGGATGCCGCTGCCGCCCGCCTTCAGGCTCGCCGCGCGCCGCACATCCGAAATCGACGTGATTTCAAACTTTCGCCCATCCTCCCAGAGGATGCGCTGCGGGTGCATCACGCCCGCTTCATCCACGGTCAGCTCTACCGCGACATAAACTTTCATAACGAATTCCTCCCGGTGCGCTTGCTGCGCGTGTGATCAAACCTGCGATATCTGATTCATCGTCTGCCGACGACGCTGTCCATCGTCGCGTTTTGCAGGTATCCAACCGGATGCACCGTGTGGTCGACCTTCGGCGCCATGAGCCCGATCTCGCGATCTTTCAAAAACAGCGCGCGTCCGATGGCACGGTAGCCAAATCTCCTGCGAATGTCATCCACGGCGACCTCGGCCGCCTCCGCTTTTCTGCGCGGGGCCTCGTCGTCAAAAAGCGAAAGCTGCATGGGGTTATCCACGCCGATGAGGTCGGAGCAGGACACGGTCAGCGAGCGGATCGGCGCCTGCCAGGTGTAGTTTGCGCGAAAGAGCTGCATGCAGGCGCGTGAAATCTCGATGGTGATATTCGTCGGATGATCCAGCTTCGTCTGGCGGATGAAGGAAAACAACCCGCTGTCCCGCACGCTTAAATGCGCGGTCTTCGCGCGCACGCCGTGCTCGCGCAAGCGCATCGCAACGCTCTCGGCGAGCATCGAAATGGTCAGATAGACATCCTCGTCGTTCACGAGGTCGCGCGGGGTGGTGAGGCCATTGCCGACGGATTTCACCGGTATCTGATCGACGGTGTGTTGTACGGGCGATGCGTCCAGCCCGTTGGCAAACGCGGAGAGCATGGTGCCACATTTGCCGAACTGTGCGCGCAGAAACGCTTCCGGCGTGTTGGCAAGGTCGCCGATGGTGACTATGCCGTATTTCATCAGCTTCGCCTCCGTGGCTCTGCCGACATACAAGAGCTCACGCGCGGGCAGCGGCCAGGCGACGGATTGATAGTTGTCCGGCGAAACCAGCGTGACCGCGTCCGGCTTTTTGATGTCCGAGCCGAGTTTGGCAAACACTTTGTTGTCCGCGACCCCGATGGAGACCGTAATGCCCAGCTCCTCGTGGATGCGGTTGCGGATCACCTGCGCGAGACGGTGCGCATCCGCCATGTCCGACGTGGACGCGGTGACGTCGATCCAGTTTTCGTCGAGACCGAAGGCCTCCACCCGGTCGGAATACTCGCTATAGACCGCGCGCCCCAGCGCGGAGAATTTTTGATACGATTCAAAGTCCGGCTTGACCGTCACCAAAAGCGGGCATTTCTGCTTTGCTTCCCAGATTGCCTCGCCCGTCTTGACGCCGAACTTCTTCGCCAACTCGTTTTTGGCGAGGATGATGCCGTGCCGCGCCTCGGGATTGCCCGCCACCGCGACGGGGTGCGGGCGCAATGCGGGGTCTAGAAAGCACGCCACCGAGGCGTAGAAGCTGTTGAAATCCGCGTGGAGGATTCTGCGTCCCATCGGCGCCCTTTCCGCCGCTTTGATCGTGCGATGCGGCAATGATGATATGCGAACTAATGTTCGTATCTATAGTATATCGCATTTGAACTGTTTGTCAATAGCGCGGCGATGAGCCGGAAATGGCGCTTGAGGCCGGCCGTTATTGTCGCATGTTCGCATGCAAAAAAACGGCGTAATCCGCGCCGAAGTTTCCGGCAATGGTCGATTTGGTACAATCGTTATGTTATAATGAATAAAACCATACAACATTGCTGCGCGTATACATGGCGGAAAACAAACTGCGACTTGGCATGCGCCAGCAGGAGCGAATAATGAAAGGGAAGAACCTGCATGAACACCAGAGATCAGATTGATGTTTCGCTGAAATGGAGATTGGAAGACATTTACGCCACCGAGGTGCTTTGGGAGGCGGATTATACCGCTGCGCAGGCGCTGGTAGCGAATTTTTCGGCGCACTCGGGTAAACTCGCGCTGAGCGCGGACGCGCTTTACGCCGCACTTTGCGACGACAGCAGCATCTGGCAGCTTGTCGAGCGCGTCTACACCTATGCCCACCTGCATAAGGATGAGGACAACGGCAGCGCGCGCTATCAGGGCATGACCGACCGCGCGATGCAACTCTATGTATCAGCGCAGGCGGCTTCTTCGTTTCTCGATCCGGAGATTTTGACCATTCCCGAAGAGACTTTGCTCGGTTGGGCTGCAGAGGAGCGCTTTGCGCGCTTCCGCTTCCGCATTGCGGACGTAGACCGCCGCCGCGCATACACGCTCTCCACCGAGGAGGAGAGATTGCTCGCGATGGCGCAGGAGCCGCTCTCCGGCGCGGATAATATCTTCACCATGCTCACGGATGTCGACTTGGATTACGGCACCGTGGTCAACGAAAGAGGCGAGACGGTCAAGCTCACCCACGGCAGCTACAATATGTTTATCGTCAGTTCCGACCGCCGCGTGAGAAGGGATGCTTACGAGACGTTTTACAAAGCCTACCGCGGCATGAAAAACACCCTCAACGCCACCTACGCCACCTCCGTCAAGGGGGATGTGTTTCAGGCGCGGGCGCACCGGTTCGAGGGCGCGCTGGAAGCCGCGCTGCATAATAACGGCGTACCGGTTGCGGTCTATGAGCAGCTCATCGAAGCAATCCACGAGATGCTGCCGGTGCTGAAGAAATACCTCGGCATCCGTAAGCGCGTGATGGGCGTCGATCAGCTGGAGATGTACGACCTCTACGTGCCAATCACCGAGGGCGGAGACATCGACATGCCGTATGAAAACGCAAAGGCGCTGGTCAAGACGGCGCTGAAACCCCTCGGCGCGGAATATGAAAAACTACTCGATCAATCTTATACCGAAGGCTGGATCGACGTTTACGAAACGCCGGGTAAAACCAGCGGCGCGTTCTGCGCGGAGACCTACGGCACGCACCCCTATGTGCTGCTGAATTTCCAGGGCAAGATGGACGACGCGTTCACGCTCGGTCACGAGCTTGGCCACGCGATGCACTCGCACTATTCCGCAGAGGCGCAGCCGTTTGAAACCTCGCATTACCGCATCCTCGCGGCAGAGGTCGCCTCCACAGTCAACGAAACGCTCATGACGCACCATCTGCTCACGGGGGAGACGGATCGCGTCAAGCGCGCCTATTATATTACGCAGTTCCTCGAATCCTTCCGCACCACGTGCTTCCGGCAGACGATGTTTGCCGAGTTTGAGCTAAAAGCCCATCGCATGGCGGAGAGTGGAGAGCCGCTGACGGTCGAGAGCCTCTCGGATATGTACCGCGCGCTCAACGAGCTGTATTACGACGGCGCGCATGTGGACGACAACATCGCGCTGGAGTGGATGCGAATTCCGCATTTTTACAACGCGTTCTATGTCTATCAGTACGCAACCGGCCTCTGCTCGGCGGTCAAACTCGCGGACGACATCCTCCACGGCGGTGCGGTGGAGCGCTATATCAACTTCCTCAAGAGCGGCGGCAGCGATTACCCGATCGAGGAGCTCAAGGCCGCGGGTGTGGATTTGACGAAGAAGGAAAGCATCCTCGCTTCCCTTCGCGTGTTCGCGCAATATGTGGACGAACTGGACGAGCTGATGCAATAAACCTTACCTATAAATAAAGCTGATGCAAAAAGCCTACCATATAAATAAAAAAGTAGAAAAACGCGAAACTAGAATATAATAGAAGCAGAAATATAAATAGAAACAGAAAAGTAAAAAAACAAAAAAGCAAATAGAAACAGAAAAATAAAAGGAGTGCCTTTTTATGGAGACCAAAGAATACGACGAAGCCGAAGCGAAGGCTTATATCCTCAATTGCTTCCGTGAGCAGGGCGACTTTGCCGAGATTACGGACGAGAAAACGCTCGATGCAATGGTGACCGCCGTGATGGCGCACGACGCAGCATATATGAAGACCAGCGGCGCGGATGAGGGCGAGGTTTACGACGACGACGCAGCCTACGACTACATGCACGAGAAGATGAGCGCGCAGTTTGCCGATCTCAAGATGTACATGCTCCGCCTCGTTGAGGACTACATGGACTACAACGAGCGCTATCTCGACAGCCTCGGACTGATCGACTGGGAATAAACTTGTTTTGATAACGGAGTCGGAACCTGCACGTCGGGTTTCGACTTTGTTTTTTCCGATCATTTTGTTGCCGTCAACAATATGGTTCAACCGAATAAACTTCAAGAAAAGGCGTTTTCTGCCTTTTTTTGTTTTTTTCGTTGAGGCCAGTCACACTTCGTGCTAGAATGAACGCGTCTGAAAAAAAGATGCGTCAGAATGTGTTTTTTGCACTGTTTTTTTTGAAACGATGGTTTGTGCGCGTGCAGTTGCCATCCCAAATGGTTCAAAAAACAATATCAATCGAGGAATAGCGGTTGGCTTTCTTTTTGTGATTCGTCGCAGTATAATAGGCAAAGCAAAATTTGAAAATCATCATGTATCCTGTATATAGTTCAATGTGAATATTGAAGCAGCATCTGAAAGGAGACCCTATGTATCGAATCGTAACAAAGCGCGCACTGCATGAGACGGTCACGCTCATGGAGGTGGAAGCGCCGTATATCGCGAAAAAGGCGAAGCCGGGGCAGTTTATTATCCTCCGCATGGACGAAAATGGAGAGCGTATTCCGCTCACCGTTGCGGGAACCGACCCCGCGCGCGGCACCGTAACCATCATCTATCAGAAGGTGGGTTACACCACGCGCCGTCTGGATTGCTTCAATGAAGGGGATGAGCTTCTGGATTTCGTCGGCCCACTCGGCACAGCGAGCCATCTTGCGGGCATGAAAAAGGTCGCGGTCATCGGCGGCGGCCTCGGCGTAGCCATCGCGTATCCGCAGGCGAAAGCCTTGCACGACATGGGCGCAGAGGTGGATGTCATAGTCGGTTTCCGTAATACCGACCTCATGATCCTCATGGACGAGCTCAAGGACGCGAGCACCAACCTCTACGTCATGACGGATGACGGCAGCAACGGACATAAGGGATTTGTCACCAGCGCGCTGGAAGAGCAGCTTAAGGCCGGCAAGCAGTATGATCACGTGATCGCCATCGGCCCGCTGATGATGATGCGCGCGGTGGTCAACCTCACCAAGCAGTACAACATCCCAACCGTCATCTCCATGAACCCGATCATGGTGGACGGCACGGGCATGTGCGGCAGTTGCCGCGTCACCGTCGGCGGAGAGATGAAGTTTGCCTGCGTCGATGGGCCGGACTTTGACGGCTTTGAGGTAGACTGGGACGAGGCGATCGCCCGCGGCAGAATGTACCGCACCGAAGAGGCCGAGAGCATGGAGCGCAAGGCCTGCAACCTCTTGAATGTAGATCTGCAAACCAAGCGGGGAGGAAACTGAACCATGCCGAATATGAGACTGACCAAACTGCCTGCGCGAGAGCAGGATCCGAACGTTCGCAACTGCAACTTTGAAGAGGTGTCGCAGGGCTACGACGAGGCGATGGCCATCGACGAAGCCAAGCGTTGCCTCAACTGCAAGAATAAGCCTTGCGTAAACGGCTGCCCCGTCAACGTGCGCATTCCGGAGTTCATTCAACTCGTAATCGAAGGCAAGTTCATGGAGGCCAACGAGGTCATCCGCTCCACCAACGCGCTGCCCGCCGTCTGCGGCAGAGTCTGCCCGCAGGAGACGCAGTGCGAGGAAAAATGCGTGCGCGGCATCAAGGGCGAGCCTGTCGCCATCGGTCGGCTGGAGCGCTTTGTGGCGGACTATGCCATGACGCACGGCGCAGTATCCGCCAAGCCCCTGCCGGACAACGGCAAAAAGGTTGCCATCGTCGGCGGCGGCCCAGCGGGGCTGACCTGTGCGGGCGACCTGCGCAAGCTCGGCTATGGAGTTACTATTTTCGAGGCGCTGCATACCCCCGGCGGCGTGCTCGTGTACGGCATTCCCGAATTCCGTCTGCCCAAGCAACTGGTGCGGGACGAGATTCGGATTCTCGAAGACCTGGGAGTTAAGATCGAAACCAACATGGTCGTGGGCCGCAGCATCACGCTCGATGAGTTGCTCGGAGAAGAGGGCTATGGCGCGGTGTTCGTCGGCAGCGGCGCGGGATTGCCGCGATTCCAGGGTATTCCCGGCGAAAACCTCAACGGCGTCTATTCCGCCAACGAGTTTTTAACGCGCATCAACCTCATGAAGGCGTATAGCTTCCCCGAAACGGACACACCCGTACAAGTCGGCAAAAATGCGGCGGTCGTCGGCGGCGGGAACGTTGCGATGGACGCGGCGAGAAGCGCAAAACGGCTGGGCGCAGAGAATGTCTACATCGTCTACCGCCGCGGCGAGGCTGAGATGCCCGCCCGTGTGGAAGAGGTGCATCACGCCAAGGAGGAGGGCATCATCTTTAAGATGCTGACCAACCCGACGGAGATCCTCGGCGACGCAAGCGGGCACGTTGTGGGCATGACCTGCGTGGAGATGGATCTGGGCGAACCCGACGCGAGCGGGCGCAGACGCCCCATCATCAAGGCGGGCAGCGAACACGTCATCGACGTGGACACCGTCGTGATCGCGATCGGCAACAGCCCGAACCCGCTGATCAAGAACACCACTCCGGGACTCAATACCGAAAAGTGGGGCGGCATCATCGTGGACGAATGCACGGGCAAAACCAGCCGCGATCATGTCTACGCGGGCGGCGACACGGTCACCGGCGCTGCCACCGTCATTCTCGCGATGGGCGCTGGCAAAACCGCCGCCGCCGCGATTCACGAGGAACTGAGCAAGAAATAAATTCTTTTCTTAAGAGAAGAGAAGCAAAAGAATACTTGTACTTCGCTTCTTTGAATGTTCTTCAAAAGAAAAGCCAAACGAACGCAAGTAAAAAGCGCAACGGCAAATCAAACCGTTGCGCTTTGTTTTGTGATGTGTTTAAGCTTTGTTGCTGGTCAGTTTTCGGATCAAATAGATTGCCGCGAGCACTATTGTGCCGATGGCGAGGCTGGCGAGGGCTGAGATGAGCAGAGTAGCAAGAATAACTTGAAAACTTAGCTCCCAAATGTTAAAGAAGAAAATCGCCGCCACAATCAAAAAGATCGCCAGATAGAGGAAGACTATATTCCTGCGCTTCATGCCATTCAATCCTTTCGACAAATACTAATTAACACATAATAATACTGATAATAAACGTTGTCAACGTCGTTTATTTGTGGTGAACAGCGTGTAAAGCTTGCAGATTGTTGAAACCAGCTTCCCTAGAACAATTGCCATAGAAAAGTAATTCTGTATTTTGAAAAAAGATCAAAAGAACGATTATATTATTGAAGAGCAAATCACAATTTTGAAAAGAAAGAACCAAAAAAACGATTCTATGTTGTACAATAGATGAAGTAAGAGAAGCTCGATTTATTTTATGTTCTCCGAAAGAATGCGAAGAGAAAAGCGTCACATGAATATTACCATCCCCATAGACCTCCAACCATTGGCGGAGGCATTCCAAAAAGAGAATACAGAGGTTTATGTGGTTGGCGGCTTGGTGCGCAACGCGTTATTAAGCCTGCCGCCGTCGGATATCGACGTCTGCTCGCGATTAAGCCCACAGGAGATCGTGGATAAAATGCCGAAACACGGCATCCGCGTGATCGAGAAAGCCGCCGAGATGGGCACCGTGGAGCTGCACTTTGACGGGGTGATCGTCGAGCACACCACATTTCGCCGGGAATCATATGCGGACGGTGGAGAACATCGCCCGCGCACGGTCGCATTTGGCGAAAGCCTAACAGACGATGCGTGGCGGCGGGATTTTTCGGTCAACGCGCTGTATGCGAATTTGCGCACGGGCGAAGTCAGCGATCCCACGGGCGGCATCCCCGATCTGGAAAAACAGATCATCCGCACCACGAGCGCGGACCCGGACGACATCATGCGTTCGGACGCGCTGCGGGTGCTTCGTCTCGTTCGCTTTGCCTGCGAACTTGGGTTTGCAATCGACGAAAACACTTGGCTTGCGGCAAAGCGCAACGCGCCGAAACTTGCGGATATCGCGCAAGAACGAAGACGGCAGGAATTCGTCAAGATTTTGCTCACCGACGTGCGCTATCCCAATTTGGGCAGAGACGAACTGCGCTCACCCTTGCGCGGATTGCACTTGCTGGATGAGCTCGATGTTTGGGATAATCTTGTGCCGGAATTCAACCTCGCGCGCGGTATGGAGCAGCGGCCGGATCACCACCGCTACGACGTATTGGAGCACAGCTTTCAGGTTTGCGCCGCAGCACCGCCGACGGAGAAGATGCGTCTTGCGGGGCTTCTCCACGATGTTGGCAAGCCGGATTGCAAGCGCGAGACCGGCGTGCAATATGCGCACGACAAATACGGCGAACGCATCAGCAAGCGCGTGCTGGGCGACCTGCGGTTTCCGACGCGGACGATCACCGAGGTGAGCCAGCTCGTCGAAGGGCACATGTACGACATTCAGCACATGGCAAAGGCGGACACCCTGCGCGTAAGATTCGCCACATGGGGCAGGGAGCGGACGCGGGACCAGACTCTCCTGCGCGAGGCGGATATCCGCGGCTGCGGGTATGATGTGGACTATGTGGCCGAGGACTGGCGCGCGCTCTATGAGACCATGCTCACGGACGGTACGCCGTTTAGCGAGCGCGAGCTTGCGATCACGGGGCAGCAACTGATGGAGGCATCAGGTTTGCCCGAAGGCAAAGAACTCGGCGAACTGAAAAAGCAGCTCTTTTTGCACTGTGTGAAGCACCCAAAGGATAATAACTTGGCAAAGCTGACGCATTTGGCGATAAAACGGTGATGTTGGAGCAGTGCTTATCAAAAAACACCATGCAAGTTGCATCCTGCATGGCGCGGATTGGTTGCTATATAAAGTAGAGTACTGCGACAACCCATACCAGAACGACGATGCCCAGAAGGATCAAGATGGTTTTCGTCTTTGTGTGAAAAAGATCGAAATATCCCTGCCAGCCGGATGGAGTCGTGCCTTTTGATCTGCCTACGCAGTAAGCATTCCAAAGAATCAAAGGCACTAAGATGAGGAGCGAGAGAACGAACAGCACAATCCATGCCGCAAGGCCGATTCGCTCACGCGTGCCGCTGTAGTAATTCAGGGGCAGAATGAATACGGTAACAGACATGTTTACAACAAGTGGAACGATTCCCGCGATGCGCCAGAATACTTTTTTGAGTTTTGTCATCGTTTGGTTCTCCTAAGCCGCTTTCTGATGGGTCTTTGCCATAAAGACAATCGGGCACTCGGTTTGTGACAACTCAAGGATAAAAAGATCGCAACATTCATTCTTTTGTTTCTTTTCTTTTCAGAAAAGAAGGAGTTCTCCCTCCCCCGAATTGACATTTCGGGTTGGGTACACGATAATGTATGAAGTAAATTTGGAGGCAAACGGCAATGGAAGAGGTAAAACGCCCAAAGAACTTCATCGAGGAGTTCATAGAAGAGGATATGCGCACAAAAGAGCCGCGCGTGCAGACCCGTTTTCCGCCCGAACCGAACGGATACCTGCACATCGGACACGCGAAAGCCCTCGCCATCGACTTTGGTATGGCGGAGCGTTTTGGCGGCATCTGCAACCTGCGTTATGACGACACGAACCCCGCCAAGGAGGACGTGGAATACGTCGACGCGATTCAGGCGGATATCCAGTGGCTGGGTTTCCGCTGGAACGAGATTTTGTTCGGCTCCTCTTACTTTGACCAGTGCTACGACCTCGCCGTCAAGCTCATCCAGAAAGGCGTTGCCTATGTGGATGAGCTCACGAAGGAAGATATGCGCGCCTATCGCGGCACGCTGACGCAGGCGGGCAAAAACAGCCCGTACCGCGACCGTCCCGTGGCGGAAAGCCTCGATCTCTTCGAGCGCATGCGCGCGGGCGAGTTTGACGACGGAAGCAAGACCCTCCGCGCCAAGATCGACATGGCGTCGCCGAATATCAACATGCGCGACCCCGCGCTGTACCGCATCAAGCATGTGAGCCATCATCAGACGGGCGATAAGTGGTGCATCTACCCGATGTATGACTTCGCCCACCCGATTCAGGATGCCATCGAGGGTGTGACTCATTCCCTCTGCTCGCTGGAATATGAAGCGCACCGCCCGCTGTACGACTGGGTCATCGATCAGTGCGAATTTTCGCCCAAGCCGCGACAGATCGAGTTTGCGCGCCTGAACATCACGGACACCATCATGAGCAAGCGCTATCTGCGCCGCCTCGTGGAGGAAGGGCTTGTCTCCGGTTGGGACGACCCGCGTATGCCAACGCTCTGCGGCATGCGGCGCCGCGGCTATACCGCCGCCGCCATCCGCGATTTTCTGGATCGCATCGGCGTCTCCAAGGCGGATAGTGTCGTGGACGCCGCCATGCTGGAGCACTGTGTGCGCGAAGACCTAAACGACCACGCCGCCCGCAGGATGGCGGTGCTGAATCCCGTGCTTGTGGAAATCGAGAATTGGGACGAAGGCAAGGTCGAGGAGATTGAGCTGGAAAACCACCCGAATCATCCCGAGATGGGCACGCGGATTGTGCGCCTCGGCAAACGCGTCTATATCGAGCGCGAGGACTTTGCGGAAGTGCCGCCGAACAAGTTTTTCCGCCTCAAGCCGGAGGGCGAAGTCCGCCTCAAGAGCGCGTACATCATCAAATGCGTGCGCTGGGAAAAGGACGCGGCTGGCAACATCACGAAGATCATCTGCACCTATGATCCAACCAGCCACAGCGGCGAAGAATCGCGCAAGGTCAAGGGCACGCTGCACTGGGTGAATGCGGACGACGCGGTCGCGGCAGAGTTTAGGCTCTACGACACGCTCATGAAGAGTGAAGTGGCAGCGGCTGACGACGCAGAGGAAGAGGAAGAAGCGGTCGAGAAGGACTTCATCGACAAGCTCAACCCCGATTCGCTCGTGACGATGAAAGGCTTTGTCGAGCCTGCGTTGAAAGACGCCGTGGCGGGAGAGCACTACCAGTTCCTGCGCGAAGGGTATTTCTGCGCGGATCTGACGAGTACCCCCGAAAGCCTCGCCTTCAACCGCACGGTTGGATTAAAAGACAGCTATAAAGCATAATTCTTTTCTTAAAAGAAAAGAATCAAAAGAATTTTCACTTTGTGATCCCCCTGCGGGGGAATCACATGAAGGAGTAACCCAACATGGTTCGAACCCGATTTGCCCCGTCGCCGACGGGCTATATGCATCTGGGCAATCTGCGCAGTGCGCTGTATACCTATCTTTACGCAAAAAAACACAACGGCACGTTCATCCTCCGCATTGAGGACACTGACCAGAGCCGCTATGTCGAGGGCGCGGTGGACGTTGTCTACAACACGCTTCGAGACATTGGCATGCAGTGGGACGAAGGCCCTGATGTCGGCGGCGCGTACGGCCCCTATGTGCAGAGCGAGCGCAAGGCGATGTATCTGCCGTATGCCGAGCAGCTGGTGAAATCCGGCAAGGCGTACTATTGCTTCTGCACAAACGAAGAACTCGACGCGCGCAGAGAAAAGTCTTCCGCACAGGGCGAAGTCTGGAAATATGACAAGCACTGCCTCCATCTTTCGCCGGAAGAGGTGCAAAAACGCATCGCTGCGGGCGAACCCTACGTCATCCGCCAGAACGTGCCGCTCACGGGCGAAGCATCGTTTGACGACGTGCTCTACGGGCACATCAGCGTGGACTGCGCGGAGCTCGACGACATGGTGCTCATCAAGGCGGACGGCATGCCGACCTATAACTTCGCCAACGTGATCGACGACCACACCATGGCGATTACCCACGTCATGCGCGGTAACGAATACCTCTCCAGCACGCCAAAATACAACCTCTTGTACGACGCGTTCGGCTGGGAGAAGCCCGTCTACATCCACATGACGCCGATCATGCGCGACGCGAGCCACAAGCTCAGCAAGCGCGACGGCGACGCATATTTTGAAGATTATCTGAAAAAAGGTTATCTCAAGGAAGCGATCGTGAACTATGTTTCGCTCCTTGGCTGGAACCCCGGCGATGAACGCGAGTTTTTCACGCTCGATGAACTCAAGGAAGCGTTCGACGTGACGGGCATGGCAAAATCCCCCGCCATCTTCGACGTGAACAAGCTTACTTGGATGAACGCGGAATATGTGCGTAAACTTTCGCCAGAAGAATTCACGCGCCATGCCCTGCCGTATTATGAGCAGGCGGGCGTTGCGCATATGGACAAGGACATCCTCTGTCGCATTTTGCAGCCGCGTACGGAGATTTTTTCGCAGATTTCGGAGGTGGTGGATTTTCTTTCCGCCCTGCCGGAATACGACGCGGAACTCTTCACCAACAAAAAGAGCAAGACGGATTCTGTCGTTTCCGCCGAAGTGCTGGACTTCGTGATTCCCGCGCTCACCGCGTTGCCGGAGTGGACGGAAACAGCGCTGCACGAAACCCTGCTCGGCATGGTAGAAGCGCGCGGCATGAAGAACGGAACCCTGCTCTGGCCGGTGCGCATTTCCCTCGCGGGCAAGGCGGTGACTCCCGGCGGCGCGATCGAGATCGCGGCTCTTCTCGGCAGAGAAGAATCCCTCAGAAGACTCAACTTTGGCAGAGCGAAACTATAAAAATTCTTTTGCTTACTTTTCTTTTAAGAAAAGTGAGAGAAAAGATAAGGAGAATCTTTTATGAAACTTGGAGTGATCGGCCTGCCGAATGTCGGCAAGAGCACGCTCTTTAACGCAATCACACAGGCGGGCGCACAGGCCGCGAACTATCCGTTTTGCACCATCGAGCCGAATGTCGGCGTTGTGGCGGTGCCGGACGAGCGGTTGGACGTGCTGGCCAGGATGTATAGCCCGGAAAAATACACGCCCACGACGATTGAGTTTGTCGATATCGCGGGTCTCGTGCGCGGCGCGAGCCGGGGTGAAGGCCTCGGCAACAAGTTCCTCTCGCATATCCGCGAGGTGGACTCGGTGGTGCACGTGGTGCGCTGCTTTGAGGATGAAAACATCGTGCACGTAGACGGCAGCGTCAACCCCGCGCGGGACGTAGAGACCATCTCGCTTGAGCTGATCTTTGCGGACATGGAGACGGTGGAAAAACGCCTCGACCGCACGCGCAAGCAGCAAAAGGCAGGGGACAAGAAGACCCTCGCGGAGACGGAGCTGTTGGAGCGCATTCAAAAAGCGCTCGAGAGCGGCAAACCCGCGCGCAGCCTCGACATCACGGACGAAGAAGCGGAGCTCATGCGCGGCTTCTTCCTGCTCACCAGCAAACCCATCATCTATGTTGCCAACGTCAGCGAGGACGAGGTCGGCGCGGAACCAAACGCGCATGTGCGTTCGCTGTATGAAATCGCCAAAGCCGAAAAAGCGGAGGCGCTGACCATCTGCTGCAAGCTTGAGGAAGAGATCGCGGAGCTCGACCCCGCCGAAAAGGGCGCGTTCTTAGCGGAACTTGGCATCAAGGAATCGGGTCTCGACCAGCTCGTCAAGGCGTGCTATCGCCTGCTGGGGCTGATCAGCTATCTCACCGCGGGGCCGAAAGAAGTCCGCGCGTGGACCATCACCCGCGGCACGAAGGCACCGCAGGCGGCGGGCAAGATTCACACCGACTTTGAGCGCGGCTTCATCCGCGCGGAGATCGTGCCGTTTACCACGCTCGTGGAGCTTGGCTCAATGGCCGCCTGCAAAGAAAAGGGTCTCATTCGCAGCGAGGGTAAGGAATACGTCATGCAGGATGGCGACGTAACTTTGTTCCGGATTAACGTTTAACACAAGAAAGCAGTTTCACAAAACGCCGCGCAAAAGCGCGGCGTTTTGTGATTCGGGGGAGAGCTTATGCCCTCTAACCTATTGATGAACTTATTCGTTAGCTCAATTAAATTATCTTTTACATCTCCTCGAAGATAACTCTCGTTGTTAGCCCAACTACATTTTCTTCATGTAGTAAAACTTCACGGCTGCGCTGGCAAACAGTTGAAAGATCGCAACGCAGATGAGCACGAAAAACACGGTCTCATTGAGGTACCCGATGATGATACCGGCAAGAACCAGAATCATGGAGAGAATAATGGTCATGGGGACTCCGGCTTTTGTCCGGATTGCTTTCATGCGTTCATCATTTTCCTTGTGATACAGCGCGCGCAATTTCAGGTCGTCCGATAAGGCGTTTCTGTATTGAAAGAGTAAGAACACGAGCACAAGAGACCCGGCTGCGGATAACCCACATTGAAACGAGAAAGACAGGCTGTCTTTGATCGCGGAGGATGCACCAAACTGGTTGTAAAGCAAAAGGCTTACAAAGATCAGCAATAGGATGCTGAACGCGAGAATTCTACCTTTGAGTTTTTTCTTATATTGTTCCATAAATGATATCCCTTCTGAACCTGTTTCTGAAATCAGAACTTTTTTAATCATTAAAATTGATTTCTAGTCTAAGTCCTAAAACACTCTCTTAAAATCATTAGAAATTGGTTTTTAAGACTAAGTCCTAAAACACAACTCTTAAAAATCTCTATCATTCTTGTTCTGTATCGATTTGCGAAAAATCAAATACTTCCTCAATGGTCAGCCCGAAGTATCGCGCAAGTTTGTACGCCAACGCGAGCGACGCCGTATACTTACCCACCTCGATGGAGGTGATGGTCTGGCGGGTTGTGCCAACCGCAAACGCCAATTGCTCTTGCGATATCTTCCGCTCTTTTCTTAACTCTCTAATTCTGGTATTCACGCGTACCACCTTCCCCAATAATGCAAAGCCAGCTTTGCACATAAACTAACATGTCTCCGGCAAAATGTCAAGCGCGCTTTGCAAAAATAGCAAAAGATTTTCCTCGTTTGTGAACAGAAACAATGTTCTGATAAAAACAGACCGAATAATCTTCATACGGCATTGGTAACGCATGAAAACGCGAAAAAAGCCAATATGCAAAGGGATTTTCGAATGAATTTCGGTTGCGTCAGCAACGGTAAAATCATGAAAAATTGTACTTTTTTACAAACCCGCCATATGTCCGAAACAGACTGTTTACAGAAAAAAGTAGAATCTTCATTTTCAAATAAAAATCTGTTCACATATATGTTGTATGATACGAGCATAGAAGAAACTAGATGTATGAAAAATACAAGTTACTGCAAGAGATAAGATTTTCGAAGAAACAAGATGTATGAAAGTGAGCGTGAGAGAAATGTTGGACCGTCTATACATCGTAGCATACCTGTTCAAGATGAAGTTTCGTCACCCGGTTGCGAAGGCTAGCTGCTAAGCACCGCTAAACCGTTTAAAAAATCCTTGCTTTCCGCCGGAGAAACATCCGGCGCGAAGGCATGGAGTTTTCATTTCCCCCGAAGAGATTCGGGGGATTTTTTTCTTTTTTACGTGTTATTTTGATTCTTGGGATTAGAAAACAAAAGCGTCGCATATAAAAAATACAATTGTGCGAAAGTGAATTGTGAGTTTCTGCAAAAAATCGCTTGCGCTTGGGATTGCTGTGTTAGAATAGTCGGAACGGAGCGTAAAAACATGAAAGATCGCAACATCGGGCTATTCAGTACACTCACGTGCTACATTCTTTGGGGGTTCTTACCCTTATACTGGCATGCGTTGGAGAACCTGAATTCAGTCTTCATCCTCGCAAACCGGATCATCTGGTCTGCGGTGTTTACCGTTGGGCTGCTCTTGATCACAAAGAAATTCGGTGATGTCAAAGCCGTATTGCGCGACAAAAAGAAGATGTGCTTCATGATTCCAGCCGCGATCTCCATCACCATCAATTGGGGTGTGTATATTTGGGCGGTCAATTCGGGACACCTGCTCGACTCCAGCATCGGTTATTATATGAATCCGCTCGTGGTATTCGCCATCGGCATCGTGCTGTTCCATGAAACCAGCAGCGTGATGGATTGGATCTCGCTCGGGCTCGCGACGGTCGGCGTACTGATCGCTACCATCGCTTACGGCGCGTTTCCGTGGGTTGCCATCGTGCTCGCGCTGAGTTTCGGCATATATGGTACGCTCAAAAAACTCGCGGGTGTTGGCGGGCTCACCAGCATCGCCGTGGAGACGCTGTTACTCGCGCCGTTTGCGCTGGCGTTTCTCGCCTTTGCGCCGGCGAGCCATACATCCCTCTTGCAACTAACCCCGCTGACGACGGTATTATTGGTGTTCACCGGCGTTGTCACCGCAACTCCGCTGATCTTGTTTACCTTTGGCGTGAACCGCCTGCCGCTCACTACGGTCGGGTTTCTGCAGTACCTCAGCCCGACGATACAGTTGCTCATCGGCGTATTGGTGTTTCGCGAAGTGCTCACGCAGGATCGCATCATCGCGTTTGCGTTTATCGCGGTAGCATTGGTGCTGTATACCATCGGCATGGTGCAACGCACACGAAAAGCGCATCTGCAAGCATGAAACGATGCGCGGTTTTGTGCGCAATGCGTTGAAATGCCACACGCTTGCCACGACTTGCCTTGCATTGTGAAGCTCCCGTGGAATCGGGGGCTTTTTGTTGCGAGGGAAACGGTTTTCTGATATACTTCAAACTTAGGATATTATGCGGACGAATGCCTTTTTGAACACCAAAACAGCAGCACAACGGTTCTATTTTGGGGAATCATTCAAGAAAAATGCAATCGCCCACGGATAAAACACAAAGGAGTTTTCCGAATGGGACTATTGGATACACTGCTTGGTAATACGAGCACAAGCCGGCTGAAAAAATTGAAACCGTATATTCGGCGGATCAACGAAATTGAACCGCAGATGAAGGCGATGACGGACGAACAGCTCCGCGCGCAAACCAATCTTTTCCGCGAACGGCTGAAAAACGGAGAAACGCTCGACGACATCATGGTCGAGGCGTTTGCAACCGTGCGCGAAGCAGCGGTGCGCACCGTGGACATGCGGCATTTTGATGTGCAGCTGCTCGGTGGCATGGTGCTGCATCAGGGTCGTATCTCCGAGATGAAAACGGGCGAAGGCAAAACGCTGGTCGCCACGCTTCCGGCGTATCTAAATGCGCTTTCCGGCAGCGGCGTGCATGTGGTTACGGTCAACGATTACCTCGCCAAGCGCGACGCGCAGTGGATGGGAAAGATTTACAGCTTCCTCGGCATGAGCGTCGGCTGCGTGATCAACGGCATGGAGCGCGCGGACAAGCAGGTGGCTTATAACAGCGACATCACCTACGGCACAAACAATGAGTTTGGCTTTGACTACTTGCGCGACAACATGGTGGTTTTTCGTGAACACATGGTACAGCGCGAGATGAGCTATGCCATTATCGACGAGGTCGACTCCATCCTCATCGACGAGGCGCGTACCCCGCTGATCATCAGCGGCGAGGGAGAAGAATCCAGCGAGCTGTATATCGAGGCAAACCGCTTCGTGCGCGGGCTTTCGCGTGGCACCGATCTCACGGCGCAGTCCAGCTCGGATCGCATCCTTGGCGAGCAAGTTCCGGAGGACGGAGACTATCAGTGCGATATCAAAAAGCGCACCGTGCAGCTCACCGCGGAAGGCATCCGCAAAGCGGAAGCGCGCTTTAGCCTCGAAAACCTTGGCGATCCCGCAAATATGGAGATCAACCACCACATCGTGCAGGCGCTGCGCGCCAACGCACTCTTTACGCTTGACAAAGATTATGTCGTGCAGGATGGCGAGGTGCTCATCGTCGATGAGTTCACGGGCCGTCTCATGATCGGTCGCCGCTACAGCGAAGGCCTGCATCAGGCGCTGGAAGCCAAAGAAGGCGTCAAGGTGGAAAAAGAGAACCAAACGCTCGCCACCATCACGCTTCAGAATTATTTCCGTATGTATAAAAAACTCGCCGGCATGACGGGTACCGCCAAGACCGAAGAGAGCGAGTTTATGAGCATCTACGACCTCGACGTCCTGGAAATTCCGACCAACAAAACCTTGCGTCGAACCGATTTGGACGACGCGATTTTCCCCACGGAAAAGGGCAAGTTTAACGCCATCGTTGAGAGCATCAAGGAGATTCACGCAACCGGTCAGCCGGTGCTTGTCGGTACCATCAGCGTGGAACGCAGCGAATACCTCAGCAGCAAACTCACGAGAATCGGCATCAACCATGAGGTACTCAACGCGAAGCAGCACGCCAAGGAAGCGGAAATCGTCGCTCAGGCAGGTAAAAAAGGCCAGGTCACGATCGCAACCAACATGGCAGGCCGCGGTACGGATATTCTGCTCGGCGGCAACCCGGACTTCCTCGCCCGCCGCGATATGCGAAACGAAGGCATGGAAGACTGGCTCATCGAGGAGGCGGTCGGACACGCGGAAACCGACGACGAGGAAGTCCTCGCCGCGCGCAAGCGTTATCAGGCGCTCTTTAGCATGCATAAAGCCGTCACCACAAAAGAACACGACGAAGTCGAAGCCCTCGGCGGCCTCTTCATCCTCGGTACCGAGCGGCACGAAAGCCGACGCATCGATAACCAGCTGCGCGGCCGTGCGGGACGTCAGGGAGACCGGGGTTCCACGCAGTTCTTCGTTTCGTTTGAGGACGAGCTCATGCGCCGCTTTGGCGGGGAGCGCGTCACCAACATGCTCAACCGCTTTACTTCCACCGAGGAGCAGGGTGAGATTCGCCTTGAAATGCGGATGCTGACCAAGCAGATCGAAGCCGCGCAGAAGCGCGTAGAAGCAATGAACTTCGAGACGCGTAAAAACGTGCTCAAGTTTGACGACGTCATGAATAAGCAGCGCGAGATCATCTATGGTCAACGCCGCCGCGTGCTCATGGGCGAGGATGTATCTGACAGCATCAAGACCATGATCTACGGCACCATCGACAGCATTGCGCAGGCTAAGTGCAACCCGCATTCGCCAAAGGAAAGCTGGGATCTCACCGCGCTTTCGCAGGAAATCTGCAAACTCACGCTTCAGCCCGTCAAGCCGCTGTTTTCGGAAGACGAGCGCAAGAAGCTCACGTTTGAGGAGATGCTGCAGAAGCTTTATGCCTTTGCGGACGCGGCCTACACCATGACCGAAGAACACCTCAAGCAAGCTCAGATTGATATGCGCGAAAACGAGCGCGTACTCCTGCTGCGCACCGTGGACGAACATTGGATGGAGCATATCGACTCCATGGATCAACTCAAGCAGGGCATCGGCCTGCGCTCCTACGGGCAGAAAGATCCCGTCTATGCCTATACGAGCGAAGGATTTGAAATGTTCGACGCGATGGTAGACGAAATCCGCGAGCAGACCGTACGCCGCCTGTACACGATGCAGGTCACCGGAGGCCCGCTCCGCCGCGTACAGCTCGCAAAGCCCATCGAACCCAAGGGCGAGAGCGCGAACACCTCATACTCGCGCAGCGAGAAAAAGGTCGGCAGAAACGACCTTTGCCCCTGCGGCAGCGGTAAGAAGTATAAAAACTGCCACGGCAAGAACGAATGACTCGACACGACGCGCTCCGCCGGAAAACCCGACGGATAGCGTAACATGACCGCACTGCAGCAAGAATCCATTACAGTACGATCGAGAGGAGTCAATACAAAACGATGATCCCGTTGGATGAATATAAAATGAACCTCGGGGGTTTCAGCCAGCAGCTGGAAGAATGCCGCAAAGCATTAAGCCCCGAGAGCATACAAGAAGAAATTCAGGCGCTGGACGATCAAATGGCAGCACCCGATTTCTGGAACGATGTCGACAACGCCAATAAGCTCAGCCAGCGTTCGCGTCAACTGCAAAACAAGCTGGAGCGCTACAACAAGCTCAAGGCACGCTTTGACGATCTGGGTGCGCTCATCGAGATGGCAGAAGAAGAGCTGGACGACAGTCTGGTCGACGAGATCAAGGCAGAGAGCGCCGCCGTTGGCGATGCCATCGAAACCATGCGCATGGAGCAAATGCTCAAGGGCCCATACGATAGCGTCAACGCCGTTCTCTCGCTGCACGCGGGCGCGGGCGGCACAGAGGCGCAGGACTGGACAGAGATGCTCTACCGCATGTATACGCGCTATTGCGAAGGCCGTGGCTGGACCGTGCGCGAGCTGGACATGCTGGATGGCGACGAAGCGGGCGTAAAGTCCGTCACCTTTGAAGTGGACGGCGAAAATGCCTATGGTTATCTCAAGGCGGAGAAGGGCGTGCACAGGCTCGTTCGCATTTCCCCCT